>WNFD01007335.1_pt1 | contig 10947 bp, 12 predicted proteins | sample 5400491 | NCBI WGS metagenome assembly WNFD01 (sample SAMN13153343, study PRJNA577476) | soil metagenome | isolation source: 120 cm saprolite under Douglas fir tree site 2 hole 2 replicate 2 | place: USA:California | collected 2015-04-18 | reverse complement strand
AGACAATAAGGCTCAGCCGCACGCCCATGTCCATCGTTTTTTCTCTTCAAAAATATGTGTTCCCGCGAGGTGTCGCACTGCGCTTCCTCCAGTCGAGGCACTATGTCCCACCCACCCGCACAAAGCCTTCGGCCCGTTATCATCTAGCACGCTCACTGGGGCCCGTTTACGCGAAACGTAGGCGTCATCTCATCTTGCATTTAGCCCCGCAACGCCTTCCAATCTTTCAATTTCACATCTACTTTGTCCTAATTGTTTTACTTCATATAGGGTGGGCGACCTCTACGACACCCCACTCGACGGCTTCGGATCCTGCCGAAGAAGAAGCTCTCCTTTGCTTGGAACAAGGTACCCAGAAACTCGAGGAAGGCGACGTGGAAGGCGCGAAATTTTTGTACCAACGCAGCGTAGACATCAAACGTAACGCCAGCTCCCTCTTTAATCTAGGTGTTACACACTATCATCTCAGTTCGTACTCTTTCCGAATCCGATTGTCGCTATTCGAAACTCAACCCACTGGCAGAGGAGTTTGACGAAGCCATCCATTCTTGGACAGCTGCTATTGAGCTCCAACCATCCAGCGCAGATGCGCATACCAGTTCGCCCGTTTCTTCTCCCTGTGCCGGGCTTCTTTGCTCAATATCTCCCTTTTTTGTTCAGACCTAGCGAGCGCGTACTTGAATCACTCCCAATCACGGCCCGATCTCGCCCTCCAACACCTCCAGCGAGTGCTTGACTTCGACCCTGCAACATACTTCTTCTCATCACCGTTTTGTGTTTCAGGGTTGCGGCCAAACTTGCGCCCGAGGATCCTGAAATTGCGTTCAATCTTGCTTCAGTCCTGGAAGCCTGTTGGTGTTTGTCTTGCTTAGTACGGCCCTTATCTTACACATCAGATAGTTGGGCGTCTCCCAGAGGCTTTGGAGTATTACAAGAGCAGCAAGCGGTATGGTGTCGATCGAGCTACTGTCCATATCAAAGAGGTGAGCCCACCTATTTCGGTTCCCGCCACTTCCATACTGTTGGGTGACACGCGTGTGGCCCACACAATAACACTTTACAGATTTCTACAAAGATAGAAAAGCAATCTGACGGGACAAATAGGACTTCCAGGGGCCCCACGACTGCCTGAGAACTTCATACCTGCTGTTCTCAGAGGGCTGTCACAGGGGGAATGCTCAGGAACTTCCTTAATCAATGATGGGAGATCCCTTTATTGTTCTACAGCATTTCCTGGGAGGGGGAGGCTCCGCAGGCGTTAGCACGTCATAACGCCGACACTTAGTAAATGTATTGGCACTCTTGACAGCAAAGGCGCCCAACCTACTCTCATTTTTGGACACATGAAATACCAAGAATTATACGGATGTGAACTCACTGCCCTAATCAAGGGATGGGTGGATACTGTGCGGTATCCATATCGCGCCCAATACATCATAGTCCGCCGCCCATCCTGTATATTGAGACCTCTATGTGCCTCGCTTTTCATCCTATGCAGGCCCAAAGAACTACGGAACCTAAACAAACACATGCCCTTTTAGATACTCGCTCGTGTTTCCCTATGACCGCGACTGCGACCACTCCCACGTGAATACCTGCTATTTGTCATCCATCCACCTGCTTCCGGGGAGGTTGAATGGTGCCTTGGGTGCCGTGGGCGTTGACACGCACGGATGGGGAATCTCGCAGACGCTGAAGGATGGCGAGTACATCTTGCCTGGTATATCCCGCGGAGGGTTGCTCTTCCAGGGTCAGGGAAATGAGCTTGTCGTAACCCTCACGAGGCCGGGGCGGCTCCATGGTAGACGCAAAGCGGGAGAGGACATGCATCCCATGATTGGCGTTCGTTATTGTTGGGTGGTTTTTCCCTGGAACCGACCGAGATAATCGATATATGAGTGGTCACTGAAGGCTATGAAGGAAGCCCTACTTACTGTTCCACAGCCGCGCCGCACAAACCTGGGGTGCATTTGCGGGGGTGGAGCATAATAACGGCACAACCATGAGTCATCGCCAATCAACGGTGGACAGCAGCGTCCGCGGGAAGGAGGGAGGGGGTTAGAACTCACGTCGTATGGCGTGTCAAAGACAATTACCCAGACAGTCGTGCCTGGAAATTCACGGGCGATGCTTATCCAATGAGATCTCTGACTGGACGTTTCATGAGTATGGAGCAGAGCAGTTCCTTCCATACCATACCAACTCACGTGGGATCGAGGTTTGTTCTGTCTATACAGACGGACCAGCCTCCCTGAAGACATGATCGGCTTACGTCCTCGACTTTGCGACGATCACCAAGCTCATCCTGGTTGCACCTCCTGATCTGCGGGACGCATTCCTGGAGGGCTTCTGCGAATGTAGACTGTAGGGGTGTGTCATATCAGTGCGTAAGCGCGTGAGCGAACGCCGCTCATGAGCTTGAGCAAATGGGGCAGAGCAACTCGCAAAGTACACGCACACTCGGAAAAAGTAGCGGACGCACCTTGCCTGAAGCAATAAGACCGACGAGTATGATGGCCACACGTTCGGCATGATACTCTATGGGATCGAGGTTACCGTACATTGTCTTTGTACAAGCCCGACTCGGCTAAGCCGCTGTCGTTCATTCAAAGCTAACGACAACGCGGCCACGTGGCTCTGCCGATATAGTATGTTCAAACACTTCCGATTCTGCCATCGGAGTCGAGCGGTTTCGCACTTGAACCCCCCTTCTGTGACACAAAAGACAGCCTTATCATGGCCTGGCTGCGAAATTTTGGGAGCCTGGTGGGAAACGGGCTGTAGGCACCGTTTGATCGAAACCAGAATGTAATTACGGGAAGGATATAACGATCAACCATTCTCGCAAAAGGATCTATTGCACCCAACGGATCGATTATACTATCATTCCACATGGTCCGCCGTTGGCCCCACGCACACAGGTAACAATACGACTGCAACTCAGCTCGACCGCCACTCTCGTTTCTATGGAGGAAAAAATCGAAACGGGTAACCGCGTTTCACGGAGTACGTGATATAGATAGACCGGCCCCCCTCTCTGGCGATAAAATGTAAAGCACGCAATCCGAGAGAAGAAGCACTTTCAAAAACGGTAGACACAAAGGGTTTAGGTCGCGCCGCGTTTCTGAGGATCCGTTCTGATTTCACCTGCTTGTCATGATGGGTAAATTTGACGTGCTGGAGCCTTGCGGCGCTCTCGAAAACAAAAAGGCCTGCACGTGTTGCGCAGTCTGGCGAGCAGTGAAGGTTCGTGGGGGGGATCATGACCAATCCGTGTATCCATCAAGGGCAAACGCCGTCGTCATTAGAGGCCCAAGAGAGGAGGAAGATGCCGACAGGTGATCATGACCATTTGACCCACGAAAACAAAAAGGACGTCCAAGAACCGCATTATTGGGGCGAAGAAGCGATGCCTTCCAGCTCATGGGTATCCCCGCGGGTATATCCCTGCCTGTCCACAGGGCAACAAAATTCCGACGGACGCTCTGATGGTGGATGCACAAGGTAAATGTATCCATACACATGATCTACTGGCTTTCGGCACGGATGGCGCGTCAACGTCCCGATATACGATTCTCACGCATATGACTCACCTAGAAAGAGAAACCTCGACGCACAGGGAGACAATTATGCCAACGCGGCGATTCACCGCCCCACTTTCTCCTGCTCCTCGACACACCGATCGGGATTAAGTTCTGTTGCCACGGTCATGAACCTGGTGATCGCACACGATGAGCCTCGGAAAACGGTAGTCCCTTTCTGGGCCGTTATGATTTGGCTCACTGTGCGCCGTGAATGCCGGCAAGCGTCCTCATCGCGTCCAAGTCAAGATGCAGCTGCTCGAAGAGGCCCGCAGTCTGGCTCATGGCGCGCGAGAGGCGTGCCAGACTCTTAGATAAATGAGCGTAATTCCTGTCTTTAGCCTGTGACGCGCTTTTCGTATGTGGGTGGCCGTTCATTTGGTGAATTTAACGCGAAACTCGGACTCGCCGCGCGCTGCTTATTGAGGTAGGAGCTCACGTGATGATGGTTGCGGTTGCGCTGTCTGCTGTAAGGGAACGCCCAAGTCACGCCTGTCAACTAAGCTCTCTCGCGCTGCGAAAATCCTTTGAACTTTCTTACATTAGCTAGTCCTGAGGTTTGGAGATCATAAGACCGATGGAGAAAAGTTGGTCATATCTTAACGTGTCAATCAACGGGACCTGGAAAAGGGTCATCACGACTCAAAAGAGCACAACTCGTCTTCATCCAGCTGTCAGGAGACGCCGCGAATTTATTTCCTTCGAAATAACCTACCAACAGGCAACAAACTGCCCCTTTTACACTGCATCAATCGTTACAGGACAAGGATCAAGACAAACAGAAAGTATGAAACGACGGAGAGCTCGTGGGTGGGATACAGTAACTTGGTCATCATCATAAGGGAAGTGCGGGGAGTTCCTATGACACATCAAGAGGCTCAAAGACACACGGATGAGCGATAGAAGATTCAGGTCAGTCGCGGTTTCAGAATAACAGTAATTTAAAAAGAAAGAAATGGGGGGGAAAGGGAGGAGGTGATATTAAAACCAAATATGAAACAAGTTTGAAACATGAATACAGGAATCAGACGCAATTGTGGTGGAAAGAGGGTGAAAGATGATGCATTGATGGCACTGGGGTGGTGCGGTACCACGAAAAACGGTACCAGACCGAACGTGAAAGATAAATTGATGGCGCAGCTAGAGATTTAGGGGAGGAACCGAGCCACCACTGAAGACCCCATTGCGCTGCATGCTACCCGACAGTCGCCCTTTCAAGTTTGGGTGATGACCGTGAGTGTGATGATGTTGTTGGTGGCGCCGACCTATCGAGGTACCCATCAAGGTTTTCCGCTTGAGCGTTTTATCTCTGCGTGACTCCTTGTCCTTGCGTGACTTGGGATGCAGTGGGCCATGACTAGTTTGGCTCGTCGAATGCCCAGTTAGGATGTGGTCACCGTCACGGTCACGAACTGGTAGAATCACTGGGGAGATGTCCATATCCACTCGATTTCGAGAGCCTCTCCTCTTTGCCTTGCCTTTCTTTGATGGAGAACCGGTAGGTTTGTTGTGACTCTTATCCGATGGCCACACACCGTTGAATGGGCTGTTACGAATGACACTGCCGTAGGGCAGTTCGCCAGGACCATCGCTCAAAGGACAATATTCCCGCGTGCGTCGGAAAGTGCCCATTGGGATTCGGTCCCAGCGACTAAGACTCTGAAGATGGCGCTCCCCGTCATCGGTTACGCAGGCTTCGGAATCGTCGATGGCATTAAAGGGTTGTTCAAGGGTGGTAGACGCATCGACTTGATCAGAGTCGAGGATAGAAGTGTCGAGAACGTCATCTAGACGGATGGGCTCGGCAGGAGGTAGATCAGGTGAAGTAACAAGAGTTGGTTCGTCGGGGAGGCTTGGCAGTCCAAAGGGTGTGGATGTGGCAAAGGATGCAAGAGACAGGGAAAGTGATCTGTTGCGGCTCTGTGCGGAATTAGCATTGACAGTGTAATAGAAGCTCGTGATCTCAGACGTACTCCACTAATGCTCCGGGCTGAAACAGATTTGGAGGGGCGACGGCGACGGTTCCTCTGGAAAGGACTAGGAATAATAACGCGAGATCCATCGATAACCGCACTGCGAGGCGAATCAGTCTTCGAAGCCTCAAACATACCCATGAGCGGAAATCGTGGCGTTCCTCGATCGGATGAGGCGCTAAGAACGATACTACTGATCTCGCTCAGAGGAGGTTCCGGGGCATCATCTTCCTCGTCCTCGAATTCGTAGCCAGCAAGGATGTCCGACGGTCGCGGAGACTGGCTAGAAAGGCCATCCCGAACACGAGGTCCGGGGCTCATTGTGGAGAGAGGATTGATAGAGAAAAGCGGGGTCACTGGCGGACGGAAAAGACGCATCGCGCGGGCCGTAGGCAAACCGTGGTCATCAACGAGCTCCTCCTCTGTCGTATCCCCGTCGTTGCTCTGCACTTCCTCCAGGCCATCGGTTTCGTCTTCACTGTCGCCCATGTCGCCTTCACTTTCGGACATGCGAATATCCGAGCCTGAGTTGGATTCGGACGTTGTGCCGGCCTGAATTAAAAGCTGAGCGGCATTGGCTTCAAAGTCCCAGTCAAGAAGTCCTTGGCCATCTCGGAGTCCATTGGTAAAGATCACTGAGCCGTCCCAGCCTTCGGTAATCTCAAAGATACCCTGCGCCAGGGCAGGAGATCCAATATCAATGGAGGCGTCTTCCCCTGTCGCAGTCGGAGCCTCATGGCCGGGAACCGTAGATATATCCGGGCCGGAATCCGAGTCACTTAGGCCAGCAAAAAAAAGGTCAGCGTCGAAGCTCGACTCTTCATCGTTGGACCAGCCAGTCGCGATGCCAACGTACGGCCCGCGTGCAGGCCCGGTACCATCCTCTTCGTCGTCTTCGCCATCATTACCTTCGGCATCTTCGACCCCCTCTTCTGCTTCGTCATCGGTCTCATCACTGTCAACGTCCATCTCCATCTCGTCGTCAGTGGGACCGACACTCTTTTTGCGAGAACGAATCTCCCAATTGTTTCGGCATTCCTTTCTCTTGGTCAACCCATCGCCAAGCAACTCGCGTTTGATCCGCGCTTTGTCATGAGCGCGGGCACGCTGTTCCTCGGTTGTTCGAATAAAGTTTTCTTCTTCGTCCGCGATCGACGAATCAGAAAAATCCGTGAGCTCGGATTCTTCGGAGCTGGAGCTAGAGCCCGCAGAACTCTCATTTGCAGAGGAGAATTCGTCAGCAGAGACAAATGTAGGGAAACTCTGATTTTGGACGTATGAACCACAAGCTTTCACAGAATTGCCGGCGCTTGTGTCGTGACTCCTACGCGAGGATGTAGAACCGGCACCGCTCCGGTTGTAGTCATCGCTGCCGCCAACTATCATATGGCATTTTAATGACTCTTCGGTCGTGTCTTTGGCCGAGGAGGGTTTGGAGACCCTTTTGTCCTTCGCTTTTGAGATAGTACCAGAGTGAATAATTGAGCAGCCTCCGGTCTTTGGGGGGCGTGCAAGGCGTTTGGTTCGACAGTGTGCATCTGCACTTTTGTTTTGCTTTTTAGAGGGAATTGTGAGATCTCTTGAGGCAGGGAGACGACTTCGTGAGAGAAGTGTAGCGGGAATTGTAAGTTTGATTTTTAACGGCGTTGCGATGGTAGAGTGTGCATGGAGAGATGGCGAAGGAAGCGCCTGGGGTAAGATCTGGATATGGGTCTGGCGACTGCTGGATGCGAGGGGAGCAGGGGTCGGAGGGATGATTTTGTTGTTGCATGTGCAAGCGCCTTCGCAAATAGGACAAATATCGTCTTCGTCTTCGTCGTCGTCTAGTTGGTGCACAGGCGAGACTATGCTTGAGGTATGGGCGTGAGGAGGCGACATTGCGGAAGTCTGTTTGTTTTGACGAACTAAGGAGTGAGGTGAGAAGATATGCGAGGGTAAGAGTATCAGTGCAAGAGGTAAGACGGGCAAGCGGTTATCGATCAAACATGAAAACGAGGGGTGGGGAGTTAAGGGAGGAGAACGGTGAGGTAATGGCATGAAAAAAAAAACAATTTGACTTTGCCTCGAGGAGGTCACGAATGTTCGTTTGATTGGATGAGGCAAAATCCCCGAGTTGGGGAGATCGACACGCGGGGGGGACAGTTGTACGCACTATATGATGTACTTTTGGCCATGTTCTGCAACGAATGGACATGGGTAAGTCTGAAAAAGGTCCAGATTGGAAGAGTGGAAAAGGAGAGGAAGAGATTAAGGCCCTGTGGGCGTTGGAAGAAAGAGAGAAGAAGACTCGCGCTCCTGCCAAACTCGGTCAATTCGTATTCCGCATCAATTTATTGGCACGTGGCTGTTAATTAATTAACCATAACCCCAACTTCCCTCATCCTCCTCATCCTCATGCCCTCCCAACGTCGGTTATTTTCTGTCCTTGCTTATCTCATTCCCGTCATTGATGCACTTTCTGCGTAGGCCTGTCTCTAGCCCAACAAATAGCAGAGTTGGATGAGCCTACTCTGGTAGGTAAGTCCCTTAACTTATCGTTGTTTGTTCCGCACTCACCATTCTTTCATACTTTTGGCCAGACTTTGATCCCGAAGACGCACAGCGCGGATCACTCGACCCACTCGGCGATGCAGTAGAAGCTCGAGAACACTACACCGAAGTTGGGTGTGTACATCTTCATTCATGCCTTGCAAGGGCTAAGAGTTTTTCCAGGCCTTCTACACTCCGCCTTCATCTTGACAGCGTCATAGATCCAAAGTATGCTGGCAGCAAGATATCGAGAAAAAAACTGGAAGAGGACAACGCTCTTGGAACTGTTTTCGTAGATTCGTTCGAACAGGGTACCTCTGTATCTCGGTCTCCCTCAAGTGAAGGCCTCTCCAGTGGAGAGGATGAGGAAGAAAAGGTTCTGTCACAAGGCGAGGAGGAGATTACCGGCGAAGGCGAACAGTCAACTCCGCGACATGATCAAGACATCCAAGAGAATCCAAGTCATGAGAAGGACCTTTCCACGACAGTTCGACGAAGACGCGACGAAGACAGAAAAAAAGGCAAAGCCGTAACCAAGCAGTTGGTGGGTTTAATCGGTTGGCGAGGCGTGCCCAGCTTACAGACCCGATTTATGCGCTATTTAGAGACTTTGGGACAGTCTGCTGGATGCCCGGATACGTTTACAAAAATCTCTTACAGCGTCAAATCGACTCCCTTCTGTGAGTTTTGCAAAACCTCGATTCTCCTTATACCATTTGACACTCCGATGGTGTGCTAATTTTTGTCCTTTACAAAGCCCACTGAAATGTCCATATTTACGTCTCACCCCCGTTGCCTTGAGGCGCGTCACGCGCTGCTAACCGAAACATTCGCACTCGTGGAAGACTTGTCGGCCCTGCGTGAGGTTCGTCCCTTCCCTGTCATCCGTCACTTTGGGGGTCGATTGACCGTCTGTTTATTACGTTTTGGATGTCAGGAGCTCATGAAGCAGGACAAAGAAGTCCAATGGCAGCCACGGAAACGGCGCCGTGTACAAGATGGCAGTGAGCAAGGGCGGCGTTATGTCTTACCAGAGATCGATAATGTTGATCAAGATGATTGGGACGTCCTAATCAGGGAAGCGAGTGAAGATGCAGCATGGCTGGAGCACGCGTGAGCTTTTTATCTAGCTTTCTGGGCCCTCCACCTAGACCCCACGAGTGCTTCGCTGCGCCCGAGGGGTGGCGGAACCCCATCAGACGATACCAGTTTTTACGCCCCCCCCTTGTGGGTTGATCATATTCATGGTGCTCATTTAGCTGACACAATCATCCAGATATCATGCACACCTCATTCGTACTTTGGAAAAATGGTCCGCAAAAGTAGCCGCAGTAGCGCCATCCGCGCTGCTTCCTGCCTCCCGTAAACGATTCTCTCTGATGGGAGGCACGAAAGAAGCAGTGAAAAGTGTTGGTACACAGATTGAGGATATGCTCCAGAGCGAATGGCCAGCACTTCTATCCCGCACGCGACTACAAAGGTGCACTGGTCCCCGCGTGACTAGGGGGGGGGAGCACGCCGGATATGAAGAGGACATGGAAATATTTGACGACACTGATTTTTATCAGCAACTATTGCGCGACGTGATTGACTCCAAGGGCAGAGGCTCTGGGCAACTGATGGACTGGACTGCGAGCCAGAAGCAGAAAAAGTCGAAAAAGGTCGTCGATACGAGAGCCAGCAAAGGGCGAAAGCTTAGGTTCGTCATGTTTTCTGACAGACGCAGTTGGTCGGACATTGCCTGACTTGACCGGACAGGTACGAAGTCCACGAAAAGATACAAAATTTCATGGTCCCAGTTCCTCTCGGCGGGGGGGCGTGGCATGAAGCGCAGATCGACGAATTGTTTGCGTCGCTGCTCGGAAAAGGATATGAGATGGCGGAGGACGACGTGGGTGAACTAGGCTCGCCTGGCAAGGCAGTAGTACTTTCAGACGGTGCAGGTTTTAGGATATTCGGTTAGCTGGAATTTGTCAGCCATAGAATGGAATCACCTCCACCACGCCTGGCCTGTAACCAGCTACTGTAGTACGGCCGCTGAACTAGCCAATGCTGGCTTCCTAAACGCTACACGTCCTCGCTCCCATTTACAACCAGGCTATTGCAAGCCACTCACTCAATTGACTTGACTCGCGATGGAACCTTTTGAAGACGAGAACCCTTTCTCGACAGCCGACCCCCCGCTCTCCTCCGCCTCCTCCAACTCTCACGTCGACGTCTCCGCCCCCTCATCTCCCCCAAACCGCGCCGTCACCTTACCTTCTTCCCCTCCGCGTATTGTGATTCCATCACCATCACTGCGAAGTGGCTTTCCTTCCCAAGGCTCCGGGCATAGCCCCCGCCCTCTGGCATCCAAGAGTGACTTTTGCTGTGTCCGAGATCAGTGGTTACACTCGGGAGAAGATGCTGAGATTTTGGTGGGTGCTTCTTGCTCCTCGATCTACTTTCCTTCAGTGGCTAATGAGCGGACGTCGGTATCGCGGACACGCACGCGTAGATCACCGATGCGCTGAAGACAAGCGAGAATTCAGCTTCGCCGTACATCACATATGTGATCCGTTCGGGCGTGAGTACATGGTAGAGAATTCTGAGCAAATTCTGACCTTTTCGCCCACAGACTGCGGAAGCCCGCCATCGTTACTCAGAGTTCGAATCTCTACGCTTAAACTTGACAAAGCTTTACCCGACCTTGATCATTCCGCCTATCCCATCAAAGCAGACGATTGGTGACTATGCTATCAAACAGGCCAAAGCTCGTGAGGACGTGGCGATGATAGCACGTCGCAAACGCATGTTGCAGATTTTCCTCAACAGAATTGCGCGGCACCCCATCCTCTCAAACGAGCATGTGTTCCATCGATTCC
>WNFD01024847.1_pt1 | contig 10948 bp, 10 predicted proteins | sample 5400491 | NCBI WGS metagenome assembly WNFD01 (sample SAMN13153343, study PRJNA577476) | soil metagenome | isolation source: 120 cm saprolite under Douglas fir tree site 2 hole 2 replicate 2 | place: USA:California | collected 2015-04-18 | reverse complement strand
CTTCGCCCGTATGACTTGAAGGAAATCGCCAATACGCCCTTCAATCCAACTGACTATCAGGGGATCCTTTTCGTCGCTCCCGGAGTCAGGTGGCTTTTGGACGATCTCCGTCGCTGGCTGAAAACCTTCCTTTAACTGAGGTCCGGCAATCGCCTGGGCCCTCTCCCCGTACCCCGGGCGTAGTATCCACTGCGCCGTCGAGGCGCCAATTACCCGGGAGGGCAATCCATGTTGCTTTGGACTCATGCCGCAGCACTGGTGGTTTCGCTCGCGGTCGGACACACAAGAGGCAGCGGAACGATCAAGGAGGAAACGCGCCAGGTTGGAGACTTTTCGGGCGTTTCAGTCGGTTCGGGAATCCGAGCCACCGTCAGCATCGGCCCGAAGACATCGGTCGTTCTGACGGGTGACGACAACCTCCTTTCGATGATCAAACTCGAAGTTGTCGACGGAAAACTTACCACGCGAGTGGATTACAATGAGGGAATCCACCCCAGCCGGCCGATCCGGCTCACGGTGGTAACGCCCCACCTCACCTCGGCCGAAGCCAGCGGCGGCGCAAGCCTCACCGCAGATGCGACGCCCGGCCCCAAGTTCGTGGCGTCCGCCAGTGGCGGCTCGAAGGTTTCCGTCAAAGGAGTCGACTCCAAACAGATGTTCGCCAGGGTCAGCGGCGGTGGCACGATCTCCATCACCAACCTGAAGGCGGATTCCGCCGACATTGAGGGAAGCGGCGGGGCCACGATTTCCCTCTCCGGTAGCGTCAAACGTATCGAGACGAAATTGTCCGGCGGTGCGGGGCTGAAAGCACAGGATGTCCCGGCCGAAGCCCTGCGCGTCAGCGCAAGCGGCGGCAGCCGGGTCTATGCGCAGGTAAGCTCCGAGCTCTCGGCGAGGCTTTCCGGAGGCGCCACCGTGCACCTCAAAGGAAACCCCAGCAAGCGCGAGATCGATACGTCGGGCGGCTCGAAAATTTATTACGAGTAGGGTGGCGTCGCCTGTTGGGTCGGGTCCGACCGCGCGAGCCGCCCGTTCTCCCCCGCGATTAGCGACTCGGGCCCGAGCGGTAGCCGGACGGTGAACGTCGCTCCCTCTCCCGGCTTGCTTTTCACCTCGATCGTGCCTCCGAGCGAAGTCAATATTTCCCGGACGATCCAGAGCCCGAGCCCAAAGCCGCCATAGTGTCGGCTCGAGACTCCTCGCTCGAAGCGTCCGAATATGCGCGGCAGATCCTCGGAACGAATTCCCATGCCGCGGTCCTGAATGACAAAGATTCCCTCGTTCCCGCGCGCCTCGACCCTCAACTCCACCGGCATCCCCGGACCGTACTTGAGAGCATTGGAGATGAGATTGGACAGCACCTGCTCGAGGCGCGAGCGATCCCAGATTCCGATCACCGGTTCGGCCGCGGACAGCTTCAGCTGGCACCCGGCGTGGGAGGCTTCGTCCTGGTAGGTCGCAACCACCTCCTTCGACACCGCCACCAGGTCGACGGGTTCGTGATGGAGCTCAAGCGCTCGGGTGTTGAGGCGAGAGATGTCGAGAAGGTCCTCCACCAGTTTCGCAACCCGTTCGACCAGCCGACCGAGAGTCTTGATTCGCGGGACGAAGCCATCGGCATGCTCTTTGGCGGCATGGCGCATCATCGTATGAACCTGAAGTTGAAGCGGGGTGAGAGGGGTCCTCAACTCGTGAGCCGCCATCGTCAGAAACTCATCCCTCATTTCTACCGCCTGTTTGAGCTCGCGATTTTGATGCTCGATCTGGCCGAGCATGTTGTTGAACGTATTCGTCAACAATGCCAATTCATCCTCGCCCGGAGCTTCTACCCGGACCGAGAAATTGTGATTGTGCACGACCAGACGGGCGGCGTCGGTCAATCGCCCGATTGGCTGAAGAATGCGCCGCTGCAACCACACCGAGATCCCGACCGCGGCAATCAACGAGACCACCAGGATCAACCCGGTCAGCAGCAAATAGCGCCGGATTCGGCGGGCGTGCTCGTCCAAATCCGACTCCAGGGTCAAGCTTCCAATCCGCGATCCGTCGCTCAAAACAGGCACGCTGAGAAAAACTCGATCGGCGTCGAATCGATAGTTGAGGCCTCCCTCGGAATCACCCCGAGCCGAGGAAGAACCGGAAACGTGGTGCCCATACCCGGCGAACACTTTGCCGTCCGCGGTGGCGATGGTGGCAGAACGGATCCGCGGCTTGGCTTTCAGCGCAGCGAGGGAGGCAGTCGCGGCTTCCGGATCTCCGAACAAAATTGGGGCGGTGACGTTGAAAGCGAGGACGTTGGCATCGGTGGTCAAGTCGTTCACCAACGACTGGCGGAACGTGATCAGCTCGTAGGTAACAAATGCGGAGCAGGCCAAGAGCAGCGCGAGGCTGCTGGTGACAGCACTGATCGCGATCAGTCGACCCCTGATCGAGTTCTTCGCCCTCATCACGCTAGTGTCCCTCCTCAGGCCGACCAATCACCTGGCTCGCCACCTTCAAGAGCTGCGAGCTCAACCTCAGATTGGCTTGTCTCGCCGCCAGCATGTTGACTTCGAAGCGGACTCTTTTTCGGTCGATGATCAACCCGATCGTCCCTCCCCGCTCAGCAAACGAATCCAGATCGCTCACGGTCAGAATCGGCAGGTTGCCCAATCTTCGAAGAATCTCGTCGAGCCGGCCTCTTTCCGATTCGCCGACGAAACAGATCCGGCAGGTGGTGGCTTCCGCAATTGACGTGGTCTCTTGAACCGTCATCGGCTTGCCGTTGATTTGTTTTCCGCTGACCGTCTGTTGGAGCAGCGAGCCAAATGGGGCGCTCCCGAGAACGCAGATCTTGAATTCGTCTTGATTGGCCAGAGCTGCCTCGGGCCACTCGATGAACTTAGAAAAGTTGTAAATGAAAGCGGCCTTCACTTCGTATTCGGAAGGTCCCTGCGCTCCAGCAGTAAGCGCAATCAGGACCAGCGGCCCGCAAGCCAGTCGCCCTACCCGTCTGACCGCGAGTGCCATATCGACTTCCAATACACCGAGCCGCTGACCCCAGCACTGTGTGCACGTTCGTACCAGGCCCACATTCGGCGCGGCCACCGAGCTGGTCCGTTTCTTGTTGTTCGTCGGCGGGAACGGTACCGTTCGCTGGATTCAGGTTCCGGACCTGATGATCCATCTCACTCTCCCCCTCGTAGCGTTTTGGGCACTCACCCAGGTTGCGGCCGAGGAAGCCAAGCGGCGCGACCTCACCCAGCTTAGCCTCGAAGAGCTGACCGGGATCGAGGTGACCTCGGTATCGAAAGCCGAGGAGCCCCAGGCCGGCGCGGCCGCCGCCGTGGCAGTGATTACCAACGAGGACATCCGGCGGACCGGCGTCACCTCGTTGCCCGAGGCGCTTCGATTGGTGCCCGGCCTTCAGGTCGGCCGGGTGAGCTCCAGCTCATGGGCGGTCAGCTCGCGGGGATTCAGCAGCGTCAATTCAGCCAAGCTCCTGGTGCTCACCGATACCCGGAGCCTCTATACCCCGCTGTTCTCGGGCGTCTTCTGGGACGTGCAGGACCTGCTGCTCGCGGACGTGGACCGGATTGAAGTGATCCGCGGGCCGGGCGCCGCCCTCTGGGGATCGAATGCGGTCAATGGAGTCATCAACGTCACCACCAAGAGCGCCAAGGATACGCACGGTCTGTACTTCGAGGCGGGTGGGGGAACCTATGAGCGCGGCTTCGGTGCGGTGCGCTACGGAGATCAGATCGGAGAGCGCTTCCACTACCGGGTGTTCGCTCATTATTTCAACCGCGCCGCGGGCTACAACCCGACCGGGCCCGAATCCGACAATTGGTGGCTCGGCCACATTGGGTTTCGATCCGACTTTGAGCCCACCAGTGGAGATACCCTAACGGTTCAAGGGGATCTCTATCGCGCGAATATGGGCCAAGTAAAACCCTCGGTCTCCGTGTTGGGCCGGCCTGGACCTCAAGGAAGGCTGGTGATTCGAGCTGACGGTGGCAACGTGCTCGGGCGATGGCGGCACGCACTCACCACCGACTCCGATTTGAGCTGCGCATCTATTACGACCACACCTATCGAAATGACCCCACGTTTCTCGACGAGCTGCAGACGATCGATGTCGATCTTCAGCACCATTTCAGGCTGCCGCTCAGGCAGGAGATATTGTGGGGCGCGAGCTACCGCCTGATGGCGGACCATAACGAGGGCAAGGGGCTGTTCGAGCTTCGGCCCCCCGACTCCACGGACCATGTGATCAGCGGTTTCATTCAGGATCGGATCGCGATCCTCGAATCCTTGCGCCTGACTTTGGGAACCAAGCTCGAGCACAATGACTTCAGCGGCTTCGAGATTCAACCGAACGGGCGAATCGCGTGGGATGTCCTCGCTGACCATACGGTCTGGGTCGCGGTCTCACGCGCAGTCAGGGTCCCTACCCGGCTGGAGCGAGATGTCTTCATCACCGTCTCGCAAACTGCGCAATCGGCGCTCCGGCTGCTGGGAAACAAAGACTTTGGATCCGAAAAGCTGTTGGCCTACGAGCTGGGATACCGCTGGCATCCCGCAAGTATCTTTTTCGTCGATATCGCCGCCTTCTACAACCGCTATCACGGACTGGCATCCCTCGAGCTCGGAATGGCTTACTTCGATTCCCAGGAGGGGCGAACCATCATTCCTTTGTTCAATCAGAACTTGACCGACGGGTCGGCCAAGGGCGTGGAGGTGGCGGTGACGGTCACGCCCGTTCCGATCTGGTGGCTGAGCGTGAGTTACTCCAATCTCGTGCTGGACGTGGATCCACGAGGCCAGGACATCAACCGCGGGCAACTGCTCGAGGGCGCCAGCCCTCGCCATCAGGTTCGGGTGCAGTCATTTCTGGATTTGCCGGCCCAGTTCCAACTCGACGGCTTCTTCCGCTACGTATCCAGCCTGCCAAGCTCTCCGGAGGCACCGGTCGGCGTGCAGGCGGAAGCAGCTCCTGCCTATGCCACCTTCGATCTGCGCTTATCATGGCTCGGCTGGAAACCGGTGGAGATCTCGGTCGTCGGCCAGAGTCTCGGTCAGGCACACCACCCCGAGTTTCCCGGGGGTACCCAGGTGGCACGATCCGTCTACGCCAAGGTGGCCGGCCGGTTTTAAGCCGCGGGGCCAAGAGCCGCCGTCCCCGTGGCAGTCCGGGCGCTCCAGTGCTAACAGTACTTTGACCCGACTCGATGGAGGCTTGATGAGCGCGTCCGTGAAAATTTCCGGAAAAATCTCCGAAGGCTTTGAAAAAATTCTTTCCAAGGAGGCCCTCGACTTCGTGGGCAACCTGCACCGCCAATTCAACTCCAAGCGCGAAGAGCTTTTGAAGCGGCGCCTGCAACGGCAAAAGGAGCTGGATGGGGGGCAGATGTTCCGCTTCCTACCCGAGACCGAGAACATCCGCTCCGGAAGCTGGAAAGTGACGAGCACTCCAGCCGACCTGCAGGACCGACTTCGAGGACGCGCTCTCGCCGACCTGGGCCAACGTGGTTCAAGGCCAGCTCAATTTGATCGATGCGGTTCGAAGGACGCTCACCTTTACCAGCCCGGAAGGCAAGGAGTACCGGCTGAACAAGAAGATCGCCACCCTGCTGGTGCGGCCGCGCGGGTGGCATCTGCCGGAGAAGCACGCATTGATCGAGGGTCAGCCGATTTCGGGAAGCCTCTTCGACTTCGGTCTTTTTTTCTTCCATAACGTTCGGGCACTGCTCGAGCGGCAAACGGGGCCCTACTTCTATTTGCCCAAGCTCGAGAGCCACCTCGAAGCGCGCTTGTGGAACGACGTGTTCAACTTCGCGCAGGATGCGCTCTCGATTCCGCGCGGAACCGTCCGAGCCACAGTTTTGGTCGAGACACTGCCGGCGGCATTTGAGATGGAGGAGATCCTCTACGAGCTCAAGGATCACTCCAGCGGTCTCAACGCGGGCCGCTGGGATTACATCTTCAGCTTGATCAAGAGGATGCGCAGCCGAAAGGATTTGGTCCTCCCCGACCGCGCCCAAATAACGATGACCGTTCCGTTCATGCGGGCCTACACCGAGCTTTTGATCAAGACCTGCCACACCCGCGGCGCTCACGCGTTGGGCGGGATGGCTCCGTTCATCCCCAGTCGCAAGAACCCGGAGATCAACGAGGCCGCGCTCGCCAAGGTCCGCGAGGACAAGGAGCGCGAGGCCCGCGACGGATTCGATGGGACCTGGGTGGCACACCCGGACTTGGTCCCGACCGCGATGGAGGTTTTCCAGCGAATTCTCGGATCCAAGCCCCATCAAAAGGAACGCCTGCGCGAGGAGGTGAAGGTCACCGCGGCCCAGTTGCTGCAGCTTCAAGTCCCGGGGGGCAAGGTGACCGAGGCGGGCTTCCGCAGCAACGTCAGCGTCGCGCTGCAGTACCTCAACTCCTGGCTGCTCGGAAACGGGGCCGCGGCGATTTTCAATCTAATGGAAGACGCCGCCACCTGTGAGATCAGCCGAGCGCAGCTGTGGCAATGGATTCACAACGGGGCTCGACTCGACGATGGCCAACCCACCAACGCAGAGCTCTACCGGAAGATCCGGGATCAGGAACTCGGCAAGTTGGGAGGCTTCGCCTCGGGCCGCTACCGGGAATCGACAGAGATCCTTGATCGCCTTGTGACCAGCGACTCGTTCGAAGAATTCCTCACGATTCCAGCCTACCAGCTTCTGGAATGAGCTCGCTGCCGAAAGCCGTGCTGGACCAGTTGGCGGCGGCGGTCGGCCCTCGCTATTGCATCGCCGATGACTCCGAGATTCGAACCTACGAGTCGGACGGCCTGACCAGTTTCCGCGCGATCGCGGGCGCGGTGGTGCTGCCCAATTCCACCGAGGAGGTCGCCGCGGTGGTGAAGATCGCGAAGGCCGCTGGGATTCCGATTGTCCCGCGGGGCGCCGGAACCGGCCTTTCCGGGGGGGCGCTTCCGATTCCGGGGTCGATCGTGATTCCGCTCACCCGGATGAGGCGATTTCTCGAAGTGGACCCGGAGAACGGCTGGATTCGCGTCGAGCCGGGGGTGGTGAACCTCGATGTGTCGAAGCGGGTGGGTCCGTCTGGCTACTACTACGCGCCGGATCCGTCCTCGCAGAGCGTCTGCACGATTGGCGGCAACGTCGCCGAAAACTCGGGCGGTGCGCACTGCCTCAAGTATGGGTTCACGGTGCATCATGTGTTGGGGGTGAGGATGGTGTTGGGGGATGGCGAAGTGGTGGATGTCGGCGGCCCGGTCCTCGATGTCCCGGGATACAACCTCTTGGGAGCGATCGTCGGCAGCGAGGGGATGCTGGGCATCGTGACCGAAGTGGTGCTTCGGATTTTGCGCAAGCCACAGGCCACCAGGACCTTCTTCGCAACCTTCCCCTCGACAGACGAGGCGGGAAACACGGTATCCGGAATCATCGCCGCTGGGATCGTGCCGGCGGCAATCGAGATGATGGACCGGCTCGCGATCAAGGCGATCAAGGCCGCGACGCAGGTGGATTGGCCGGACGTCGCCGCCGCCTTGCTGATGGATGTCGACGGTCCGCTGGCGGAGGTCGAGCACACCGCGGCTCAGGCGATCGCCGTTGCCGAGAAGGCGGGCGCGATCGAGATTCGGCGGCCGCGCGACGAGGCGGAGCGCGCCATGATGTGGCGAGGGCGCAAGAGCGCATTCGCGGCGATGGGCCGAATCAGCCCCAATTACGTGGTTCAGGACGGAGTGATTCCCCGCTCGGAAATCTCGGGCGTTCTGCGTGAAATTGCCTCGCTCTCGTCACGGGCTGGGCTGAGGGTCGCCAACGTGTTCCATGCGGGCGATGGAAATCTCCATCCGCTGGTCCTCTATGATGCCTCGATCGCCGGACAGGAAAAGCAGGCTGAGGAGCTGGGGGGAGAGATTCTCAAAATTTGCGTTCGGGTCGGCGGGTCGATCACCGGCGAGCACGGCGTGGGGGCGGACAAAGCGATCTACATGACCGAGATGTTCGCCGAGCCGGATTTGGCCGCGATGAACCTGGTGCGCTGCGCGTTTGATCCGGAGCGCCGGTTCAACCCGGGCAAGGTTTTTCCCACCCCGCGACTGTGCGGGGACAGGCCGGGCAAGTACGTGCCACACCCGCTCGAGGTGGCCGGCACGGCGGGGCGCGGATGAGCGGGCCAGTCGGTCGCGCCGCCGAGCCGTCCGATGCGGTGGCCGGCATCGTTCCGAAGGTGGTCTATACGCCGGCTTCGGTTGAGGAAGCGGCCCAGGTGCTTGCGCAGACGCGAACGATGAATGCGGCGATCGCGTTCGTCGGCGGAGGCTCCGAGTTAGAGCTGGGCGCTCCGCCGCGCGCGCTCGAGGCGGTGCTCAGGACCGAGCGACTCAACCGGATCGTCGAATACATCCCTGACGACATGGTGATGACGGTCGAAGCGGGGGTGCCCCTGGCGAGCCTGCAGCGGACCACCGCTGAGCACGGCCAACAACTTGCCCTCGATCCCCCTTCGCCAGACCGCTCTACGGTTGGAGGGTTGGTCGCCACAAACGCCTTCGGCCCGCGACGAGCCCGCTATGGTTCAATCAAGGACCTGATCATTGGGGCGACTCTGATTTTGGAGGATGGAACGATTACGCGCGGCGGCGGCAAGGTGGTCAAGAACGTCGCGGGCTTCGACGTGCCGAAGCTGATCTGCGGCTCGTTGGGCACGCTGGGGATGGTGGCCACCGCAACTTTTCGGCTGCATCCACGACCCGAGGCGAGCGAGACCGTGCTCGTTCCGGGGCAAAGCGCCACGACGCTGCGTGCTCTGATTGCGGCGGCGCGGGATGCTCAGCTCGAGCCCAGCTCGTGCGTGGCGTTCTGGCGGCAGGATCGCTGGGATGTCGCCTTTCGGTTCGAAGGCTTTGCTTCTGGCCTCAAGCAGCAAACAGAGCGACTGGCAGCCATTGGCACCGAGCAGAAGTCGTCCTGCGACCGGATCGATTCCGCTGCGGCCCAGGAGCTGTGGTCTGAACATGATCACATCCGGACCCAAGCCGAGCTGCGGGTCAAGTTCGGCTCCCTTTCATCGGATCTGACCTCGATCGAGGCCGAATGGCTTGCCCCTCTGCTGCGGACCGTCGGTGAGGCCCAAGCGGCTTGGCACCCGACCCTTGGGATCGGTTTTGTCTCCGGGAGGGTGCTTGATCCGGCGCGCACCGCCAAAGCACTCGAGTCTTTGCGGTCCGCCCTGACGAGCCGCGGCGGCTCGCTCGTGCTCACCGCCGCGCCCGCCACGGTTCGACAACAGATCGACGTGTGGGGCCCACCTCCATCCGCGTTCCAGCTGATGCGGCGGATCAAAGACCGGTTCGATCCCGACGCTCGGCTGAATCCGGGGCGCTTCGTCGGAGGGCTGTAGTGCCCGAAAAAAAACTGATCGACGAATGCGTCCATTGCGGGTTCTGTCTTCAGGCCTGCCCCACCTACCAATCGTGGGGCGAGGAAATGGATTCTCCACGCGGTCGGATCTTCCTGATGAAGGGCATCCAACAAGGTACGATCCCGCTCTCCGACGCGGTGGTGGTCCACTTCGACAAGTGCCTGGGCTGCATGAGCTGCGTCACCGCATGCCCTTCCGGAGTGAAGTACGGCACGCTGATCGAGCAGATGCGCGCGGAAGTGGAGCAGCAGCATTCCCGCTCGCTGCCCGATCGCCTCTTTCGAAGCATGCTGTTCGCGCTCTTTCCTTACCCGCGCCGGCTCAGGCTGATCCGGTTTCTCCAGATTCTCTACCGATGGAGCGGCCTGCAGTGGCTGGTGCGAGCCAGCAGAATCCTCGAGCGGTTGTCGCCTCGAATCGCCCAGCTCGACCGTTTGATGCCGTCTTCGGGCAAGGCGCCGATCGCACTACCCGAAGTCACAGCGGCTCAGGGCTCGCGGCGCGCCACGGTCGGGCTTCTCACCGGTTGCGTGCAGAGCGTGTACTTCTCCGATGTGAACGCTGCGACCGTGAGGGTCTTGTCCGCGGAAGGTTGCGAAGTGCGGGTGCCGCCCGATCAACCCTGTTGTGGAGCGCTGTCGCTGCACGCCGGACGTGAGAAGGAAGCCAAAGAGTTTACTCGCGCGCTGATCGAACGGTTCGACCTGGGCGCGCTTGACGCGGTGATCGTCAATGCCGCCGGCTGCGGCTCCCACCTGAAGGAATGCGCGCGGCTCTTCGAGGACGAACCGGCGTGGCACGCGCGAGCTTCGGCATTTGCGGCCAAGGTCCGGGACGCGACTGAGTTTCTCGCCGACCTCGGACCCGCAGCGCCAAGACGCGGACTCCCACAGCGCCTTCGAGTCGCCTATCACGACGCTTGTCACCTCGCGCACGCGCAAGGAATCCGCGAGCAGCCGCGCTCGCTGCTTCGAGGCATTCCTAATCTGGAGTTGCTGGAAATCCCCGAGTCCGAGCAGTGCTGCGGCAGCGCCGGCATCTACAATCTGGTGGAGCCGGAGAGCGCCCGCGAGATCGGCGATCGAAAGGTGGACAATCTTCTCTCCACCGGCGCGCAACTGATGGCGACCGCGAATCCTGGCTGCGCGCTGCAGATCCAATCTCTGCTTCGCGCCCGAGGAAAAGCCCTGCCCTGCCTGCATCCAGTTCAACTGGTCGACGCATCGCTGCGCGGTCAGGCTCCGGTGTAAGAGAGATCTGCAACGGGTTGTGCTGGTTCGGCGGCCGACTCTTCGCGCTCAGTTAGTTTTCCACCTGCAGAGCGAGCGCTCGAGCGTGTTTCCGGATCGGCACGGATTGTTTCTTGCTCCCACAATCCGTCGTCTTGTAGACAAGCGCTCGGACGGCCTGAGGGGCGGTTCAGCACAGCAAAGTTTCGGGAGCCTGCTTTCTGCAGCTGGAAAGTGGGGAGGGGGGAGGCTCTCTGTTCGTCCGGCACTCGAACAACTGACCTAGGGGGGTTTAAATG
>WNFD01007330.1_pt1 | contig 10949 bp, 9 predicted proteins | sample 5400491 | NCBI WGS metagenome assembly WNFD01 (sample SAMN13153343, study PRJNA577476) | soil metagenome | isolation source: 120 cm saprolite under Douglas fir tree site 2 hole 2 replicate 2 | place: USA:California | collected 2015-04-18 | reverse complement strand
CAGATCATTGGCCAGGTGCTTTTTCAATTCCCACCATTGCGGATTCCGATGCGGACGATTCGCCGGCCACTTGGCTTTTGCGTGCGCCTTCGCTTGGTACATCAGGTACGCCACCCAGGTCGCTATGGGCTCGACCAGCACCTGTGCGCCTTCCCGCTCAAGAAAGTCGAACATGTGGAAGTTGCCGTCGCCCTCGGTAATCTGCGCCCAGAACTCGCCCGTGATCTTCACCACCGGTTTCACCTTGGTGCGGTCCACTTCAATGCGGTCCATCTTGTCCCGCGCGGCGGCCAAGGCGTTGAGATAGTCTTTCCCCCTCAGATGCTCGTTCATCTTGCCGAAAACATTGAAGGTGTTCCGCAGGATCTTGTTGCTCTTGAATTTCGGCTTCGCCCAGTTCGGAGCCCGCTCCTCGATCTCAAACGAATCCCGGTTTCTAAGGTCCTCGCAAAGTCCATCCACCGTCTCGCGGAATACGCGATCAGTCTCTCCCTTCTTCACTTCGAATGGACGAATCTGGTAGATCAGGTCGTTGAACACGTCGCCCAGGTGCATCGCGTTCAGCATGCCGAATCCGAAGTCAACCGTGAACTTCAACCCCGGCTCACCCGAGGCCGCCTTGATACCGTCGCTGTCCTTGAACAGCAGCACACGGAAGCCATCGAAGCCGGCGTTCTTCAGCGCGAAGCGATACTCCGCCTCATACATTCCGAACCGGCATGGACCACACGAACCCGCTGTAAAGAAGACGTAGTTGTCCAGAATGTCCTTGCGGGGAATGCCTTCCTTCTCTAGGAACTGGAGATACTGCACAAGATTCCCGACCGTAAAATATGTCGGATTACATTGCCCGTTGTTGCCGTATTCCTTGCCAATCTGGAACGCAGGCACATCCGGCACGGGCAGCTTCTCGCAGCGATATCCGCAGCCTTGGAATACCGCGCGAATCAGGTCTTCGTGCTTCCAGGTGAAGCCGCCGAAAAGGATCGTCACACGGCTGCGTTCTTCTGCCGTAAAGGCTCGCTCAATCGGACGGTGGAAGTGCTCTGGTTGGTCAAGTCCGGCAATTTTTCGCAAGCGCATGCGCTCCGCTGCTAAGCGCTCCTTAATTTCCGAGTCATTCTCAATCTGGACGAAATTCGTCGCCATAAGATCCTCCGGCAGTGTATGGAATTTTAGCGGTGGCCCTAAACGTGATTTTGAGATGGTGAAATGATCGCCGTTTTACCCACAACCGAGCGATGCCCACAGAAGGCAGGAGACAGCGGATGATGGGATGAGGGGACATCCCGGTCACTACCGACTTTCTACAGAACAGCATCCGAACTCCAAAACGTGGCTAGGAGGTTCGAAGTCTTACACCGGCGGAACTACTGCGAGGGAGTCCCGTAGGCGCCGAATTTTGCAGATGATCGCGTTTGGGATGCAGACAACCCATGCAGCAGTTGCCCAGGCTTTTTGCCAAATCCCACCCGCGGACGAAGCGAGGCCGATCTTGCAGACTCTTGTATCAGAAATTCTCCTCCAGTTTCAAGCGATCGGGCCTCGTGTCGTCCTACGATTAGGCCGACGCCAATCATGCCGCCGGCAACATCGGACTATGCTCAAAACGAGTTTCAAAAACTCTGCGCTCTCTCAACGGACCCGTTGCTAGCGACCGAACGATTCACGCTGTAGTCTTGGTGATCGATCGTCAGGGCCTTCTTGCCATAGAGTCGGACCTGGACGAACGTCATGTCTCTTTGCGGAAGCCAGAAACTGCCGATCTTCTGGTACTGACGTACAAAGTCGGCTCGTTCTATCCAGAAAGAGAGCTTCTTTGCTGGATGACCTTCAATCCGGACAACGGCATAGTCTTCAACGTCAATCCATATTTTGCCTTCAAACAGATACTTGTCTCTCCGTTTAGGGGTCGCCTGCACGACGAAGCAGCGATAAGGTCCCACCCGTTGTTCACCAAGCGGCTCCAGGGTGTAGTTTGCAGGTGAGATGGCGCTGTCGTGATGCTCCTTGCCGGCCGCTGCCTGGATCTCGCTGGCGATTAGCGGATTCAGCGCCAAATGACGAACTAGGCTCGACCCCTTCTCGGACGTGACCACAAACCTCTTTTGGTCCGGTGCACGATACTCCATCCGCCCAACTTCTTCGGCATGGACTTTCCCCCTCAGATCAACCACTTGATAGGTCCTGAGGGCGGTGTAGTCCAGCAGCGCCGCGCTCCGAAGCGCGTTGTGGGCGAGCAATTCATCGAAGAGTTGGATTACAGTAACGCCTGGTCGCAAAGGCTCGAGCGGGGCTGTAAGTTCTAGTTGGCCTTGCTGATTAAGCTGCGCGTTCGCGCCTACGGCGAACGTTGTCATGGCAAGAAATGCCGCGTCGACAAAAAAGAGTTTGATCTTGGTGTTCGGCGTTGTCCTGTTTCTTCCCCGCACGTTTCGTTCTCCTCTTCAATCCTCGAAGCTGCGTACGCCCCCCTGAAATCTGTTCATGGCGTTGGACCACAGCCACTTGATCACCCGGGCGTCGTTGTAGCAGTACGCGAGATTATGGTTCAGAGTTGAGAAACAATGTCGCTGGCAGGTTGACTTCATGGCAGACAGTTGGCCCTGGTCGAATTTGGGCTGATCGATGTTTCCCCAGTCGAAGGTCGCCCCATACATCGGGAAACAGGGAGCGACGGTGCCGTCGGTGCGGATAATGACATTGTTCTGACCGGCACGGCAGTTCCATTCCGCAAAACGCAATTCACCATTTTCCTCTTGCACAATTCCAGGCATCGAAGCGAGCAGTTCTGCCTGGTGTCCGTTTCCCTTCGTGCCATCTCCGTTCCAGCCATACTCCCGCAAATCGAGCCCGGAAGACATGCGCACAAAGGCCTTGATCTCTTGCAGGCGTTGCACCGAGTTCACCATCTGATAACCGGATTTGTTTTTCTCGATCAGCCAATCGACCAGAGAGTCGATCTCACGCCAGTCTTCCGGGCGAATGTACGTGGGGTTGTCATAAAGATGCTTGAAGTGGTCGTCCTGCTCGAGCATCGGCGTTTCATTGATGTGATAGTCCGTGGCAATACGATGGTCGTGAGCGTATTCGGTGAGCTTTCTGACATCCTCCGTGTTATTGCGGCAGATGTTGATGTTGAAAAAGACCAGGTAACCGTCTACGTATTGCCTGCGCAGGATGTGTTCCAGATTCTTCTCTGCGGGAACGAAAGCTTTGGGCAGGCTCGGCTGCAGGTCCCACGAGTCCAGCGCGAAGTTGAATACGGCTACGCCGGCATCGCCCAGGCGGTCTGCAACGTCAGGTCGCAGCAAACGTCCATTAGTAGCGATATAAACCCAAAAGCCCTTCTTCGCCGCGTAGTAGACAACCTTATGCACGAACTCCGGTCTCAGCAGCGGCTCGCCACCCATCAGCGCCAGCACCCGGCAGCCGTTGTCGTGCAGCCAGTCGATCGAACGCCGGGCCACATCCTCGGTCATGCCCTTGACCTTGTTGTTGTAGGACCAGCAATACCAGCAATCGAGATTGCACTTGCACTCGACAAACAAATAGGCGGTGATGGGGTGGAACTCGCCGGGCAAAACTCGCGATCGAACGTAGGGACCCAGCCATCCGCGTGAGTAGCGGTAGACATCCTTTGCACCCCACTTGCGCTTCTCCGGCGGAGTCTCGGGACCGGGATCGCCCAGACGTTCCGGGAATTGCGGGAAGACCGGTTCAGGAAGTGTGAGGCCTTTTGCTTGCGCCAGCGCCGGTGGGCGCTCGGTGGAATTCATCAGGAGGTCGTGGATTGCTACGTCGATGCGGAATTTGGCGGCTGTTGCCATGGGAATCGCCTTTCAAAAGATTTCGCAGGGAAGCCGTCTTCCCAAACTATTTATCTCTGCAAAAAACCGTCCCAGTGGTACCCTCGAAGGTCGGTCCCGCGCGATGATTCCCCGGCGGTTTCCTGTCTGCCTTCGATGCTTCCATACTGGTTCGGTTGCGCTCCTTCTTTGCTTGTTACCGGACCTCATTCTTGATTCTTGCCAGGCCCTTTCCTTCTGTGCTCGCGACCATGGCTTTTGACCACGCCGAAGGGGATTAGGGACCCGGCCCCTGCAGACCTGGTCCCAAGGGGGCTACGCCAATGAAGCAGCTACACACTACTCAGCCTTTCGGCCTTTCGCATTCGTGGCGCGCAACTTCTGCGTTTCGGTTGCAGGCATGGGATGTGCCAAAGTGATGACTAGTACCTCCTGTGCTCGAAGTGATGGAGGGAATGCAGGTTGCGCGCGGAGTGAGGAGGCGCCAGACAGCGACCGTGTCAACACCTCGACACGTGTTTCGACAAATGTCGAGCGTTACGACACTCGGTCATCTTAGGTGAGAAGGAGCACAAACCCTCACTTCCCAGCTGGCAAGAGGGCGAAGAGGAGCCGGTGTAGACTGCTGGCGGGGAGAAAGCCAGGGAAATTCAAGTGTCGTAAACCCTGGCACTTGTCGAGAGAAGTGCCGACAGTCTGACACTCTCCCAAACATATCGCAGGCTTGCAAAGCAAAGCCCTTCTGTCTTCAATCAGTTGCCGCAGTTTCGGTCAGAACGCGACTTGGCAGGTGCGGTGCACTATACCGAGCGTGGAATGAATCCAAAGGAAGTCGAAACTACTCTGTTATAAGTTGACAACGATGCGCATTCTTCTCCTCGACGTAGGTACGGAATCTACTCAGGAGGTAAACCACGCCTTATCAGGTCAAGGCTATGAAATTACCTCAGAACGCAGCTTGACGGTTGACGAGGTTTTCGCTCTTTCCCCGGACGTCCTGATCACAGAAGCAACACCATCGGACCTCAGTTGCTGCGGTTTGATCAGCCAAATCAAGGCAGGTCCGGATCCGCAAACTCTCAAGATTGTGATGATCGTTCACGGTGGGGCGCTGGAACGCGCCCGCGCGTTGGACTTGCGCGCTGACGACGTCATCTCCTTTCCGTTTGAACCGTTGGAATTCGCGGCCAGAATCAGGGCGCAGTTTCGTGAGAGACAACCCGAGCTGGAACTCGAAGCAAAGCTGAAAGATGCACTGCAAAAAGAGCACCTGGCGGAGACTGCTGTGGAAGCCCTGAGTGGCGGCATGAATGCGAAACGGCGCTTCGGGCTAATTCCGGCGATTTTCATCCTCAGCGCAGCAGTCATTCTAGCTGCACTCGCAATGGTCATTTCGAACCGGCGCGGCCGGAAGGTTACGCTCCAACTCAAAGCGGAGGTTGCACGCCTGAGCGGTGGAATTCTGCAACAGGACGATCTCTTGCGCCGCGCAGAACAGGCGCGCACGTCCCTGACCGCAAGCGACGCGCCGGGAATTCGCGAGTCATTGAAAGCGCAAACCGAAGAGATCCGAAAGAAGATGGCCGCGGACGGCGATGGCGAATCCCTCAAGAAGCAGCTTCAGGAGACTCAGGCTCGCCTGAGCCGGCTTGAGAATGAGGGGCGAGTCGCGGAAACAATTGTTCACACATACGGACCGAGCATCTGCTTGTTGCACGTGGTCGTGGAGTTTCGGGACAAAGACTCCGGGCAGTTGATTCGTATGTCCGCCGATCCCACGGGTAAGGCGCAGGTGGACGACAAGGGAATGGTATCTCTCGAAACAGGGGGGACGGGGCCGCCTCTGCAGATTGACGTCTTTGGCACAGGATTTCTCGTAGCGCGCGATGGACGTCTCCTCACGAATCATCACGTCGCGGAGCCTTGGTGGAGTAATGAGGAATTGAAGCAACTCCTCGACCGGGGTGCTTCCGCGTTCGCTGCGTCTTACACGGTGTACTTCCCCGGCACCTTTCAAGGCATCGCGGCCAAGCTCGACCGGATTTCAGCACATGCCGATTTGGCAACTCTCAAGTTAGAGACTCCAGCACCGCCTCACGCCGCGCTCCTGCAGCTTGATGATCGGAGTGAAGCCAGCGTATCGGGCGATCCGGTCGTCCTGATTGGCTACCCTACCGGAATCGAAGGCATCCTCGCCCGCGCCGGAAGCGACGTCACTCAAAAAGTGGTGGGAAACGCCCACGAGGTAACCCAAATTGTTTCGCAGTTGGCAGAAGAACATCTCATTCGCCCAACGACTACCCAGGGACACATCGGAGATGTCTTAGTGGACAAGATTGTTTACGATGCCGCGACAACCTCCGGCGGTTCCGGCGGACCGCTCTTCAATCGCGATGGCAAGGTCATTGGCGTGAACTTCGCCACTCTGACTGATTTTGGCGGCTCGAACCTGGCAGTCCCGGTTCGTTACGCCAATGAACTGGTGAAGTAAGGCATTCAGTCAACCAGTTCGACCATCGGCGGAGCTACGCGCCACATTTGGCACTTCCCATGCTGTATCTCTACGGGAATGCAGACGAAACTAAGGAGTCCGGTGAAACGCAAGATCCTGTCTCTATTCTTGTCATCCTGCCTCTCCGTGATCGCTGCTGCCGATTCCGCGCCCAGCAATCCTGTGGATACCACTCAACTTATGGCTTGGCTGACTGCCGGAATATCCGGCAGACGCCTGATTCGCCTCGTTCATGAAGGCGGTTTCGGTGCTGCTCCGACCGCAAGTGAGATCCAGCAGCTTGCCGCGGCGGGCGCCGACAAAGATCTGTTAAGTACCCTCACCGAGCTGAACCCGGTGGCCATCAACGCTGTGAGAACTCCCGTCCTAAAAGGGCTGCTGCAGGCAGCCGAAGACGTCAGGGACCAACGGTACCATGAGGCCGAAGTCCAGTTGCGAGCGGCCCTGCGGCTTGACTCCGATAATGCAGCGATTCATTTTGCGTTGGCCGCAATGCTTTGCCGGCAAGAGCAATGGGACGATGCTACGACGAACTGATGAAATCGGCTAAGCTCATGCCAGACTTTCCCGAAAACCACAGCGGCCTCGCCTACGTTTTTTACCGCGTGCACGATGGTCCGAATGCCATCGCTGAGGCCCGAACAGCGCTGAGTATGGATCCGCAAAACGCGGAGGCTTATCAAGTCCTCGGCCTTGCCCTTCAATCGAATGAACAATATGCTGCGGCCACCCATGCCTTCACCGAGTCTCTAGCCCGCGATCCTGACAATCCCGATACTTATTACGACCTGGGTGTTGCTCTGCGAGCCGACGGCAAGCTACGCGCCGCGCAGGCTGCATACCGTGACGCCATTCACTTACGGTCAGCCTCTCGGCAAGCGCATAGCACTCTGGGGCCGCGTCTGAATCAGGAAGGCAACCTCGATAACATCCGTTGAATTTCGGTCACTCTCGTTGGCCCTCACTCTGGCATCTGCCTTGCTTTTACTTTGGTTCTCGAGCGGACTGTGATGTTGAACATCTCTATTGTTGACAGTCGGACGCGGCTAAGGCTGGTTCTCGAAGGCACGGTAATTGCGCCCTGGGTCGCGGAATTGCGGAGAACGTGGGAGGCGATCCGTGCGGAACTGCGGGGCCGCAAGCTGGTGATCGAGTTCCGGAACGTGACCCTTATCAGCCAGGAGGGTGAGAACGCTCTACTGGATCGGATGAGGGAGGGAGCCAGATTCAGTTGCGACGGGGTGTTCACCAGGCAAGTAATCCAACAACTGGCACGCAGATGCAAGTTAGACCCACGGGAACTGCTCTATCCAACGCGCTCGCACATTGGAAAGCGGAAGGAATAAAGGTGAACACGCTTTCGCTTCTCTGCTGTCATCCATTGTCGACGAGTGTCGAGCTTGCTCTCGACATTTCTCGACACCTTCCCGATAGCTCTTCCGTTCTTCATTCAAGCGCGCGTCACAGTCAATCACTTAGCGCATCAGGGGTTTGGCATGCGTGTTGCTTTTGGATCTGGCGATGGTGCGAAAGCGGCAAAGTGATTTGCGTCACGGCGGCCCTTGCATCCAGATGGAGCTTTCTTTGCCAAGCGAAGTCGGTGCAATCTCGCCCTTTGTTGACAAGCTCATGCTCTTGATCAAGAAGTGCCGATGTGCTCCTGGAAACGAGACTGACATTGAAATCGCGTTGCGCGAGGCATTGGACAATGCCGTCATTCACGGAAATCATGAAGACCCTGGCAAGCATGTTTACGTTAGCTGCCGCTGCGAAGCCGAAGAGGAAGTTTCGATCGTCGTCAAAGACGAAGGACAAGGATTTGACAGCAATGCGGTACCGGACCCCACCGCCCCGGGGGCTATTGAATCGAGTCATGGCCGTGGAATCTACCTGATGAAGGCGTTAATGGATGACGTTCGCTTCGAGCACGGTGGCGCTGCTGTTCATATGCGAAAGAAGTCCGGCAACGCCTAACCTGACCGGCGGAAGGAGTTGTAATGAAGGCCATAATACCCACCCTCGTAGTCGTAATCAGTCTGCTAACCGCCAGCGTCTTTTCGGCGGATACAAAAGGCAACAGCGGCAAATATGTGTTCAACGCCCTTCCACCCCGAGAGATGGCATTGGTCGCAATGCCATTTTCCTCTTTGCAGCTAAGCCCCTCATTGGTCGAATACCTGGGATTAACCGCGACGGAAGTTAAAGCTATCCAGAAATTGATGGACCAGGAACGGCCAACAACAGAATCGTTGATACATGAACTGCGAACAACTAGCGGAGAGCTGGGCACCGCGATTCAGCAAGGTCAGAACAATGGAAATGAAAGACCTGCCCAAAGACTTGCGGCTAGGCAAGCACGGCTCCTTAAGCAATTAATGACGGCCAACTCACGTCTTCAGCGAAGGATTAACGATGTGCTCGATCCACGACAGCGTAAGAAGCTCGACTCCTTCAGGCGCACGAGCGAAGTCACGGTGGGAGAGGAGAACTAGAGATGGCAACCCAGTCGTGACCTTTCTCCCCCTCATCATTTATTAATCCCAATTCCTAATGCCGACGCCGCGATTCTTGTTCGTGATTCGTAACGCGAGATGGTCAGTGACGAATTTGGTCGGCCCATAGTGGAAAATCTACCCAACCGAGGGGGAAAGGTGTGAGTCCGAACCACTGCCCGAGTTGCGGCGGTACAGGGTATGTTGCGAAGCCGTTGGACATGAACGGTAAGTCTGAAGGTGTCGCATTTATCCGCTTGAAGTGTCCCGCTTGCGCAGGCACTGGACGGAAACTGCCAATCCCACCCTCCACTGCGGGCTGACCGCACGGCCCGCAGTATTTGGAAGCGCGTGCCAGCCTGAGCCGTCACGCTACCCGCCCTAAAGTGGCGGTTCGGGCCGCACGTTTTCCGCGGCAAAGCCCGGCTACAGCTTTTGCCGATGTGTTCAGTTCTCTGGTTCGTTGAACTGTCGCCACGAATCGGCCCTAGGCGATCCCTGCCGTCTGATCACGAACGCGGCGCCGTGGTGAAACCGCAGTCTCCACCCGGTTTCGACCCGCAGCCTTGGCTCGATACAGGGCTTTGTCGCCGGCGCGGATAACATCCTCCGCGTCCGGTTTCTCCTTCGCAGACGCGGCAACGCCGATACTTACAGTTACGGAGAGCGTGGCCGGCTCATGGGCCTGCAGTACGAGCTGCCGGATCGCGCGTCCACTTTGTGTGCGGCCGCGAGTACGCTGACTGCGCCGGTCCGGGCCGCGGGGCATTTGACGTCGTTCGGCCGCTCGCGTGCGAAAGCTCGACAGCTCGATTGCAGAGCGTAGCTGTTCGAGATGATCCACCACTTCCCTCGTGGTCTTGCCTGGAAAAACGATGGCAAATTCCTCTCCCCCACAGCGGTAGGCACGTCCGCCTCCAGTAACGCGCGCGAGCTTCGCCGCCACCAGCTTTAACACCTGGTCCCCGGTGTCGTGCCCGTGCTTGTCGTTGAATTGCTTGAAATGATCGATGTCCACAATCGCGATGGAGTAGGGCGACTGAAGACGCAGCAGCGCGTCGTTGAAGGCGCGACGCGAAGGCAGAGTTGTCAGTTCGTCGTGATAAGCAAGAAGGTATGACGTCTCAATGACGGAAATCGCCAGGATGAATGTAGCAGCCGCAAAATACGCCGTCGAAATCCGCCCGATCCCACCGAAGCGCAATGCCAGGAAGAAAGCTCCCAGCGACCACAGCAGACCGCTTTCTACCGGCCTACGGAACAAAAAGAAGCGCGTCAGCAGGACGATTGCCGCCACGGCCAACACCACTAGGGCATAGGTCGGCAATGAAACGGCCGTTGCCGCATGATGCAATGCACGAGCCGCGGGGGGCGAGTCTTGGCTAGAGCGACAGAGCACTCCGACCACCACGGACTGCCCGAACAACACCATCAGAACTGAGGCCGCGCCGGACGACGTGAATCCACGTTCCCGCATCAGCGAGATGCCTACGAAATTCAAAGGCAAGAGCACAGCGACGGCTTCGAGGGCAGTGCGGCCCGAAACTCTGAGCGGGACATGCCCCGAAGCAAAAAGTGCAATTGCCTGCTGGGCTAAAAACAGTACGATCAGTGCGAAAAATACCCGGCTCGAATGAAACCGCCAGGCAAGCAAGAGACCTGCGGCCAGCGCACAATAGTAAAGAAAGGTCAGACTTGGCAGAGCAAGGGTTAACAGCCCAGTGTGCAGCCCTGTCGCGACAGCCATCAACAGCAGGCCACCGGGGACCAGCAGAGACTTCAACGTCGATTTGCTCCAGGCGTCCACGATTTCGTTGACAGATCCAGAAGAAATTATCTCCGGCGAACCGGCCACGGGTAATTGACGGCTCGGGTTCAGGCCGATGTGCGGGCAAATCAGGCGGAGCGCGAGTCTCCCCTTTTGAACTCGAACCCCATTCCCGGAAACATAGACCTTAGTGCGAGCGGTGTTTCGGCGCCACTTGAGCAATCTCTAACTACTTTCCGTCGCAAAAATACGGTTTCTGATATAGGCCCGGTGAAGTAACACGCAACCGATATCGTCTTCCGCAGTGATTTTGCGGGCGTCCACGAGGGGAGTAGGCTGTGCCGGCTTAGGTGCTCTGTCGCGCAAGA
>WNFD01007328.1_pt1 | contig 10950 bp, 8 predicted proteins | sample 5400491 | NCBI WGS metagenome assembly WNFD01 (sample SAMN13153343, study PRJNA577476) | soil metagenome | isolation source: 120 cm saprolite under Douglas fir tree site 2 hole 2 replicate 2 | place: USA:California | collected 2015-04-18 | reverse complement strand
TCGACCATCCGCGGCTGGTGCGAGCGCGGCTGCTTCGCGGGCGCCTACAAGCTGAACGGGCGCGACTGGCGCATCCCGCCCGCGGGCGTCGACGCCTTCCTCGCTCAGCAGCGGGGCGAGGGCCCCGTCGCTCCGCTTGGCGCGTGGCGGGCAGTGCGGAGGGCTCAACGAATGCGCTGACAGTGATCCGGCCAAAGACGAGGAGTGTATCGTATGAGCGCAGACGTTCACCCCAACAACGGAGGAGGCCATGAAAACCAAGAGCGGCGTCTTCTGGCGATGTCAGGGCCAGGGTCTCAGGCGGGCCTACGCCCGATTGCCGAGCGGACGCCGAGTGGCGTTACGGTTGCCGGGGAGTGGGCGCGCCGTGACCGATGCGGCAACGGCGCAGGCACTGTACGCGAAACTGGTGTCCGAGCATCAGCGGCAGACGTTGCGCGGCCTGCACGGGTTGTCCGCTGCGGCGATGGCGCTCCAAGCTGCCGCGGCCGAGCATCTGCGGCTGAAAGCGCTCGCTAACAAGGTCACCACCCAGTCGCTCGAATCGGATCAGCGTCACCTCGAGCGGGCGTGCCGATTCTTCGGCGCTGACACGCTGCTGGAGGCGATCACACCACAGCGCGTTGGCCAGTGGTCAACATGGTTGCAGACGACGCGGTTCCCCGTTCGCCTCGCCGAGGGCCGCAGGCGCGGCAAACGCCCGGCGCGGCTCATGGGCCCGGCCAACGCGAGGAAGTGCCTGAACTCGCTCTCGAACCTGTTTAGACGGGCGCAGGAACAGGGCTGGGTCAGCATGGGCGTCAACCCGGTGGGGGCCCTGATGACCAAGCCGCAGGGCAAACCACACGAAGCCCGCTGGTTCGAGGCGCACGAGGTGGCGCTGGTGCTCGAGAGCGCCCGGACCCTCCAGCGCAAGCGCCCTGACGTCGCCCTCGGCTGCGGGTACGAGCTAATCGCCACAGCCGCGTTGACCGGGGCGCGCCCAGGCGAGCTGCTTGGCCTCAAGGCTGAGGACGTCTCATTCGACCGGAGCTTGATAACCATTCACGGGACCAAAACCGCCGGAGCGTTCCGATCGGTGGCGCTCTGGCCGCAACTGCGCGAGATCCTGTACCCGTACATTTGCCCTGACGACCGCACGCCGCGCACTGGGTTGCTGTTCCGCTCGCCCAAGACGGACGGTCGGCTGAAGGACGTGCGGAAGATGCTAGACGCGGTGGCGGCGCGCGTAGGCCTCGCCGCGCGGGCGTTGAACCTGTATGCGTTCAGGCACAGCTTCTGTGCGGCGGCGCTCCAACTGCTGGACCGCGGGGCGCCCGTAAGTCCCTACACAGTGGCGAAGTGGCTGGGCCACGGCGGCACGGCGCTGGTCAACCGGGTCTACGGGCACTTGGGCGAGGTCCGGCACCGCGCGGAAGCAATGGAATTCCGGGTAGAGCAGCACGCGGCCAAGCTGGGTGAGCGCCTGGCCGCGTTACAGCGTTCCGACTCTGTTTTCGACTCTGTTTTGAACCCTGCTCCGTAAGTAGTGGGCCCGGGTAGAGTTGAACTACCGACCTCACGCTTATCAGGCGTGCGCTCTAACCACCTGAGCTACGGGCCCCACAACCCCCGCCCACCCCGTCGGAGTGTCCGATTGTCAGATAGAGAGTCGAGGCAGGCTCGTCTCTGTCCATCAGACCATTGACCACTAGACACTCCGACGCGCTTCATTCCCAATCGCGTCGCGGCCCCTTCTTGGGCCGGAACTCATCGTCCTCTCCATCGTCGAACTCGTCGTCCAGATCGTCGTAGTCGTCGAGGTCGTCCAGCTCCTCCTCCTCCATCTCGTCCTCGTCCAGCTCGTCGTCGAAGTCTTCATCGAGATCTTTGTCCTCTTCGAAGTCTCCGAACTCTTCGTCGATGTTGTCGCTACGACGCTTGAGCGACCAGTCCATCGACGCCGCCACGGCCAGCATTGTCACCCCCAGCTGAGGTTGGGATTGATGGATCCGAGCTCTCCGATCTCACGATTCGTCCGCCGCCCGCTTGTCGCTGCGGGCCTGCTTGCGCCGCTCCGTCGCTCCCAGCATGCGCTTGCGCAGCCGAAGTGACGACGGCGTCACCTCGATCAGCTCGTCATCCTCGATGTACTCGAGCGCCAGCTCCAGCGTCACCTGCCGCGGCGGCTCGAGAATGATCATTTCGTCCGCCGCCGTCGTCCGCATGTTCGTCAGCTTCTTCTCCTTCGTCGCGTTCACGTCCATGTCGCCGGGCCGGACGTGCTCGCCCACGACCATCCCCTCGTAGACCGGCTCCCCGGGCTTCACGAACATCGTACCGCGCTCCTGAAGATTGAAGAGCGCGTACGCCACCGCCACCCCTTCCCGGTCCGCTACCATCACCCCCCGGCTCCGCCCTGCTAACGGCCCAGCCCAGGCGCTGTAGTCCAGGAACCGGTGATGCATGATTCCCGTTCCTCGCGTATCCGTCAAGAACTCCGACCGGTAGCCCAGCAGGCCCCGGGCCGGGATCTTGAAGCGCATCCGCACCGTCCCCACCCCCGGGTTCCGCATGTCCAGAAGAGTCGCCCGGCGGGGGCCAAGTTTCTCCATCACGACGCCGAGGTACCCCTCCGGGCAGTCGATCATCAACTCCTCGTAGGGCTCCAGCTGCTCCCCGTGGGGCCCCTCCCGCGGAATGATGCGCGGCCGACTCACCTGGAACTCGTATCCCTCCCGCCGCATCGTCTCCATCAGAATGCCCAGGTGCAGCTCCCCGCGACCGGAAACCGTGAAGGTGTAAGGACTGTCCGTGTCTTCCACCCGCAAGGCGACGTTGCGTTCCAGCTCTTTATAGAGCCGCTCCCGCAGCTGGCGCCCAGTTACGTACTTCCCGTCCCGCCCCGCAAAGGGGGAGTTGTTCACCAGGAAGTCGACCGAGATCGTGGGCTCCTCGACGGCGATCCCGGCCAAGCGCTCCAGGTGGTCCGGTGCCGTCACGGTCTTCCCGATCTCGACCCCCGAGAGCCCGGCCATGGCGACGATCTCGCCCGCCGCGGCCTCGGCCATCTCGACCCGCTCCAGACCCTCGAAGGCGAACAGCTTGACGACGCGCGCTTGCTCGAAGGGGGCGTCTCCCAGCGGTCCGGGCTCACCCAGGGGCAGCAACGCGACGGTGTCGCCGACGTGTACGGTGCCGCGCTCGATCCTCCCGATCCCGATCCGCCCCAAGTAGTTCGAGTAGTCGAGGGTCGAGATGAGCATTTGGAACGGCCCCAGGGCGTCCGCTTTGGGGGGGGGGATCGTCAGCAGAATCGTCTCGAACAACAGCGTCAGATCCGTCCCCCGGCGTTCCAAGTCGTCCGTAGCCGTCCCTGCCCGACCCGATGTATAAAGGAAGGGGCAGTTGAACTGCTCAGGGGTCGCTTCGAGCTCGAGGAACAGCTCCAGCACCTCGTCATGCACGCGTAACGGTTCGGCGTCCTGGCGGTCGATCTTGTTGACCAGGACGATCGGCTTCAACCCGAGCGCCAGGGCCTTTCCCGCCACGAAGCGCGTCTGCGGCATCGGCCCGTCGGCCGCGTCCACGAGCAGGAGAAACCCATCCACCATCCGCAGGATCCGTTCCACCTCGCCACCGAAGTCGGCGTGCCCGGGGGTGTCCACGATGTTGATCTTCGTGTCGCCCCAGCGCACTGCCGTGTTCTTGGCGAGGATCGTGATCCCCCGCTCGCGCTCGAGCGGATTGGAGTCCATAACCCGCTCGGTGAGCGCCTGGTTGGCGCGGAACACCCCCGCCTGGCGGAGCATCTGATCCACCAGGGTCGTCTTGCCGTGGTCGACGTGGGCGATGATCGCGATGTTGCGGATCTTCAAAGGACTACGTCCTGACGGGGTCGTGTGAGAGGGGCGCAGTATAGAAGAGGGGGCGTCGAAAGGCAAGACTAAAAGCGGGTTCAGTCACACACCTGGCTCTTCTCCATCTGCACCGTTACGTGGCGGATGCCGAACTCGTGCCGCATCCGGTCCTGGACTTCTTCCAACACTCCCTGGTTGCTGGATGGGTCCTTGACCACGAGGTGGCCGGAGAGGGCGACGACGCCGCTGGTGACCGTCCACACGTGGAGGTCGTGGACCGACTCGACCCCGGGCACGGAGACGAGCCGATCGTGCACCGCCGGCAGGGAGATGTGCGCCGGTGTTGCCTCGAGGAGGACGTCGACGCTCTCCTTGACCAGCCGCCAGGCCCCGTTCAGGATCAGCGCGCCGATCCCCACCGAGATGACTGGGTCGGCCAGGGTCCAGCCGGTGAGGAGGATGATCGCCCCGGCGAGGATTGCCCCGAGCGCGCCGAGGGCGTCGCTCACCACGTGCAGGTAGGCACCGCGCTGATTCAGGGAGTGGTCGTGGCCGTGATGCAGGATGCGGGCGCTCAGGAGGTTGGCGGCGAGTCCCGCGGCGGCAACGGCGATGAGCAGGCTGGCCCGGACGGCGGGCGGACTATTGAATCGGCGCCAGGCTTCGATCCCGATCCCCGCTGCGATTGCGATGAGCATCGCGCCGTTGACGAGAGCGGCGAGGATCTCGAGCCGCTGCAGCCCGTAGGAACGCTCCGGCGTAGCGGGCCGCTGGGCCACGCGGGCCACGAACACGGCCAGCCCGAGGGCGGCCACGTCGGCGAGCATGTGCCCGGCATCAGCGAGCAACGCCAGGGAGTGGGCCAGCCAGCCGCCCACTGCCTCCGCCCCGAGCACGACCGTGGTGATGCCGAGGACTACGGCCATCCGCCGGGCGCTCTCGCCGCGGGCGGGGACGGTATGGGAGCACTGGACGTCGACTGGTAATGAAGCCATAGGCAATCAGCCCTCAGCCCTCAGCGGAATTCGTCGACAACAGGTGAAGCATACTCCGCGGCACCATCGCGGGGCAACGCGAAGTCGCGGAAGTCATGGCGCGCAAACACGGTACGGCTGCGCTTGAAGTCGAGTCCGCACGCGCTAGGTTCCGTGACCGTGCCAGCGCCCCCCCCCCTCCCCCTCCCCCTCCCCCCGCCGGCCACTGGATCGCTCGCTCTGCGACTTCTCGCCGTGATCGTGCTGGTCGCGGCGAACGCGTTTTTCGTGGCTGCGGAGTTCGCATTAGTCGCCGCGCGGCGCACACGGATCGAGGCGATGGCCCGGCGGGGCGACCGCAAGGCGCAGACGGTGCAGAAGGCGCTGCACGACCTCTATCGTCAGTTGTCCGCGGCGCAGCTCGGCATCACCCTCGCCTCGATCCTGCTCGGCTACGTAGCGCAGGACACCGTCGCCCACCTGTTCCGGGACTGGTTCGCGACGCTGCCCGAGGCGCTCGCGTTCCTGACCCGCGGCGGCGTCGCCTCGTTCGTAGCGCTGGGCATCATCACCTTTCTGCACGTCGTGTTCGGTGAGCAGGCGCCCAAGGCCTGGGCGATCACCTACCCTGAGGGCACGAGCCGGTGGATCGCTGCCCCGCTCATCCTGTTCTCGTGGATCACGCGCCCGGTCACGGAGCTGCTGAACCGCAGTGCCAACCGCGTGGTGCGGCTGCTCGGCATCAAGGCAAGCTCAGCCGAACTCGAGCGGATCCATTCCCCCGAAGAGATTCGGATGCTGGTCGAGCAGAGCCGCGCGCGCGGCTCGCTCGAGGCCTCCGACGCCCGAATGCTCGAGGGGGTGTTCGAGTTCAGTGAGAAGAACGCGCGCGAAGTGATGACGTCACGCACCCAGATCGTCGCCCTCCCCGCCGCTTTGCCGCTCGAGCAGGCAGCCGACCGCGTGGCGGCTGCGGGCCGCTCGCGTTACCCCGTCTACCGGCAGTCGCTCGACGACATCGTGGGCACCGTGCACGCCAAGGCGATCCTCGCAGGGCTCCGCGGCGGAGCGGGCGGCACCCTGGAGGCGGTGATGCGGCCCGCGTTCTTCGTGCCGGGCACGCGCGAAGTCGAGGACGTGCTGGCCGATATGAAGCGCCAAAAGGTGCACCTCGCCATCGTGTTGGATGAGTTCGGCGGCACTGCCGGTCTGGTCACCATGGAGGACCTGCTGGAGGAAATCGTCGGCCAGATCTACGACGAGTACGACCGCGCGCCGACGGCGACGCTAGCCGCAGCCGGCGGAGCCGCCGCTCCAGTCATCTCGGGCGAGACCGAGATCAAGGAAGTGAACGAGGCCTATGGCCTCGCACTGGACGATAGCGACTACACTACGATCGGCGGGCTGCTGTTCGGCACGCTGGGTCGGCTTCCCAAGGTGGGCGACCAGGTGAAGCTGCCGGGGGCGGTGTTCGAGATCCTCGAGATGGACGGCCGCCGCGTCGGCAAGGTGCGCGTCGCGGCCGCCGCTACTTCCTGACCTTGCCGGCCAGCTGGACCGCCAGCTGCAGCGCCGCCCGCATCGACGAGGGATCCGCGATTCCCTGCCCGGCGATATCAAACGCCGTCCCGTGATCCGGTGAGGTCCGCGGGAACGGCAGCCCGAGCGTCACGTTCACCCCGTTCCCGAAGCCCGACACCTTCACTGCCGTCATGCCGACGTCGTGGTAGGGCGCGAGCACGGCGTCGAACTCGCCTCGCAGGGCGCGCACGAACACGGTGTCCGCGGGGAGCGGGCCGGTGGCGCCAAGCTGCTCGGCCGCGGGCCTGAGCACCCGCTCGTCCTCGTCCCCGAAGAGACCGCCCTCGCCAGCGTGCGGGTTCAGCGCGCACAGGGCGAGCCGCGGGGAGGCCAGCCCCCACCAAGTCCGCAGCGCCTCGGCGGTCAGGCGCCCGACGCGCACCACGCGGTCGGTCGTGACCTGTTGCAGCACCTCGCGTAACGGGATGTGCGTGGTGACCAGCACGACGCGGAGCGTGGGCGTCGCCAGCATCATCGCCACGTCGACGCCACCGACCAGGTGGGCCAGGAACTCCGTAACACCGGGATAGCGGTACCCCGCGCGCTGGAGCGCCTGTTTGTGCACTGGCCCCGTCACGATCGCGTCCACCTCTCCGGCGCGTGCCAGCCAGGCGGCGCGCTCGATGGAGCGGGCAGCGAGCTTCCCAGCCTCCTCTTCCCCTTTACCCCTCCCCCACTCCCCGACCCCGAGTCGGCTCCGTGCCGGAATGCCTTGAAGCTGGTCGTCCGGCCCCACCAGCACCACGTCCGCCGCGAGCGGTCCTCCCTCGCCCAGGGCGCGCGCGACGACTTCCGGCCCGATCCCACGCGGATCGCCCAGGGTGACGGCGAGGCGGGGGCGGGGAACGGCCACGGTCTCTAGAGGCGGACGTCGACGTAGGTGAGGTGTCGCAGCTGGTCGACGTAATGTCGGATCATCAGGTCCTGGCTCAGCCTGGTACGGATCGCGTCCTTGACGTCCTCGAAGCGGAGTTCGCCTTCGGCCTGCCGCTTGATCACATCCAGCACCGCGAACTTGTTCAGGCGGCCACTGCCGATAGTGAGCACCGGCTTGAGCCCGAGCGTCGTGTCCCGGGCGAGCATCTGCTGGTAGGCCTGCGGCAGGTCGGTGAGGGCCACCTCCGGAGCGAGGTTCGTCTCGTTCTCATCGGCGTACAGCCGCGCCAGCGAGTCGTAAGAGGCACCGCGGGCGAGCGCGGCGCGGATCGAATCCGCCAGGTTGCGCGCCAGCGCGACCTGCGCCGCAGAAATCGGGGGGGCGATCAGGATCTGGCGCGCGAGGATCTCAGCCGGCTGTGCGCGCTCGACTTGAATGATGTGGAAGCCGAAATTGCTCTCGACGGGGTCCGAGATCTCCCCCGGCCTCATCCGGAACGCCACCTGCTCGAACGGCTTGACCATCACGCCGCGCCGGAACCACCCGAGCTCACCGCCCATCTCGCGCGACCCGCTGTCGTCCGAGAAGCGGCGGGCGGCGGCGGCGAAGTCCCCCCCGGCGCGCATGGCTACCACGATAGACTCTGCCTTCTGCAGCGCGTACGCCCGCGCCGCGGAATCCGGCTTGGGCGCCACCACGATCTGACGGAACGACACCGTCGCCGGCCGCTTAGGCTGTGTGGCGCGCTGCTCGTCCCAGAACTGACGCATCTGGGCCTCGGTCGGGTTGATCGGCTTCAGCTTCCCCTTTTCCCGCTGCAGCTGCAGTAGCCGGTCACGCTGGATCTTGCGCCGCTGCTGCTCGGCCAGGAACCGGCGCCATTCCTCGACCGAGGCGAAGCCCGCTAGCCGCAGCTGTGCGTAGAACGTGGAGTCGCTCGCGTAGTTGCCCCGCACGCCGCGCACAGTTTGCTCGACCGCATCCAGCACCTCCTGGTCGGTGACCTTGACGGTGGTATCCCGCTCGGCCTGTTGCACCAGCAGCTCGTCCTCGACCATCTGCGCCAGGATCTGCTTGCGCAGGGTGGCGCGGCCTGCCGAATCGGTTGGCACCGCCTGGCCTTGTGCCTGAGCGGCCACGAGCAACTCCTCCACCTGCGACTGAAGAATCGGCTTGCTGCCGACGACCGCCACGATGCGGTCGAGCGTGACGGCCCTCGTCCCTCCCTGGCCCCCCCCGCTCCCCAGGCGCCCCCCCTGACCCGGCGCGACTCCGAGGGGCAGCAGCGCCGCACCGGCGGTCAGCACCACGGCGCTGAACGGTGGGAGCAACCGTCTCATCATGCTAGCGAGGGAGAGGCCGCGACGGGCGGCTGCCGCCCGGCACCGGGGGGGGGCCGGGGGCGCGACGGACGCCGGGAGCGAGCTCGTTGTTGGGCCGGGGGATGCCGCGCACCGAATCAGTTTGGGCGCGAAGCTCGCGGGCCCGCTCGGACGCGCGCACGATGCCCGCCTGATTGACCGACCAGGGCTCCCCCGCCCGCAGCTGGTCGCCCAGGAACGGGGGGATCGGCACATAGTTCGAGCGCGACACCACGATATTGTCGAGGTATACCTGCACGTGGGCCATGGCGAGCCGCACACGGCCGTCAGGCGTCGTGGCCGAGTCCTTGAGCACCTGCGGTGTGAGCGCCAGCGCTCCCTGGACACGGCGCAGCGAGGAATCGTGGGCGACCCGCAGGTCGGCCCAGTCGGAGTCCGTGAGCTGCACCCCGGCCGAATCAGCTTGGTGCAGCAGGATATTCCGCTCGGTGAGCTGGCGCAGGAGCACATCGATCTGCGCATCGGTGGCCGAGGGGACCGCCTGGGTGACCTCCGGGGGAAGCGCGCGGATCCAGCGGATCAGGTCCTGCACTTTGAAGGTGCCGCCGCGGTAGGTGACGAGGGCGTGAGCGTCGCTGCGCGCCGCGTTGATGTCCTGGATCGCCTGGCGCACCGCCGCTCCCGCTCCGCTCTTGACCTTGATCCGCTGGGCGGTGTCGAGACCGGTCATGTAGATCGAGTCCAGCCGCGTGCCCAACGCCTCTTGCAGCCCACGGGCAAAACTGTCGCGCACTTCGGCCAGGGGTGGACGGCGGATGATGTGGTAGCCGTATGGGCTGCGGACCACGCCGCTGACGCCACCAGGCGCGAGCTGCCACGCGGCGTCCTCGAACTGCGCCACGAACTGGCCTCGGCTCGTGGGGTTGAGTAGCCCGCCCCGGTTTTTTGTCCCGGGGTCGTCGGAGTAGCGCTTGGCTAGGGCGGCAAAGTTGGCCCCGCGAGCGGCGGTGATCTGGGTCAGTAATCCTTTGGCCTGAGTCTCCTTCTGCTGTGCCAGGATGGGCGCGAGGCTCGAGGGGGCTTGCAACAGGATGTGCTGGAACATGCGCACGGTGCCGGCCTGGAACGCGGAGTCCACCTGCCGCGGGGTGAGTCGCAGGCGTCCGGACGTGAGCCGCTCGTGAAAGTGATCCCACTTGATCTGCGCAACCAGGGGCCACATCGTCGCGGCGACGGTCGCCGTGTCGCTAAGCGTCTTTCCTTGCGCCAGCGCCAGAGCGAACAGTGTCCAGTCGATATAGACGTCCGCCAGACGGGCGACGTTCTCGGGTTGCAGGGGCATCCCCTTCACTTTCGCCGCCAGTTCCGCCAGCCGCTCGACCGTAAGGACCTGGCCCGCCGCTGTCGCGGCGGCGCTGGGGTGGGCTGTGAAAGCATCGCGCAGGGCCCCGCACCCCACCACTGCGAGCACCATCGCCACCAGACCCAGCCGCCGCATCGCGTCTCCTATTCGGTGTGAGAGTCCTGCAGAACGGCCGTGAGCGCCCGCGCCAGCCCGGGGCCGATCCCCTCGCCCCCGAGCCTTCGGAGCCGCAGCGAGAGCGGATGCGCCCGCCGCACCTCCGCCTCGAACTGCACCGCATCGAGCGCGGCGGTCAGGCCGGCCAAGCGGGGGTGGGCGTTCCGCCGAAACGTGAGCCGCGCCTCGTCGCCCCTGACCAGGACCGTCTCCAGTCCTACCCGGGCGCCGAGCGCGCGGAGTTCGGCGACGAGGAGGAGGCGCTGCGCGTCGTCGGGCAACGGCCCGAAGCGATCACGCAATTCCTCGCGCACGGCTTGAATCTCGCACGGCTGCTCGGCCCGCGCCAGCCGCCGATACAGGTTCAACTTGGCCTCGTCGTCTACGACGTAATCCTGCGGCAGATGCGCCGGCAGATCGAGCGTGACATCCGGTGGACTCCACTGTTCCCCGCCACTCGCGCGCCGTTCCTGCCCGCCCTTCAAGACCCGGACCTCCTCCTCGAGCCACCGCAGGTACATGTCGAAACCCACCGCCTGCGTGTGCCCCGATTGCTCGGCCCCGAGTAAATTGCCCGCGCCTCGCAGCTCCAGGTCCCGCAGCGCGATCCGGTAGCCCGACCCCAGATCGGTATGATGCTCGAGCACCCGCAAACGTTCCTCAGCCTCGGCGTCCACGAGATCGGGCACCAGCAGATAACAGGAGGCCCGTCGGTGGCTGCGGCCCACCCGTCCCCGGAGCTGGTAGAGCTGGGCAAGACCGAGCTGGTCGGCGCGATCGACGACCATCGTATTGGCGTTCGCCACGTCGAGGCCCGACTCCACGATCATCGTCGAGA
>WNFD01008097.1_pt1 | contig 10951 bp, 8 predicted proteins | sample 5400491 | NCBI WGS metagenome assembly WNFD01 (sample SAMN13153343, study PRJNA577476) | soil metagenome | isolation source: 120 cm saprolite under Douglas fir tree site 2 hole 2 replicate 2 | place: USA:California | collected 2015-04-18 | reverse complement strand
AAACCGGGAGGCAACGGGATGCGGTAAAGCAAGGCGGAGTCCGGCGCGACTGTCCCATATCCGGCGAGCGTGGCCCGGTTTTCCGCGCATTCGATCACTCGGTCGATTTTGGGCACTCCGTATCCGAGCAGGCGGGCGATGTCGTCGCGACGCGCCAAATGTGCGCCTAGTCCCTGCGGTTGAAAAATCGTATCGAGGGTGTGCCCTTTTGGTCCCCAAGCCGCGCCATGCACCAAAAGCGCCTTTATGATCAGGGCTTTGAATTCGGGCGGTATGTCCGCGTGATTTGACCCTGCATCTGCGTCTAGCAGAACGTCATGGATCTTATGCGCGGCGCGCGTGGCCAGCGCCGTCGCCACGCTAGTTCCGAAAGTGAAGTCTTCATATCGAAGGCTGCCGGTATCGCTCGGCGCGGCGGTCTTTAGACCGAAACGGCGTGCGCCGACCTTGACAGGCGCGATGAGAAGCTGCCCATTACCGGACCCTTCGACACGAACGGGAGTCCGGCCGCCTTCGAGCAAGAGTTCGGGTTTCACAACTTTGCGGAAGCCCAGCCCCATCGCCGAGATCATGCTCGGCACTTCTTCGTTTGTTCGCGTTGAGGGCTTCGAGGATTGCGCGTTCGCGTTCGTTGCGCGTAGCAGCCTCAAACTCGGTTAGTGTTCGGAGAGCTGTCACCGGCAGGCGGTCGGTGATGTTGCCAGCGCTGACAAAGAACAGGATGCGGTACTTGTGCGCGAGATAGTCCAGCAAGCGGCCGAGCGGGCTCATGACTCTGGCGAACGGTCGATAAGGATCGCCGAGGGAGAAGTTGATAAGGATGACGTCCGGCGCGGATGCTGGTTCATCGCCGTCACCTTCCTTGATGCGTCGGACGGCCCTATAAACCACGTCAACCAGAAGACGGTCCGCCGGGGTTCCTTCGTCGTTGTTGCCGCTCGGGCGCATGATCGGCAACACGAACAAAGGGCGCGGCAGCGGGGCCTCCTGCCTGTTCAGGTCGCCGTGAATAATCAGCGACGCCATTTCTGTCCCGTGTCGACGTCGAGCGACGGGGTACATTGCCTCGATGCCGTCCGGGTCGTCCACGATTATGCGATTTGAAAGCCTGACGTGATTCTGAACCGGCAGACCGTCCAGCAATGCCGCTATCGGCGGTCCGGGCGTTCGTGTGCGGAGAGCCCGCCCCTGGCCGTCTTCTCCTTCAAGGTCATCTTGCCTTGGGTCCCGCCCGATCGACTGCGGCCGCAGGAACATAATTTCGTCCGCCCGGCAAAGCGCAATGTCGGGATTGTCAAGCATCGTTTGAATCTGGTCAGGCGGCAGGTCAACGAGAATAGCGTCATAGCGGACCTCGGGTATGACGGCATGATGAATGACGGTACCGTTCAGAGTTTGGATTGCATGCTCGATGCGAGCAAATGCTTGCGTCCGGCGGTCAGGATTCTCGTAGAACCACAGCTCAATCTCGAAGCGCACAGGCAGGCCGGGATTTGCGGCGATGGTTTGCCGCCAAAATTCCAGCGTCTCCGGCGGAACACGATCCTGCGGCCCCCATGGTCTTACGTCGACCAGATTTAAGAATAGTTCGCGCCAAGGCCCCCTGCCTTGCGGCATTCTCTCGTTGGCGCGAAACCGCCGCCAGAGACTCAGTAACTGTTGAAGCGCCTGTACGTCGGGCATCGCCAGATAAATGCGGCCATTTACATTTTCGTCGCGGTTGTCGAGAACGTGGAAATCGGCGGTCGGCACGAATTCTTCTTCGAAGTCTCCCAGGTATTCCAAGCCGAGAGCTTGCGCTTGCTTGTAGAAGTCTTCGAGAGAACCCGCGACCTCGAAGACAATCGCGCGTTCAGGCGCGATCGAGGCGGGGTCGTCGCGGAAGCTCAAAAGTCGCTCGGGGTTTTCCGCAACGTCCATCAGTCGTCGAAAACGCGGCTGAAGCCTTCGCCCTTGGCGCTCACGCGTGGGAGTCGCGATGGTATTTCTGCCTTGTGGCCCTGACCTGGGCGCAAACGGGATTGGTTCGGGAAGTCTAAGAAGTGGGCGTTCTGGCACTCTCTTCCGCCTCCTCAATCGCACCCGGTGAATGTGCACGCGCCGACCAGATGCTCAACTGCTCCTTTGCGATCGCTGCGGCGGTACGCTCTCCCAGAGCGAGAATCTGCCGGCGGGCCAGGTCGAGAAAGAACTGCTCCGCTTCGCTGTAGCTGACAGCGCCTAGGGTCTTGGCAATCTCCTGCGGGCTAAGGCCAAGTCCGACCGTCGCTCGCTTGCTGAGCTTCGTAAGAAATGCGACGAGCTGCGCCTCGTTCGGCGCTGGGAGCGAAAGGCGAAGTTGAAAACGTCGCCACACCGCACGGTCTAAAAGCTCGGCGTGATTGGTCGCGGCCACGCCGACAACGTAGCTGGGCAGCTCGTCGATCTGCATCAGCAGCGACGTAACGACGCGCTTAATCTCCCCCGTCTCGTGCGTGTCGCCGCGCTCTTTGCCGACGGCGTCGAATTCGTCGAAGAACAAAACGCAGGGCGTTGTCCGTGCATAATCGAAAACGCGCTTTAAGCGCGTGGCTGTCTCCCCGAGAAAGCTTCCGATCATAAGCTCGTATCTGACGGTGAAGAGCGGTATCGCCAGACTCTCCGCGATGGCTTCGGCTAGGGACGTCTTTCCATTGCCAGGCGGACCGACAAGCAGGACGCGATGCCTCGGTTCGAGTGAATGCGATCGAAGCAGGCTCGCGCGCTGCTGTTCCTCGATAAGCTGGCGAGTGCCGAGGAGCGTTGTCTCCGGCAATTCGAGGTCCTCGAGCAGACGGCGCGGTGTGGTCTCTGATATGAAGTCGCGCGCCCTTTGGGATGCTTCGGGATTCGGTTGTAGCAGTCTTCCCGCGCCGTTTCCGTTAGCGACCATTGCGTGTTCAAGCCGCTCCGCCAGGACCGTGTGCTGCTTCGCACGTTCTTCGGCGGCCATGGCTTCGACTGTACGCTTTACGGTTTGCTGGTCCCCGCTGACACTTGCTTTGACCAGGTTTATCAAGAGATCAGATCTGGCCATTGGAGTGTCCTCCAGGTTGCCGTTGGCGACCGCGACGATCGATCAATTCCGAATCTTCTATACTGATTCCGATTCCGCGCAAAGCTCGCAGCACGACGGTGCGAATGCTTTCACCCTGTTCGGCGCTCATCATCGCAACCTGGCGGCGGACACCTTCAGGCACCATGACCTGAATTGGCACTTGTTTGATTTGTGGCTGTGCCTTCGCAGCTTGAATGCGCCCTCTGGCTTTGGGCGGAATGTTGTTCCCCGTAGTTGAGAGCTGACCTGTCGGCATTATCTATATCGCTCGGTGGAGATCATAGGACATCATGAATTCATGAACAAGCCCGGAAAACTCGCGCGGATGGCCAGCCTTCTGCACCCTGCGGTCTTTAGGTTGCGGTCGTTTTCCGTTCGCGCTGGAGGCGAGCCGCTGCGGCTAGTGGCTCGCTGATTACGAATAAGCCTCGGGCCCAACCACGGGGCGCCGAAGCCGCGTTCCAGACTCTCCTCGCCCTCGGAGCAGCACACAAGCCAAACATCCTATGCTCACATCCGAGCTGCCGAGGATCTTGCGGGCTCACCTACCCACGTCGGGCCCCAAGAAATGGTGGGTGCTGAAACAACCGGATAAGCATAAGCTCGCCAGTTTGATCAGCAAGCCCGGTAGATGGCAGATTTCCGATACGAGCATTCTATCATGAATCGCGATGGGCACTTCCCAATCCGCAGCGGCGAAACCAGTGAAACGGATGGGGGGCGTACGATGCCCCGCGCGGGCTTCTCTCCTTATCCTTCGGCTGCACCTCATGGGCGGACTACTAATCCGCGCGACGTGCAGATCAGAAAGCCGAATGACAAGCTCACCTCTATCGGTTAACCTGCTCGGCTTGAGGAGCTTTAACTGATGGCGTTCATCATGTGCGACGACCATAACCTTTCGGTTGAAGCGGACGGCATCGATCCGCCGGCCGCGCGGAGGCTGATGCTCACCGAGCCCAAAACGAATCCGACGCCGACCGAGCAGGAAGTAATCGAGTTCGGCCACAAACACCGCGAATGCAATATACGAGTTCTGGCCGACTGAAATTGAGTTAGTAGCAGACGTGAGCCGGAGATTTCGAGAGGCAGCCTGCAACGCTGCCCCCGCGGCGATCGTTGCTAGTTCGGCGCTCGAGGTGCTTTTCATCCGGAAAAAGCTGACAGAGCCGGAGGTCGCCTCACTTCCGGCGGACCTCACGGCGGATCAGCTTGCCGGATTCGTCGTAATACTCGACGATATCGATGTAACCGCGCTCTTTTGGGTCGTGTTCGATGATCGCAAGCTTGCCGTGTCTGAATTCCTCGATGGTTTCGGGTTTACCATCGAAATCGTCATCGTGGATCTCGCGAATCAGAATGCCGTGCAAATATTCCTGCACGAGATCGACCTTGCCGTTGAAGTTCCGATCGCTCTCAACTTCGACGAGCTCATTATCTTTATAGGTTTTGACCACGTCCGGCTGCCCGTCACCGTTTGTGTCGATGGCAATCTTGTAGGCGTCCTTGTTGATCCGGTATACCCATTGGTCAGGGCGCCCGTCGCGACCACGGTGCGTGACCGTGCGGTCGGGTTCCCGATTGCAGCAGATGAAGCCGAAAGCCAGCGCTGCCATGAAGATTGCGGGTTGCCGCATGCCTCTTTATACTCGGCGCTCCATCTGCTCTCAACTTTGTTGCCTGGTCGCGACGTCGGCGTTGCTCGTGCTGCCGTTGGCCAGCAGCAGGCCAGTTACCGCGCCGATCCTCACCCCACTCGCTACGGAGCTGGTGCCGCTGGGCACGGCCCTGCAATCGCCGCCTAGCTGTTCGCTTGACCTGCCGTCATTGCTTGGTCCAGCCCGCCCAGTTCTGGGACCTTTTGCACCTGCGGTTTTTGGACAGAACGCCAATAGCAAGGGCCGGATTCGCTATCTCACTAGCTTTGGCTTCCTCGATTCACACGCGATAGACATTCCCAACGGTCGTTCTCCTCCTTCGGACTAACTCGCTCGGACAAACGATAGCCCGGCACCTCGACTGTGCCATCAACGGCAGCAGCGTTGCACGTTTGTGCTTGGGGCGGCGAAGCTTTGTCTCCAGTGTGATCTCGTCGCTGCGAGTAGATGCAGGAGGAAAATGTGTTTTTGTGGCTTGCCATGACATTGGCGTTTCTCATGGTTTGGTTGACTCCTATCGGAACCGTGTGGGCGGCAGAACAGCCGTTGACGGTCGAGCAGTTGGTGGAGGTTGCCACCGAAGTGAATCCTCAGGTCAGAGCCGCCAGGGAACAATGGGACGCCGCCCAACATCAGATCTTGCAAAACTATGCGCCGGCAGACCCGATGTTCAGCTACGCGAATCTAGACAGCAGCAAAGATTTCAACGCGGCGGTGCACGCCCATTCGTTGAGCGAAAGTTTCCAGTTTCCAGGAAAAGCGCTGCTACAGGCGGATGAAGCCAAGCGGACCGCCGAGATTGCCGGTTTAACGTATAAGGTGGCGCTGCGCGATCTGCGAGCTGGCGTCGAGACCGCTTACTATCAGATCCTGTTCGATGAGGCTCTGATTGGGATCGAGACCGAGAATATCACGAACCTGAAGCAAGTCGGTCATGTAACACAGATCCAATACACGGCGAACCAGGCGACCCAAGCTGATCTAATCGGCGCCGAGTTCGCTCTCGCTCAAGCTCAGTTGCAGCAACGTGAGTACCAAACCAACCGAGCGAACGAGCGAGTGGTGCTGAACCAACTGCTCTCTCGGAGACCTGGCTCCCCGTTGAACCTTGAGCAGAAGATCCAGCTGAAACGGCTGCAGCTCCGGCTGGATAAAGCGGTCGACACTGCAACGCACGCGCGCCAGGAGATACTCGCAGCCGCGCTCGCAGAGAGAAATTCAACCACCGCGCTGAAGCTCGCGGAGATGGAGTATTTGCCCGACTATACGCTCGGATACGAGTTCGACTACATCCTGCAACCCGGTGCACAGCCGCTTCCCACGGTGACCGAGGGAAATACTTTCTCGATCGGACTCAGCATCCCGATATTTTTCTGGATCCATCAGCGCGAGGACGTCTACTCGGCACAACATTCGCTGCAGGCCGCGCGTTACGGCATGAACTCCGTCCTAAGCCAAACTGAAGCAACCGTCACACAGTTGTACCAATCCGCCCAATTCGCTTACGAGTCCGCGCAACAATACCGTGGGTCGCTGATCCCCTTGGCCGACAAGAATTTCAAGGTGTCATTGGTGGCTTACCAAGCGGGCAAAGTTGACTTCCTCACATTGTCTTCGGCGTTGCAGAGCGCGTACGCGGCACGCGTCAATTACCTTCAGAACGCCAATCAGTTCCTCGCCGAAGAAGTGGCGTTGGAGCAGGCGATGGGAACTCCGCTGCCATGAGCCGTGCAGCAACTCCGATGCCGGTCGTGTGCGTGGTCGCTGCGCTTGCACTAGTGGCCGGGTGTCAAAGAGCGCGGGTCGCGGGAGCAGTGGCGCATACCACCCAATCTCTGCCTCGTCTTGAAAGGCAACATGACGGGAGTGATGCGCTCCGCTTCAGCGCGGACCAACTGCGCCGGATGACTTTCGCTACGGTGAACGAGATCCCGCTTCCGGCCGTGCTGGAAGCCAACGGCCAGGTGACCTTCGACGACCGCCGGGTGGCGACAATTATCTCGCGGGTCATGGGGCGGATTGACGAACTGCGGATGTCGCAGTGGGACAAGGTTCGGCGCGGCGAGCAGGTGATGTCGTTATACAGCCCCGACCTCATGACCGCCGAGGCTGAGTACTTGGAAGCGACCTCCAGCGGGAGCCAAACTGGCGGTACCAGCTCGCAGACCGACGTCTTTGGCATGCCGGCAGGCAGCCTGAGCATGACGGCGAACCTGAAGGCAGCCGCGGTGCGCAAGCTCGACCTGCTGGGCTTCTCGCCCGCTGATATCGCGGCGATCCGCTTGCCCAGCGCCTCGGTTTGGATGCGCGCGCCGATCAGCGGAATCATCGTGAGCAAAAACGTGGTGCGCGGCCAGCAGGTCAATCCCGGCGATCAGCTTTTCTCTCTGGCCACACTGGATCAGGTATGGCTCACCGCCGACATTTACCAGGACGACCTTTCCCGCGTGCACGTCGGACAGATGCTTCAGGCCGTGACCGCCGCTTACCCGGATGAGTTGTTTACCGGCGTCATCAACCGCATCAGCCCAAGCATCGATCCAAATACCCACACGCTCCAGCTCCGCTGCCAGATCGTTAACCGTGGGCTGAAGCTTAAACCGCAGATGCTCGCGCGAATTCGGATCCTAACCAAACCGGTCTCGGCGTTGGTAGTCGACGAACGGGCGCTGGTGTTCGATACCGACCGCTATTACGCGTTCGTCCTGGCGCCCGGCGACGCGCTGGCCCGCCGCGAAGTGGCAATCCGGTCGTGGAATGAACGCGGCTACGCACGAGTGGTGCATGGGCTGAGCGTTGGCGATCGAGTCGTCGCCGCCCAATCTGTGGAAATCGACTCGCTTTGGGACCAATCGGGGGCGCAGGATCACGGCGAGCGATGATCGGCCGTTTCACCCAGTTCGCTCTGCGCGCGCGCTTCGTGATAGTCGCCGCCAGCCTCGCGCTGGTGGCGGTCGGCCTGTACTCGTTCTGGACGTTGGACATCGAAGCCTATCCCGACCCGGTACAGCCCCGGGTCGAGATAATCACCCAGCCGCTCGGCCTCAGTGCCGAGGAGGTCGAAAGACTGACCACCGTACCGCTCGAAATCGGGCTCTCCGGAATGCGTGACCTGGAATCGATCCGGTCGATTTCGCTGTTCGGCCTCTCGGATATCAAGTGCTACTTCACCTGGGACAGTGACTATTACTGGGATCGCACAGAAACCATCAACCGGCTCGGGTTCATCAACCTTCCCCAGGGCGTCACTCCGGCAATATCGCCCGAGAATCCGATCGGGGAGATCTATCGTTACACGGTGCAGGCACCGGACCACGACCTCACGCAGGAAAAAGAAGTAGAGGACTGGATCGCCGAGAAACAACTCAAGACCGTGCCGGGCGTGCTAGACGTCACCGGGTTTGGTGGCTTAACGAAGGAGTACCACGTCGATGTCGATCCGCAAAAGCTCAACTACTATCAGGTTCCTCTGTCGACGCTGGTTTCCTCGATAGCCAATTCAAATATCAACGTCGGCGGCAATTATCTTGCTATTGGCAATCAGGTATTCGACGTACGCGGTCTGGGTTTCATCGAATCTCTCAACGACATCAAAGGGATTGTTCTCTCCAGCAGCCGGTCGGTTCCGATTCGCGTGATCAATGTCGCGGATGTGGATGTCGGTTACTCCCCTCGGCTTGGTGCGGTCAGCATGAATCACCGCAAAGAGGTGATTGAGGGGATCGTCCTGATGCGGAAATACGGCAATACGCTGGACACCCTGGCCGGGGTCAAAGCGAAGATCGCGAGCCTGAATGCTTCGAATATAATGCCCCGGGGCTATCGCCTCGTTCCATTCTATGACCGCACCGAACTGGTCGAGACCACGCTGCACACCGTGCTGGAGAACCTGACTATCGGGATGGTCCTGGTGTTTCTGGTCCTCCTGTTTTTTCTGGGAAATATTCGCAGTGCGGTGATTACGGCCGTCAACGTATCGTTGGCGCTCTTGGGTGCCTTTACCCTTATGCGGCTTAGTGACACGCCGGCCAACCTGATTTCGCTGGGCGCGGTCGACTTTGGGATCATCATCGATTCGACAGTCATCGTAGTTGAGAACATCAATCGCCATTTGAGCGCTGATGGCGCGATCAGGGATCTACGCACCAGCATTCTCAGCGCGTCGCAGGAGGTGGGAGGCGCAATCTTCGTCTCGACGCTCATTTTCGTCATCGCGTTCCTGCCGCTTTTCACCATGCGGGGAGTCGAGGGCGCGATCTTTTCGCCGATGTCGCACACATATGCCTACGCACTCGGCACCGCGATCCTGCTGGCAGTGTCGCTCTCACCCGTACTGAGTTCCTATCTGCTTCGGAAGAACCTGAGGGTATGGAGAAACCCAATTTGGGAGGGGCTCCGCCGGTTCTACCACGCACTCTTTGTGCGTGTGCTGACGTGGCCGCGGCTGACAGTCGGCGTCATTCTCGCGATTATCGCCGGCGTGTTGTCCCTGTTTCCGCTGCTTGGAGGCGAGTTCCTGCCGAAGCTTGAAGAGGGCAATATCTGGGCGCGCGCCACGATGCCACTCAGCGTCTCGCTCAATCGGGCCACCACCGTCGCACAGGAGGCGCGGCGCATCTTCCTGTCATTCCCCGAAGTGTCGATGGTGCTGTCCCAGGTCGGGCGTCCGGACGACGGCACCGATGCCACCGGGTTTTTCAATGCCGAATTCCTGGTTGACCTGAAACCGCCGGATCTGTGGCCCCCACAACTCAACAAGACGGAACTGGTGCGCCGGATGGACCAGAAGCTGCGCGATGCACTGCCGGGGGTTAGTGTCGGTTACTCCCAATACATCGAGGACAACGTGGACGAGGCGCTGTCCGGGGTCAAGGCGGCCAATTCGATCAAGGTCTTCGGCCCTGACCTGCGCGTCGACGAGGATATCGCCAGGCGCGTGATGACCGTGCTGCAAGCGGTTCCGGGGATCCAGGACACCGCGGTATATCGGTCGCTAGGCCAGCCTAACCTACTCATCAAGCCGGACCGGGCGGCGTGCTCGCGCTATGGCATCAACGTTGGCGATGTTGGGGCGGTGGTACAGGCGGCCATCGGCGGTCAGGCCGTGACTCAGGTCCTCGAGGGTGACCGCCGCTTCGATCTAGTGGTCAGATGGATGCCCCAATACCGGCAGAGTCTCGATGCGATCCGCCAGATTCGCATCTCGACCCCCGCGGGAACCGCCATCCCTTTGTCACTGGTCTCCGACATAAGAAGCGCCGAGGGCGCCTCTTTCATCTATCGGGAGCAGTTGGCGCGCTACGTGCCGTTGCGGTTCGCCGTGCGCGGGCGTGATCTGGAAAGCGCCATCGCTGAGGGGAAGGACCGCGTTGCCCGCGAGGTGAAACTGCCCGAGGGCGTTCACCTCGAATGGGCTGGAGAATATGGAGAACTGACGCAAGCGATTCGCCGCCTCAAGTTCGTCGTGCCTTTCTCGCTGGTCCTGATTGCGGCGCTGCTCTATGGCGCCACCTACTCCTGGATCGACACGTTCATCATCATGGCCCAGGTACCGGTCGCTTGCCTCGGGGGCATCCTGGCGCTGCTGCTCACCGGTATTCCGTTCAGCGTGTCGGCGGCGGTTGGCTTCATCTCGATCTTCGGCATCGCGGTGATGGACAGCATCCTGCTGAGCTCCTATATTCGTCAGCTCTGGGAGCAGGGACACCCGTTCCTCGAGTCCATCGTCATGGGTTCGGACCGGCGGCTGCGCGCGACCATGATGACCGACCTCGTCGATGCGCTGGGGTTCCTGCCGGCGGCGCTGTCAACGCGCATCGGCGCTCAGACCCAGAAACCGCTTGCGGTCGTGGTGATCGGCGGCGCACTTGCGATCGCCTTGCTGACCCGGGTGCTTCAGCCGGCGCTGATCTATTTGTGCCACCGCCGAGTGCGCCAAGCAGAAACCCAACCAAACTGACCAGCGCGTTGCCCCGTGTAGCGGTCCTGGATCCGAAGGGCAGGGCCGATTGCCTCAACTGCACCTCCCTTGAGAGAAGCATCCGTGCGAATCCAGCAGGTTCCTGCGCCCGGACTTTGGAAACCTCTCAATTGCCCTGGCGCACACATCTGCTATGAGTGCGAAAGCATTCTGAGCCGAAGTCAAGGCGTGATGGACTCCCGAGCGCTCCGTGCACCCCTCCCTTACCCTCCCCGTATCAAACAACGGGGGAGGGGA
>WNFD01019466.1_pt1 | contig 10953 bp, 5 predicted proteins | sample 5400491 | NCBI WGS metagenome assembly WNFD01 (sample SAMN13153343, study PRJNA577476) | soil metagenome | isolation source: 120 cm saprolite under Douglas fir tree site 2 hole 2 replicate 2 | place: USA:California | collected 2015-04-18 | reverse complement strand
CGGAAGACGTGCTAACCCAGGCCCGCGCTCTGGTCAGCCGCGCCACCCGGTCCGACCTGCTCTTAGCCGCCGGAAAACTTCAAGCCGACGCAGATCTCGGCGAATCCAATGCCGCCCGCGACAATCTCGCCTTAGGCGAAATATATATGAAGGTGAGCTGGTTCACCCGGGCCTCGGAACTGTTTCGCCTGGTGATGAACACGGATGATGCCGACATCGATTTGCGGTGCCAGGCATGGAGCGATCTCGCCGACGTGGAGTCAACGCTCGGCCACAAGGCGAGTTCCATCGCAGACTCCGCCTGGGCGGTCGATCTGGCGAAGAAAGGCGCGTCTCCGCGCGTGAAAGCCCGCGCTTTGGAATCTCAGGCACTCGCGCTGCTCTATGCCCAGGAGCCCCTAAAAGCGCTCGATCGTCTGCAATCCGCGGAAACGTTGCTCACGCCCGACGACATCGAAGAAAGGGGTTCCTACTTTCTTTATTCCGGCTTCGGCAACCTCACGGTGAACAAGACCGCCCTGGCTCTGGAAAACACCCTGGATGCCCTTAAGATATGGGAGAAAGCCGGCGACGTCTACGGCGTCGCGCGGGCCAATGCCGCCCTTGGGCTTTTATGGGCCACTCTCGGCGAGCCGGCAAAGGCCCGCGCCGCGCTCAATGCCGCCGGGGTCACCTTCAGAAAGATCGGCGACATTGAAAACCAGGCCGTTTATCTCAACTCTCTGGGTGAACTCAGCAAAACCAACGGCGACCACCGCCGATCGCGCGAGTATTTCCGTCGCGCGGGGAATCTGTTCGGCGGACTTGACGATCTGGTTGGCGAGATCGGGGCCATGAAGAGCGAGGCCGCAGAGCTCAAATCACTGCGCCGATTCAGAGCAGCGGAAAATATTTACCAGACGATTTTCAAACTTCTCGATCGGGATGAGACCGACCTTTACAGGACCGACGCGTTGCTGCAAAAGGGCGATATTCATGCTTCCGCCGGCAGATTTCTGGAGGCCGAAGATGCCTACGAACAGGCGCTCAGTCTTCGCCAGGAACGAAACGAGGAATTGAACAAAAGCGAAATTCTGTTTCACCTGGCGGCTTTCTATAAGGGCCGGGAACGATATCTGGATGCGATTGGGCGGCTGAACGAAGCGCTCGATCTCAGCAGCGCCGCCGACCGTCCCGACAAAGTCGCCCAGGGGCATTTCGAACTGGCCGGAATCTATCGAAGCATAGGGCAGCTCGATTCCGCCCAGGGAGAGATTGAAAGCGCCATCCACACCATTGAATTGCAACGGGAAAAGCGCGACGACTCCGAAACGCGCGCCTTCTACTTCTCATCCGTCCACAATTACTACCAGCTCGACATCGACATTCTGATGGATCTCTATCGCCGAAAGGGCGAGGACTACGCCGTCCGCGCGTTTGAATCCGCGGAAAAAAGCAAGGTGCGTTCTCTGCTGGATGTCATCGACTGCCGGCGTTCGCCCTCCGATCCGGCGGCGGGTAGTACCGACACAGTCGCCCACGTCGTCGGTCAGGCCACGCCATGCGATGCCGATGCCCTGCGCCTCCATGATATCCAGGAATCAATTCGCGGCGACCACGCGATTCTGCTGGAGTACGCGCAGGGCAGCGGCGGGAAACATGGCTATCTCTGGGTGGTCGACGAGAATGGAATCTCGGTGGAGGACATTCCCGATTTCACTCGACTCGAATTGCTCGCAGGAAAAGTTCTCGATGCGATGACCGCCATGATTCCGCGTGGCGCCGAATCCCCGCTGGAAACCAGCGCGCGCTTCAATCGGACGAAGATTAGTTATCCGCGGGACGCGGCGACCCTGGCCGATGCATTGTGGGGGCGCGTGAGCGACCGTCTCGCTCACAAGAGAGTGATCATCGTGCCCGACGGTGAGCTTCCCGATCTTCCCTATGCCACGCTGATCGCCGGCCTGCCGACGGATTCGGCCCCCGCCTCCGTCGTGAGCCTGCCTTCCGCCGCCCTGCTGGCGCTCATTCGACGCAGGGCCGGGAGCCGTCCCCGCCCTTCGGCGCTGGCGGCGGTCTTTGCCAACCCCGTTTACAATCCGGGCGACCGCCGTATTCACGCCGTCGGCCCGCGTCGCAGTTTCCCGCCGCCCGCGCTGGCAAAAGTACTTAAAGATCTCGGCCTGCGCCCCGGATCGATCCCCGATCTGCGCAACGATGAAGCGCGCTCCATCGCTCAGGCGTTTCCCGGAGAAAAGATTCTGCGGGCTGCGGATTTCGGGGCAACCCAATACGCCGTCTTACATGCCGACCTGAGCCGCTATCGTTATCTCCACTTTTCCGTCCACGGCCTGCTCGATACCCGCTATCCGGAATTCTCCGGACTGCTGCTCTCTCTCTTCAACAAAAAAGGCGAGTGGCAGAACGGCTATCTGCGAATTCCCGATATCTACACGCTTCAGGTGGGGGCCGACATCGTCGTGCTGAGCGCCTGTGACTCGGCTGTGGGCAAAGACATGAAATCCGAAGGAATGATCGCCCTTCCCCGGGCGTTTCTCTCGGCCGGCGCGAGAAGCGTTCTTTCGACTCTCTGGAAGGTAAATGAGGACTCCACCGAGCAACTGATGAGGAGCTTCTATAAATACCTGTCGCAGGGCAAGGCCCCGGACGTCGCCCTGCAACTCGCCCAGACGGACGTCCGCAAAAACCCGCGGTGGAGTCATCCTTATTATTGGGCCGGATTCATTCTCCAGGGCGATTACCGACCCGCCACCGACTGATCTCCCGAACGACTGCCGTCGCCGGTTGCGGCGGCGTGGGGGTTCCGGGCGTTTGAAAGACTTCTGGCGCAGATCGGCGCTTTATAGTATTTTGTGTAAAACCCTCGTGCACAATTTCCGGGTGCATCCGCGGACCCCTCAATCATGACACCCGAAGAATTCGAAGCCCTGCTTTCGTGGCTATCTCCCGACCGTGAGAAAGCAGGAGCGATCTACGAAAAAATCCGGCAAAAACTGATCGGCTTCTTCACCCGCCGCGCCTGCATCTGTCCCGAAGAGCTGACGGACGACACCATCAGCCGTGTCGCCAGAAAGGTCGCTGAGAATAAGGTCGAAAACTCGGACAATCCCGGCAGCTTCTTCTACGGAGTTGCAAAAAACGTCCACCTTGAATATCTGAAATATCTGAAAAAGATCAGAAGTCTTCGGCCGGAGGATCTTCGGCCGTTCGAACCCGACGACCGGGAGCGCGAGATGGCCTGTCTCGACACATGCCTGGATAAGCTGACGCCCGAAAACAGAACACTGATCACAGAGTACATGGCCCATCGGGGCAGAGAAAAAATAAGAACCCGCCGGGAAATGGCTGCCCGGATGGGCATAGGCATGAATGCCCTTCGGATCAGGGTCTTCCGCATACAAAATACCTTGAGGGAATGCATCAGGAATTGCGTTAGTAATACCGATAAAGAATAAATGCGAAGCGCGGGCTTCGCGACGAACGCTTTTGCAAGGCAAGTTTTAGAGAGGGCAACGATGAATATCGATCCTGCCACTGAAAAACAAATCCGGGAATTCCTGCTGGGCAGGCTTCCGCCGCCGCAGAGCGAGGAACTCGAACAGCGGTTGCTGGCCAGTGACGAGCTTGAAGATCTCGTCAGTCTGGTGGAAGACGAAATCATCGATCAATATGTCGACGGCCCCATCAAGCGGGCCGACCGATTGGCCGTTGATAATCATTTTCTTCTTCCGCCCGCGCGCCAAAGCAAGCTGGCCTTCGCGCGGATGCTGCGCGAGCGCCTCCGTCCTCCCAAACCCATTCCGCCCGGCCCTGCATATGTGCCTCTTCCGATGCTGCTGGCCAGCGCTTCCACGACCTGGATTCTGGCCGGATTGCTCTCCGTGGTCTCGGTCGGCTCCGGCGTTTACATAACCACCCTGCGAAAGGAGCGCCAGTCGCTGACAGAACAGCTCCAGATCGTTCAAAGAGAAGTGGAGGCCAACCGCAACCAAGCGCACTCCGGACAACTGCTGGCGCAGGACGTGAGATTTGCCGTCGGAGGCTTCAAGTCGGCAAGTCCCTCGGAAGCCGTTGAGATCTCCGAAACCACCGGCGTGATCAAGGCCCATATCCCCCTGTTCGATGGCCCCTCCCTGGCGCAATCGTACACTGTAAGAATTCAGAACGAAGAAGGAAAACAGATCGTCTCCTACCCCGCATGGAAACCCCACACCAAAGGCGGAGGCAGCGAACTGATCGTCGATATCGACCCAAAGGAAATGCCCCCCGGAACCTACACCGCCTTCGTAACCCCCAACCGCAAAGGCGCCTCGACCGACAAGACCTATTGCACGATCAGGTAAAACCACGTCGAAACCGCCTTTAGTGAATTCCCGTCTTTTCCTGCGTTTTTCCTCTGCGTTTCTGCGCCTCTGCGGTAGGTTTTAGGTTTTTTCCCTGAGATTTTCCTTTGCGGCCTCATTTTTCACCCCCCTGAAATACTTTCCCGAAAAAGTCATATCTCATTGAAAAGCAGGAGCGACTTTTGCGTATGCAGGCAGTGGTCTCCGAATTGAATACCCCTCATTCCTATAACCCGCCGGGGGAGCAGCCCCGGACGGCCCTCGATCTCTTACGCGACTGTATCCACTCAGACGAGCAGGCAGCCTGGCTGGAATTCGTAAGCCGCTTCCAGCCCATGCTGGCCGGAGCCGTCGCCAAAGCCGCCCGCCGCTGGACCACCCCCGCCCCCGCGCTGGTGGATGACCTGGTGCAAATGACCTACCTGAAACTCTGCGCCAACCGCTGCCGCGCCCTGCGCGAACTCGACTGCGACCACGAAAACGCCCTCTACGGCTTCCTGAAAGTAGTCGCCTCGCACGTAGTACAGGACCATTTCCGCAGCTCATCGTGCCAGAAACGAGGCAAAGGCCGCGGCGAGGAGACCATGGAGACCTCCATCGGCACCGCCGACCCTGTGGCCCCAGGAGCCCACGACGGCGATCAGCGCATCCTCATGGGCCAGATTCAGGAGTGCCTGCAGAGTCACGCCTCGGGACCGAACTGCGAAAGAGACTTTGATATTTTTTGGCTGTATTATCGGCAGGGTTTTACGGCTAAAGAAATTTCGGAGTTGCCGGAGATTGGGATCTCCACCAAGGGGGTGGAGAGTACGTTGCTGAGGCTGACGAGGTTGCTGAGGGTTAAGTTAAATCGGGGGCCTCGGATGCTTGGGTGGCAGAGGGCGAATTGAGATTGCTGAGGACAGTTGCGAATGAGCGCGAATGCGGGTTGGCATCGTTTTGCTGAGTTATGACTCTCCGAATGAAAAAAGGCTTGAATCCGCTCATCCGCTCATATCGTTGAAAAGCAAGAAATATCGGTAGCGGATACCGGAGCGGATGAGCATTTAGTAGCGCTACCGAATCGTTCTGCGAGGCGATTGCCTCAAACAGGGGCTGGCCGGGTATGAGCCGGGGGTCCACGCCAGCCCAGTATCAGAGGGCGACTATTGCTTACCCTGGTTTTCAAAGAGCCACGAACACGCCGGCGCGCTGGGCGCCGCCAGATCGGACTATGACTGAAGCGGAGGCGGGATTCAAGTTTTGCTGTCGAAATGACAGCGACCATTGGGGTGGGGTTCGAAACGGCCATAGAATGCTGCTACTCGCTGGGGCTGTTTGCAGGAAAGCGCGAGGGTTTCAGGGATGACGACATCCTGGTACTGGAAACTGCAGAGGATTGGCCGAGCGGGTTCTGGCGAACAGGCGCCGCTCATTGTTCCAGGAGGCCACAGAATAATCGCGCAGATCAGGAGCCTGTCGGAGAGAAAAGTTTTTATACGGAGAGTCAATAAGTTACGGCGTACACGATTTGTATAAGTGATTGATTCTTCGTTCGGAAAATTCTATCTCCGACAGGCTCTCAGGCTGTCGCCTTTTTTTCCCTAGACTCTCAACAAACTTAACCAGCTGTCCTATTCTGAACCGGATTGGGGCGAGCAGAATGTGGAGAGTGCGGTGTGTTCAGCCTCAGTCTCACAAACTTCGTCAGGCGCAACAAGGTACTTTCGACCCCTTTGGTACCGAGGTCGATGTTCGGCAGCTGGGCGATTTCTTTCGCGGTCAAGCCTTGACTATAGTACAGCCAGAAGATTTTGTAGTCACGGGCAAATTGGACTTCCAAATTGCGACTCTGCAGGCAATCCTCGATTTGCCGAATTAGTATTCTCTGTTCGAAGGCTCGGTCAAAATCGCGAGTTTGATTGCATGTTGGTCGAATATTTTCAATGTTCTCCTCAGCTTTTCCATTACCTCTCTTCTGGCAACACGCACTGCGGAAGTAATCATGAACGACGTTAAATGCCACTGCTTTCAGGAACCCGAACAAAGACCCTTCATGAAAACATTCAAGCTCGCGCAAAACCTTGAAGTCATTGGCGCAGAGCTTCAAAAGAGCATTTTGCACCATATCTTCTGCCAGGCATGAATCAGGAAGCCTGCAGTGTCTAATCGCGTTGATGACGATAGCTGCCAGGAAGGGCCTGATCTTACTAAGAAACACCAGCCACGCAAGTTCTTCCCGAGAGCCCATACAGCGCTGGAGTAGTTCGAACGCTGTAAACTGCTGAAGGTCGATTTTCTCCGCATTGACCGATTGGATGCAATGACGATTCATCGAGACAACAGTGCCTGGCATTTGATCTCCTTGGCAAAACAGTGGCAGTCAACTTATTTCCTAATGACTGCAAGCCATGGGCCAAACGAGCAGGCAATCAGATCCGCGTCAGAAAGGTGATTACAGGGAAAGAGAGGAACACGTGACGCACAGTAGAGACATGCATGTATCTGGAAAGAGACACTTCCTATTCCTGCGAAGAATCCGGCTTCGCAATTTGAAGGGAGCGGACCAGTCGATGGAGATAAGTGCGATTGATGCCCAAAATGGCTGCCGCCTGAGTGTGGTTCCAATCAGCCGCCTCCAGGGCATCACGGATAATGCGATATTTAGCACGATTCAACTCGGTATAAAACCGGGCATCAGATTCGGTCGAGCCCGGGGCAGATTCGAACAGGGCCTCGGGCAGGTCGGTAGCCCGAAGAACCGGATCTTCACCCATTACCAGGGCATGTTCGAGAACATTTTCCAGTTCTCTGATATTTCCGGGCCAGGCATAGCGTGTAAGCAGGCGCATGGCCTGGGGCTCAACCGATTCAACCCTTCGGCACGTGCGCTCGGCGCAACGCTGCAGGAGGTACTCGGTCAGCACAGGGATGTCTTCCCGGCGGTCGCGTAACGGTGGCATAGTCAGCGTCACTACTCTGAGGCGGAAGTAGAGATCATGGCGGAAGACCTTAGCAGCAACCGCCTCCTCGAGATTGCGATGAGTGGCGCCGACGATGCGCACGTTTGAGGAGATCGACCGCGTCCCTCCAAGTCGTTCAAACTGGCGTTCCTGAAAGACGCGCAGCAGTTTAGCCTGAACGGTAAGTGAAAGCTCACCTAGCTCATCGAGGAAGAGCGTACCGCCTTCAGCGAGTTCAAGCTTGCCTCGTTTCAGTTGTATGGCGCCGGTAAACGCGCCCTTCTCGTGCCCGAACAAATCGCTCTCCAACAGGTCGTCCTTAAGCAGCGCGCAATTCACTGCAATAAACGGCTTCGACTGCCGAGGGCTGTTTTCGTGCACAGCTCGGGCAGCCAATTCTTTACCAGTGCCACTCTCGCCAAAAATCAGTACTGTGGTATCTGACGGAGCGATCTTGGCTAGTCTCTGATATATGTCCCGCATCGGCGCGCTGTTACCAACCATGCTGTGTCGCAGCCGCGTTTCTGCACGCAATCGAAGATTCTCGCGTTGCAGAAATCCGAAGCGCGTCGCATGCCCAAGTGCAATTCCAACAATACTCGCGGATGAGGCCAGCCACTCTACGTGTTCGTCATCGAACCGGGTAAACGCCGAATCGAGGTAAAGCACGCCGTACAGAGCATCAGAAATAATAACGGGCAGCACAATGAGCGAGCGGACACCCGCGCCGCGCAAGCTGGGACTCGAATGTGGAACGTCTTTCACTTCAGCCATGAAAACGGCAGATCGGTCACGAACGACTTCTTTCAAAACCGAGTTGCTGATAGAAAAAGCGCTCGATCTCCAACCAGCAGGGTCATAAGCAGTGCAGCAGCTCCATTCTACGGAAACGTTGGATGCGTATCGGAGAAAAGCCACACGGGTGGCCCCTGTCGCTGATATCGCAGCTTCCACAAACAGTCGCTCAACGGCATCGACTTCGGTCGCAGGAGAAAGGGCCTGCGCAAGACGCAGGAGCGCACGCAGTTGACGAGCGGAGCGATTGTCTGCCTTTAAAGAAGATTCAAGCGGGTGACGGGCTGTGTCTCGAGCCGAAAAATTGTCCTGCTCAAGAGGCACTGGCGAGGGTTCGGGAGCCTGCATCACAAACCTGAGGGTAGTGTCACCGACACTGATATCGTCTCCATCCTCAAGCAGGCGTTCGGTGATGGGAATGCCATTCACCCTGGTTCCGTTCGTGCTCTCAAGGCTGGCAAGAAGAAATCCTGAAGTGAGACGCCGGATTACGCAATGGCGACGCGAGACTGAAAGGTCGCGGATTTCTATGTCATTGGAGGATTCCCGGCCAATACGTGATTCGTCGCCCGTGAGCGAAAAAATAGCCCCTTTTTGCGGGCCATATATTACCAATAACCTGGCGCCGGACACCATATGTTTTTAAGGAGTAAGCGCACCGATCATACCAGATATCCAAAGGCAAATTCAGCCCCTTGCAGCGCTCCAGCGTTTCTCATACAAGATCTTATTCTCAGTTCCCCGCCGGCATTTGTCCCAATAAGTCACATTTTGACTCCCGGATGCAGGTTTGGAATGCTGCGTGCTGGGTATCTCGCGTCGATGGAATCAAAAGCCGGTTCGCTCTTATGCAACTGCTCGACGAAGCTATGCGGCTTGGTATGTGCTTTGTGGGAGGATAACAATTTAGTAAATTTGCTCCCAATCAGAACGTCAACCGGTTGCCCCGAACGTGCTGGCCAGCCGGCACTCAAGCAAATCAAGGGTTAGGAATCTGGATTCATATCCTCCGGCTTTAAGATTGCCGTCGGACTCCGTATAGTATTAACAACGGCCCTCAAGAAATCTATTGTTTGGGAGCCTGCGAAACATGTTAAGCTCTTGCGACATTTCAGAGGAAGGTGCTGGATGAGAACAAAAGAGATTTTTGACAATTGGGTACGTCTGAATCAAAAGTCAAAGCAATGGCAGATGCTCCTTCAACAAGCCGGATTGCCGCTGCCGACCACTTCAGTGGATGATTTCTCGAAGGCATTGAAAGTCACAATCAGCGTTGATCGCAGTGTTCCTGGTTTCGAAGATTTCGATCCGGCTGGAAAGCGCGGCCTCGAGCCTGGCGATCCCGCGCGGAGCCTTCTTTATCATGCTTTTGCATCGCCTAACGTTTTGGCTTTCAATCACCAGGATCTTGAGGTTTTTCCCTCTTTCGATGAGATCACCGGTCTTGAGAATCTGATCTACTCTGAGAGATGCCCTTCCTTTGAGCAGTTGATGGACAAAGCGCGCCAACTCAGCTACGGCCAAAAACCTGAAGTCGCAGTTGTTGTATTCGCTTATGAGTATCAGACTGCTGTCCGCACCGCGCACCGCAAGCACGCGGACCTATGTTTCTCACGAACCGGCATTGCTCGTGTCGGCTCCCACCTCCCGTATTATTCGCCTGAGTATCGAGGATGGATGACGTTTAAGCCCGATGATCATTCGTATACGACGCGCGTAATTCCAGCGCGGTACGGCGCATTTCTTGCGGTTCGCCTATACGGAGACCAGAGTACATTTGGACCGAAATATTTTTTCAAACGGGACCTCGAAGAGCCCGGCGACAGCAAGAGGCGGTTCTGGGTTCCAATTCATAAGCTGTTTACCGGAAACGATTGTGTCAAAAATTGCAAGCTGAAAATCAGCTTTGAAGCCAAACATGTCAATGAGAAAATTCGCCGCATTCACCTTGAGCTCCCAAGGCGCGGAATACGAACACGTTGGACTAAAAAAGCATTGGATCTTTACCCTTTTCGGTTCGATGCCGGAATTGCCGACCTGCAGAGTATTAACGACACCGCCGTGGTCGTACCGAAGGATCAACCCCTTGTCCAGGAAGCAAAATTGAAGGTGGACATAACGCTGGAAGATGGCACCAAGCTGAAGGCAGGCAGTCCGGTTACGTTCACCGTTCCGCCCGATCCATCCATTTTTTTCTCGACGTTCCGCATACGGCCCGACGACATTAAGCACTATCCCTGCTCAAACTACGTGAACTGCCGCACTAAGATAACAAACGGCGTGATTCAAAACCTGAACAATCAACCCGGCCTTCTCAGTATTATCCATCAGGGCGGCTATGAAGCCCTTCACTATGTTGATTTCACAGGCGACGGAGCCGTTAGCGTCAAATGCGATGGCCTCCCGCTAATCGATTCTTTGCCCGTGCCTTTAAAACCGGCCTACTCAATCGTGGCCCAGCCGGATCTTCTGCCATTTGTGTCTCAAAGCGATTTGTTCGACTGGTGGCGGGAAATTTGTCCACAAGAGTTAAAGGCCTATATTTGGGGTGATCTCGACCCAGCACCGCTATCTTACAGCCGCCTAAGCGCGAATTTCAGTTCGCACCCCGAATTTGACAAGACGGACGATACGATTTCGTCCGTAGTGGTTTTCCCACGACAACGCTACGGTCTGTCCCAATCGATCGATCCCAGTTTTGATCTCCCCATAAGAAATTCCTGCCTGCCCGACGACGGGGCCGGCGACTTCTCTCCTGGCTGGGATATTGCAATCAGCATGACTGATCGTCTGGAGCATTTGGCAGCTTATGGCCTGAGCAGCCCATTTCCGGAAGATGCCCGTTTGTGCTCCGGCTTTGCTTCTTCCTGGCC
>WNFD01007323.1_pt1 | contig 10953 bp, 9 predicted proteins | sample 5400491 | NCBI WGS metagenome assembly WNFD01 (sample SAMN13153343, study PRJNA577476) | soil metagenome | isolation source: 120 cm saprolite under Douglas fir tree site 2 hole 2 replicate 2 | place: USA:California | collected 2015-04-18 | reverse complement strand
TCGATCGGCACGATGGACAAATGCAGAGCCTGCAACGCTCCGGCCAATCCGCAAAAGCCCCCAGATAGCACGAAGGTGATAAGCCGAGTCAATGTGACGTCATAACCAGACGCACGCGCGCGGGTCTCGTTTTCACGCACCGCTTCGATCACCGCGCCGAACGGAGACGCGAGAATCCGCGACAGAACGAAGAATGCCGCGATCACGAACGCCGCGATCACATAGTACCGGATCATCGGATTGATGAAGTCGAGCTTGAAACCGAGGACATCGATCGCGCGCACATTGATTCCGCGCAAGCCGTTCTCGCCGCCGGTCCAGTCAATCGCCTGATAGAACAGGTAGTACACGCACTGCGACAGCGCCATGGTCACCATCGCGAAGTAGATGCCGCGGGTGCGGATCGCCAGCACGCCGATCAGCGCTGCCATCACGAGGCCTGCGAAAACCCCGATCGCGATCGCCGCGTACCACGGCAGCGCGAAATGGACGATGGCGATGCCGCACAGATAGGCGCCAGTTCCGAACAGCGCGGCATGTCCGAAGGAGAGCAAGCCGAGATAGCCGTAAACCAGATTGAACCCGAGCGCGTAAAGCCCGTAGATCAGAATGTTCACGGCAAGCGCGGTAAACGGCATCACCAGGGGAAACACCAGAACGACCAGGCTTGCGATGCTGGCCCGATGCCTGGTGGCAAACTCAAACCAGCCCACAGGCGCCGCCTGCACCCGCTGCAGTGGCTGGATCAGGTCATCCATGGCGGACTTCACCTTCAACTCATCAATCCAGCCCGGCCGAAGAAGCCCTGCGGCCGCACGATCAGAACCACCGCCATCAGCGCGAATATCGACACTTTGGCCATCTCGGGCGCAAACAGCGAGGTCATGCTGACGACGACGCCGACCAGCAGCCCGGCCAGGACGGCGCCGCCGATCGACCCCATGCCACCCACCACGGTCACGACAAAGGCTTCGGCGAGGATGGTGCCTCCCATCTCCGGAATGACGCCTTGGAGCGGCGCCGCCAGTAAACCCGCAAATCCCGCGATCGCGGTTCCGATCCCGAACACGATCAGCCAGACTTTCGAGACGTCGACGCCGAGCACGCGAACGATCTGCGGATCTCGCGCGCCCGCGCGGATGATCAGGCCGAAGCTGGTCTTCTCCAGGAACAGCCATAGCCCCAACAGCACGACCGCGGTCGCGCCGATCACGAACAGCCGATAGAGCGGAAAATAGCCGACGCCGATGTTGACGGCGCCTTGCAGAATTTCGGGCGTGTCGAAGGGATAGCCGGTCTTGCCGAAGGCGATGCGGACAAGCTCGACCATCACATAGCTTAAGCCGAACGTGAGCAGCAACGGATAGTCGATACCACGCCCATAGAGCGGCCTGATCAGGATGCGTTCGACGGCAAGGCCGAACAGGCCGACAATCACGGGCACCGCGACCAAACAGAGCCAGAAATTTCCGCCGAGCATCAGCATAGAGAGCCCGGCATAAGCGCCGACCATATAGAACGCGCCATGGGCGAAGTTCACCACCGTCAACATGCCGAAGATCAGGGAAAGTCCGATCGCGAACAGCACATAGATCGCGCCGAGCGCCAAGCCGGCGAACAGTTGCAACGCGATGAGATCGAAGCTCAGACCGGCCATTCGCTTTCCTCAAAAGACGGGGCGTGCACGGCGAAATGCACGCCCGTTTCAGATCATCACGCTTTGTGGCCGAGCTCCGCACAGGTGCGCAGGTTCGCTTCATTCGGCTCGTCGGTCGAGATGACCTCGAACACGTCGGCGTCGTTTTTCATGTTCGTCGACTTCGACTTGATCACAAGAACGGATTGCACCGACTGGTGGTCGCATTTCCGGTAATATTGCGGTCCCTTGTAATAGTCGTACTTCAACGCCTCCATCGCCGCGATAACCTTGTCAGTATCGACACTGCCGGCATTCTTGACCGCTTCCAGCACGGTGCGAACGCCGCCATAGCCGAGCGCGCCGTAATCGGTGGGGAGTTTGCCGTCATACATCTTGCTGAAAGCCTGATTGAACGCCTTGGTGGAAGCGAACTTGTCCTCGATGCCCCAGTAGAACGAGCAGCCCCCGATCACACCATCGAAGGCTTGCGGCCCCGCCGCGACGCGGCTGGCATGCGAAAGCAATGGCGCGATAATCTGGGTCGTCTTCTTGACGCCGAAATCGGTGGACTGTTTCAGCACGATCTGCTGGTCGCGGCCGAAATTGCTGATGCAGAGAATATCGGGTTTCAGCGCCTGGATCCGCGGCAGCAATGTCGAGAAATCGGATGTGCCGAGTGGATGGCGGATGTCGCCGAGGTTTTCGACATTGAAGGCCTTGCCGACCTCGAGGAAACCGCGGACCATTTCGTGGCCATAGGCGTAGTCCGCGGTGAGGAACGCCACCCTCTTGCCAAATTTTGCGAAGGCGTAGCGGCCGACCGCGCCCGACGTCAGATGCGGATTCAGGGCCTCGTGGAACGTGAAGCGGCTGAAATCCGCGGCTTCGTTGATAGCGTCGGATTGGCTGATCGAATTGAAGATGACGCCGCGTTCCTTGGTGACGTTGTTGATCGCTAGCTGCACAGCCGCCGAAAGGCTGCCAACGACGAAGTTCACCTTCTCCTTTTCGACCAATTCCAGCGTCCGCGTCGCGGCTTCGCCAGGATTGAGCTTGTCGTCGCGCACGACAAGTTCCGCCTTGCGCCCATTGAGGCCGCCGGCGTCGTTGAACTGGGCCACCGCGAGCTGTCCGGCGCGCACCTGATCCTGGGCTTCGGTGCCATACGGACCAGTCAACGGTACGGGAAAGCCGATTTTGATATTGGCTTCCTCGGCGCGAAGCAGATTGATCCGAAACGGCGAGGCAGCAATCGCTACGCTTGCGCCGGCCGTTGTCAGCAGGCGCCGGCGTGAAATCGATCTGGGTTTGGCGATCTTCCTTGTCATGACTTTTCCTCCCCTTTGAATATTATCTTTTATTTTGCCGGCGGCATCCTCGCTCAGATTCGCCCCAGGGCCGTCAGGATAACCTGCGGCGTCAATGGAATCTCTGTAATTATGGTATCAAACGGCCTGAGTGCGTCATTAACTGCGTTGGCAACGGCCGCGGCCGCCCCTGCCGTGCCGGCCTCGCCCGCCCCCTTGGCGCCCAGTTCGCTTTCCAGCGTCGGCGACACCACGTGGCCGACGTCGATATCGGGCATTTCGCCGGACATCGGAACCAGATAGTCGGCCATGTTGGCGTTGGTGAGCTGGCCGCGCTCGTCATAGATGCATTTCTCGAACAGCGCCGCGCCAAGCCCCTGCACCACCCCACCCCTGATCTGCTCGTCGACCAGTTGCGGATTGATGATGGTGCCGCAATCCTCGACCACCCAATGCTTGAGCAGCCTGATGAAGCCTGTCTCCGTGTCGACCTCGAGCCACGAGGCCTGGACGCCATTGGTGAAGGCGAAGGGATAGTCGCGCGGCACGTAATGCCGTGTCGCCATCAATTCGGGCTGGACCCCCGGCGGCAGCGTATCCGGCCGGAAGTAGACGATGCGCGCCAGTTCCCTCAGTTCGATGCGCGGCGCGCCGTCGCCCATATTCACGACAGTATTTTCGACGATGTCGAGCTCGCCAGGCACGGATTGCAGGATGGCAGCCGCAACATCCAAAATATTCTTGCGCAGAATTTTCGTGGCCTGCAACGCAACCTCGCCGCCGATACCCGCACCGCGCGAGGCCCAGGTGCCGCCGCCATAGGGCGTATGGTCGGTGTCGCCGAGGACGACGCGGACGCGTTCCATCGAGACGCCGAGCACGCTGGCGACAATTTGGGCGGTAAGCGCTTCCGAGCCCTGTCCTTGCTCGGTGATGCTGGTGTGGCAAATCACCGCTCCCTGCGCGTCCAGCCGCACCGCAACGCCATCCTGCGAGGAAATCTTCGCGCCGCCGACGCCATAAAACGCCGCGCTCGGATTGGTAACCTCGATGAAACTGGCGATGCCGATGCCGCGATGAATATCTTTCTTGCGCAACGCCGCCTGTTCGGCTCGCAGGCCGTCGTAGTTCATCATTTGGAGCAGTTTGCCGAGCGAAGCATGGTGCGACAGCTTTTCGAAGCGCAGGCCGGACGGCGACGCGCAGGGATAGGCATCATCCAGGATGAGATTGCGGCGGCGGATTTCGACCGGATCCATCCCGATCTTCATGGCTGCCAGATCGACCAAGCCTTCCGTCACCGAGCAGGCGATCGGATGGCCGACCGCGCGGTACTGGCACATCACGTTCTTGTTCTGGAACACGACGCGGGCCCGCGCCCGATAATTCTTGGTGACATAAGGCCCGCCGACGAGATTGACGACCTGGTTCGCCTCGATCGCGCTGGTGCGCGGGTACATTGAATAGGGACCAATTCCGGTAAGGTCGTCGATCTCGAACGCCGTGATCGTGCCGTCGCGCTTGACGCCGATCCGCCCCTTGCAACGATGGTCCCGGGCGTGAATGTCGGTGTTGAAGCTTTCGACCCGGTCGGCGACGAACTTGATCGGCCGACGCAACAGTTTCGATAGCGCATAGGTCGCCATCTCATCAGCATAGATATGAACCTTGATGCCAAAGGAACCACCGACATCCTTGCAGACAACGCGTACCTGCGATTCCTGCAGGCCCAGGTGAAGCGCCGCGATGTTCTGCACCATATGCGGCGCCTGCGTGCCCTGATAGATCGTAAGCCTCGCCTCTGCAGCGTTCCAATCGGCGACGACCGCGCGCGGCTCCAGCGTCACGCCCGTGTGACGGCCGAAGATGAACTCCGCTTCCACGACCTCATCAGAATTGGCAAAGGCTTGATCGACATGTCCGGCATCGTGAACGCGCTCAAAAGCGAGATTATCGCCGAGCGAGGGATGGATGACCGGCGTTTGCGGATCGAGCGCGGTGCGCATGTCCGTCACCGCCTCGAGCTCTTCGTACTGAACCGCAACGGCCTCCGCTGCGTCCTCCGCAAGCGCGCGACCGTTCGCGACCACGGCCGCAACTGCTTCGCCCTGCCAGCAGACACGAGCGACCGCGATGGCGTGCTGGGGCGCGGATTTCAGGCCCTTCAGATGCGAGAGCACGCCGACCCAGGGCGTGATAATCTTTGCCAGTTCCTCACCCGTGATGACAGCGATGACATTGGGCATGCTCTTGGCCGCTGTCGCGTCGATCGCGACGATCCTCGCATGTGCATGCGGGGAACGGAGAAACACAACATGCGCCATCCGCGGCAGCTCCATGTCGCTCACATAGAGCCCGCGCCCTTGCATGAGCCGGTCCAGGTTTGGCCGCGGCACGGTCCTGCCGATATAGGAATTCGGCCGGTCGAGGGCCGAAAGCGCCTCGGCTTTGGCCGATTTGACATTCATGCCGCGCGCCCCCCGCGCGAGCGCGCCGTGGCCTCCACGGCGTCGACGATGGCTTGATAGCCAGTACAGCGGCAATAATTCCCGGAGAGATGCTCGCGTATCCGCTCGCGGCTTGGCTCGGGATGCTGTCGCAGCAAGTCCTGCGCAGCCATCAGCATGCCCGGCGTGCAATAGCCGCATTGCAGCGCATTGCGATCGCGAAAGGCGGCTTGCAGGTCGGCGACTTCGCCGCTATCGGACAGGCCTTCGATGGTCTGGACTGACATGCCGTCGGTCTGCACCGCGAGCATCAGGCAGGCTCGGACGATTTCATCGTCTACCCTCACCGTGCAGGCGCCGCACACGCCATGCTCGCAACCGACATGCGTTCCCGTCAGATGCAAATGTTCCCGCAGAAAGTCCGCGAGATTGAGCCGCGGCAGGACATGCGCATCGACGCGCTCGCCATTGACATGGAGCGAGATTGGCAGCGGAGCCGTCACGCGGCTCTCCCGCTTGCGCCAAGATCGGGTCGGCTCAGCAGTGCTGATATGCAACGGGCCAGCAGCACCTTTGCCAGATGCCGGCGCATCGAGGCGGTGGCCTGCTGATCATTGGGGGGATCAAGTTCTTCGCCAAGCGCCGCCGATGCGTCGGACAACAATGCTGGCGTGACAACGACATCGACCAGCCTGCTCGCCGACTTTGCCAAGACGGGTCGATCGCCGACGGAAAAAAAGGCCGGCCGAAAGCTCGTCAGGACGCCGGCTTCGACGACGGCCTGCGCGGCGATACCGGCAATCGCGTAATCGCCGTGGCGGCGAGCAAATTCATGAAAAAAGTGTGCGGAGTTCTTTCGTACGACCGGGAGCTCGACGGCAATCAGTAATTCCTCCGCCGACAGTGCTGTCTGAAAGATTCCTTGGAAAAAATCCGCGGCCGCAATTCTCCGCTCGCCGCTTCCGCCGCGCACGATAACGGTCGCGTCAAGCGCGAGCATGCAGGCCGGGAGTTCGGAAGCCGGATCGGCATGCGCGAGGCTGCCGCCCAGCGTTCCCCTGTTGCGGATCGCGGGATGGGCGACATGCGCGACGGCCTCGGCTAACAAGGGCGCATGCGCAGCGATGTCAGGGGATTTCAGCAGATCGACATGGCGGGTCAATGCACCAATGCGGAGAACGTCACTCCTGACGGCAATCCCGCGCAACTCGCCGAGCCCGCCGATATCGACAATCAACTCCGGAGAGATCAACCGGAGATTCATCGCCGGCATCAGGCTTTGGCCGCCCGAGAGCACCTTCGCCTTCTCCCCATGAGCCGCCAGCAATTCCAACGTGTTGTCAACGCTAATTGCAAGTGCGTAAGCGAAAGCCGAGGCTTTCATGGACGTGACCTCCCCCCGGCTGAATTTACGTGTTTTTTTGAGATTAGAAGGCGGTGACCATCAAACGTCAAGTTTGTTTATCGAACGATTATTTCGAGCCGTGCGACTTTTGGACTTGTCTTGCGAAAGTTAACGACGCACGGTTAGAACCGGTGGAACGAAGGGTCGCGGAGGCGGAGGCAATGAAACTGGGTTTCTTTACGATGCCGATCCATCCCCTCGACAAGGATTGGCGGCTATCGCTCCAAGAAGACCGGGAAGCGTTCCTGCTGGCCGACGAACTGGGTTTTACCGAAGCCTATGTCGGCGAACACGTCACCGACAAGGCAGAGAACATCACCTCTTGTGTCGCGTTCCTGGCATGGGTTGCCGCCGCCACCAAGCGGATCAAGCTCGGCACCGGCACCATCAACATGCCGAACGCCCACCCGGCCGCCGTCGCGGCCACGATCGCGATGCTGGACCACATGCTGGACGGGCGCTTGATCTTCGGAATCAGCCCGGGCGGGCTTTTGTCTGATGCAGAACTGTTCGGCAATCTTGATGCCGATCGCAACGCCATGTTTCTTGAGGCGATCAACCAGGTCCTTGAGATCTGGGCCAGTGAACCGCCCTACAATATCGAAGGCAAATACTGGAACATTTCGACGCAAAAGAGCCTGATGACGGATATCGGCCAGGGCTTTATCGCGCGCCCGCTGCAGCGGCCTCATCCGCCGATCGTCGTCACCGCCGTCGCTCCATTCTCCAAGGGGGTTACGGAGGCCGCCGCCCGCGGCTGGGATCCGATCTCGGCCAATTTTCTGATGCCGGCGTGGGTCAAGAGCCACTGGCCGAAATACGCTGAGGGTTGCGAACGTGGCGGCAGAGCGGCCGATCCCGCCAACTGGCGGGTCGCCAAAAGCGTCTTTGTTGCCAAGGACGCCGCGACGGCAAAGGCCTACGCCACCGATCCGGATGGCCCCTACGTGTATTACTACAGATCGCTGTTCACGAAGCTGAAGAAGAATGGCCGCATCGAATTGTTCAAGACCCGGCGCGATCAGCCGGACGATGAAGTGACGCTGGAAGCGATCTGCGACAAGTTGATCATCTGGGGAACGCCGGAAAGCGTCGCCGATCAACTGCTGGCTTTTCAGGATGAGGTCGGCAAATTCGGCACCTTGCTCTATGCGGGCAAGGACTGGGGGGACCGCGAGTTGGCACGGCAGTCCATGATCCTGATGGCTGAAAAGGTGATGCCGCGCGTCAACGCCGGCACCTCAACCCAGTCCAACGCCGCGGAATAGTTCGCAGCTAATTGAGAGAGGCGCACCGTGGCTTTTACCGATCGCATCCCCTATCAGGCACAGGTCGATCGGCCGAAGCTCAATCTACCGGATGGCAAGCAGCTCGCGGTGTGGGTCATCCTCAATGTCGAGGAATGGCGGATCGAAAACGCGATGCCGCGAACCGTGCTGAGCCCGCCGATGGGACAGCCATTGTTGCCGGACGTGCCAAACTGGTCCTGGCACGAATATGGGATGCGCGCCGGTTTCTGGCGGCAGTTCAAGGCGTTGACGGACCGGAAAGTGCCGGTGACGCTGGCGCTGAACGCCAACGTCTGCAACGCCTATCCGCGCGTGGCATCAGCAGCGCTTGAGGCGGGTTTCGAATTCATGGGCCACGGTTTCGTGCAAGGCCCGATGCACAAGCTCACGAACCAGGCTGACGCAATCAAACGTTCGGTCGAAACCATCGCGGAATTCACCGGCAAATCGCCGCGGTCGTGGGAAAGCCCGGGCTTGACGGAAACCGAGGAGACCCTCGACCTGCTGCGCCTCAACGGCATCGAATATGTAGCCGATTGGGTGATCGACGATCTTCCGCAGGACGTCGCAACGCCTTACGGCACCATCACAACGATTCCCTATTCGGTCGAGACCAACGACATCGTGATTCACGCGCTGCAACATCTCCCATCTGAACAATTTCTAAAGCGCTGTACCGACCAGTTCGACCGGCTATATCTGGAAGGCGCAACCAACGCGCGCATCATGGCAATCTCGATTCACCCCTACATCACCGGCGTGCCGCATCGGATCAAATATTTAGAAGCATTGCTCGACTATGTCATCGGCCACGATGGCGTCGCGCTGATGACCGCGAGCGAGATCGGCGACTGGTATCGTGCGGAAATGGCCAAGCCGTAGCCCGAAACCCTTTGGCTCAGCGGCTCATCCAACCGCCTTGACCACCGGGCGCCCAACGCCGACGCTCCCATGCCCAAAGACCCGCTCGTAGCCCGCCAGGAACGCGTCCACAGCGTTGCAAATCATCAGCTCCTTGTCTTCGAGCACAGGAGACTCGTAGATGTACTTGCGGACTCCGTAGTAGAAAATTCCACTGTGAAATACCCACGCCATTTCCAGTTCCGGCGCCGTCGGCTTACCTTGCGCATCAAGCCCCGCCTGCTGCCGGCATTCTCGTACTATCCGCGTCAGAATCTTGTCGCGGACCACGCCGACATACCACCGGTTGATATCAAGCCCCTTCAAGCCTGAATAGAGATAAATGCGAATCCATTTGCGCGTGAAGATCACGTTGGTATAGCTGCGATAAAATTCCTGCAGCCGTTCGCGGAGAGGTCGCGTCCGATCCATCAGCAGCGCTTCCCAGCCGGTATCGAGCGGTTCGAGATAAACCGTGCGATAGACTTCCTTGATCAAGTCGTCCTTGCTTGGGAAGTAGCGGTAGAGCAACGGCTGCGTCACCCCCAACCGGCGCGCCAAGTCGCGCGTTCCGCCGGCGAACCCCTCCTCCGAAAAAAACTCCGTCGCCTTGGCTACGAACTCCATGCGGCGATCATCGGGGGAAAGCCGCCTCTGCTTGGGCCGCGCACGCTTGGGTGATGCTTTCTTTCTCATCATGTTTTGTCGGCAGTGCGACTATCGTCGGCGGCGGTGAACCGGCCGTAGCCGCCACGGGCAAACAACAGCGGTTCTTTGCGGTTGTAGGCATAGGCCTCAACCGCACCGAGGAAAATCACGTGGTCGCCGCCGTAATATCGATTGGCAGCGCGGCATTGGAAACTTGCGACGCACTCGGCGAGAAGCGGCGCATTGCCAAGTCCCGGCTTCCATTCGATGCCTGCAAATTTGTCTTCCGACGATTTTGCAAACTTGTTGGCGAGCGCCTGCTGGGAGGCGCCCAGTACATTGATTGCGAAATGGCTGACGTTCTGGAACACACTCAAGCTCGTGGAATACAGACCCAGACTCCAGAGCACCAGCGGAGGATTGAGCGACACCGAAGCGAAGGAATTGCAGGTCAGACCATAGGGTTTCCCGTCGGCTCCGATGGCCGTGATAATGGTTACGCCCGTGGCATAACTGCCGAGCGCATTGCGAAAATCTCGCGGATCGATTGGCGAATGGTCGCTGGCCAGCTCGTTGGCTGGGTCCGGACTGACCGGGTGCTTAGGCGCGTCGTTCATCCAGTGGGCCTCAAAGCGTCAAGTTTTCGGACGGCAGGCCAAGCGCCACACGACCGTAGTTGGTGCCGGCTGCGTCGAAATTGAACGCGAGGTGCGAATTGATCGCGTGGGCATCGCGAAACTGCCGCTGCAACACACCTGTTGTGAATAGCCCCCGCGCGCCGCTGGCTGAAAACATCAGCGACACCGCTTCCGTGCAAAGGTTGACGGAGTAGGCACCATCGCGCCGCAATCTGGTCTTGGCAGCCATGTCAGGAATGTCACCGCGCCTCGCGTCGTCCATCGCCTCGATGCAGTTTGAACGCATGATCCGGCGGGCGGCATCGATCTTAGCAGAGGCCTCCGCGATTTTGATCTGCGTGCTCTGCATGTCACCAAGCTTGGCGCGATTGTAGGTCGAGGCGCGATGCCGGGCGAGATCGATGTAGTCATCGAGGCAGGCCTGGGCATTGCCGAGCGCGACGCCGGATAGCACATAGGGAAACAATGAGAACACCGGCAGCGCGTACAGCGCGTTCGGATTGACTGCACTGCCCAGCGTCGGACCGCCGGCGAGGTCGTTCACCGCAACCGAGAGCCCCTCCGCGACGAAGGCATCCCTGACCTCGACGTCGTTGGAGCCGGTGCCCCGCAATCCCGTCGCGTTCCAGGTATCGAGAATCCGATAGTCGTTCTTATGGACCAGGAATATCCTGTACTCG
>WNFD01013312.1_pt1 | contig 10954 bp, 6 predicted proteins | sample 5400491 | NCBI WGS metagenome assembly WNFD01 (sample SAMN13153343, study PRJNA577476) | soil metagenome | isolation source: 120 cm saprolite under Douglas fir tree site 2 hole 2 replicate 2 | place: USA:California | collected 2015-04-18 | reverse complement strand
CGTCACCCGGCGAAAACGTATCACTCTCCATCTCAAGAGGATCGCAAGAAAGCGCTTGAATGGGGGGAGTGGCTCTGTTGCAGCAATCCTGCCTGTTTATGGAACGGCGCGCGTGATTACGCCGCCAGTCTCAATATCGCCCGGCTTGGCCTGGCCTTTCTGATCACCTATCACCAAACCAAGCGGTACGTGTTCTACCGCATGACTTCCTCGGAAGTCAACTCTTGCTCGTATAGCGGGCAGGAGGCGACGCTGCTGTTGCCGTCGCAGGGCTGTGATTCGTTTGCTCCCAAGCCGTGGAAACGGAGCAAGAGCAGCAACAGGACAATTATCCTGTTGACAACTGATAGTTCGATGAGGGGCGCAATTCCCCTCCCTTTAGGTGAAAGAAGGAACAGCATTCTCCCCTCGGTCGCGACTGGTCATCAATCCGAGAAGCGGGAGGAAACGGGACAAAGCTACAAGCTCGATGTAGCCAACATCCCCAGCAAGTTGCTATGGATAGCGCAAGCGAACCTGTGTCTAACCCGTCGTCACGGCAAACAAGCCAAAGCGAGCTAACGCAAGTACCACGGAACCGAAGCGGGGCTTGGTCCAAAATGGACAAGGATAAGGGGCCGACACTCTCTGCGATGATCGGCATTCACCCCCAGAAAACCCGGCGGACAGCAGGAAACCTACGGCAACGAAAAAACGAACTATCGGAACGAAGTAACCGGCAGATTGCTCTCACGAGGAATTGATGGCGTGAGCAGGTACCAACCGCATGCATCTGTCCGGTGGGATGGTCTGAGAAGCCAACGCCTGGAGTAATGTCCAGGATATGCTGACGCAGACCCGGTATTATGGAATGAAGGAGTGCAAGTCGCATGGAAAACACCAAGGCACCGGACGCAAATCCGAGTGAGGAATGGACAGAGATCCCCTGGCGCAAGCTGGAACAACATCTGTACCGCCTGCAAAAGCGCATCTTCAAAGCCTCTGAACGTGGAGATCTGAAGACAGTCCACACACTTCAAAACCTGCTGATGAAATCCCGGTCCGCCCGACTCTTAGCCGTCCGTCGAGTGACCCAGGACAACCAGGGCAAGAAAACTGCTGGCATAGACGGAGTAAAAGCTGTTCAGCCAGCCGGTAGACTTGCGATGGTTGAAGCAATTCACCCGAAACGGATAGCCGAGAGGAAACCGCAGCCGCTCAGACGCGTCTGGATACCGAAGCCAGGGAAAACTGAGCAAAGGCCATTAGGCATTCCCGTGATGATTGACAGGGCATGTCAGGCATTAGCCAAGCAAGCCCTTGAGCCACAATGGGAGGCCAAGTTTGAAGCCAACAGCTATGGTTTCCGACCGGGGAGGAGTGCCCATGATGCAATAGAGGCCATCTTCAGTAATATCTGTTTAAAGAGCAAATACGTTCTGGACGCGGATATCAAAGGATGCTTCGATAACATCGACCATCAAGCACTTGTAGGAAAGCTGCACACCTACCCAGCAATGAGACGACTGGTGAAAGGATGGCTCAAAGCCGGGGTCATGGAAGCACTGGAACTCTCTCCTACAAATGCGGGAACCCCGCAGGGCGGAGTCGTGTCCCCTCTGCTTGCCAACATTGCCCTCTACGGAATGGAGGAGACATTACTCTCCGCTTACACTGGTGAAAGTAAGGCTCCATCCGCGCAGCGGGGAGCACCTCAACTCATCCGTTACGCGGATGACTTCGTGGTGCTTCACGCCCAGGAAGCAGAGGTCATCAAAGCGCAGCACATTATTGCCACATGGTTACAAGGGATCGGACTAGAACTGAAACCGAGTAAAACACGACTCTCACACACCCTGAAAGAATATCAGGGAAATGTAGGATTCGACTTCCTGGGGTTTACCATCCGGCAGTTTCCGGTAGGAAAAACCCATACCGCGAGGTACAAAGGAAGACCACTTGGCTTCAAGACGCTGATTAAACCGAGCAAAGAAGGAGTCCAACGCCATCTGCAAGAACTCAGGATGATAGTGCGTAAGAGCCAATCACTTCCCCAAGAAGAGATTATTGCTCAACTCAACCCAGTCATTAAGGGGTGGGCGCAGTACTATCGAACAGTCGTATCCACGAAGCAATTCGAGCGATGCGATCACCTGCTCTTCCAGACTCTCTGGCATCAAATGCTCAGAAAGCACCCGAAAAAAGGCGTAAAATGGGTGAAAAGGAAGTACTGGCGAACTATGGAAGGAAATACCTGGACATATGCGACACCAGAAGGACCACAGCAGCGTGAAATGATAAAGCACGCGGCAACATCCATGCAACGCCACACGAAAGTGAAAGGGAAGGCGAGTCCATTTGATGGAAACCTCTTGTATTGGGCAAAAAGGCTGAGAAATCATCCGTTAACCAGAACAACCATAGGAAAACTGCTTCAGAAACAGCAAGGGAAATGTCGATGGTGCGGACTCCACTTTCGGGAAGAAGATTTGATTGAAATAGATCACATCACGCCCAAGAGTGAAGGCGGCGGAGAGGAATTAAGTAATAAGTTCGCACTCCACCGCCATTGTCATGACCAAAGACATGCGAAACACGCCAAGAGCGTATCAGTAACAAGGGACCGTAATACTGAGGAGCCGTGTGAGGCGAAAGTCTCACGCACGGATTTGGAGCCGAGCAAGGGAGGTGACTCCCTTGCTTAGGTCAGCGATTACACCCCGCCCGTCTGAGGGCAAACACCTCTACTATGCTGGCTGGTCTTTTTCCATTGCGTTAGGCACTTCTCAACCAAAAACAATCCTTGCTGTGCTTTCTACGTCTCAACTGAGAAAGCGCCTACTTAGAAGTGCCTAATGTTCGCATAGTTACGTGTTTTTGCAACGGTGACTAGCCATCCCTGTCATCCTTGCTCGATGGCCGAGTCTTCAAGTCACAAAAATAATTTACTGAGCATTTCCGTTTTTTTTGATAAATATTGCTTTTTCGTAAAAAATAGTGTATATTTAAAGAGTCTCATAGACCTTCTTATGAGTCCTGCCCCTTTCTTTTGACCCATATCTTAGGTCCGAATCCAATCTGAGAATCATGTCCGAGAAAAGAAAAAGCGATGAAAACATTTGTCAAGACAAGATCGACCCTACTCGAAACTCTCGCACAACTGGGGCGGCTTGAAGGCCCTGGACGGATCACACGAGCCTTGCACACAGTGAAGGAACGGGAAACAGGCAACTTGTGCTACCAGGCTGAAGAAGATCTTTCTCCGGCTGAACTTTCTTTGCTACGGGACATGCTCGAAATGCAAAGAAGTAAGTGGGAAACTTATAAATATACGTATTGTGCGAGTTTGCACATATTGTTGGAAGGAAACGTTGAAGGTGCTTGAGTGCATCAGTAACCACTACACCAAACTGGTATGTTCTAAGAACAGAGGAAGTCACGCATATGAGTAACACCTGGATTACATACGCAGAAGCGGTAACGATCATCGGCAAAAAAAGCCATCACCCGGTGAGTCCCCAGCATGTCCAAACGCTGGTGAACCGAGGCAAGATTGGTATGCGCTCCTCTCGTGACGGAAAGCAATTACTTAAGCGGAGCAATGTAGAAGCCACTCGGGTGGCAGTCGGTACAGGAAATCTTCACCGTAGAGACAGGGCCAGCATCTCATAAAGTTGCTACCAGGAGAGGGGAAAAAGGAGTGAGCCTTTTTTCGCTTACGCAAAAGGCTCACTCCCTGCGTGCCTCCCTCGACCGAGATGATCTCAGCCTAGTTGCGCCGATTGGCGAAAAGTTTCACTTGCTGTTGATCAGGAACTCGGGGCAGCGCTAGCATTCCCCCCGGAGTGATCGCAGACTGAAATCGCGGCTGGTCCAGCATGGGCCATTGATAGGCGCTCAATACGTCCATCTTGCTCTGGTTGATCGTCGTCCAGTCGTTGTTGAGGAGGCCACCGGTATCCCCCGAGTCAGCATTCCAGGCCCAGTAGGCATAGCTGATGCCCTGTGTGTGCAGGTAGGACACCAGGGTACGCTGCCACACACCTTCAAGGTCCTGGCCCATAGAGGGCCCTCCGAACTCTCCCATGAATAACGGGGCAATCCCATTCTTTTGCAGATAGCCCCAATGCTTCTCCCAGATGGCGGGCAGGGTGTTCGTCAGGTCCGCAGGGTTGGAGACCTTGAACCACTGCTCGAGGTAGACACTCGGTCCGTAATCATGGGGAGAATACACCAGTTTGTCCGGTTTCGACAAACGCACGGGGTACTGCGCTGCTCCCTCCAGGTTGCCACCCCACCAGTAGGAATCGCCCTGAAACACATCAATGCCCTCGACGATAATCAGCCACTGTGGATTGACGGCCAGGATGGCGTTGCCCGCCTGTTCGGCGGCCAGGCGCCAATCGGTGCTGGGATTGCCATCGCCCCAGGTGGCCGGGCTGTGCGGCTCGTTGTCCAGGTCCGCTCCGATGACGGTATCATTCCCGCGGTAGTGCTGGGCCAGCATGACCCAATCGTTGATCCAGCGCGTCTGGGGCATCTGGCCGGTGTACCACAATGGAGGCCGCAGGTCGGCGGTGGGATCATGGCGGTCGAGGACGACCTTCAAGCCTACCTTGCGGGCACCCTGGATAATCCGATCCATGAGTGCCAGCCCCTGGAGTCCTTTGAGGTCGGGGTTCAACTGGTAGTTGATCCCATTCGGTACGCTCCCAGGATCGAAGAGCTGATTGGTGTAGGGCAGGCGTAGGGTGTTGAAACCTTCGTGTGCGATCTGCTTCAGCATGTCTTGCCAGTTGCGAACTCCTAACCCATGCGGGGCAAAGGAACTGGTCTCAAACCCGAACCAGTTGACGCCTGTGAGCGTCACCTGGCACCCTGACGCATCCACCAGCTCACCATGAGAGCCGCTGAGGAACCCTACTTGATGACCGGCCTGGCATTGCGTGGAGCCTTGCTTCGGTACAGGAGTAGAGGTTTGCTTCGATCCGGGAATAGAGGTTTGCTTCGGTACAGGAGTAGAGGTCTTCTTTGGTACAGGAGTAGGGGTTTGCTTCGATCCGGGAATAGAGACTTGATTCGATACAGGAATATTTGTGGTAGATGCACAAGCAGATAGGATCAGTATCCCCAAAACAAATGCAAAAAGAGGCAATGTGCGCCTCCCCCGAAAACCTGCTATGCAGGAACGCTTCATATCATTCTTCCTTTACAGATGATCAAGAAATAGTGGTTTAGCAGGGCGACCGCAAGGGTCGCCCCTACCATACACGGATGGGAGCCCCGACCATAGACAGATGGGAGCCCCTACCATACACGGATGAGAGTCTATCAGGGCGACCGCAAGGGTCGCCCCTACCATACACGGATGAGGGTTGACCCCTCATCTTCTCGGTCTGTCCGCAACTTGGTATTGGGCCGACTTCAACCGCCATGGCATTTGATGGAACTATTGCCGCATGCTGGAAAAGCTGAGATTTCATGGCGAGTCCACTTCGAGTCGCCGGTGGAATGTGCTGCACAGTGTCTCGTGCGTCGTGAAGGAGTAGAACACGGTGTTTTACTTGTCATAAGTATACACGAGTTTACTCCTGGCGTACCTGGAAAACGCCTTATGGTCTCAAGGCTAGCATCTCAAGGCTGTGAGGATGGTGCTGCCCAGGCTGTAGTAGTAGGTATCATGCTGGTTGCTGCCCGCGCTGCTGTACTGGTGTTCCTCGATGCCGAAGGGGTAGGTGAGGATGGTGGTGGTGTTGTTGGCCGTGCGGCTGGCGACGTTGCCCAAGGCATCATAGCTGCTGGTGTAGTAGGCTCCGGTGAGATTGGAACAGGTGGTCCCCGTCGGGTAGATGCCTGTCAGTTGGTGCGGGCTGCTTGCATTACAATAGAGATAGCGCTCCTGCGGGCCGCTGCCATTGACGAACTCTCAGGACTTCAACGATCCGTAGTCCCTGGCGAAACAGCCAGGGCCACGCAAGATCGTCATCGCTATCTCGAAATTCCCGATTCTCAAAGCTATGTGGCTCACTATTCCCGTCTCTCACGTTTCCCCGCCGTCAGACAAGTTATTGATCTGCCTGGCTCTCCCCACGCCCATCGTCCATATCAATTTGATACCGTTCCAACTGCGCCGCGAAACGCTCTCGAATTTGCGCCAGCACCTCATCAACAGGGAGAGGGAGATTGACTGATGGAAGGCCAAAAGCCAGTTGAGGCTCGCTGATATTCATCCGCTGAGGGATCCGCTTGCCGTGCCTGGCGAAGACGGCGACCAATCCAGCAGGCGACAGGTCCACCGCGAATACCCCACCCCTTCTTGCATTGATGCGGTAGATGGAATCGATCTCTTCCCACTTCATTTGCATGTGGTTAAAAGGCTCCTGCCTGCATATACCTTCTGCGCTGATAAGAAGAATGGGATGATGAAAGAAATACCATGCCTGGATCAGAGCCCATACACCTGCTAGGATGAAAAGAAATCCCAGCACCAGAGCAAGAGCGAAATACCGCCAACCTGCAAGAGAGGGGGTAAGCAAAGGAAACGTGATTCCTAGGACAAACGCACAAATACCTATGAGAACGGCTGTGAGCCGGTTCGACCATGGTGCATACAGCAGCATGCTTTGCTCCTTGGTATCTTCCATTCAGTGCTCTCCTTTGTCTTTCTTTCCCACGTTACTTTCTTCTCCTTTGGAAGCATACTCAAGCTCCTCCCTTTGGGGAAGCAAGCAACGATCAAACCAGGCTGTGCACATTCGTGGGTGTCAGGATGTGCCAACGAGGGAGTGTCCAGTTTGATACAAGACGGGCAGAGACATGCTCTGCCCGTCTGCAGCCCCTCTTGATCAGTACATTCCCACATCCTCGTTTTACAGGTACCACTCAAACGAAGAGTACACGGAAGGCTACCTCCTGTCAAGGTTACCTCGGCCCCCTCAAGGTCAAGGGTGCCGCGGAATTCTGGACAGATGACGCCTCGAAATACTGGGCAAATGACGCAGTAGTGCCCTGTGTGATTCCGCTCACAACATTTGCCGAATCACCTTGAGTGACGTCCCAGTTGAGACCTCTTTGAAAGTCACGTTCTGTACGGCTGGCATACGTCGCACCACTTGACCAGGTCCGTACGTGATTGAAGACCCATTGCCCAAGAAAACCCCCGGCAAATGAGGTAACAGTCGTTGTGATTAGCTCTCCCCAATTGAACTGTGGATGTGGGTCGCCGCTCCTCCAACTATTCCATGCTTGAGTGCCTGCGTCCCCTGCCGCACCTCCTACGGATTGGATAAAACCTTGTCCAAGCGCTTTCCCAATCCCAGCAAAGCCACGAAATAGTTGTCTAGCCCCCAAACCGAACCAATTACCCACGCCCGCAGTCAGCCCTCCAATAATTCCCCCGACGGCGGCACCTTCAAAGACGCTTTGCAAGCCATCAGCAAAACTCTGATGGTTAACAGCGGCTCCAATGGCTGAAAAAGCCCCGCCAGTAATCATTCCGATTCCTGCTGCAGCTCCCACACCTGTCCCTATCAGAAAACCAGCAGCGGCTCCGACTGCGGCATTCACTACAATATGTCCCACGTCGTAGTGCCTAATGTCCCACCCGTGTTTCGCAGCTTCACCTACGATACCAACTGCTGCTCCTGCTATAGCACCTATTGCAGCAGTAAGAGCACAGAATGGCCAGCAATGCCCATTTGGATCACTGTGCGTCTCTGGATTCCCACCCACATATTCATACGGGTTCATGGCTTGCATATTTCCCTGCACCGTATCCGCCGACATGAAGACTCCCCCGACCGGGTCGTAGTACCTGGCATTGAAGTAGTCCAGCCCCGAGCCGTCGTTGTATTGCCCGAGAAACCCTTTAGCCGTGTTGAGGTTGCCCGCGTAGTAGCGCACGTTGTACGACGATGTGGATGCCAAACATTGTTTTTCGTCCATCCGCTACGGGAAGGCCAGGTAGAACCGCGTGCCATTGCCGTCCAGCGAGCCAAGTGGCCTGCCCGCCAGGAAGTAGTAATAGGTGTTCCACAGGTTGCTGCCCGTGCTGCTGTACTGGTGCTCTTCGATGCCGAAGGGGTAGGTGAGGATGGTCGTGCCGTTGTTATTGGTGAAGCGGCGCAGCATGCGCTCTCCACTGGCATCGTAGAGGTACTGCTCCTGGTTGTTGGAGCCTGCGGACCACTGTGTCAGGTGATCCAGAATGTCGTAGGTGAGCGTGCCGTTGGTGCTGTAGGCGGTGCGGCTGGTCACGTTGCCAAAGCCGTCGTAGCTGCTGATGCTGTAATCGGCGGTCTTGGTGCTGTAGTTGGAGCAGGTCGCCCCGCTGGTGGTGGGATAGAGCCCGATGAGTTGATGGGTGTTGCTAGCGCAATACAGGTACTGCTCCTGCGTGCTGCCGCCCGGCAGTGGGCCCTGCCAGAGTTGACCCAGGTGGGTATAGACATAGCTGTTGCTGTAGCTGGCCCCGGTAAGGCCGCTGGCGAGCGTGCCACTGCCGCAGGTGCCGTTGCCCGCCCCGGGCTGCGTGCCGGAGTTGCCCGCCCACACCAGCCGGTTCTGCTCGTTGTAGCAGAAGTTGGAGGTTTCGCGGCCGCCGGTGCCGTTGCCGGCGGCGTTCTGCGTGCTCGTCAGGCTGACCAGGTTGCTGGCCGGGTCATAGCTGAGCCCCTGGCTGAAGATGGTACTCCCGCTGGGGTTGCCGCTGTTGGCCCCCCAGGTGGCCGACGCGCTGGTGGTGCGCAGGTTGGCGTCATAGCCGAACTGCTCGGCGGCCAGCGCCCCGCCGCTGTTGGTCTGGAAGTTGAGGGTATCCAGCTGTGCGCGAGCGTTGTAGACCAACGTCGCCAGGTTGGGCGTGGAGCTGCTGTTGTTGCTCAGCCCGGAAAGCGCTCCTGTGCTGTCGTACGCCAGCGTGGTGGTAAAGCCCTGCCCGCCTGGGTTCGTCTGCGTAGTAGTCGGTTGATTGGCGTCGTTGTAGAGATACTGCGCCTGGTAAGTCGGCAGGCCGTTGGTCACATTCCAGCTTGAGGGCAGGCTGAACTGCAGTTGCTCGCCGCTACTATGCCCGCGCGCATCGTGCTCGAAGCTCTCCGTCACGCTGGCCGCGCTGCCCGAGAAGTAGGTGGTCGAGATGCTCTGGGTGAGCTGGTCTACCGGGTAGTCGGTGGTGCCGCTGATGGTCAGTTTGCTCGTGTCGTAGGTGTTCTGCACGTAAGCGTTATAGTGGCCACCGTTGGAGCTGGTCCCGCACGAGCCGGCGGTGCTGAACTGCGACGGTTGATCCTGCACGCAGCCCAGCCGGTCCAGCAGGTCATAGGCGTAGCCAATGGTGCGTGTGCCGGAGCTATCCTGGATGAGGTTCCCATCGGCGTCGTAGGTGTAAGTGTGCGTGCCCCGGTCGGGGTCAACCAGTTGTGTGACGCGCCCCAGGTCGTCGTACTGCGCGGTGGTCTGCACGCTGGTCACGCTCTGCCCGCTCTGGGGCGCCTCGTCGGTGACGGTGAGGGAGGTGGGTTTGTCCAACGCGTTGTAGACGCTGGCCGTTTGCTGCACGAGCGCGAGCGTCCCGCCGTAGGTGCCGCTCTTCTCCTGCGTGTAGACCGTGCGGCCCAGCACGTCGGCGTAGGCGACGGACACGTGTTTATTCGGGTCCACCGTGGTCGCCGAGAGATAGGTGTTGCTGTCGCCCTGCGCCGTGCCCAGGCTGTAGTTGGTGCAGGCCGTGTACGTGCCGGTCAGCGTCGCCGAACAGCTGATGCCGTCGCTGCCCGTGTTGATCTGCGGGTCCTGCGTGGCGATGGCCCTACCCAGCGCGTCATAGAAGGTGACGGTGCCTCCTGGCACGACACCCTGGTAGTCGACCGCCCCATTGGGATCGACCCAGCCACCACTGCCGCTGGCCACCTGGAAGGGCACGCTCTGCAACGAGGTGTGGGCCTGGTCGTTGTAGACGGTAAACACGATGGTGTCGTAGCTGGCCCCCGGCCCGGGCGTGCGCATCTCCACCGCCCGGCCCAGGCTATCGTAGAAGGTGCGCTTGATGGCCCCGCTGTATTGGAAGCTGTTCGTGTCGATCTCGAAACAGGGCAGCGTGCTGGTCGTGGTGCAGGAGGAGCTGAACGTGCTGCGCTTGGTGTAGCTGTTGGTCTCCCCCGGCTCGCTCACCTGCGTGGTCGCCGTGCCCGTCCCGTAGCTGTAGGCGTAGCCGGTGGCCTGGTTATTGGGGTCGGTGGTGCTGGTCAGCACATCTCCCTGCGTCGTGTAGTAACTGAAGGTAGTGGTTTTTCCAAAGGCGTTGGTGGTCGAGACCGGCAGGGCGAAGCTATACGTGCTGTTGTAGGCGGTGCAGCTCGTGTAGGTAGATTTCGTCCAGCCGCTGCCGGAGGCCACAATCGTGCCGCTGGCGACGCTGCAGCCCTGGGTGTTGTAGAGCGGGGGCGTGGCGGCCGCCGCGGCGTCCACCGTGGCGACCGCGTGGCCGTAGACATCATAGTCCTGGTAGGTGGTCGTCAGCGTTTTCGCGGGATCATGGCCGGCGCAATTGGTCGTGTTGTAGGTCTGCACCGTGGTCGGCCAGCCGGCGTCAGGGCTGGTGTTGCCCGTGCCCTCGTCATAGGTGGTGTACCGGCACTGCCAGATATGGCCGTTGGCATCGTCGAGCTCGCGGTGCGTGGCAGTATCGACGGTATAGTAGGTCCACGACGGGCTCTGCGTTGTCTGATCGTTGGTCGTATAGCCCCACTTCTCGGTGAGCGGGTAGACCTTGGGCGATGCCGTCGGCAGGTTGGAACCGGAGATCACCTCCTGGGTCAGGTTGTGATAGACCGTGCTGCTCGTGGAGAGGCCGTTGCCCGAGCCCGTGTTGGTGTAGTCATCGTAGGTGTCGTCCTGCTCCACCCAGGGGGGGCTCGTACTGCTGCCCTCGGACTGGAGCGTCCTGCTCTTGACCACCACCACCTCGCAGGCGACA
>WNFD01007321.1_pt1 | contig 10954 bp, 12 predicted proteins | sample 5400491 | NCBI WGS metagenome assembly WNFD01 (sample SAMN13153343, study PRJNA577476) | soil metagenome | isolation source: 120 cm saprolite under Douglas fir tree site 2 hole 2 replicate 2 | place: USA:California | collected 2015-04-18 | reverse complement strand
TAGGCGGCCGAACGCGAGGCTTCGGCGCTAGAAGAACTTGTCTGCTTTCAGCCGCGTATTCCCTGGCTTCGTCGCCAACCCGTGACAAACAGCAAGGGGTGAGACGATGGCTATGATGTTATCCGATCCATTCGAGACGCTGCTCAACCTGCAGCAAGCGCTGGATGCATTCCGAGCGAGCAGATGGCTCGAATCCAGTCCCAGCGGTAGCGGTGCCTATCCGCCGGTCAACGTGTTCCGAAAAGACGACGATTTCGTCGTTATCACGGAAGTGCCAGGCATCAAGAAGTCGGATCTCGAAATCCAAGTCAAAGGCAACACGATCCGCGTCGCCGGCACCAAGTCGGTCGCCTACTCGGAGAAAGCGAGCCTGCATCGGCGCGAGCGACTGGCGGGTCGCTTCGATCGCGCAATCACCATCCCGGTCGAAATCGACGCCGATAAAGCCAAGGCGGAATTCCACGATGGGATTCTGGCGTTGTACCTGCCGCGCGCGGAACGGGACAAGCCAAGATCGATCAAGCTGACCTGAACAATTCAACGAACCCATGGCCGATTGATGGAGGTCCCGATGGCAGAATCGCAGGCACTCTCAGTTCAGCAGAAGAAGGAGTTGGACTACAGCGGAGCGCGTGAACCCGGGACGCAACCAACAAGTTGACGGTGCCATTGGGTCCTGCCTATCGTACGCAAATTGTATACCATCAAGATGCATTGAATTGGTCAGTCCGCAGCGGTCTTTTCCCGATGATTGGACCAACATCACGGGATCGTTATGGCGCAGCAGCAGCTACGGAGGAGGCAACCGCGACGAGCCGGTTTGCAGTCGGACTATATCAACGGAGACCGCGCCAACCTAGCCAACCATGCGCACAAGGCAATTACCGACCTCATACTGAGCCGCCAGTTGCCCGGCGGCGAAGTTATCATCGAGGGCCGACTTGCCGAAGCGCTCAAGATTTCCCGCACCCCTTTACGCGAGGCGCTGGTACGGCTCGTCGGAGAGGGAATGTTGATAAAGCAGGCTTCGCGATCCTTCGCCGTCCGGAAAGTGAGTGCCAGCGAGTTCTTCCAGAGCATGAAAGCACGGGAAATCCTTGAGGCCGAGGCCATAGCGGCGGCTATCGGCAAGGTTGATCCGGAAGAATTCGCGGTTCTACGGCAGGAGGTTAGGCGCTTATCGACTGCTCCCACCCAAGGGACGGAGCACTGGCAGGCTGACGATAGGTTGCACCAGCTTTTCGCGGATGCGAGCGGCAACGTGGTCTTGGCGAAATTGATTCGTCAACTTCGCATCGCTACTCGCCTGTTCGAGATCTCGCGACCATTCGGACGGGTCCAGATCGACGCCGAGGAGCACCTTGCAATCATCGACGCCTATGCTTCGGGCGATCCAAAGGCTGCTCGCAAGGCGGTCCAGCGGCACCTCCGGAACCTCCAGAAAGATGTCCTAGATATTCTTAGCGGCGGTTAGATCGGGAATCCCTCAGAACCCGCCGACCTCGCCCCGCCGGACGAAGCTGCCGCGCCCGGGCCGACCGAGCCAGTTGTTACCGTCGACGACGGGTTGGCCCCGCAGGAAAACCTTCTTGACGCGGCCCTGCACCTCGCGGCCCTCGAATAGTGTGTAGTCGCAGTTGCTATGGTGCGTTTTCGCCGAGATTACGTGCCGATCGTCAGGGTCGAAGAGCACGATATCGGCATCGCTGCCGATCGCGATCGTGCCCTTGCGCGGGAACATGCCGAAGATCTTTGCGGGCGCGGTCGAGGTGAGCTCGACGAAACGGTTGAGGGAGATGCGATTCGATTTGACGCCTCCGTCGTAGATCACCGTCATCCGGGTTTCGACCCCGGGCACGCCGTTCGGAATGCGGGAAAAATCATGCCTGCCAAGCGGTTTCTGGCTGGTTCGCCCGCGGTAGCCTTCCTTCATGCAGAACGGACAGTGATCGGTCGAGATGAGTTGCAAATCATCGAATTTGAGAGCGCGCCACAGTTCACGCTGAGTATCTTTGGACCGTAGTGGCGGACTCATCACGTAACGCGCAACCTCGAACTCGTCGCCAGCGTACTCGGAGTCGTCAAAGAACAAATAATGCGGGCAGGTCTCAGCGAAGACCGGGATCCCGCGATCCCGCGCCTCGACCACCTGGGCGAGCGCCTCGCTGGCTGAGAGGTGAACGAAGTAAACCGGTGCCTCGGCCAGTTCGGCGAGCTTGATCCCGCGATGGGTCGCCTCGCCCTCCATCAGCGCCGGTCGCGTCACCCCATGGTGCTTCGGCGCGGTGTTGCCTGCAGCGAGTGCCTCCTTGATCAACTGATCGATGACGATGCCGTTCTCGGCGTGGAGCGCGATGATGCCACCATGCTCGCCAACCATCCTCATGGCCCGAAATATCGCAGCGTCGTCGACCATCACGATGCCCGGGTAAGCCATGAACATCTTGAAGCTCGAAACACCCTCGCTGCGGATCGCGGATTTCATGTCGACCAGGGCTTGGTCATCTACATGCGTTACGATCACATGCAAGCCGTAATCGATGCTGGCCTGTGGCGCTGCGACTTCCTGGACTCTCGCGATTGCCTCGAGCGGACTCGCTGCGGCGCGCTGAAAGGCAAAGTCGACAATCGTCGTGGTGCCGCCGAAGGCCGCGGCGCGGGTGCCGGACTCGAAGGTATCGCAGGTCGTCGAGGCACCAAAGCTGTTCTCCATGTGCGTATGGCAGTCAACGCCGCCCGGGAGAACGAGGAGGTTGCTCGCATCATGTTCGGCGACATGGTTGCCGACCGCCAGATTTTCGCCGAGCGCGACGATGCGACCGTTCTCGATCAGGACGTCGGCGCGGTAATCGTCGATGGCAGTGACGACGCGGCCATTGCGGATGATGGACGAAGTCAAGCGAGCCTCCTTCTACAGCAAACCAGCGACCTCGAGGGCATCCTGCAACATGGCGACCTCCTCATTGCCAAGCGGGCCAATAGGCGGGCGGACAACGTCGGACTCGAGACGCCCGAGAAGCTTCAGACACGTCTTGAGGCGGGCTGTCGCGTGGCCTGGCGGGGGCGCACCATAGATCGCTCGAGCCAAGGGATAGATGATCTCGTGAGCGGCACGCGCTGCCAACAAGTCACCGCGGCGCACCGCTTGGTCGAGTGCGACGATCGTCTCGGGGATCAGCACGGCAAGGCTGACCAAGCTGCCCTCGCTGCCAAGCACGTAGCACGTGAATAGATGCTCGTCGCCGGAGGCCATGATTGCGACCTGCGGTGCGACGTCCTTGACCAGACGGCGGGTTGCCTCATAGGCGCAGGTCTCCCAACTTCCTTCCTTTATGGCGACGACGTTTGGAAGCTTTACCAGACGCGACAGGATGTCCGGCGTATAGGCGGTGCGGCCGGCGCGCACCGAGCCTTGGAAAAGCATAATCGGAATGTCGACCGCTTCCGCGATCATCCGATGGTGATTGATCGCCATCGTCTCGTCTTGGGTCATGGACCAGGAGTTCGGTGCAAAAACCATGACAGCATCGGCGCCAGCGGCCTTGGCGTCCTGCGCATGAACTACCGCCTCGAGGCTGTTCTCGCAATTGACGCCGGCGACGACGATCATATGCCGATCCAGGGTGCGTCGCGAGACTTCGGTGACCCGTCGCCTCTCTCCGCGGGTGAGGGAGAAATTCTCCCCGGCATGGCCGTTGCACAAGATACCGACGATGCCCGGCACGTCAGTCACGGCCGCGATGTGCTTCGCAAGCGCCGCCTCGTCGATCGAGTAATCGGCGTTGAGAGGGCAAATTATTGAGGGATAAATGCCGTGGAAGGGAGTGGCGTTGGCGGGGCTCATCGAGGGACATCTCCATGCGAAGCCAAGCTCGCGCGCAGAAGGCGCGCTGGATCAAAGAGCGGCAGAGGCAGCTCTCGGCCGAGGATTAGATCGGCGAGGAGCTGCCCCATGTAAGGACCGCTCGTGTAGCCCGAGTGGACGCTGCCGATGACGAAGGCATTTTCCACACCCGGGATGGGGCCGATGATCGGCATTGCGTCCGCCGTCTCGGCCTCAAGCCCGAGCCAAATGCGCGCCACCCGCGCCCGACTGAGGGCGGGGATGGCGTAGCGGGCGAGCCGAAGGTTGCCGATCAGGTTTTCCGGGATAATCTCGACCCCGCCACGCTTGCGGTCGCCAAGGCCCTGCCAGCCACCGCCGATCAGCACCGTGCCATTCTCAAACTGCTTAAGGGAGAGGAGACCGCTCGCAATGCCCATCACCGTCCGCATGACCGGCGCGAGCCTCTCGGTGACCACAAGCTGGTTGATGAGGCACTTGATTGGAATGTCGATCTCGAACCAGCGAAGCATCTCCTCGAGCCAAACACCCCCGGCCAGGACGATGCGGCGCGCTCTGAGCCGGTCCTTGCCGGTGCGCACAACGAACCCGCCCTTCTCGCGCTCGATGCCGAGGACCGCTGCATTCTCGCGGATGTCGGCGCCGGCCTTGAGGAGAGCTGTACGAAATGCCAATCCGGTCAGATACGCGCTGGCAAAGCCATCGATCGGGCAATATGCGGCGAGCAGCACCTTCTGCGAAAGTCCGGGCTCGATCTCCCGCGCCCTGTCGGGACCGACGATCTCGATCGGCGCGCCGGCCTCACGCCTGACCTCGGCGCGCTGTCGCACCAGCGCGGCTTCTGTCTCGGTAAATGCGAGCGACAGCCCATCCGTGGCGCGTGCACCGACATCCGACCCAAGCCACGCAGGTGTGGTCGTCCATAGCTTCCACCCGCCGAGGGCATAGGGGATGAGCGCTGCGCGCGTCATGTGCATCGTGAGTGTGCCCGCATTCACCCCAGACGCCTCACGGCAGAGACTACCGCGCTCCAGTAGGACGACACGCATACCGCCGCGGGCCAGGAAGAGCGTTGTGGTGCAACCCATAACGCCACCGCCGATGATCGCTGCATCGAAAGCCGGAGTCTCGATCACCGGCGGTCTCGGTGCGCGGGCGTCACTCGAAACTCAGCGATCGGCCGGCCCGAATGGTCGACGCTCACAGCGGGGCTGCTGTCGGTATGGGGATGTCGCGATATTCGTAATCCCCGGTCATCGTCGCAAGGGAGAGCGGCCGGAGCGGTGCTCGGGCGGTCCAGATACCAGCCGCTTCGCGTCCGCCGACCCGAGAGGCGACGAGCGTCGCGGCGACCTCACCACAGACGCGACCCTGACACGGTCCCATGCCGCAGCGAGTCCACGCCTTGAGCTGGTTCACCTCGCGCGCGCCATTGGCGATCGCCGCGTCGATCTCGCCACGCGTCACGTCCTCGCAACGGCAGACGATCGTATCCGGCGTCATCGCAGCGAGTTGTCCTGGCCGTAATGTCATCATGCCAGCCATGGCGCGGCCAAATCTCTCCGCCTTGCAAGCCCGCCTACGGATCAAGGCTGTTGCACGGGCGTGGGCGGCACGGTCGAGCTTTCCAAGATCGAGGGCGGCAGTAAGTCCTGCGATCCTTCCCTGCAGGAACGCGGCCGCGGCGCCCGAAATTCCGGCACCGTCGCCGGCAACGTAGACGCGCTCGCGAGTACTCCGGAAATCGGCATCGCGAACCGCGATCCATCCGCCGGCCTCGGCGCGGAATTCGTGATCGGCACGGAGCAATCGCGTGACCTCCGTCGCCGGAACCAGACCGTGTCCGACGGTGACGCAATCGGCCCGGAAATTCGATCCCTGCCCAGCATGGCCTCGCCCAGCGAGACCTCGTCCACCGGGATGTGGCCGGCGGTCGCGATCGACGGGCCACGCCTCAACCTCGAGGAACCCGTTCGACTGACGCACTTCTTTGACCATGTGCCGGAATAGGAGCGGCACACCGGCCCGCCGGATTGTCTGCAGCCAGCCGAGCCCTCGGCCGAGGAGATCGCGCCGTGAAGTCATTCGTGGCAGCACCTTCAACCAATCGAGTGGACCGGACAGGTCGATGATTGCCGCCACCTTGCCGCCGCCCTTGATGATTGCGACGGCGACGGCGGCGAGGAGGGGGCCGCAGCCGGCAACCACAGTGCGCTCGCCTGGCAGCATCTGCTGAGACTTGAGGAGGATGGTGGCGGCCGCCAGGCCGATCACGCCGGGAAGCGTCCAGCCCGGGAAGGGGACCACTTTCTCCGTCGCGCCGGCGGCGACGACGAGCGCCTGTGAGCGCCAAGATTCAAGCCCAGCCGGTCCGATCGCATCGATACGAAAGTCGGAGGAGACGTTCCAGATCCGACGGCCAAACGCCGTTTGCACCGGGCTCGCCAAGAGGCGCTTTCGCTGCGCCTCGCCGATCGCATAATCCGGTCCTGGAGAGGCATTGGGTTTCAGGCGGAACTCGGCGGGCATTGTTCGGTAGACTTGGCCACCGCTCGTCGGTGCCTCATCGACGATCAGCGTTCGGGCGCCAGTGTCGGCCGCAGCGAGGGCCGCGCCGACGCCAGCGGGGCCGGCACCTATCACCACGATTTCAGGATCGGCGCTCAACTTGCCGTCCCTAGGGTGACGGTCATGCCCGCGCGAACGGGCTCCTGGCACGCCGGCGACTTGCGCCCATCAATCAGGATGGCGCACTCCTGACAGACTCCCATCATGCAGAACATGCCGCGCGGCTGATCGGCGCGCGTACTTGTACGCAGCATGCGGCGTCCGGCGGCGAACAGCGCCGCGGCGACACTTTCGCCGGGAACCGCCGACACAATCCTTCCGTCCACGGTGATGGTGACGGCGGCGGGACGCTCTATGCCGTGCTCGATCCTTATCGTCATCCTCTGCAGTGCTCCATTCACGCATGGTTATGCGAGCGGGCAAAGGTTTGTTCTCAGAATTGAAAAACCAAGCTTGCCGGCGCGACCTTTCGGTTGACATTTCGCAGTTGCGATGATCGGATGGCATATAGAAGTTATACGAAGTGTATACGATCTTGCCTCTCGCGGGGCAACAAAATGCCCAAACACTCGGAATGGAGAACACGCCGCGCTATGACGAGTATGGAGAGATACGGCGAGCCGAGAGGAGGGTGCAAAGTGATGACGTTCCTAGGGCGTTCCGCAATCATCGCGCTTGGCGCGATCGTGCTGATGATTCCGGGTCTCAGTTCCGCGCGCACGCTTGACGAGATTCTGTCGTCCAAGAAACTGGTGGTCGGGGTCAATCCAACGCTGCCCCCGCTCGGTCTTTTCAACGACAAGAACGAGATCGACGGCTTTGACGTCGAAATTTCAAGGAAGTTGGCCGAAATGCTCGGCGTCCAGCTCGAGGTCGTCAAGGTAGGTTCCCCTGACCGCGTGCCATTCGTGGCCAGTGGAAAAATCGATTATGTCATGGGCGCGCTGACCCGTACGCCCGAGCGCGCGAAGGTCATCGACTTCACCGTGCCCATCCAGACCGAGGTCCTGAGCGTTCTAAGCACTGACGCCAAGCCTTATAAGAGCTGGAAGGATCTGGATAACTCAGAGGTCAAGCTCGTCCAGGTCCGCGGTACGACGCCAATCGACTTCATCAAGAAAAGCTTGCCGAAGGCACAGGTCCTCTTGCTGGACAACTATCCGGATGCGGTGCGCGCAATCGCTCAAGGGCGTGGCGATGCGATGGTCGATGTCGTCGACTATCTCGGCCAACACATGAAGGCCCACAATGTGAAATGGCGGATCTTGAGTGAGCCAATCGGCGAGGTCGACTATGATTGCCTCGGGGTTGCCAAGGGAAACGAGAGCCTGCGGCACTGGCTGAACGTTGCCCTGTTCTCACTGGAAGAATCTGGATTTATCAAGGATACGTATAAGAAGTGGTTCGGGATCGATATGGTCTTCCCGATCAAGACCACACCATATTTCTAGGCGTCGACAACCCCGCACGGGCGGTCGCAGAGTCCGGTAATCGGCGACCGCTCGCTTTGCGTCACATGCTGGCTCGCCGACGACAGGGGCGCCACCAGCTATGACCTACACCCTGCAGTTCGGCCAAGTGATCGGCTACTTGCCCTATCTTTTCGCGGGCGCCTGGCTGAGCTTGGAGATCGCCTTCCTTGCATTCTGCGGCGGCATGGTGATCGGTCTGCTCGGCGCCATGGGACGGACGTTCGGCAGGCCGCTACTTGGCCGGTTGATCAAGTGGTATGTGACGTTCATCACCAATACTCCACAGCTCGTTCAAATCTATCTCATCTTCTTTGCTCTGCCGGATGCCGGTGTGTTGTTATCTCCCTACGAGGCGGTTCTCATCGGCATGACAATCAACGCTGGCGCTTATCTGACGGAGATTCAGCGGGCCGGTTTTATCTCGGTCCACCGCCAAGAGCTGGAGGCCGCGGAAACGCTCGGCATGAGCCGATTGCAATTGGTTCGCTACGTCGTCCTGCCGCATATCGCGAAAGTGCTTTTCCCGCCGCTATCCAATCAATACATCCTGATGACGCTTGGCACCTCGATGGCCGCGATATTCGGTGTCGAAGAGCTGACGGGACGGGCCTTCAACGTTAATGCGACGACGTTCCGCTCGCTCGAGGTGTTTACCCTCACGGCCGGCCTCTATGTCATCATCACCCTTGCTGCGACGCTCATTCTCGCCTTGCTCGGACGTTATCTATTCCGTACCAAATTGAGGTTCGCGTGATGTTCCGCGGGCTCGAAGAGATCCCGAGCTTCCTCGGCTATTACAACATCATTTTCTTGCTGCAGGCACTGTTGGCCACATTTCTGCTGTCGGCGATAGGCTGCGCCGTCGGCTCAGTCATCGGCTTTCTCTTGGCGATTTCACGGCGCTCTCGCTCGCTCGCCCTACTGCCAATCCGCGCGGCGACCGTCCTATTCATCGAAATCTTTCGTCGTGTCCCGTTCCTCGTCACGTTGATGCTGATTTTCTTCGTCTTCCAAGTTGCCAAGCTCGATATTTCGACCTTTGCCGTGGCCGTGATCTGCGTGTCACTGATCGCCACCGCATTTATCGCTGAGATCATCCGCAGCGGCCTCGACTCGGTTCACCACAATCAATGGGACGCCGCCGCGACTTTGAACCTGTCGATGGCGCAGACGCTGCGCTATGTGATCATGCCGCAGGCCTGGAAGATCATTCTCCCGCCCGTGTTCAGCTTTTTCATCTTGTTCATCAAGGACACGGCGCTTGCCTCGCAAATCGGCGTCGTCGAACTCACCTATGCCGGAAAAGTGCTCAACAACAAGGGATTTTCGGCGCTGCTCACGTTTGGTTCTATCCTCGTCCTCTACTTCATTCTCTCATATCCCCTGTCGCGCCTCGGCGCCTGGCTGGAGGCAGGGCTTGCACCATCTCGAAATCGTTGACCTCAAGGCATCCTACGGTGGATCGCCGGTACTGGAGCAGGTCAACCTCTGCGTCGACCGCGGTGAGATCGTAAGCCTCATCGGTCCGTCGGGATCAGGCAAGAGCACCCTGTTGCGGGTGCTAGTCGGGCTTCTGCCGCCGGCATCGGGTGATGTTCTTCTGGATGGCGAGAAAATCGACTATCGCAGCAAGCGCACCGTCAAGGCAGTCCGCGACCGCGTCGCCATCGTTTTTCAACAATACAACCTCTTTCAAAATATGACTGTTCTTAACAACGTCACCATCGCGCCGGTAAAGGTGAAGGGCCGGGACAACGCAATCGTCGAGAGGGAGGCGAAGACGATCCTGGCGAAGGTCGGTCTGGCAGAAAAACTTGACGCCTACCCGGATGAGTTGTCCGGTGGCCAGCAGCAACGCGTCGCCATCGCCCGCGCACTCGCGCTCAACCCGGAGATTCTACTTCTCGACGAGGTAACCTCGGCGCTCGACCCCGAGCTGGTCACCGAGGTGCTCGATACGATTCGGCTGCTCGCTGCCGAAGGCATGACGATGTTGATCATATCGCACGAGATGGGTTTCGTGCGCGAGGTTTCGTCGAAGGTCGTGTTCATGGCCGATGGCAAGGTGGTTGAAGTTGGCACGCCGCAGGGCATCTTTGATACTCCGCGCGAAGCGAGGACACGGGATTTTGTCGGCAAGATCCTTCGCCACTGATCTAGGACGGGACACTTGGATGATTGTTGCGGTGGCTTCGAACGCCGTGGACGTTGAGAGCGCTTAGCGCCATGGTGATCGTCCGATGTCCGCGCTGGGAGTGCTGCAGATCGAGTGTCAGCCCGGGAGTTTCGGAAGAAAGATCTTTCCCGGATTCATCAGGCTGGCCGGGTCGAGGGCCGTCTTGATGCGCCGCATCAGATCGATCTCGAAGGCGTCCTTCGTTCGGGCCCAGGAGAGGGTAGTCACGCGAAAGCGATCAGGACCACGGACGAGGGTTATCATGGTCCATCATGGCACCGAATCCTCCTGACCGCGCTCGCTGTTCTCAGGCCGCTGCAGCGTTTGCGGGTACGACGTATGCCCGGGGGAGCGGGTCGTCGATGCGGCTCATTGGAGGACCATCGATCAGCGGCTCGAGCTGCGGCGCGAGGGCCTTCAGGAGCTGGACGGCGAGCGCGCTCGTGAAGTGATACTCCGCCGCCTCGGAACCGGGCACGTAGGCCGTGATCGTGCCAAAGAAGCGATCACCGAGGAAGAACACGAAGGTAGCCGTGCGATCGACGACCCGCGATCCGATGAGGTGCCGCCCGGCGCTGAAGCTCTCGAAGCGGTTGTCCCCGGTGCCGGTCTTGCCGCCGACAGCGAGCGGACTTCCATCGGCGGCGCGGTAGGCATTCCGCAACCGCGCGCCCGTGCCTTCGGCCACGACTCCCATCAGCGCCCGCCGCACGGTTGCCGCGACCTCGGGGGCTAGCACCCGCTTTGGCGCCGGTGGCTTGATGGCCATGTCGGTCTCATAAGGCGTGTCGGCGGCGAATTGCACGTGCTCGACATCCACGGTCGGCAGTTGCACGCCGTCGTTGAGGATGATGCCCATGAGCCGGGCGAGCGCATCGGGCCGGTCACCGGAGC
>WNFD01034247.1_pt1 | contig 10958 bp, 9 predicted proteins | sample 5400491 | NCBI WGS metagenome assembly WNFD01 (sample SAMN13153343, study PRJNA577476) | soil metagenome | isolation source: 120 cm saprolite under Douglas fir tree site 2 hole 2 replicate 2 | place: USA:California | collected 2015-04-18 | reverse complement strand
GCGTGCTCGGTCAGCAGCGCCTGGGGCACGCTCGAGCCGAAATTGACGCACTGGAAGGGGCTCTCGCCGACCTTGTAGACCTCGGACATGAACGCGCCCAGCCAGCCCTGGTTGGGCATCGACAGGTCGGGTCGAGCCGTATGCCAGATCTCCATCGAGCGGAAGTGCGAGCGGCTGGCGTTCGGGTAGCCAACGCCCTGGACGATCGCCAACTGCTTCTTGTCATACAGGGCCTTGAACGACTTCAAGTTGGGATGCAGGCCGATCTGATTATCCAGTGGCAAGACCTGATTCGCCGCGATGCCGATCTGCGGCCGCAGCTGGTAGTACAGCCCGTTGCCGTAGGGCACGACGGCGTTCAGTCCGTCATTGCCGCCGCTGAGCTGGACGACGACGAGCGTGCGCTGCGCTGTCGGCGTAGGTGTAGCCGGGGTCCCGGTCGTGCCGCTTGCCGCAACGGGGGCCGCCGGCGCTGTCGCAGATGCTCCTGCCGTCTCCGTCCCCGGGGGCAACGCCTCCGTTGTCGCAGAAGGTCCCGCCGCCCGCGCTGTCCCTGTCGACTTCGATTCCGACAATGAGGCGCCAGGTGCTGTAGACGCCGCTGGCGCCGGCGCACACGCGGCCGCCAATCCCGCCGCCGCCCCCACAACCCCGATTCGTAAAAAGTCTCGCCGTGAGCTAGAAGCCATGTCTTTCTCCGTCTAGCCGACCTGGAAGTCGGAGCTCGCCAGCGCGAGCAGAATGAGCCCGCGCATGCGCGCGTCGGTCGCCGCCTGGCGTTGCTGATTGTTCGGCTGCCCACCAAATCCGGGCGGGTAGTTGAGCGGCGACTGGACGTAGTCCACGAGCGCCTGGTGCGCTTCGGGCGCGAGCACGAGCCCGCCCGCAACTGACAGCGCGCGGTCGACCATGACGTTCGCGTCGGCCAGGTTGGGTGTACCGAGCAGCTCGACGGCCTTGATTTCGGCGCCATCGCCGGGCTGACCGCGTCCGGTGGCGAGTCGCGCCGCGAAGTTGAAGCGCGCCAGCAACGTCGTCGGATTGATCCAGTTCGACCCGCCTGGCCAGCCGGCCACGTTGGGCGGATTCAGGATCTCCTGTCCGAGAACGCGCAGGATTGGCACCAGCTCGCGCTCGCGCACCGCGGCGCCGAGCAGGCGCACCGTGCCGACGACGTACTCGATGGGCGACTTGATGTGCTCGAACTGCGAGCGCTCCGAATAGAAGGCGTCCGAGCGCAGGATCGATTCGACCACGGCGCGGATGTCGTGACCGCTCTTGGTGTAGGTGTCAACAAATGGCGCGAGGACCGCCGGCTCGGGGTTGGGATAGGCGAAGAACGCGAACAACTTGCCGACGACGCGCTGCGCCGTCTCGGGCTGATTCGCGACGATCGTCAGGATGTCGCCGCCGTCGAACGCGCCTGAGACGCCCAGGAAGGTCTTGTCGCCGGCGTCGTGCTGGTTCTCGTCGAAGAAGAACTCGTTGTTGCGCAGGTTCCACCCGGTAAAGGCGCGCGCCGCGGCCAGCACGTCGTCCTCGTCGTAGTTGCCGATGCCCAGGGTGTAGAGCTCGAGCAGCTCGCGGCCATAATTCTCGTTGGGCGCATTGCGCCGATTGACCCCGCCATCCAGCCAGATCAGCATGGCCGGGTCCTTGGAGACTGCCAGCAGCAGGTCGTCGAACCGGCCCAGCGCGTTCGACCGCAACAGGTCGACGTGCTGGTGCATCAGCAGCGGGTTGCCGACCTTGTAATTGGCCACCGCGAAGTGGCCGTGCCAGAAGAGGGTTAACTTTTCGAGCAGCGGTCGCTTGGTCTGCACCATGCGGTACAGCCACCACGTCTGCACGTCCTCGAAGTTCTGCAAATCGAGCAGGCTGCCCTGCAGACGGAGCAGGAGCGCGTCGAGATCTTCGTCGACGTGGTCGGGATGCAAAAGCTCCTGGAGGGTGGCCTCCCAGCCGAGTTGTTGGTAGCGCTGGACATCGCCCCGCCGCGCTGCGAAACCGGCGCGCCGCAGCAGCAGGGAGATGCGCGCTGATTCGTCCAGATCGTGCGTCACCTGACTTCCCTCGCGAGATTTCTTAAGAGTCTGGCGCCGCCAAGGTTAAGGTTCGGGGTGTCTGGACGCCCGCGGCAGGTTGGGATCAGGTTAAGGAGTGCGGCGGACCGACGCGACTCGTTGGCGGATCTGCCGAACGTGAGCTGAGGTGAGGAAGGTCTCCCGCAGGGTTGCGTCCGGCAAGCGCGCGGCGACGTCCTCCACGACGGCCAGCGCCTCACGGTACGCGCCGAGCGCCGCCGCGCGGGATCCACGCGCCGTCAGTAGATCGCCGACGCCGACCAGCGTTTTCCAGACCTGGGGCGGGTTGCCGATCTGTCGGTGGTTTCCGCCTTGGCCAGACACTCGTCGGCGTAGGCCAATGCCGCGGCGGTCTCACCACGGGCTAGCCACAGTTCTGCGCAACTGTGGAAGAGATGCTGCGCGTAGCGCCAGAGCATCCAGCGGTCTTGAGCACGTGGGTTGCGCACGATGCGCTCGACTGCCTGGAAGTGCGCCTCGGCCTCAGTCAGGCGACCGAGCGCCAGGCAACTGTCGCCCATGTTGAGCAGCGCGTTACTCCCGATCTCCGTATCGGCGGTCTCGATCGCCCCGGCTAGCGCTAGACTCTGCCTGTTCAACTCCAGCGCGAGCTCATGGTTCTGGAGCTCGCCATGGATCCAGCCCGCCGTGTTGAGGGCCCGCGCGCGGATGAAGGTTTCGCCGCTATTGGCGCAGGCGGTGAGGACCTCGTCCAGCAGCGACAGCGCCCGCGCGTAGTCCCCCTTGCCGCCACACGCCAGGGCCGCTTCCCACCTGGTCCACAGGAGGGTGAGCAGCTGGTTGCTGGACGTGACCGCACCCTCCCAACGGTCCAGCAGCGCCAGCGCGTCGCCGTAGCGGCCGCTCCAATGAAGCACCTCGCTGCCGGTGATCGCCCACCACGATCGGCTGAGCGGATCTTCTACGCTCGGCGCCAATTCTTCGGCCGTCCGCAGCAACGGTGACGCTTCCCCGTGCCGGTCGGTGACCATCAATAGCGAGCTGAGTTGGATGCTGGCAAACAGGCGCACATCGTCGAATCCGTCGCTCGCCACTGCCAGCGCGGCCCGCAGCATCTCTTCGGCCGCCTCGAACTCGTGGCCGTAATAGGCCGCCATGCCGCCATAGGCCAGCGCCAGGCCTTCGCGGCGCCGGTCACCCGATGAGGCGGCCGCGGCGCGCATCCGCGCGAAGTCCTCTATCGCGCTGGTGTAGTCGCCAGTGTCGTAGCAGACGAAGCCGCGCTTTTCGGCGATGACCCCGGCAGCGTCCTCAGCTGGGCCGCCCAGCCGGGCGCAGAGAGCGAGCGCCTGTTCGTAAGAGCTCAGCGCCTGGCGGATCGCGCCGCTACTGACGGCCTTATCCCCCGACAGCGCCAGATAGTGCAGCGCCTTGTCCCACGCCTCGCCGCGCAAGTAGTGATCTGCCAGCGCCTCGTACTGGTCCGCCAGTTGCTCACCATTCAACTTCTCGATCGCCTGCGCTGCGCGCCGGTGCAGGGTGGTGCGTCGCGCCGAGCCGATCTCGGCCTCGATCACCTCGCGCACGACATCGTGGGCGAACTGGTACACCTGCCCGAGGTCGACCAGTAGCCGCGCCTGGCAGGCGGCCTCCAGCCCGGCCAGCACGTCCTCTTCGGGCCGACCCGCCACCGCCATGAGCAGCGCTGGCTGTAACACACGGCCGACTACCGCCGCGGCCGCGAGGAGCGCCTGAGCCGGCTCGGGTAGCGCTGCCACCCGCTGGCGCACGCCCTGGGCAATGTCCCAGGGCACCCCGTCAGCCCCACTGCCGACATCTCCCTGGCGCAGCGCATGGGCGTAGCTGACGACGAAGAATGGCACCCCGCCGGCGCGTTGGAGTACCCGCGCGCGCAGCGCCGCGTGGCCGCTCGCACGTGCGCCGACTGTCTCGGTTCCCGCGAGCAGCTCGTCGAAAAGATGCCCGCATTCCTCCGCGGCGAGCGGTCCTAACGCGCGATGGGTGACCAGTTCAGCCTGCGCCCAGTCGGCCATGGCCACCCCCAGCACATCCCGCGGCTGCACCTCCGTGTCGCGATATGCGCCGACGACGCGGACTGGTCGATGCTGAGCGGGCAAATCGGTTGGGACGGCCGGACGCACCAGGTCGGTCAGGAACTCGAGCGTGTCGCGGCCGGCCCACTGGAGGTCATCGAGCACCAGCACGATGCCGTTGGAATCACCGGGGACCTCTCGCCGCGTCACATTGCTGAGGAAGCGTGCGACCGCCGCGAACATCAAGCGGCGCTCCTGCTCCGGCGGCAATGCCAGGCCGGGCAGCGCCTCGTCGATCGTGCCGGCGAGCTCGGGCAACAGCCGCACTAGCCACGCACACCCGCGCAGATCCTCGTGCAACGCCGCCGGCGCGCGTCGGCTCAGGAAGCTCGTCAGCGCGCCGACAAGCGCAACCGCCCTCCAGCACGGACCAGCCATGGCCAACCGCGTATCGCGCCGCTTCGGCAAGCAGTCTCGTTTTTCCGAGCCCCGGCTCGCCGGCGAGGAGAAGAATGGGCGGCCCGCCTCCGGCCAGGTGCCGTTCCAAGAGCGCCAACTCGCGGGTGCGACCGACGAGATGCGGGGCGATCGCCCCGAGCGGACGGACGGCGTGCGCCGGGCGGACTACCCTTTCACGGGCGCCGCGAGCGCGCGCGCTCGCCGCGAACGACGCTCGCTCGGCTCCCGTCAAACCGAGCGCATCGGCCAGCAGACTGACGGTGTGCCGATGGGGCACGCGGCTCACTCCACGCGATCGCCGATGCTGCGCGGGCTCACGCCAGCACGCTCAGCGACCTCCTCCTGGGTCAGGCCGGCAGCCGCCCGGTGGCGTCGAAGCACCTCCCCGAAGGCTTGGAATGGCCCACGCTCTGTATCTAGTGCTTCATCCGGTCGCACTTCTGCCACCGTTTCTGCCGATTCTTCGTGGCTCCCACCCTGCCGTGTGGCGCAGTCTACTCCGTGCCGACTTCCAAAGGAGATTGCATGACCGACCATCACCACCACCATCTTGCCGGCGCCCACTTCGGTCGGCGCCGCGCGATTCTCGGGACGGCGGCGGCGCTGGCTGGCGCCGCGTTAGCCGGTCCAGGTCTGGCTGAAGCCAAGGATCACGCCGACGACAGTCGTCCGCAGCCAGCACCGAAACCCATTCAAGCCGTCTTTCCGGGGACAGACTTTCACGTCCTCGGGCCGGGTCCGGAATCGATCGTCCTACCGTTTTCACAGTCCCCACTTATGGGTCTGCACGTGGATCCCAGCGTCATCACCGACTTCAGCGGATTTACCGCGCTGGCCTATCCGGTGGGCACCGCGCGTGGCAGCGACGGCAAGACGTACAACCTCGAAGGCGACATGCGCCTGTTCAGCGGCACCTATGTGCCCGCCAGCGGTGGCAAACGTCACGGGACGTTCGGCTTAGTTTGAATTGATTTGTATGAGCCCGGTTCGGGCTCTCAGGTCCACGACTTCAACGGCGGGGTCCAGCCTTCGGGCTTGTTCTGGGTTGTCGAACTTGCCGAGGACGAAGTCCAGATTAGCAACGACGGCCGGCGCGCCAGCATGCACGCGGAAGATGTGCCGGTGATCGACTCGTTCCAGTTCGGGGGGCCAAAAATGGTGCCCGCCAAGGTCAGCTTCTCGGTCGAGTGGCAAGCCAAGGGGCCCGCGAAACGCCTCGGCAAAGGCAATAGTGTGCCGCCGAACGACCCGGCCGCCTTCATCGGCGAATTTGCCCCAGCCGTTGCGCGTGGCAGTTACTCCGGCAGGGAGCTCGCCTTCAGCTTCAAGGCCGATCCCGGCGCAAGCTCGGACCCGCGCGGCTACGCCGAAATGGGCCACGAACGCAACGGCGTCTTTCTCTAGACCGCGTCAGATCATCCGGAGGCTGCGGGTCATGTGGTCGGCCCGTAGGTAAAGGCGCGGTTGGCACTATGTCCGCGATAGAATGGCTATCTACATGGCCATCGACGGAGACCACCCACCCAGGCAATATTCAATTGCCCAAGCTCGCGATCGCCTGCCGGGCATCGTCCACGAGGTGGAGCGTGGCGCCCCGGTCGAGCTGACCCGCCGGGGGCGACCCGTTGCGATGATCGTGTCCCTGCGGCAGTTCCAACGCCTTGCCTCAAATCGCAATGACTTTTGGACTGCGCTGGAGCGCTTCCGCGCAAGCGTCGAGCTCGAACAGCTTGGGATCGAGCCTGAGCTCTTCGAAGGTGTGCGCGACCCTTCACCGGGGCGCGAACCCGGCTTTTGAGTGACGCAGAGTGGCGTATCTGCTCGACACCAACGTGCTGTCCGAGCCACTGCGACCATCGCCAGACGCGTCGGTTCTCGAGCACCTACGTGAGCATCGGAGTGATCTGCTCACGGCTGCGCCGGTGTGGCATGAGCTTGTGTTTGGCGCAGCGCGACTGCCAGCCTCTAGACGGCGGCGCGCGATTGAGCGTTACCTTCAAGACGTAGTCTGGGCGACCATGCCAATCCTCGCGTACGATGCCGCCGCCGCGGAGTGGCATGCGCGCGAGCGCGCCCGTTTAGCCGCGATGGGCAACCCGAGGCCGTTTGTCGATGGCCAGATCGCCGCGATCGCGAGGGTCGGCGAACTGGTCCTGGTGACTGCGAACGTTGCCGACTTCGCGCTATTCACTGAGCTCACCGTGGAGGACTGGCGAGCGTAAACAGCGCCGCGTCTTCGCACACAAATAACTTGACGGAAGAGTGCCGGCATAGTTGGCGCCGGACTTAGAACGCGTGTTCTACACTCCGGGTTGTGGAGGCCCTGTCTTACTCGGTCGAGCTGCATCTGCACACCTGCTACTCGTTTCTCGAGGGCGCTTCGCTGCCCGAAGAGATGGCGTTGGAGGCGGCGCAGCTGGGCTATCGCGCCCTGGCGATTACCGATCACGACGGGCTACACGGGGCAATGGAGTTCGCCCAGGCCTGTGCGGCGGCCGGCATTCAGCCGATCACGGGCGTTGAGCTCACGCTGCAGCATGGTCTCCTGGACGAAGCGGGCGGGCCGGTGCACCTGACCCTGCTGGCCGAGAACGAGCAGGGCTACGCCAATCTCTGCCGCCTGATCACCCTGGCGCATCGCAATACTCGCTCGTGGGAGCCGGACGCGACGCACATTCCGGCCGAGGACCCGCGGCCGGCGTCGCTGGATCCAGCCGACTTCAAAGGTCTCACGAACGGGCAGATCGTAATGAGCGGCTGCCGCGGCGGTGAGCTCTCTCGGCTCATCGACCGCGAGCGTTTCTCAGACGCGGAGCGCGCCCTGAAAAGTCTGGCTGAGCTTTTTGGTAGGGAAAATACGTTCGTCGAGCTGCAGCACAACCTGGTGCAGGGTGACACGCGCCGCCTGGCCCATCTGGCGCAGCTGGCCGAGCGCGTGGGCCTGCCCTGTGTCGCCACCGGCAACGTTCATTACCACCAGCGTTCCCGCCACCGCTTGCAAGACGCGATGGTGGCTGTGAAAAACCGCTTGACGCTGGAGAGCTCGCATCGGGTGCGCCGGCCCAACAGCGAATTCTTTCTCCGGCCACCGCAAATCATGGCGGAGCTCTTCGGCGCGTATCCGCACGCCATCGCCTCGGCGCAGCAGATCGCCGAGCGGTGCGCCGCGTTCAATCTCGCCAATCACCGTGACCTGGGCTACGACTTCCCCGACTGCACGCGCGAAGAAGGCGAGCACGAGTCTTCAGCCGACGACGTCCTGGCCGCCTTTTGTGCGCGCAAATTCGACGAACGCTACCCGCCCGATCGGACCGACGCCGACCTGCGCGCCAAAGCCCAGCGTCAGCTCGCCGACGAGCTCAAACTGGTCGGCAAGCACAAGCTGGCTGGCTTTTTCCTGATCTATCGCGATCTGCAGGAGCAGGCGACCGAGGTCGCCAAAAAAGTCAGAGGCGAGGGCACTGTCCGCGGCGGCTCGGGCCTGCCGCCGGGGCGCGGGCGCGGCTCGTCGGTCAGCTCGATCATTTGCTATTTAATAGGTCTCAGCCACGTTGACCCGGTCCTCAACCGACTGTTCTTTCGGCGGTTTCTCAACGAGGACCTGCAGTCGGTGCCGGATATTGATCTCGATTTTGCGCGCGACATCCGCGAGCAATTGATCCTGCAGGTGTATCGGCGCTATGGCCACGAGCACGCCGCGTTGGTGTGTGCGTTTGCCACGTATCACCTGAAAAGCGCGGTGCGCGACCTGGGCAAAGTGCTCGGGTTGCCCGCGCCGGCCATCGACAAGCTGGCCCGTCTATCCGAAGGCGGCATGGCCAGCTCGGTGCGTCGCGAGCTGAAAACATTGCCCGAGTTCCAGGGGCAGGCCGAGGGCCCCATGTGGGCGCACCTGATGGACCTGGCTGAGCAGATCGACGGGTTTCCGCGGCACGTCGGCCAGCATGTCGGCGGGATGATCATCTCGTCGCGCCCTGTGGTCGAGCTGGTGCCCGTTCAGCCGGCGTCGATGGACGGTCGCTACATCTGCCAGTGGGACAAGGACGGCTGCGATGACGCGCGCTTCATCAAGATCGACTTTCTGGCGCTGGGCATGCTGTCGCTGGTCGAGGAGTGCCTTGAGCTGATCTGGGAGTGCCGCGCCGAGAAACTCGACGTGAGCACGATCGCCTACGACGACACGGCGGTCTACGACGCCATCTGTCAGGGCGACACGGTCGGTCTGTTCCAGATCGAAAGTCGCGCCCAGATCCAGATGCTGACGCGCACGCGGCCGCGCACTCTCGACGACCTGGCCGTCCAGGTGGCCATCGTTCGCCCGGGGCCGATTGTCGGCGGCGCGGTCAATCCCTACGTGCGGCGGCGCGAGCTGCTGCGCGAAGACCCGAACTATGTGGCCAAGGCCGACCATCCGCTGCTGGACGAGCTGCTCAAAGATACGCTGGGCATCATCCTGTATCAGGACCAGGTGCTCGAAGTCGCCATCGAGATGGGTGGCTTTACGCCGGGTCAGGCCGACCAGTTCCGTCGGTCGATGAGCCGCAAGCGCTCTAGAGAAGCGATGGAGCGCTTTCGCACCAGCTTTCTCAGTGGCGCGGCTGAGAAGGGCGTCGGTCCGCGCCAGGCGGGTGAAATGTTCGACAAGCTGTGCGCGTTTTCGGAGTTCGCCAGGCTGGTGACGTCTTCGACAAGTTGTGCGCGTTTTCGGAGTTCGGCTTTCCCAAGAGTCACGCGTATGCGTTCGCTGTGCTGGCGTATCAGTCGGCCTGGCTGCGGCACTACTACGGCGCCGAGTATTACGCGGCGCTGCTCAACAATCAGCCGATGGGGTTCTACGCGCCGCACGTGCTGCTCGGCGATGCGCGTCGCCACGGGTTGCAAGTCTTGCGCGTGGCGATCAACAGCAGCGCCGCGCGCGCCAAGCCGCTGTCACCCGACCACATACTGCTGGGCTTTTCGTCGGTGCGCGGGATCGGCGACGACCTGGCCAAAGCGATCGTCGCCGAGCGCGGGGCCAACGGTGCGTATCGGTCGCTGCCCGATGTGCTGCGCCGCACCGGCATGCCACGCCCCGCGGCCGAGCACCTGATCAGCATTGGCGCCATGGCCGAGTTCGGCCTGGGCCGCCGCGAGCTGCTGTGGCAGCTGGGGCTACTCATTGGCGATACGACCACGCTCCAGTACCCGCGGACAAAAACGCGCACGCGGCAACGTCAACTTTCTCTGGCCCTGCCAACCGAACCAGACATGGTCCAGCTCAAAGACATGACCGACTGGGAACGGATGGTGGCCGACTACGGTCTGCTCGGCCTGTCGCCCAGCTATCACCCGTTGGCGCTGCTGCGGCGTGACCTGCCGGCCGACGTCCTCAATGCCGACCAGGTGCGCGCCAGTCGCGACGGTGCTCGCGTGCGGACGGCTGGCCTGGTGGTCTGTCGCCAGCGGCCGGGCACGGCCAAAGGGTTCGTCTTTTTGCTGCTGGAAGACGAGACCGGCCTGGTCAACATCGTCGTACGCCCTGATCTGTACGAAGCGCAGCGCAGCGTCATCCGTGGCGAGCCGTACCTGTGCATCGAAGGTACGGTCCAGCTCAACTCGGGCTCGCTCAATTTGCTGGCGACGAAAATTACCCCGCTCGGCGAGGTCACCGCCGAAGCCGCGGCGCTGCCTCGCGCCCCCGAACGCAACGGCATCCCCGGCAACCCGCACGACAAACGCGAAGCCGCCTCAGCCGAGCTGGTCCTGGCGACGCCGGCCAGTCGCAATTTCCACTAGCTCGGCGACACCAGTTTTTCGAGGAAGATGCTCGCCGCGATGGCCTGCGGCGGTAGTGCGGCGTACTGGCCGAATGGCCCACAGTCGGTAAAGCCGTAGCGGTAGTACAGGTGCAGCGCAGCGGTTTGCTTGTCGCCGGTTTCGAGGCGCAGCACTGGCAAGTTGGCCGCGCAAGTCTCGGCTTCGAGGCGATCCAGGATGGCCCGTGCGACGCCCTGACCACGGGCGACCGGTCGGACGTACATGCGTTTGACCTCGGCGAAGCCATCGAAGAGGGCGACCCCGCCACAGCCCACGGGATCACCGTCCAGCGTAGCGACATAGAAGCGCACGTGCGGCTGAAAGATGGCCTCGAGCGGCAGCCCGTGCCGATTCTCCGGTGGGTATTCAGCGGACAGCACGTCTTCCAGCTCGCCGATCAACAGGCGCACGGCGTCCGTTGGCGCCGATACGAGGCTCACTGTGACGCCGCACACTTTTTGTCTCGCACACTCCTGAAGGCGCTATTCGCCGCTCGGGATGGCAGCCTAGCCGCCATTCCCACCCCACCGCAACGGATTGCTTACGCTGACGGCATTCCTGAGTTTCGCCTCGGCACGCAGAGCTGGACCTCGTTCCCCGACTG
>WNFD01009603.1_pt1 | contig 10958 bp, 9 predicted proteins | sample 5400491 | NCBI WGS metagenome assembly WNFD01 (sample SAMN13153343, study PRJNA577476) | soil metagenome | isolation source: 120 cm saprolite under Douglas fir tree site 2 hole 2 replicate 2 | place: USA:California | collected 2015-04-18 | reverse complement strand
CCGGCCCTTCTCTAGTTACATTTTCTTCGATTTCATCATTCCCATCTCCATGGCCTTGTTCATGTGCTCTTTACATCCGGCCATGTCCTTTTGCGACATTGAGGATTTTGCAGAAGTCATTTCCTGCATACCCATCATTTTGTTCTCGCCATCCGGCATCTTCATAAGCATGGCATCTGCCTTATCCATGTTCTTTTGATTGCAGGATGCCATCTTCATCGCTGACGCAGGAGCGGCAGCGAAGATCAGTGCGGCAATAGCCGCAGCACTAACCAGCTTGGAAATCATCGTTCGCTCCTCAAAATGATATCGGCATCATAGCCGACAATGAAGAACCTTCCTGACCGGCCAAAGTTCCTCTGAAGGTGCTCGGGCAAGTGCGCAGCCCGTGGCAAGTCATCAACGTTTCACGTATAAATTGTGCAACGGGAGGCGGGTGATGGCAAAAGAAGTCGAGAAAGTCGTCAGCGATGACGTAAAAGATCACTACGAGAGCCAGGTAAGGATCGCGAACTACCTGCTTGTTCGCCCACGCAGCCGGACTCGTGCGCTAGCTTGAGCGTTCTGAAAGCATACCTCACTACACCTCAACTAGGGCGTGAACCCATAAGTTAAGAGTGGTCGGCGGAGGTCCGCTTTGGTGCGCATTCCGGACTCAAGTCGGACATCGCGTGAGGTCCGAAAAGTGCAACAAGGAAACCAATGCACTGCAACATGGTAGTTTGAGCGGAAATGCGGGCTTATAGTCGCTAGAGCTGCAGCATCAGCGATGTCGCGGCGATGGTGCAAGGCTTTGTGCGTCAGGGATTTTGGCCCAGACGAGCGGAGGCGACGTTGGGCACTGCCGCAAAACAGACGGTCGTTTTGGGTCGCCACCCGCTCGCAAGCGGGGTAAACGTTATTTCGACCGTCGGAGTGGCACTGGCCTATTTTTTCGCCGCGCGGCTGAGCCTTGCATTGCTGGAGCCGGTCGATGGTGTTGCCGTGTTCTGGCCCGCTGCGGGCGTGGCTTCAGGGATTTTGATCGCCCTTGGTTCTGCGGCTCGGTGGCCTGTCGTGGTCGGGGTGGTAGCTGCGACGATCGCAGCCAATTTGCTGGGCGATCGCAACATCTGGAACTCGGTGTCCTCTGCTGTCGCGAACGCGGGTGAGGCCGTCATCGTCGCAGGCCTGATCCACCGCTTTTGTGGCTCTCCATTCGAGTTGAACGAACTGCGAAGGGTGCTGGCACTATTTGCCGCGACCGTTGTTGGAACGAGCCTCTCCGGCATTGCGGGTACGGTAGGCTTTGTACTGTTTCAGGGGTCGGCCGCGTCCCCGCTGGTGATCTGGCTGCACTGGTTCTCATCTGACGCGCTCGGGACCATTGTGGTGGCGCCCCTCGCGATTGGGCTGGCGTCGTTGACGCGCAACCTCCCGCCGCGGCGCGAGATCGCGGAAGGCGTCTTGGCGCTTGCTGTGGTGTCCCTTGTATGTGCGTTGCTGGTTTTCTTGCCCAATGAGAGCTGGCGATTGGCGCGCTCTGCCCACTTCTGCTCTGGATCGCATCTCGCCTTCGTTCAGCGTTCACCGCGGTTGCCACGTTCATCATTGCGATCACGATTGTCTGGACGACAATCTTCGCAATCGGCATTTTCGGGGATTTGCAGCTGTCGATCGAAGAGCGTGTGCTGGGGGCCCAAGCTACCATACTGGCGATCTCACTAGGCGCCCTGGTTCTTGCGGCCTTGTTTAGCGAGCGGAGGTTTCACGAAAGCGCCCTTCTGGAGAGGGAGGCCCGATTACAGGAGGCGCTGCGGGCCGGCAGCGTTATAACCTTCGATTGGGACCTGTCTGCCGACGAAGTACGGTTCAGCCAAAATGCAACTGAGATCCTCGGTCTGAATTCGCAACAGGTTCTCCGCGGGACTGAATGGCTTAAAAGCATACATCCTGAAGACCAGCCGCGGGTGGCATCCTGCCTCGACGGTGCACGCCCGGACCGGCCCTCGCATTCGATCGCATTCCGCTGCCGTCGGCCGGATGGTGGTGAAGTCTGGCTGGAACAGATTGGGATCATCCAGTTCGATTCTGCCGGAAAGCCCAAGCGCATCAGTGGGCTCACTAGGGATGTTACCAAGCGCAAACGCTTTGATGACGAGCTTTTGCTCGCGTGGAAAACAGCAGAAATGGCCGATCGCGCCAAATCGAGCTTTCTGGCCGCCGCAAGCCATGACTTACGACAGCCATTGCAGACCCTGAAATTCCTGCAGGCAGCGCTTGAGCCGCACCACCCAAGCGGCGAGGCACGCAAACTTGTCGCAGGAATCGGGCAGTCGCTGGACACTATGACCAGCATCCTATCGAGCCTGCTCGACGTGAACAGGCTGGAATCCGGAAACCTGCGTCCGTCCGTGAGCGAGTTTTCGCTGAACGAGATCTTCGAGCCGCTCGCTGGAGACCTCGTCGCCCTTGTGCAGGAAAGAGGGCTCGGACTGTGCATCGTCCGTTCCGAGCTCATCATCCGCAGCGACAGGCTCATGCTCGCGGACATGATCCGCAACCTGTTGTCGAATGCGGTCCGATACACTGACAGAGGACGAATTCTGCTTGGATGCCGGCGAGCCGGCGACAATGTTCGCATTGAAGTCTGGGACAGTGGCGTCGGTATCACCGAAGACCAGCTCCCACACATATTCGATGAGTACTATCAGGGGAGCGGCGGCGCGGAACGGGGCGGCTTTGGGTTGGGCCTTGCGATCGTGAAGCGGCTCGGAGAAATTCTGGATCACAGGGTCGAGGTGCGCTCAATCTCTGGGAAGGGTACACGGTTTTTCGTTGAGGTTCCGCGCGGTCGATCCGGTGTCAAGGTGCCGGAAGCAGCGCCGCCGGTGCATCCTCATAATGATGCCTTCCTGGGCAGCGTTCTCGCGATCGAGGACGAGGCGTCCGTGCGCTCGGCGCTCGGGAGACTGCTGAAGATGAGAGGGGTTAAGGCCACCATTGTTGCAACGGCGACGGAAGCTTTGAATCTGGTCAGAGAGCAGGGCCTGCGCCCGGATGTGCTGCTGTGTGACTACAACCTACGTGGCTCACCGGATGGTATCGAGACCATTGGGCACCTGCGTGCCGCCCTTGGCCGGAACGTACCGGCCGCCGTGATGACCGGCGACACCAGATCGCAAACGGTGGACTCGATTTCTGCGCAAGGTGTCTCTGTCCTGATCAAGCCCTTCTTGGCCGAAGAACTTCTGGAAGCCTTGAGAGGCCAGGAGAAGCGCGAGTAACCACCGTGAACGCCTCATCCCATTAAATTGCCAGCTACCGCAGCGCCAATGATACCCAGAATTCTCGCCGCGTGTCCTACCCTCGAAAGGTATCGCTCGCTCTCACACAACACGCTCGAAGAGCTTGGATTGCCGCGATGTCCGTTACGGGTCAAAAACGGTCCTGACGCCCTTGAAATGGGATGTCTGCTTTACCCCCGAAAGCAGGCATCGGTCAGCCAGGCTGCCGATTGCAATGTCATCGTCTGCTACGACGGGGCGCGCCTAGCTGACAAGCCACCCGCGCCGGCACCATTCGGGTGAATCGCGATTAACCGCGCACAAGGGAAGCCGCTATTTTCGATTGGGCTCGGGAAATTGTTTCATGAGCGCGGCGCTGCCGCCACGTCCTGCGCGGCCAATCGTTTAAGATGGCCCCAGCCAAACTAGTCTTGATGAGCATTCACCTGGTTGTCCCGATTACAATAGCGGCAGTCCCAACAATTGGATGGAGTGGCGCTCATGCGCTGTGAGCGGCGTGCCTTAACCTGTCGAGCCCGGCCTCGATCACGGCAATTTCCGCATCGATCTGACCGATCAGCAAACTGAAATCGAGGCCCGTCTGAGCCTTCAGAAGGACCGCCAATTCTTGCCGGTACCTCCTGAGATCTCCGAGCGCATGGCTGTCGTTCAGTTGGACATACGTGTGCGTTCGACGTGGCTTTCCGGTGACTTCGCGTTGGGTGCAAACTGCAACGACGCAGTTAATTGTGTCAGGCGAGACCGGTTCGTAGCCCGCGCTGGTTTCAAGGTTGTTTCATCAGCCCGACGAAATGGTTTCGTGCCTCTCATCGCCGTGCGCAAGGCAACAGCACCTTAATTTTCTTTAAGACGGCCACTCTGCAGCGGTAATGTGAACGCGGTCTGCATGGAGTGACCAATCCTTCACGCGTTCGCTTTCACAGAAACTGACCTTGGCCAAGTCTGCAGCATGCAGCTTGTCTGCAGCATCGACTTCCATCGAACGCTGGCAGATTTCAGCTTCATGTCCGTTTTCGCCAAGTACGACTTTCGTGAACCGAACTACATATCGTGACATTGAAGCCTCCTTAGGCGATTTGTGAAGGACCCGGACGGTGCGGCCATCTGGGTCCCGACATACACCGGAACCGCGCCCCGCTAAGGACCGCTCGGTAAATGCCTTGGGCAAGCTACTCTTTGGATCGCGCAACAAATTGATCTAGAGCAAAGAAGCCAATGCCTGCGAAGCCGCGGATTAAGGTGATGCGGCATACGCAAAAACCGCCTAGGTTTCCCTCGACGGCTCGTGCCGTTGCGTTTGCGTGGAGGTGCGCTGCGTCGAGCGGCGCTCGAACGCGGTGCCTCTTATTTGGACGCACTGCCTCAATTAGGCGGCTGGTGCGTTGCCAGTGTGTCGGGCCAACGATCCCCGATAGCGTGGGATGTGTTACCAGCGACGATGCTTATCAAGCCAGCGTTGCTGTCCCATCAATGAAATGGCTCAATGAAAAAGGGCGATATGCGGAAGCAGCCAACGGCAACCGCGAGTTCTTTCTGAATAAGCCGCATAAGGCGGGCTGAAGCCTCACAAATCCAGGAGTATTGGGTGGCCAAGAAAGCTAAGAAGACGGTCGTGCGTCGCGAATACACAAAGGCGGACGTGAAAGAATTGCGCGCGCACTACGACTTCAGCTGGGCCACCGCGTTAGCGGCCGAATAAGAAAACAGCCCCGAAGGGCTTCAGTTATTCGTCAGTCATGGCAGCGCGGAAAGGTCAAAGGCCTTAAATTCCGGCACAGTGATATTGCCAGCCTCGTAGAATTTGCCTTTGTGGCGAAAGAAGGCGGCGTAGGATGCGCGAACAACTTTGGTGATTTTGCACATTCGATGATCGAACGGCTCGTCTTGGCGTCCTTATAAAGAAAGATGCCTGGCACAGGCAGTCCCATCAGCAGCGACTCGACAAATCGGGAAGCGTGCCTTTGCGACCATACGAATTTACGCTGAAACTTCGGAACGAAGAATGCGTCCGAATTTAACCGTTTGACGATGTTGTCGACCGGATAATCGGCGCCGTAGCTAGTGATGGAGAGCTGCAGAAGCTCATATTGGCCGTCCAGGCGAAAGGTTTGGACGAGCAGACAGCTTCGTATCTTTGTAAACTTGGAGCCGACCCGGTGATCAAGGTGAAGCCGTGCTTATGCCCTTCGAGCTGTCCGCCCACAAACAACCGTTTCGTACTCTGAGATATGAATTCTCTACTGCGGATCGAGCCTGTCAGGTGCTGTAGTCGACTGCGTCAGCAGTAAGATTTCCATATGCTGTTCGGCGTCTAACTCATCCGTGTTGGCGGTCAGCTTCGAGCGAGGAGTGACGATGACTTTTTGCGTATCCTCTACCGTGTGGAAGAGTATCTTTGTGAAGGATGGATCAGCGAGAGCATTGGAAATTGCAGTTCTTATAGCCGCAGAATTTTCCTGTTTCAGGTCATTTTGAAGATACCAGCGCCAGCGTCGGACTAACTGTTCATGTCTACCCCTCGCGAAACTGATCATATCATTTTGGGCCACGGTTACGTTTGCGGACAGAGTGACGGTTAAGGTATTGGCGGCAACGTTAATTGCTGGTGCTTGGCTGACAGTGATCCCCTTCGCAATTCTTTTTCCTGGTTCGAGGCTGCAGACTGCCGCATTTTGTGCAATTACGCACTGGGCTCCAAGCCCCTGCGCGGCGAATCCGGCAGGAAGCGAAAAGGTGAGCACATTATTGTTGTTCACCGCGTTGGCAGCTTTCAGCGTTGCGCTGGGGTACAGAAAGTCATTTAGGTCAGCTGTCCATGTTGCCAAGACCGCATTCTGTGCGATGAACATTTCCGATATTGCGAACAAATCATTATTTTTATTTGCGAAGGCGGCAGGGAGAGCGCCACCCGAACTACCCACGGCTCGGGCGAAGCTCATACCAGTCCCGCTGTCATCAAAACGATTGTTGAATAACCTCGCCAACCGTTGCGTTCCCTTCGTCTGAATAAGTGCGCCCAATGTCGCCTCCTCACTAAAAACAAACAATCTTGAAGTTTAATCACATCAATCAATGGTTGTCATGCGACATTAAGGCGAAAGCCTCTAGCGCGCAGTTTGGCATGTCCTTGCCGTGCGCTCCCGAATACCAAATGCTGTATCGGCAATCGGGAGACAGATCGGGTTCGTCATCCCCCATTTGGCTCATAAGCAGCCGATGTAATCTTACCATCTCCCGGGCAGCCCTTAGGGTCGCTCCGCATGCCCTCGAACCCCAAATGATTGGCATGGCTGTGCGGGCGGCCCAGTAATCTGCCTGGCCTTGCCACGTCAGCCATGGCATAGCGGGATCGTATGGGGGGCCTCCCAAATGATGACCCGTCTCGTGCGCTAGCATCAAGGCTAGCCCGTATTTAGTGATGGCAGGATGTCGTAGCAGGCCGCCATAGACCCGAATGTATCGAGCCGATCCTAGCCGCCAAGCCTGGGCGTTTACTGTCGGAGACTCCCAAAGAAGTTCATAGGTTATTTCAGGAAATGCCTGGCCGAACTGATCCAGCAGCCTATGGGCAAGATTTTTCCGTCGTTGGAGGCTGCGCTGACTGAGCAAATTCTGTTCGATCGGCGGATTCAAAAAGCTCATTGCCTTTCCCTTTGAGAGTGATCACTCGGAGCCCAAAGAGAAGGCTGTTTCGACCTAAGTCCGATCCCTCCAATGGGGCACAATATTGAATAGAGCGGCCCTCACATGTGAGATCATTCACATTCTTGCAAAGCAGCATAGAATAAGTTGCCTTGCCCAGCTATAGTAATCGGTGGATGAAGTCGTTCTCTATCCGGGGGACCATTAATGCAATGTTTGCGTTGCGGTTACCAGAATAAGACCACCAATGAGTACTGCGAAGGATGCGGAACCGCTCTCGGTACTGAGTGTGGAGCTTGTGGTCATATAAACGGGCCTGCAGCGCGATTTTGCGGGCATTGCAGTGTTGCATTGAAGGGGGTCGTTCCGGGAGCCGCTAACCAACCCTGGCAACAGGTCCTACGATCTCTTCATGCCAAGGGTGGAGAACGCAAACACCTTACCATTCTATTTGCCGATATTCGTAATTCCACTGGTCTTATGGATAGCCTGGGTGATCCCGAATTGGGAATGAAGCGTCTTCAGCCAATTCTCGACTTAATGAATGAAGCTGTGGTTCGCTATGACGGTGTCGTCAACAAATCTCAAGGCGACGGGATCATGGCGCTATTCGGCGCTCCACAGCCTCATGAGGATCATGCTGTTCGTGGCTGCCTCACAGCGTTGGCAATGCAAGATGGAATGACTCGCATTGGCGATCGAGATTTGCAAATCCGAGTCGGCGTTCACACCGGAGAGGTTGTTGTTCAGACGATAGAGCATGGGATGTATCAAACCTACGATGCGGCCGGCGCAAATGTACATCTCGCGAGCCGAATGGAGCACCTCGCCGAGGCAGGCAGCATCCTAATTTCCAGGGAAACATTTATCGCTGCGAAACAGTTCGTTGAAGTCGAACCACTAGGGGCACAAGCTATTCGTGGGATTGCGGCACCGGTTGAGGTTTTTAAACTACGAGGACTTCAACATGCTCCATCAAGCGGAGTATTTCGAAGCGGGATACGGTTGAGTCCGCTCACAGGTCGGACCGAGCAAAACGCAGCTCTTTCGTCAGAGCTAGAGCATACGATGAACGGCGATGGTCGTGTCGTCGGTGTAGTCGGTGAGGCTGGAATCGGGAAAAGCCGCCTCTGTTTCGAGTTCGCTGAAAGCTGTCGCGGAAGGGACATCCGCGTGTTTGAGGCTCGTGTCTTAGCTCACGGCAAGGCCACCCCATTTCAGCCGGTACTAGATTTGTTACGCGACTATTTTGGACTGCGAACGAAAGAACCGCCAGACGTCTTACGTGGTCGAGTCCGTGATAGGTTAGCAACCCTTTCGGTTTCGGAGCAATTTTCGCTGGTGCTGCTGGAGTTTGTCGGACTGGCCGATCCGCAGCACCCAGCTCCTAAGCTCGATCCGAAGGCCAGGAAAACGCAGCTGCTCGACTTTGTAAGAACGCTACCTCGCTCAGGCGCTCAGGACGTAAGTACAGTCGTCATCGTTGAGGATTTGCATTGGATCGATTCAGCAAGTGAGGAGTTTGTCGAGGCGCTTGCAGATGCCGTAGTAGGCACGAAGACTCTCTTGGTCCTCAACTTCAGACCCGGCTTTGTAGCCCCGCTGATGCAGCGGTCGCACTACAGACAGATCAGCATGCCGCCATTGGGTCCAGCGGAAGCGACCTCGCTACTGCAAGATCATCTCGGCAATGATGCCTCTTTGGCGTTACTAACCAGAAATATCGTTGCGCGTGCCCAAGGCAATCCATTCTTTATCGAAGAGTTAGTCAATGCACTCGTGGAGCGTGGCGACTTCGAGGGGGAGAAGGGTGCGTATCGACTGAAAGGCGGCATTGATACGATCCCGCTACCTCCCACTGTGCAGGCGGTGATTGCCGCTAGAATTGATCGACTTGAGGGGGATGCAAAACAAGCACTTGAAGTGGCCTCAGTGATAGGTCGGGAAATTTCGATCTCTGTTCTAGAGCACGTGTGCGGCTTAGATCAATCAGGGCTTTCTCAGGCAGTTCAGCAGTTGAGACGGTCAGAGCTGCTTTATGACGTTCCGCCCTTCGAGCAGCGGCTGGTCGCATTTCGTCATCCCCTCATACAAGAGGTTGCTTATCGATCGTTACTTCAGGACCATCGGAGGGAATTCCATTCAAAAGTGGCGCAAGCAATCGAAACGCTCTTCAAGGATCGGCTTGATGAACGGGCCTCGCTTCTGGCGTACCACTTAGAGCAGGCTGGTGAAAATCTCAAAGCGGCCCAACAGAATATGCGTGCTGCGGTTTGGATTGGTGCTAACGATCCGAGCCAAGCGTTGAGAAGTTGGATGAAGGTCCGCGAACTTCTGTCGGACCAGCCTCCGTCTACGCCAATCGACTATTTGCGAATGATGGCTTGTGGACAGATTGTAAATTTTGGGTGGCGAGAGGGGATTTCGTCTGAGGATGCTGCAGTCTACTTCGAGGAAGCCAAGAAATTCGCTCTTGCCTTGGGAGATGTGCGGGCCAACGCGCTGATTCACGCAGCCTATGGGCGAATTTTGGCAAATGGTGGCTCGGCAGACGAGTATGTACAAAAGATTCGAGAAGCGAAGGCGATCGCCGATGAGGGTAACGATCCCAGCGTTCAAATAACGCTTAAGGCTGTACTCTGTCACGCACTGTGGCTGTCAGGTCGCTTGAGAGAAGCGCTTCAAATGAATGTTGAGGCAACGGACCGGGCTCACGAGATTGTAAAATTCGACCGCCAAACGCTGGGTTTTGATATCGAGGTCTGGCTGACTGTTTTGCGCGGTCGAACGTTGGTGATGCTTGGTCGAGGGGAAGAAGCCCGCCCATTCCTCGATCGCATCATTCAGTTAGAAAGTAGTCAGGTTGACGCCCTCCATCATGTCATTCCGAGTTTGGCGTATGTGGATCTTGCTTGGGCTGAAGGAAACATAGGACTAGCCCAAATGCATGCCGATCGGGCTTTTTCTCTCGCTGTGAAGAGTGGCAACTCCTATCTGCGCGTTTATGCTCAATCCTGTCGTGGTCTTTCTCATATCAGCGCAGGAAGGTTGACCTCCGCTATTGATGATTTATCGGAAGCTCTGCGGTTCGCTCGTTCTAGAAAGGCTGGTTTAGAGAATGAGGCTCGTATTTTGGCTGATCTTGCCAATGCTTACAGACTTAATGGAGATATTCAGAGCGCCTTCTCCACCGTCAACGAGGCAATTGACGTCGCGACCAAACGGAATGCCCGTGTTCCAGAATGCTTTGCGCGAATGGTACATGCAGAACTTCTAATCCGGTCCGGAAACGATCAAGGGATCGTGGGAGTGCAGGAATTTGAGCGCGCACAGGCGCTGGTGCGGGAGACAGGAGCCAACATATTTAAGGCGTTCATCCATCCATCAAAGGATGAGCTTTGCGACTCTAAGGCATCTGTTAAGGCCAGTTGAGGGCGGAAAAAACATTGGCTGTCTTGTCGTCATTACCTTTTGCCTGCCTGCCGCCAATATCCTATGACAATGTTGGATCGATCGCTCCTGCCTATCGCTCCTATAGTGGTGCGCGCGACTCTAAGTCTCGGTCACCGATTAAGTACCGGTAGATCGCGAACGAGCAGCCAAAAACTCGCCGCACCACGATCGATCGGTTGACCTTGGCAAGCCACCGAAAAATGCTTCGCTGAGTGGGAGTCAAACGCTGATTGCCCATCAACCGGGACGAGCTGCGCCGCGTCGGTGATGGCGTACTTCAGGTCCCAGATAAGCCTGGCCTCACGGCCGAGTACACCGTGGAGCGAACCACCGACGGCAAGACAATGGTGACGGCGCACTTTCAAGCTAATCCGTGACTGAATGCGTCGGCGTCGATAGCAAGCAGCGGGCAGATCCAGTCGAGCGGGCTGATCGACACCGGTCCGGCCACGATTGCGGCGACGTAGCCGTCCAGCGTCGCAATGCTGGTGGCGACAGGCCGCCGCCCGGCGCGGTCCCGCAGCCATCGTTCGAGCTCCGCGAGCGACATGGCGTCGACCGTCGTCGCCGACGGAG
>WNFD01009430.1_pt1 | contig 10958 bp, 8 predicted proteins | sample 5400491 | NCBI WGS metagenome assembly WNFD01 (sample SAMN13153343, study PRJNA577476) | soil metagenome | isolation source: 120 cm saprolite under Douglas fir tree site 2 hole 2 replicate 2 | place: USA:California | collected 2015-04-18 | reverse complement strand
AGCTGGTACAGCTTGCGGAAGATGAGACCGCCGAGATTTTGCGCATTCTGCGCGAACTGACGGAGCGTTTGCAGGCACTGAGCGGGTCGTTGCTCGCCGCCGCGGAGACGATTGCGCAGCTCGACTCCATCTTCGCGAGAGGCCGGTTCGCGCGCGATTTCGATGCCGCCATCCCGGAATTCACTGCACATAGTGAGTTGCGCCTGCAGGCCGCACGGCATCCGGTTTTGGAAGACAAGCTGCGCCGCGAAAATCGCGCGATTGTGCCGATGTCGCTCGCCTTGGGCGGGGACGAGCGCGTCCTGGTGATCAGCGGACCGAACACCGGAGGCAAGACCGTGGCGCTCAAGACCACGGGGATCGCGGTGCTGTCCGCGCAATCGGGAATTCCGGTTGCGGCGCAGGGCGCGGTGCTGCCGCTCTTCGATCGCGTGCTGGTTGATATCGGCGATGAGCAATCCATCGCCGCCGACCTCTCCACATTTTCGGCGCACATGCTGAATCTGAAGTCGATGCTACAAGCGGCGACGCCGCAGTCACTGGTGCTGGTGGACGAAATGGGCACGGGCACGGCGCCGGAAGAGGGAGCGGCGCTGGCGGTTGCGCTGCTCGAAGAGTTTCGCAAAAAGAATTGCATTGTGCTGGCGACGACGCATCACGACCGGTTGAAGACGTACGCGTCGAAGACGCCAGGGATTGTGAACGCGGCGGTGGAGTTCGATGAAATAAATTTGCGGCCCACGTACCGCCTGATGGTGGGCGTGCCGGGCGGATCGAGCGGGATTGCGATTGCGCAGAGGCTTGGGCTGGCGACAACGATTATCGAGTACGCTCGGTCGCTGATGACGCCGGAAGCGCGCGAGGCCGCGGACCTGATTGCGTATCTGCACCGCAGCCGCGACGAACTGGACCGCATGCAGAAGCAGATGGCGGAAGAGCGGCACGCGCTGGAAGCGGAGCGGCAGAAATTGCGTTCGGACTGGGTGGAACGGCAGAAGCAGCGCATTTCGGATTTGGAAAAACAGTTCGCGGAGATGCAGAAGCGGTTCGAGGAAAACGTGGACGGAGTGGTGGCCGCGGTGAGGGATCGCGAACTGCGCGCACAGATGGAAAAAACCGCGCGGAGGAAACTGCAGGACGTGCGCGGCTCAGCGAAGGAAGAGTTGAACGCGGCGGTGGTGCAGACGATTTCGGAGTCGCAGCAGGATTTGGGCATCCGGCTGGAAACGCTCGATAAGGTCAGTGCGGAAAGCTTGCAACCGGGCGCGAGAGTGCGCATGCGGGGCTTCAGCAAGCCGGTGATCCTGCGCCGTGTAGAAGGATCGACGGCGGAGATTGAAGCGGGACCCTTGCGGATGAAAGTGGCGGTTGACGAAATTACGGGAGTGGAGGAAGTTGCCCAGGGGAAGGCCGCAATTCAGCCGTCGAAGAGAGAAAACATTACGGTGAGCGCCCAGTCGAGCGAGGCCGGCGCGACGGGCGAAATCAACGTGATCGGATTGACGGTGGAACAGGCAAGCGAGAAGGTGGACAAGTTTTTGGATGAAGCGGCGCTGGCGAACGTGGTCCGAGTACGAATAATCCATGGACATGGCACAGGTGCACTGCGTAAGGGACTCGGTGAGTTTTTGAAGACGCATCCACTGGTCGAGAATGCAGAATTTGAAAGCGACGAGCACGGCGGAAAAGCAATCACCGTAGTTGATTTGAAATTATAGGAAATGGCGGAAGCGGGATCATTTGCGGATCGGGTGAAGCAGCAGGCGGACATTGCTCGCGTGATTGGCGAATACGTGCGCCTGAAAAAGAGCGGGCAGAATTTCACGGGGCTGTGCCCGTTTCACGGGGAGAAGACGCCGTCGTTCGCGGTGCACCCGGTGAAGCAGATTTTTCATTGTTTTGGCTGCGGCAAGGGGGGCGACGTTTTCAGTTTTGTGATCGAGATGGAGAAGTGCCCGTTTCCGGACGCGGTGAAGGTGGTCGCGGAAAAATGCGGCATTGCCGTTCCGCGGCAGAAAGAGCGGACGCCTGAGGAGCGCAAAGAAAATCAACAGCGGGCAGCGTTGATTGAAATTCACCGCGAAGCGCAGGCATTTTTCGTGCGGCAACTGGAATCGACGGCAGAGGGCCGTGCGGCGCGCGCCTACCTGGAAGACCGTGGGCTGAACGCAGAAACGATTGCGCGATTTGGGATTGGGTATGCGCCGAGCGGCGGCGACGTGCTGCTGCGGCAACTGAAGCCCAAGTACGCGGAAAAATTGCTGGTGGAATCGGGAGTGATTTCGCGGGATCAGTCGGGTGCGCGCCTGTTCGACCGCTTTCGCAGGCGCATCACGTTTCCGATTGCGAATGAGTCGGGAAAGATCGTGGCGTTCGGCTGCCGCGCCCTGGGCGACGATTTGCCGAAATATCTGAATTCGCCGGAAACGCCGATCTATTCGAAGAGCAACGTGCTCTATCACATGGACCGCGCGAAAGAGCCGATCCGGCGGCAGGACTTCGCGATTCTGGTGGAAGGCTACATGGACGCGATCGCGGTGGCGCGGGCTGGAATCGGCAACGTGGTGGCGAGTTGCGGCACGAGTCTTGCGGAGCCGCAAATTAAACTGCTCGGCCGCTTCACGAAGCGCGTGATCGTGAATTACGACCCAGATGTGGCGGGACAGGCGGCGACGGAGCGTTCGCTCACGCTGTTGCTGGAGCACGATTTCGAAGTCCGCGTGCTGGCGCTGCCGGCGGTTGGGGACAAAAAAGCCGACCCCGACCTGTTCATTCGCGAAAAGGGAGCGGAGGCGTACATCAAACTGCTGAAGGAAGCGCCGCCGTATGTGGATTACCTGATCGCGCGGGCACGGCAGATGGACCTGAGCACCGGCGAAGGGAAGCAGCGCGCGCTGAATTTTCTGATGCCTTATGTGCAGAGGATTCCGAACCGGCTGCTGCGCTCGGAATGGGCGACACGGATCGCCCAGCAATTGCGAATTGACGAGCCGGTGTTGCGCGCGGCGCTGAACAAATCGGCGACGGAACGGCGCGGCGAAGTGAAGGTGTCTCCACAACTTGTCGGCAAGCCGGCCAAACAGATCGAGCGGCGGCTGATCCGCATGTTGGCTGAAGCGGAAGGATTCAAGAGGGAACTCGCGCAGCGCCTGCAGCATGGGCGGCTGTATGAAGGATTGGAGACGGAAAAAGTGTTCGCCGCGCTGATTGTCGCCGGCCTTTCGGACGAGCCGATCCCTGCGACGGAGATTGGCGCACAACTGGATGAGCGGGAGCGGCGCGTATTTTTCGAGATTTTATTTGAAGACGCGCAAGAGCCTACGTGGGAAGAAGCGGAAAGCTGCCTGGATGCCTTGCGCCGCCGGCAGATCGAGCAGGAGCTGGCGAAAGTGCAGAAAACGATTGAAGCCAACCCTAGCGGGGCCGGGTTGCGCGAGCTGTTGGAACGCAAGCAGGAGTTGATGAAACAGCTTACGGCGGCGGGGCAGCCGGGGTGAGTGAATCAATTTTACTGTGTGCAGCATCTTTACGTTGAGGTCCTTCGGAGCGCAAGCGGCGCGCTCCTCAGGATGACAACGTTTTTTTTAATCGCGCATAACATTCAAAATTGTTTCCCTGGAGAGATAGAGACAAGCCGATGAAATTGAAATTGCCGGAAGGGTCGTTTGGGGCGTACTTGTTTGATTGCGATGGCACGATTGTGGATTCTATGCCGCTGCACTACCTGGCTTGGAAGCAGGCTCTGGGCGAATGGAATTGCGAGTTTTCGGAGGAGCAGTTTTACGCGTGGGGCGGAATGCCGGTAGCCGAGGTGATTTCGACGCTCAATCGGGAACGCGGGTTGCACATGCCGGTGGACGAACTGGAGCGCCGGAAAGAGGGCCTGTATTTCGAATTGTTGCCGCAACTGAAGGCAGTCCCCGAGGTTTTGGAGCACATCGAGGCACAGCACGGACGGATTCCTTTTGGCGTGGTGTCCGGCAGCAGGAGGGACTCGGTGACTGCGTCACTGAACGTGCTGAAACTCCTGGACCGGTTCGATACGCTGGTTTGCGCGGGGGAGTATACGAAGAGCAAGCCGGACCCGGAAGCGTTTCTTTGCGCGGCGGCGAATCTTGGTGTTGCCCCCGAGGCTTGCCTGGTGTTTGAAGATACGGAGATGGGGATCCAGGCGGCAAAGGCCGGCGGGATGGCCTGGGTGAAGGTGCCGCCGTCGTGGGAAAGAACAACGTAGTTGCGCAAGAATGCGCGTTGAGGCGCGGCGGAATTCCCCGAGGCCTTGCTCTGCGTGGCCGGCTTGCACCACGAAGATACCCATCCATGAAAACTTCTCAAACCAGAGTGGTACGGCTGATCGCCTTATTCAAACTGCTGAAGGGCGTTTTGCTGATCGCGGTCGGCGTGGCGGCGTTGAAGTTGCTTCATACGGACATCGCCAGCGTGGTGGAAAGATGGGTCGCGGTCCTTGGGCTCGATCAGAACAGCCGATTTGTGGGCCGCGCTCTTTCGACCGCGGCGGCGCTCACGCCGAACAGGGTCCGCGATCTCTTTGTGGGCAGCTTTCTTTACGGCGGGCTGTTTTTGACGGAGGGAATCGGACTCTGGCTGCTGAAGCACTGGGCGATGTGGTTCACGGTCATCATTACCAGCTCGTTCCTGCCGTTGGAGATCTATGGGCTGGCGCGCCACCCAAGTGCGGGTAAAGTCGGGATCTTAGTGGTCAATCTGGTCTTTGCTGTGTATCTGGCTCGGCGAATTCGGGATGAACGCCGGGGCTGAGGACGAGGCCTTTCAAGCCGGCTGCCGGAGGCCCGGCTGTGGAAGGATTGGCTCCGGGAGGGCCCGGATGGCTGAGAAGCTCGGCTAAATCCTTTATCTGGTGTGGAATTCAAGTGCCAGTGAGCCGCCAAGTCTTCCACTTCCTTGGGCAGTTTTCCACAAACTAAAATATTGACGGGAAGGGACTTAAGCGTGTAGCGTAGAAGGGTTGCGCGGATAACGGATTGGTCTGTTCCGGCATCTATATGTATGTCTATAGTGCTTGGAACCGTTCGGCAACGGCACGGCAGGCGGGCAAGCGTGCAGCAGCACAAGAGACACAGCACGGCGCATCGGGCTTCACCGAAAAAATTGAGAGTGTTCCGGGGGATTCGCTCCCTCCCTTCGCCCATTGCGGGCTTTCTCTCTGCATTTCGTGTGGACAGTGCGCGGAACTACAGTGGTGAAGTTCGCGCGAAAATCGAGAGACAGATTCAGGAAGCGGGAGGAGTGCAGTGGCAGCAACAGGTTTAGAGGAAAAATATGATGCGGTACGCCAGCTTATTGCCGTCGGCAAAGAGCGCGGGTACCTGCTGTATGACGAAGTAAACGATTCTCTTCCTGCGGAAGTTCATTCTTCGGAAGAAATCGACGACCTTCTCACCACATTTGAACGCAACGGCATCGAGATTTACGAGGATGCGGCGTCTGCGAAAGCGGCGCGTGCGGTCGAGGTGTCTTCGGACCATGGCGACCGCGATGCGGTGGTCAAGGACGACGGACACGAGGCGGAGGGCAGCGACCTGGATTTGACGCCGGGTTCGCTGGAGAAGACCAACGATCCGGTGCGCATGTACCTGCGCGAAATGGGCACGGTGCCTTTGCTGACGCGCGAAGGCGAAGTGACCATCGCGAAGCGCATTGAGCGCGGGCAACTGGTGGTGATGAAGGCGATCACCCGGTCGCCGATCGTGATCAAGGAACTCATCGCCGTCGGCGACGATTTGCGCAAGGGCGCGCGGTCGATCAAGGAAATCGTCCAGTTTGACGACGAAGAGCTGACCGAAGAGAAGATCGCCAACAAGACCAAGCAGACGCTGAAGTACATCGAGAAGATCGCGAAGCTTTACGACCAGGCGCTGAAACAGGCGGTCAAGCTCGACAAGACGGCCAAGGCGAAGAAGAAGCAGTACGTGCGCGCGAAGTGGGAAGTCGCTCGGACGCGCATCGCGATTTCGCTGGAAATCCGCGGGATTGATTTCAACCCGTTTGAGAAGAAGCGGCTGATCGACAAGATGCGCGGCACGGTCGAGCGCCTGCAATCGCTTGAGCGCGAAGCCGGGCGGCTGGAGCGGCGCGCGGATGTCTCCAAAGGCGAGAACGCGGCGGAAGCGCGGCGCGAACTGCGCACGCGGCGTTCGGAGTTGAAAGATATCGAAGAGGCCAGCGAAGTCGGGCTGACCGAACTGAAGCGCACGCTGACGATCATTCATCGCGGCGAAGCGGAAGCCGAGCAGGCGAAGAAGGAATTGATCGAGGCCAACCTGCGCCTGGTCGTTTCCATCGCGAAGAAATACACGAACCGCGGCTTGCAGTTCCTGGATTTGATCCAGGAGGGCAACATCGGCTTGATGAAGGCCGTCGACAAGTTCGAATGGCGGCGCGGCTACAAGTTTTCGACGTACGCGACTTGGTGGATTCGCCAGGCGATCACCCGCGCGATTGCCGACCAGGCGCGCACCATCCGCATTCCGGTGCACATGATCGAAACGATCAACAAGTTGGTACGCACCAGCCGCCAGTTGGTGCAGGAACTTGGGCGCGAACCGACCAGCGAAGAGATCGCCAAGCGCATGGACATTCCGGTGTCCAAGGTGCGCAAGATCCTGAAGATCGCGCAGGAACCGATTTCGCTGGAGACGCCGATTGGGGAAGAGGAAGATTCGCATCTCGGCGACTTCATCGAAGACAAGGCTGTGGTTTCGCCGTCGGATGCGGTGATCAACCTGAACTTGAAGGAGCAGACGTCTTCGGTGCTGAAGACGCTGACGCCGCGCGAAGAAAAAGTGATCAAGATGCGGTTTGGTCTGGATGACGGCAGCGAACACACGCTGGAGGAAGTCGGCCAGTCGTTTGCGGTCACCCGCGAGCGCATCCGGCAGATCGAAGCGAAGGCGCTGCGCAAGCTGCGGCACCCGTCGCGTTCGCGCAAGCTACGGGCATTTTTGGAAGGGCCGTCGCGAGACTATCTATAGAAGCAGTTGTTAGCTTTCAGTTTTCAGCAAGAGAGTTAAGAAAACGCCCGGCGATTGCCGGGCGTTTGTCTTGATGCTCGTATTCCGGCGGGAATTTCGCCGGGCGGGGATTAGTCGTTGTCGCGGGAGTCAGCGGAGGCGAAGAGGTCCGACATCACGCTGGTGTTGGCGTCGCACGCGTGGTTGAGGCAAGGCACGCGGAGCCCAGACTCAAGGGATTTGAGCAGGGAGAAGTGCGTGTAGAAGCGGCCGCTCTTCACACCATGCACGCCATAGTTGGTATCCACAATGGTGAGCACCTGGTTGACGGTCGGAGAAACGCTGTAATCGTCCTCATCCCAGAGCACGACGATGGCGCTCTTGCCTTCTTTCCACACGGGGGAGTCTTTAATGGCGTTCACGATGGTGCTGAGAGTCTGATCACCGACGCTGATCAGAGCGGGGTTGAGCCCGTTCTGCGTGCCGTCATTGGCGGGATCGAAGTCGCACTGGGGCCCGGCGTTGCCGCGGCCGTGCTGGTCGGTGCACTGATTTGGTGCAATGAAGGAAAACGCCGGCGCATGGCCCTTGGCCAGATCGTCAAACAGTCCGTTCCCACCCTGAAAGGGGGCGACGTGGTCAAGGCCACCTTCCTGGATGCTGCGGAAGTAGACAAAGGGATTGTGCTTGGCGGCGTAGAGTTTCACCAGCGTCTGCGCCTCGCCGGAGATGGCACCCGGAATATTGCTGCTGTCTGTAAAAAATCCATCCGCATAGTTCACGTTGTCCGGGCCGGAGGGAGGGAGGCTCTCCTGATAGGTCTTCCAGCTTTTGCCCCACGCGGAAAGTTGGTCGCCAATGGTTTTGCCGCTGATGTTGCGCGCCGCGGGAATGGATAGCGTCCCGTCAATGTTGTTTTCCGGGTTCGGATTGGCAGGGGTGCACTGAACTTCGTTGGTGCAATCAGTAGCCGGCGTTTCCGCGTCGGTGCCGGAGCCGAAGATGGGGCAGACGTTCCCACTGTTGGGAGTATCCAGGTTGGGCTGGCCGCTCTGCAGATTGGTGACACAGTTGGTGTTGTGCCAGTCAGGATTGTTGTCCGAGCGCACACCGAAATTCGAGCCGCCCATGCTTTCGAGATAATTGGTCAGGCTGGGATGCCCGATGGCGAAGTAGTTCGTGGCCACGTTGGCATGATTTGCGAGTTGGTTGGCAAAAGGTGCGTTGGGGTTGCCGATGATCTGCTTGTATCCGTGGTTTTCCATCATGATCACAAAAACGTGATCGAGACGTGGCACGCCCTTTGGAACTGCGCCTTCATTGGCGAAAGCGGGGCTGACGAGCGAACTGGCCGCCAGCAACGCAGCAACCGACTTCAGATTCCACTTCATTTTCATGATTTCTCCCTTTCCACTATTTTCGAGGAAATTCTTGGCCGAGATTCCTAAATGGAGATACGCGCTATCCAGCCCGGCGGGAACATGCGCGGCGCGCACCGGGCAGACTCCGATGATTAAGCGGAGGCGGAGTAATTCAGCGGACCGGGAGAAACTCTAGATTGGCATCGTTACAGGGAGAGGTCGGAAATGTTACGGGCGTGTCAAAGCTGGAGTCCGGCGGTTTAGAGCGACTGGGGCGCTTGCCGGAAGTGGCGAAACATCCGGAAGAGCCAGAGGATCACGAAGAGAAGGAACGCACCCAGGATCATGAGCATGGCTTCGGAATTGAAGCGGCCCTCGTCGGTAAGGTTGGCGCGCAGGGCGAGGAAAGTGCCGGAAATCAGGACGAAGAGCAGGCCGCAACTGAACCACGCCAGCATCGCGCCCAGAAAGCGAAATGTTTCCGCGCGGCGTTCGGGAGCGAGCCAGTAGCTTTTGTTGGGAAGATTGATGCGGGCATCTGATTGAGCGGCGATTTGCCGGGGAACCAGGAAACCCACCACGCCCGACAGGCCGGTTACCAGAAGCATGACAAGGAAAAAGCTTTCGCGGGATTGCCAGCCATTGGCGCGTCCATCCGCGGCGAAGTGCGAGGCCATGCGATGAGGCATCTGGGGAAAGTAATAACCCACCATCGTGATGCCGGTTAAAAGAAGAAACCAGTAAACAAATCGGGGCAGACGCGGATCGTCCATGCAGCACCCCTCCATCTCGGTGAGTTCAGGTTAGGGTTACATTTCGTCACGAGCAACACCTTTCCCCGCAACTGTGTCGAGGAAGTCCTTGCCTTTCCTGCGGGAATCCGCGAAATTGGAAATTCCCAGCGAAAGCGAACTCCATCAGCGTTGCATGGTCACTCGATGAATAGAGCACAGAAAATTCTCGGCGCCGTCATTGTTTTGCTGCTGGGGATATCCATTTACGGATTTTGGATTTCTCGCGAGCCGGAAACGGTGCCAGTGGAGCAGTCGGCAAAGAAATCCAAGGACGCCAATGTCGCGCTGGTTGACCTGTCACCCCTAAAAATAGCCCAGCAATTGGCGAAACTCGCGGACACTCCGGATCAGCGCGCGTTGGCCCAGGATGCCCTTTGATTCCGCGCTCCACGAAGCCCTGCTGCACCCGCAGCCGCTCAGCGCCGAAGTCAAGGAAATCCAGGAACGGCTGCAAAAAGCGGAAACACGGCTGAAGGCCAACCAGGACCAGGCCAAGCTGCTTGCCGAGCAGTTGGTGAAAGCACCTGAGAGCAAGCAGGACGCGATACAAGTGGAACTGGTGCAGGCGGAAGCGGATCTGGATCTGGACCAGAATGAAGTGGACGACGCGAAGGAGGATCTGGCCCGCGCAGGAGGCAGCCTGGCGGATCGCATCCAGGCGCTGAAGAAAGATCACGAGGACGCCGCGCACGTTTCGGATACTGCGATTCCCGCCGGCGCGCCGCCCCCGGAGCAATGGGGCCTGGTGCATCGCGCGCAGCAATGGTTGGCGCTGCATTGGGAAAAGTGGCAGCTTGCGGATGCCAAGGCGAAATCGGACGCAGCGGCAGCGGCGCTGGCGGCCCAACACAATGCGCTGGATGCCAACCTCGAGGAGCAAAAAGAGAAGTCGCCGGAGTTGGCTCATCATTCGAAAAAGCGCAAGGACGCGACGCCCGTTGCAAGCACTCCCGCGCCGGCGAAAAGCCAGGAAGACTCCGCGGCCCTGCTGAAAAAAACAGAGGAGATTGCCGGGGAGCAGAAGACGCTGGCGACGCTCGACAAGCGCGTCGAAATGCACAAGGAACTTTCCGCGATCTATGGCCAGTGGATGCAGTTGGTCGCGGCGCAACAGTGGACCGTGTTCCACCGCGCCGTCGCCGGTGTGCTGATCATCCTGGTAATCGCGCTTGTGGCGCTGTTTTTCAGCACCTGGATGAATTCGCTGGTCAGCCGGCTCTCGATGGACCGGCGGCAGATTCAGTCGCTGCACACGGTGACCCGGGTATCAATGCAGGTTATTGCGTTGATGCTGATCCTGCTGGTGATTTTCGGGCCTCCGGGACAGTTGGGAACGTTCCTCGGACTCGCCGGTGCCGGGCTGACGGTGGCGCTGAAGGATTTCATCGTCGGGTTCATCGGCTGGTTTGTCCTGATGGGCAAGCACGGCATTCGGCTGGGTGATTGGGTGGAGATCAACGGAGTGACGGGCGAAGTGGTGGAGATCGGGCCATTTCATACCGTGCTGCTGGAGACCGGGAACTGGACCGACTCCGGGCATCCAACGGGACGGCGCGTCACATTCACCAACAGTTTTGCGATCGAAGGCCACTATTTTAATTTCTCCACTACCGGGCAGTGGATGTGGGACGAACTCACCGTTGTGCTGCCCACCGGCAAGGATCCTTATCCGATCGTCGAAGCGATCCGCAAGAAAGTGGAAGAGGAAACGCGCGAAAGCGGCCAGCAGGCGGAGCAGGAGTGGCGGAGCGCGGCTGGTTCGCGGGACATGAGCGGATTCTCGGCGGTGCCTGCGATCAGCGTTAAACCGG
>WNFD01012044.1_pt1 | contig 10959 bp, 11 predicted proteins | sample 5400491 | NCBI WGS metagenome assembly WNFD01 (sample SAMN13153343, study PRJNA577476) | soil metagenome | isolation source: 120 cm saprolite under Douglas fir tree site 2 hole 2 replicate 2 | place: USA:California | collected 2015-04-18 | reverse complement strand
GAATGTTTTCACGGCTTCCCTAGTTGTCTTAGATATTAACTTTTTCATGGATTCCCCCTGTTGAATGCTCGGCGTAGGCCGAGGGACGCGGATGCTGCGCCATCGGTTCTCAGCGAGTCAAGCCCCGTTGCCTACAAATTGCGTTTGACGCAGCGCGTACAGAACATTCAGCGGTTGAACGCCCGCCGCCTTGAATGCTTATCAATTGAGCCGGATCACCAGACGCGGACGCGGTCGGCGGGCGCGAGGTAGAGCGCCTGGCCGGGTTTGACTCCAAACGCCTCGTACCAGGCATCGATGTTTCGAACCGCATCGGCACGATACTCGGCCGGCGCATGTCCGTCGGTGACAATCCGTTGGCGAAGCGCCGGTTCGCGGATCTTCTGGCGCCAGTACTGAGCGAAGCTGAGGAAGAATTGTTGATCGCCGGTGAGACCCTGAACCACCGGAGCCTCCTGGCCGCGCAAGGAAAGACGATATGCGTCATAGGCTGCGGCAATCCCGGCCACGTCGGCGATGTTCTCGCTGATGGTGAGCTTTCCGTTGACGGCAAGGTCCGGGAAGGGGCGATAGCCGTCGTATTGCTTGACCAATTGTTCGGCTGACTCCTTGAAGTGCGCGAGGTCCTCCGCGCTCCACCAGTTGTCGAGCCGGCCGCCGGCGTCGAACATCGCACCCTGGTCGTCGAAGCTGTGGCTGATCTCGTGGCCGATCACCGCTCCGATCGCCCCGTAGTTCATCGCCAGCGAACGCTCGGGATCGAAGCCCGGAGGCTGGAGGATGGCGGCTGGAAAATTCAGGGCGTTCATCGCCGGCAGGTTGACCGCGTTCACCAGCTGAGGGTTCATCACCCACTCGGAGCGGTCGACCGGCTGACCGAGCTTCTGGAGATTGCGGCGATACTCGAACAGCGATGCGCGCTGGGCGTTGCCGAGCGCGTCTCCGCGACTCACCTCGAGCGCCGAATAATCGCGCCACTTGTCCGGGTAGCCGATTCCGACTTTCAGCGCGGCAAGCTTCGCCTTGGCCCACCGCGCGCTTCCATCGTTCGCGCAGCTTCGGCGTGCCGGTCAGCACCTTGCCGAAGAAGGCGAAACGCTCGTCGACGAACGCCCGGGGGAGGTAATTGCCGACGTGCTCGAGGGCGTGGAAGGCCAGGTAGTCCTTCCAGGTCTCCAGCGGCTGATTGCTCACCAGCGCCGAAATGCCGGTGACCGCCCCCGGCTGCCAGACAACGAATGGGTCCTGCCGTTCGAGCCCGGCGGCGGCGAAGAAAGCCTCCCAATCCAGACCCGGCGCGCGCATCTGGAAATCCCGTCGCGACCAGTGATTGTTTCCCTTGAGCACGTCCTCCGAGTCGGTGCGACTGGAATGGACTTCGGCGATTCGATGCTCCAACGCGAAAATCCGGGCGGCCTTCGCCTCGCTGTCGGAAATGCCGCTGAGCGCCAGCACGGCCGCGACGTAGGCTTTGTATTTGCTTTGGATCTCGTCCATCCGCCGCGAGGTGCCAACGTAATAGTCGCGATCGGGCATGCCCAGTCCTCCCTGGAGGAGGAAGGGCGAATAGCGGCCTGGATCGTTCAGGTCCTGCGCAACCCACAGGCCAAACAGATTGTCGGTGTGGAGCTGGGTCGAGTTGAGCACGTCCACGTCCGCACGCAGCGTCGCGCCGAGAAAGCGCGCGAGCTCTTTCGCGTTGGAGATTGCCGCGATGCGATGAAGCGTGGTTTGGAGTGGCTCGAGGCCCTTCGCGTCGATGCCCGCCTCGTCCATGAAGCCTTCGAAGTAGTCGCCGATCTTCTGGGCGTCAGAGCCGGCGGCAGCCTTGGTCTTTCCCGTCTCCTGGAGCAAATCGGCGACCCGTCGTGCGGTCAGCTCGGCCAGGACCGAGTTTCCCCCCCAGGTGCTGCGATCGGCGGGGATTTCGGTGCTCTGACGCCAGGTTCCATTGGCGAAGGCAAAGAAGTCGTCGCCGGGCGCGATCGAGCGATCCATTCCCGCAAGGTCGAGGCCCACAAAAGCGGGGGTGCTACTCACGCCCTGACGCACGTCGTTGGCTCCCGGAGCGCACGCGGCGGCCATGAACACAGTGATCGCCCCGAAAACGGGATGGTGGTGGTCCATCCTTGGCAATTGGCGCTGCCTGGACCGGTTTTGTCAACGCATCGATTCGCGGTGTTCCTTGAACATCGCGCGAATCACCCGCCAGGCGAGCTCGATCTCCCGGCGCGTTTTCTTTGAAAGATAGTCGCAGAGCTCATCCACGATGACGTGACGCCTTCGTTGAAAGCGACTGAACAGGGTCGTCAAGGAGACGTTCAAACCAACCGCTAGCTTCCGCACCGTTCCTAGCGTCGGTGAGAACGCGCCCTGCTCCACCCCGCGAACCGCGTCGACCGAGAGTGTGCTCTTATCTGCTAGAGATTCCTGGGTAAGGCCCCGCTCCTGCCGAAGAGCTCGAACCTGCGCGCCGAACTCCCGCTCTACTGTAGTAGAAGCCATTGCGTCCTCCTTGGGTCTAAGCTTGGCAACGCCGGCCTTGAAGAAAACCGAGGGCGCGGAGGAGGGTTCACTCGTCGGTTCGAAAGCACACCGGACGAGCGAAGCGAGTTGCTACAGGAGCATCAAGAGCTCGGCGAGGCGAGTGAGACGCAGCTGGATTGCCAAGGTGGACTTGCGAATGACGAACTCATCGCGCGATCGCCGCTCCTCATCTGCCGAGACGTGCAACTCGCGGAGCCTCTTGACGGAGCGCTCGCCCGTTTCGAGGTAATGGCGAAGCTCCTGTTTCAAAGTCAACAGCGCAAGCAAGCTGAGATCTGGCGGGGGACGGAGATTTTCGCTGAGCCGTTTGCCGAGCCGGGCGAGCACCTGGTCCGCGCGCTCGGCGACTTTCTCGAACTCACTCAGAAACCGATCTGTTTCGGCAGAGAGCATCAAGGGCGCAAAAGGTTTGTTTAACAGACGCGAGAGCACCCTGTAAAGAATCACGATGCCCGTCACTTTGAGTGAAACAAATAAAAACTACTCCGAGGGAACGGTTGCTGAGCTGCGCAAAACCGCCACTGCCAGAGGAGATTCATTTGTTGAATTCTCGCCAGTTGTCCCGTCCCGCCGCCGGGTGATTTGGCCGTTGCAACGGCGCGCGAACGGCGTCAGGGTCAACTCATGTGCGCAGCGGCCTACCTTCCGATCGGGGACTACGCATTGATCGGTGACTGCCACGGTTCGGCGCTCGTTTCCCGGGAGGGCGCGATCGACTGGGCGTGCCTCGCCCGCTTCGACGAAGCAGCGATCTTCTGCCGGCTGCTCGATGCCGAGAAAGGCGGCACGTTCGCGATCGTGCCGCGCGATCCGTCCAGTGTCTCGAGGCGCTACCTTCCCGACACCAACGTGCTGGAGACCTCTTTTGTGACGAAGACCGGCGTCGCCCGGCTGCTCGACTGCTTTACCATGCGCCAGGGCGGCCGGACTCATCCCTACCGGCAGCTCCTGCGCGTCGTCGAATGCATCGCAGGCGAGGTGACCTTCGACGTGCTGATTCGGCCGCGCTTCGACTATGCGAGCCTGCGGCCGTGGCTTCGTCACCACGCCGATCGCGGCGTCTATTCGGCCGTTGGCGGCGACAGCGCATTCGTCCTCCAGGCCGACGTCCCGCTCCAAATCTCGCGCCGCGACTCGAGCTTTCTTGGGGCGATGACCATCCGCCACCGGCAGCGGCGGCGATTCTCCATCCTCGCCCAATTGCCCCACGACATGCGGCTGATTCGGCTCTCCACCGCCGGGCTCGATAGACGGCTAAAGGCAACCATCGCCTGGTGGCGTCGCTGGGTGCGGCGTGGCAGGTACGACCCGACCTACCGCGAACAGGTGGTGCGCTCAGCCCTCGTTCTCAAGCTGCTCACCTGCGCACCGACGGGGGCGATCATCGCGGCGCCGACCACCTCGCTGCCCGAGCTGCCCGGAGGCGAGCGCAATTGGGACTACCGGTTTTGCTGGATACGCGATTCGGCGCACATGCTCGCGGCGCTTTTCGCGGTGGGCCACCCCGAGGAGGCCACCAGCTTCAAGCTGTTCATCGAGCGAACCGCCGCCGGAAACGGGGAGGACGTGCAAGTCGTCTACGGCTGCTACGGCGAGAGGCGTCTCGCCGAACAGGAGCTGGGCCATCTTCAAGGTTATCGCGGCTCGCGCCCGGTTCGCGCCGGAAATCATGCGGCGGACCAGCTGCAGCTCGATGTCTATGGCGAGCTCCTCAACGCCTCTCACCTTTGGCGTCGCGCCGGAAACGAGATCGGCGAAGATGGTTGGGCCTTCTTGCGCGGTCTGGTGGACGCAGCCTGTGCGCACTGGAATGAGCCGGACCACGGCTTTTGGGAGGTGCGCGGCAAGCTGCTCCATTTCGTCGAATCGAAAGCAATGTGCTGGGTGGCGCTCGAGCGCGGCATCCGGGCGGCCGAGGAGCTGACGCTGCCCTGCGACATCGACCACTGGCGAGCGGTGCGGACAGAGATCCGCGCTGCGATCGAACGCGACGGGGTCGACCCTGAGCGCGGCTGCTTCGTGCAAAGCTTTGGCTCGCGCGAGGTGGATGCGAGCCTGTTGCTTTTGCCGATCGTCGGGTTCATTGGCCCGAATGACCCGCGAATGCGGGCCACCGTCGATGCGATCGAACGCGATCTGAGCGATGGCCTTCTGGTCCGCCGATACCGGAACGAGGCGGTCGACGACGGGCTCCCCGGCGGCGAGGGCGCCTTTCTGATGGCTTCGTTCTGGCTGGTTGACGTCCTCGCCATGCAGGGCCGCCTCGCGGATGCCGAATCGCTGTTCCAGCGGCTGCTCGGGCTGGCGAACGACGTCGGCCTGCTCGCCGAGGAGTTTGACCCATCGTCCCACGAGCTCCTGGGGAACTTCCCGCAAGGGCTCACCCACATGGCGCTGATCAATTCCGCCGAACAAATCCAACGGGTTCGCGCGGGCCTGAACCACACATCCCCGGTGGCCGAGCGCGGCAACGCGCGCCCCAATCGCCCCGTTGCGCGCAAGACGCTGCATCATGCGCCGATCAAGGCGCGTCCGCGTTCTGAGCGGAAGGCAGCCGATTAGGGTCTTTCCTGGCGGGTAAGACGGGAGGCCTCGCCCGTGCTACGAGGCGGAGATGTTCCCCCTCGGACACCTTGGCATCGGCACCTTTGCCGCCGCTCGGCGCGTTTCCACGGACGGACTGCCCTGGTTCCTCTTGGGAACCCTGCTGCCCGATCTCATCGACAAGCCGCTTTACTACGCTCTTCGCCTGGCTCTCGGGCACCCCGCCTGGATCGTCGTCGGCACGCGCACGTTTGGACATACCTTGCTCTTCGTCCTCCTCCTTTTCGCGGTGCTCCCCCGGCGCATCGGCGCAGCGCTTTCGCTCGGGATGTTGACCCATCTTTCCCTCGACGCGTTGGGGGATTTCGTCGGTCCACTGGTGCCTTGGCTGGACCAGCACCTCAGCTCGCCCAACATGCTGCACGCCATCCTCTTCCCCCTGTTGGGGCTCCGGTTCCCGGTGATGCCGTTCAAGAACGCCCTCGAGCACGCTGCCACGCTGGGCAACCCCTGGATCCTCACCGGCGAGCTTGTCGGAGCCGCGCTGCTCGTCTGGCAATGGAGGTCGGGCGTCTTCGCGCCACTGAGGCGATCTCGGCAATCGGCGCGAGGGCAGAGCGAAACCGCGCCACCGGCGAGGTGATTAAGGCAGCTCGAAGGCGTCACTGGGCAGACGGAAGCGCCTGTTCTGGTCAGGATTCGATCGTCGGATGGCGTTTGTGCCAATCCGTGGCCTGCTCGTAGGCGTAGGCGAGGCGAAGAACCGTCGCTTCACCACCGGCCGGACCGGTGATCTGCAGTCCAATCGGCAGTCCCGCGCCGGTGAAACCACAGGGAACGGAGATGGTCGGCAGACCCAGCACGTTGAAGGGTCTCGTGTTGTGCAGCATGAGGACTTCCTTGGTCCGAAGGGTGTTCAGGTCGCCGAGGAGATCGGCAATCGCGAAGGGAGGCACCGGGGTGGTCGGAGTGACGAGCAGGTCCACGCCCTCGAAGACGTGGGAAACGGAGCGTCGAATCTGCTCGAGCTGGACGCGGCTTCGAATGTACGCTGGCGTTGCGACGTCCGCCCCGGCCTTGATCCTCTTCAGCGTCTCGGCCTGATAGAGTTCGGGCGTCTTGGAAACGTATTCCTGGTGGTACGCGTAGGCTTCCGCGGTGAGCACGCTCCCGAACGGAATCGTGATTGAGGAATAGGTGTCGTCGCTGGCCAGTGGCCCAATGTCGCGCTGGCTGGCGGTGAGTTTTTTCAAAACGGACAGGGCCGATTCCATCGCCGCCTGGATCTCGGGATGAAGCGCCTCATAGAAGTAACCTCGCGGAGTGCCGAGGCGGATCGAAGTCGTCCGCGCGGCGAGGGTCCCGGCATAATCTGGAACCGGAAAGTCGGAGGTCGTCGCGTCCTCCGGATCGTAACCGGCGATCACCCGAAGCATCAGCGCCGCATCCTTCACCGTGCGCGTCATCGGGCCCAGGTGATCCAGCGACCGCGCCAGCGGAATCACGCCGCGGATGCTCACCCGTCCATAGGTGGGTTTGAGGCCAACGATGCCGGCGTAGCCCGCGGGTTGGCGGATAGAGCCCCCGGTATCTGAGCCAATCGCCGCGTAACAAAGTCCCGCCGCGACAGCGGCCGCAGACCCGGCAGAAGAGCCGCCCACGCTGTAGTCAGGTCCCCAGGGATTTCGAACGGGGCCGAAATAGCTGATCACCGAGCTGCCGCCATAGGCGAATTCCTGCATATTGAGCTTGCCGAGCAGAACGGCCCCTGCCGCTTTGAGGCGGCGGACCACTTCGGCATCGCGATCGGGAACGCGACTCTGGAATAAACCGCTCGCGGCGGTGGTGCGCACTCCGGCGGTGTCCACCAGGTCTTTCAAGGCGAGGGGGATTCCGTGGAGCGGGCCCTTCCAGTGGCCGCGCTGAATCTCCGCCTCCGCGGCGCGGGCCTCGGCCAGCGCTGAGTCGGCGGTGACGGTGATGAAAGCGTTCAGCTTGGGATTGAGCTTTTCAAAACGGGCGAGGCACTCCTGGGTCAGCTCCACCGGGGAGACCTTCTTGCTGTGCACGAGCTCAGATGCTTCGTACAAAGAGAGGGCCGACAGGCTCGTACCGTTGCCGGCCCCGCGACGCCCGCCTACCGCTCGACCAGAGGAGCCGGCCTTTCGCGGAATCAGCGCCCCCGCTGCGCCGGCCAAAGTCGTCTTTACAAACGATCTGCGAGACATATCCGCAACCTTCATGCCGTCCTCCCTTGCGCGAAGACGCTACTCCACCCGCAGCGAGGACTCCATTGAGCGTTTAGTTTCTAGACGTTGAAGCGGTACGGTTTCTGAATGAACTGCTGAACCCTCTGAAATGCGCTTCGTGAGATCTGCCAATCACCGTCAAAGCAATTGTCCAAATCGTGGATCAAATACAGAATGTGAGCGAGAGCTCCAGCCATCGCCGCGGTCATCAGCGCATGGACCACCCAATTCTCAACCGAGAACAGATACATCGAACCAATGGTTAGAACCGCCCCGAAATAGATGAGAATTTTCAAGGCGAGGGGGATTCTCGAGCGGCCCGCGGTGAGCCGGTTGGTCCGCACGTCGGACAGATCGTTGAAACGCGAAAGAATCTCCGAGTGCAGCGCCTCATGACAACGGTTGCCGGGCTCGAAATCGTGAACGACGTCCCAGAGTTGGTCGAGAATGGCTCCGCCCCGGTCGAATGCCTCGCGATTGCTTCCTTTCGCCATCGCGGCCCATTCGCCTTGAAGCACGACATCGACATACTTGCCGATGTGATTCTCGATCTCGGACCGTCTCTCCGGTGGAAGTCCCCGCGCGGTGCGGAACAGATCGAGCAACTCATTCGCCTCGCGCTCAAACGTAGGTGCGGGTCTCGTTGAATTGGGACCAGACGACGTAGACCACGAAGGCGAGCAACACGGCGTAGATCGTCCCCAGGGTTTGCAAGTAGTTGCCGACCACGTCGTTTGTGTTGTGGAGATCGCTGGAAGATACGCATGTCCGAACGACGAGTAATCCTGCTTCGGCCATGGCGATGCCCAGGAGTACCGGCCTCAGCAGTGCTTTGACGGTCTTCAGGGTTCGGCTGGCGGACATCCAGGAGGTTAGCTTTAATCCAATCGCGTCGGTCGTAAAGAACCAAGCGCGTCCGCCGTCGCGCTGCGACAGCGGATCGGCTATGAGAGGCACCTGCCATTGCCTGGAGGTTCGATGATGAAGGCCGTCCTCGTTCGCCAATTCGGCGGTCCCGAAGTATTGAAGGTTGAGGAAGTCCCGGTTCCCAAGCCTGCCGCCGGGCAGGTTCTGGTGCGGGTCGGCGCCGCCGGCGTGAATCCCTACGACACGTACATGCGCAACGGCACCTACGCGATCAAACCCGAGCTTCCGTACACGCCCGGTTCGGACGCCGCCGGGACGATCGAAGCAGTCGGCGGCAGCGTCAGCCAGGTGAAGCCGGGCGATCGCGTCTACACCGCGAACACGATCAGCGGCGCCTACGCTGAATATGCTCTGGCGCAGGAGGGCCAGGTCCACCTGCTTCCGGCGAAGATCAGCGATTTGCAGGGCGCCAGCGTATGGGTTCCGTATGGTACCGCGTACCATGCGTTGCATCAGGCCACCAAAGCCCGCGCCGGGGAGACCGTGCTGATTCACGGCGCCAGCGGCGGTGTCGGTATCGCCGCCGTTCAGTTCGCTCGCGCCGGCGGACTGACCGTCCTGGGCACGGCCGGCACGGAAAAAGGTCTCGAATTGGCAAAGCGCGAAGGCGCGCACCACGTTTTCAATCACACCGCGCCCGGCTATCGAGAACAGATTTTGAAAACGACCGGCGGGCGGGGGGTAGACCTCATCCTCGAGATGCTCGCCAATGTGAACTTAGGTCACGATCTGAAGCTGCTCGCCACCCACGGTCGGGTGATTGTCATTGGCAGCCGGGGCGATGTCACGATCACGCCGCGAGATCTGATGTCGCGCCGGGCCTCGGTCCACGGCTTCACGCTGTGGGGGATCAGCGAAGCCGAAGCGAAGGAAATCCACGCCGCGATCTTCGCCGGCCTGCAGAACGGCACCCTTCGCCCCGTGGTGGGAAGGCAGCATCCGCTCGGCGAAGTCATTCGCGCTCAAAAAGAGGTCATGGAGCCCGGCGCCTTCGGCAAGATCGTCCTCGTTCCCTGACCTGGCCGGGCGCCTGATCCTCGCGGATGCGCTATTTCTTACGCTGGGTCAGGCTGAACCAATTGCCTGAATCGTCCTTGAAGACGGCCTCGGTCCCGTAGTGTCGCTCGGTGGGCGGGCTCTTGAACTCGACTCCCTCTTGAACTCGACTCCTTTCTTCTTCAGCTCTTCATAGTCGGCCCGAACATCGTCGGTTTGGAACACGCCCGGGCAAATCACCCCCTTGCCCACCAGCTCCCGGAATTGCTTGGCGGCAGCCGCATCGAGCGTCGGCCCGGGCACAATCGGCAGGAGGACGATCTCCATCTCCGGCTGATCTTTGGGACCGACGGTCACCCAACGGAAGTCGCCCATTTTCGAGTCGGCTCGAATCTCCATTCCGAGCTTCTTCGTGTAAAAGCCAACCGCGCGGTCCTGGTCGAGAACAAAAATGCTGACATGAGAGAGTTTCCGGATCATTCGAATCTCCTTCGAGATTGGCGCCTTCTACCCAACCACTCCCAGGCTACGCTTCTCGAAAATTGCGATGTCAGGGACCGCAGCCGATGTGGTAGAGAAAGCAGTGCGGAATCGCAAGCGGGGACCAGATCTCCGCTGATCGGTGGAGGCGATTCATCCGCCGCCGGAAACTGCTTGGCGATTCCCCAACCTGCTTGGCGAACAGGGTACTGAAGGAACCCAGGCTCTCGAAACCGACCTCGAAGCATATCTCGGTGACGGGCAGATGGTTCGAAGCAAGCAGCTCCTTGGCGCGCTCGATCCGTAGGTGGGTCAAATACGCGTGAGGCGTCTTATCGAAAGCGTAACGAAAACTGCGAAGGAGGTGGAACGGTGAGAGCTGTGCCTGCTCCGAGATGGTGCGCAGGTCGAGCCGCCTGCAGTAAGCGGAGCAGATGAAGTCCCTCGCCCGGCGAAGGCGCCAATCGAGCCTCGAAGCGGGAGGCGGCGAGTCCATGGCTGACGCCTAGCACAACACGACGGGTAACCGAAGCTGTCGAGCAGGCCGAGACGTTAACGCACAGCATTACTCGATGGCGCTTGACCGCCCAGCCTCTGAGTGGTTGTTTTCGCGCACGATGATCCAAACCACGAGGCGCGATCTCCTCCGCATCGGCCTACTCGGTTCGTTGAGCCCATGGATGGGCGGCGCAAGGCGCGCCGAAGCCGCTGCCCGAGAGCTCATCGTTCGCAGCACCCGCCCCCAAGACCTGGAAACGCCGGTGACGGCTTTGGTGGACGAGTACACTCCCAACGACATCTTTTTCGTCCGCAGCCACTTCGGTCCACCGGTCCTGGACATCAACAGTTGGAAGCTCCACGTCGAGGGGATGGTCGAGAGGCCCGCGGCTTTTACAATGTCGCAGCTCCGGAAGCTCGGCGCGGCGAAGGCTCCTGCGTTTTTGCAATGCGCCGGAAACGGGCGTGCCCTCTTTCGGCCCAAAGTTGCCGGCGCGCAGTGGGAGCGCGGCGCCGTCGGTCAAGCGCTGTGGGGCGGAGCACGCCTCTCCGATGTCCTCAAGCACGCCGGCGTCAAGGCCGGGGCGAAATTCGTCACCTTCCTTCCCGGCGACCATCCGATGGCCCCGACGGTGCCGAAATTCCTCCGCTCGATTCCGTTGGAGAAGGCGATGGCTGACGTCCTGCTCGCCTGGGAGATGAATGGTGCCGCCTTGCC
>WNFD01007317.1_pt1 | contig 10962 bp, 7 predicted proteins | sample 5400491 | NCBI WGS metagenome assembly WNFD01 (sample SAMN13153343, study PRJNA577476) | soil metagenome | isolation source: 120 cm saprolite under Douglas fir tree site 2 hole 2 replicate 2 | place: USA:California | collected 2015-04-18 | reverse complement strand
TAACCATGGTGACGGCCATGGTTTCGCCGAGAGCCCGAGCAAGGGCCAGGAAAATTGAACCAAAAATGCCCGCGCGGGCAAAGGGCACGACCACTTTCCATGTGGATTCCCAGCGCGTGGCCCCGAGAGAGAGAGCGGCTTCGCGCTGGTCGCGCGGGACGGAGAGGAGCACTTCACGGGAGACGGAAATGATATAGGGGATGACCATGATGGCGAGGACGATGCCCGCGGTCAGAAAGCCGACGCCGTAGGCCGGGCCTTGAAATAAGGGGAGGAAACCCAAGGAATGTTTGAGGGCCGGCTGAACGTATTGACGCATCAAGGGAACGACGATGAAGACGCCGAGCACGCCGTAGATGACGCTGGGGACGGCGGCGAGAAGATCGATGAAAAATTCGAGCGTGTCGGAAACTCTCGCGGGGGCCAGCTCGGCAAGAAAAATGGCGGCGCCGATGCCGAGGGGCACGGCGATCAACAGAGATACCGTCGCGGTGACGAGCGTGCCGTAAATGAAGGGCAGAGCGCCGAACTGTTCGAAGATGGGGTCCCAGACCGAGGTGCGAAAAAAATTGAAGCCGAACTTATGGCGCGGGAGAACCGAGCCTTGCCACAATTCGAAAACGAGGAGGAGAGTGACGAGCACAACGGAAGCAGCGAACAGAAAGGTGATCAGCCGCGCGATTTCATCGCCTTGGCGGAGCCGAGAAAGAAACGAGCGCGAGCCCGCGACGGGGCCCGCGCTCGGCACGGTGCTAGTCGTTGTTGCCATGTCACTGGACGTTATTCAGGGCCTTCAGTTCCTTTGCGACGACTTCCTTCGGAAGCTTTGCATAGGATAGGGCCTCCGTGTAGTTCTGTCCGTCCGCGAGCATCCACTTAACGAAGCCCTTGATGGCGTCGCGCTTGGTGGCATCGGAGAACTTAGCGGGTACGAGCAGCCAAGTAAAGCTGGAGATGGGATAGGCCGTCTTGCCAGGAGCGTCCGTAATGGAAACGCGGAAATCGTCCGGCATATTCTTCGCTGCGCCAGCCGCCGCGGCAGTGACGCTCGCAAGGTCTGCCTTGATGAAAGCGCCCGAGGAGTTTCTCACCCGGCCATAAGGCATGTTGTTCTGGATCGCGTAAATCAATTCGACATAGCCAAAGGAATTGGGTGTATTTTTGATCGTGCCGGCAACACTCTCATTGCCCTTGGCGCCTAGACCCACCGGCCAATTGACCGACGCGCCCTTGCCGACTTTGGTTTTCCACTCGTCGCTGACCTTTGAAAGATAGTCGGTCCAGATGTAGGTGGTACCACTGCCTTCCGACCGATGCACCCCTACGATGTCATTCCCGGGGAGAGCAACGCCTTTATTGGCGCCGGAAATCGCGGGATCATTCCATTTCGTAATCTTGCCTAAGAATATCCCCGCGATAGCTTCCTGGGTGAAATTAAGCTCGGCAGTCACGCCGGGAATGTTGTAGGCCGGTACGTCAGCGCCCAGCACGGTTGGAAAATGCAAGATTCCGAACCCGTGCTTGTCCTGATAGGCTTTGAGCTGATCGTCGTTCATAGGGCCATCGGTGGCGCCGAAATCCACGGTGCCTTCGGTAACTTGCTTGATGCCGCCGCCGGAGCCGATGGATTGATAGTTGATCTCGAGATTGGCGTTTTTCTTGTGGTATTCGTCAAACCATTTGGAATACATAGGGTAAGGAAACGTTGCGCCGGCACCGGTGATCGAGAGCACGCTATCCGCCCACAGAACGCCGGCAACGGCGAGAACTACCAAGAGCAATCCTGCAATTCGCTTCATGGTTCATCTCCGTCTGAAATGATGGTCTTTTTTCAGAGATAGCAAGTATGTTCGCCGATTGTTACGGTATTGTTACAACAGGTTCATTGTTGTTTGAATCGGCGTCCATTTGCGGCAGGCAAGGGCGCGTAAGGCTCTTCTGATGAGGGATTTAGGGCAATTTCGAAAATCGACCAAATAAAAAGGGCAGCTCGGTGAGGAGCTGCCCTTTTTTTCCGTCCCCAGGGGAGAGACGGACCGCAGATTGCCTGGCCTGGACTAAGGCAGGTAATAGCGGAAAGAGGTGAACAGCATGTTGTCCACGGCGTGCGGGCGGACGCTCGCTCCCGCCACACCGGTCGCGGAGTTGAAGGCATTGCCGGACCAGCCATATTTCGTCAGGTAGGAGTACTGCACCCCCCACTGCACACGGCCCTTCGGACCATTGTAAAACTTGTGCCAGAAGCCGAGCGTGCCTTCCACGATGTGGTGGATGTCGCCCGTGCATGTGCCGCCGCCACCCGGTGAGGGGTTGGTAGCAGTCCCACCAGGAAAAGTCTCCGTGGCGCAGCCTGAGTTGTTGAACAACGCTGAGCCATAGCCCACCGGGACGGGATTGCCCGCGGCATTTGTGAAGGTGTATGCCGTACGCGCGGCATATTCGCCGCCTCCGTACGCATATATGTCCAGCTTGGCATTGGGATGGAGTTCGAGGGTGCCGAGCCACGCAGCAGAATGAATCGGGGCGAGCGTACCATCCGGGCGCGCCGTTACGTCCGCCAACTGTGCCGAGCTGAAGCGGCCGATGCCATCGCCGCCCTGGAAGTGAGCAGCGAGGTCAGCTTTTTTGGCTATGATCGGAAAGCGCGCTGTAAAGCCCACGCCACCGCCAACCCTGGAATCGTTGAACGCGCCGGTGACTGAAGTTGCCGTGGCGCAACCAGCGGGAAGCGTGAGACTCAGAGCGCCGCACGGATAGACGCGATTGCGGAAATTGCTCAGGATGCCGACTACCTCGTAGTGGCCCCAACCTGGATCCACAGTCGCCTTCACGAGGAAGTCTGGCGCACGGTTGACCGTGTATCCAGTCGGATCGAACGCGTTGTACAAACCGCCGCCTGCACCGGGTGCGTTGACGAAGAAGTTCGCGGGGAAGCCGCGGCCGCCGATGGTCGTCTGCGGTCCCTCAATGCCGGCGCCAACCGCAAACTTGCCGAAGTCCTTTACGACGCGGAAGCTGTAGGCGCGCTGCCAAGCCCAGCCGACGACGTATTGGGGATCGATCTGGAGAGGGAGAGCTTCCTGGCGATTGGCGATGCCCTTCTTGCTTTCGGTCACCAAGCTCCACATCTGGCCCGCCGCGACCGAGAAACCGTTCTCCCAGGTAACGTTGGCCCACAACTGTCGCTGACGGAACACATAGCTGTTGCTTTGCCGGTTGTTGGAGGTCGTGCCAGCCCCGAGGAAATCCGCCTCGAAGTAACCCATCACCTTGGCACCGCCGATATTCGTTTCGGCTATCACTATCGGGCGGGTCTGCCGGGCGGTGAAGTTGTTTTCCGTTACCTTGCTGAGTGCGAGGCTCGGATACGGAATGCCGGTGAACGGAGTGTTGATGTCCCCGCTGGTGGCGCGGCTGCGGAAAACCGTTTCAGCGGCGATGAAGCCGGCCGGAGTCAGCGTGATTCCCTTGAATTTGATGGCTGAAGGGCCTTCCTCCGTCGCCTTCTTTGCTTCCGCTTGCTCCGTGGCCACAGTGGTCTTTAGGACCTCGTTGCTGGCCTTCAAGTCGCTGACCGTGGAGTTGAGCGAAACCGCAGTGGATTTCACTTCGGCGGTGGTGTTCACGGCTTCGGTGGCTTTGGTGGACGCTTCGGCTGCGCGCGCGTTGGCCGCTGCTGCTGCCTCGCGCGCTTCATCGATCTGGCGGTCGCGTTTGGCGAGCTCCTCCTTCAGCGTCTGAAGCTGCTCCTGTTGCGACTGCAGAGTCTGGCGGAGCTCCTCAAGCTGGGCCGCGATGGCCGCGTCGGACTTCTCAGCCTTCTTGGCCGCCTTGGGCTTCGCCGGGTGAGCCGAATTGGCGGGCTGCGGATCGGCGTTCTTCGGCGTATCGGCAAAAGCAGTTCCGGAAACGAGGAACAACGATAGTGATAGTGCTGCTAGTTTTTTCATTTCCTCTCTCTTTGGAGCAAAATTCGACCTGGTACCGAAATGAATGCGTACCGCCCCGCGGCTGAAGGTAAAGGCCCCGTCTTACAACTACGTCAACTGAATGTGAATATCCTGTAACAATCACTGGGAATTCACGGGAAACCATTGACGTATCAGAGGTTGCGGATTTCTCGGTGAATCAACAGCGGCACCTGGAGGTCGAGACAAACCGAGAAAAGCGTGCCTGGTTCGTGTCTCTTCCGCCCGTGGGCTGTAGAAAAAACCGAATCATCCGAAGTCTCCAAAAGCCAGCTTACCCTCGGCACCGCGAGGAAGAACCTATTTCGGTGCCGAAATCGTATAGGCGAGGACGATTTGGGTCAAGCGATATTGGTATTTGGCATCCGTGTCGGCGATGTCCGCCTGCAATTGTAGCGGCGGGTCTTTTAGACCCGTGCTTTCAGTAGTGGCAAGCCCTCCATGGCTTCTTCGGTCCAACTACCGCCGGACAGTTCGGCCTGGCTGAACTCGACGATGGAGCCGAGAACCTCTCTTCGTTGCACCGCCCCGGGAACGCCAATCTCCCGATTGGCGGTGTGAACCACGCCACCAAGTTCTTCTCCATCGCGCGATCTTTGCGCGATGAATCCTGCTTGCCCTGAGCCTGCCGAATGGGGCTGTGCTCCTCGCCAAGATATCACACAGTCGCATTAATTGTAAGCCACACCTACATTTGACTTACATTTCGCCATTCAGTATACTTATTTCGAATCTTGCTTCTTGGAGTCCGCATGAAAGCTGAAGTCTCCACCGTTACCACCAAAGGCCAGTTGGTCATTCCCGCGAAGCTTCGCCGCAAATATTCCATTAAAAAAGGTACGCAGGTGGCCTTCCTCGAAGAGGAAAATCGCCTCATTCTCCAACCGCTCACTCCGGAATTTATCCGCAGCCTCCGCGGCTGCCTCGGCAAAGACTCCAAGGCTCTAGAAATTCTCCTCGAGGAGCGCCGCCGAGAGCGAAAACTGTGAAGCACCCCACCCTATGAAGCGTATTGTTCTCGACGCCAGCGCCGTCATGACCTTTTCGGCTAACCGTCCCGGCGCCGAAAAGGTCGAGCAACTCATTCACCTCGCCCTCGATGGCAAGCGCGAACTCCTCATGTGCGTCGTCAATTGGGGCGAGGTGTACTATTCCGTCTGGCGCGACCAAGGCCCGGGATTCGCCCGGCATATTCTCGCGCAGATTGCCCAACTCCCAATCCATTTGGTCCCAGCGGATGTCGAGCTCACGCGCCACGCCGCCGAATTCAAAGCCAACTTCAATCTCCCTTACGTCGACGGCTTCGCCGCCGCCCTCGCCCTCCAGCGCAAAGCCTCCCTCGCCACCAGCGACCGGGACTTCGCCCACGTCGAAAAAAAGCTCGATATCCTCTGGACCACTTAGCCCTGTGCGCAGTCGAACGATCAACTATCGAAGAGGGGGGAGATGGGGACCGGAGCCAGGGGTGATCAAGCTCGCTCAGTCTCGCAGGCCGGGGTCACGTCCGAATGAAGGGCGTGTGAATTCTTGGTGATGACGGAATCCCCGGCAGAGGGCAGATCGGTCTGTCCGGCCTGGTCGGGCCGGACCGCGAGGCCACGGCCATGGCGGACATCAAGGCCACGGACCCAGAAGATGATGTCTTCGGCGATGTTGGTGGCGTGGTCCGCGATGCGCTCGAGATGGCGCGTAGCAAGAATGAACTGCAGGCCCGGGCCCACTAGAGCAGGCTCGTGAGTCATGTGTTGGAGTAATTGTTCGAAAATGCGATCGCGGTATTGATCGACGACATCGTCGCTTTCGAGAACTTGCGTGGCCATTTCGACGTTACGGAAAATGAGCGAGCCGAGACTCTTGCTGACCATGGCGCGAACGGCGGAGGCCATCGGAGCCAGCTCTTCGGGGACCCGCGCGCCCTGCATTTCGCGCAGGGAGACGACGCGCTCGGCGAGATTCACGGCGATGTCGCCGATGCGCTCGAGGTCGTTGGTGATTTTCAGGGCGGCAACGATGAGCCGCATCTCATCGTCGGTAAACGAACCTCGGCGAAGCAGGCGGATGGCATGTTCATCGATGACAATTTCCATTTCGTTGATGCGGGGCTCGAGGAGAAACACTTCTCCGGGGAGAGCCGACGTACCGGGATTTTCCAGGCTAACGATGGCGTCGAGCGCGCGGTTCATGGCGCCTTCAACGGTGCGCGCCATGGAAACGAGATAGTTCACGAGCGTGTCGTAAAGCACGACTTCGGTGAGTCCGGCATTTGCCGCCATGGGTCTCCCTCTGGAGGGGAGGAAAGGAAGTCACACTCCCCTTCGTACGCAAAATTCTGCCTCGAAAATGGTTACAGCCTGTTCACACTATTGTGAAAATGCTGCAAAAGACGGGATTTAGAGGGCTGCTGAACTTTCGCTGTCCTTCCGCCATTTGGGCTAGCGGGCGGGGCGCAGGGCTGCCCGCTCCGGGTCGAAGAGGGGCACCGTGAAATGGAACTGTGAACCTTGGCCCACTTCGCTCTCAACCCAGATGCGGCCGCCGTGAACTTCAACAAGATGCTTGGCGATGGAAAGCCCTAGCCCGGTGCCGCCGACCTCGCGCGAGCGCGCAACATCAACGCGGTAGAAGCGTTCGAAGATGCGGGACTGGTCGGCCCGCGGGATGCCGATACCGGTGTCAGACACCGTAAAGGTTACTTCCGCGCCGTTGGCTGAAGCGCTGACCATGATCTGGCCGCCGGCCGGAGTGTATTGCATGGCGTTGTCCAGCAGATTCTGCAGAACTTCGGAAAGACGGCGACGATCCGCGGCGATGTCCGGCAAGCACTGCGCCAGATTGACGGATATGCGCAGATCTTTTTCGGCGGCGGGGCGCTGGGTGGTTTCGATGCAGCTTTCGACGAATTGGGAAACGCTCAGGCGGCGGATTTCCAGTTCCAGCCTGTCGGCATCCATTTTCGAAAGCTTGAGCAAATCGTCGGTGAGCCGCGCGAGACGCCGCGAGTGTTCGAGAATGATTTCGAGGAAGCGGATGCGATTTTGCGGATCGTCAATGGCCCCGGCGAGCAGCGTTTCCGCAAAACCCTGAATCGCGGTAAGCGGCGTTTTGAATTCATGGGTAACGTTGGCGACAAAATCGCGGCGCACGCGCTCGAGCTTGCGCAAATCGGTGATGTCATGAAGGACGAGCACGGCGCCGGACTTTTCTCCTCCGCGCACGGCCGTGGCGGTTGCGGCAAAAAATCGCTGGCGCACGGTGCCGGTTACAATTTCCGCGTGCACCGCAGGTTCGCCGCTTAGCACATTGCGCACCGCTTCAATCAATTCCGTCTGCCTGACGGATTCGACGAGAGCGCTACCGATCCTTGGCGGCACGTCGAGGCCAAGAATTTCGGCGAAACCAGGGTTCGAGAAAACCACGCGGTTCGTGGCATCCACCACTGCCACGCCTTCCACCATGCTGCCGAGAATCGCTGCCGAGAGGTTGCGCTCATCCCTGAGAGTGCGGATGGTGAGGTCGAGGCGCGCCGCCGTCTCACTTAGCGATACCGCCAGTTTGTCGAGGGCGTCACCGGCGGGGTCGGCAAGGAGCGGCCGGAAATCGCCCTGGGCGACACGGCGCGAAAACTCCTGCAGGCGGTCCACGCGGTCCGCAAAGCGCCGCGAGACCAACAGCGAAGCAGCGCCAGAAATCAGCAGAATGACGAATGACGACAGCCACAGGCTGTGGCGGAAGGAATCCAGGACTTCATCAACGGTTGCGACCGGGAGCGCGAAGCGAAGTACCACAGGCTCGCCGGTGGCCAGGTTTTGCCGCACGGCGTAATACAACAGATTGCGATTGATCGTCACACTGTGACGGATGGATTGGCCCTCGCCCTTCGCGAAGGCATCGCGGATTTCGGGGCGGTCCGCGTGATTTTCCATCGTCGAGGGATCGGACTGGGAGTCCGCCAGCACTTGGCCCTTAGCGGTGACGACGGTTACGCGGACGCCGCTGGCCGCCATTTTCTCAACCCATTCACGCAGCGCGGCGCGATCGGCGGCGTCTGAACTCGTGGCCACGGACGCAGACGGTGGTGGACTTGCAAGCGCGATGTGTGCAACGGAAGCGAGCTGTTCGAAACCCGCGCGCTGATAGTCGCGCCGCAGGGCACGCTCGGCGTAGAAATCGACGGGGATCAGGACCGCGATCAGCAGGGCGAGAATGGCAAAACCGAGTTTCCAAAAAAGATTAAGCTGCACGGGTTTCAAACAGATACCCCGCGCCCCGGACCGTTTTCAAATGCATGGGGTTTTCCGGATCGGACTCGATTTTTTCGCGCAAGCGGCGGACATACACGTCCACGCTGCGCGGTGTAACGAAGCGATCCGTTCCCCAGACCGCATCGAGCAATTGATCCCGAGTAAAGACGCGGTTGGGGCGCGAAGCAAGGTAATAGAGCAGCCGGAATTCGAGCGTGCTGAGCGGTACGGGTTTCCCGGAATGGCTCACGCGATAGGACGCCGGATCAATCGCCAGCTTGCCGATCTCAATGGTGCGCGGCGCGTCGGCGGGCGGCTCGGCACGGCGGAGCAGCGCCTTGACGCGCGCGAGCAATTCGCGCGGGCTGAAGGGCTTGGTCACATAATCGTCGGCGCCCATCTCGAGCCCAACGACGCGGTCGGCTTCTTCGCCGCGGGCCGTGAGCATGAGAATGGGCAAACGATTGAGTGAGTCATCCCGGCGAATCTCCCGGCAGATTTCCAGGCCGGAAAGTTTCGGGAGCATGAGATCGAGAAGCAAGAGATCGGGTGGCATTTTTTTCAACGTGCTCAGGCCAGTGCTGCCATCATGAGCAGAGCTGACCTGAAAGCCTTCGTTCGCGAGATTGTAGCGGACCAGTTCGACGATATCGCGGTCGTCTTCGATGATAAGGATGCGTTTCATGCAGTTAGAGCGTACCGCACGCCGGCTTGGCGGCAGTGTACCGTAGGACGGCGAATTGCGGTAGGCATGGAGAAGATTTTGAACACTCGGGATTTGACGTAACACGCCTGATTGTCACAGAAGGGCGGCGCGGCTAGGTAACGCGGCGTTTACATGAATGTGAATGTAGTGTTAAAGCCGAGAAAACCTAGTCGCTGGTTGAAGTTGTGAAGGCGAGGGCGAGAAGCGTCTTTTGCTCCAGCTCATGGGCCTTAGCGGAGCCCGTTGCCGGGCTGGCGCTAGCGGAACGCTTGACCGAGCGAACGCTGAGCCCCCTGGCCTTTGCGATACGTTCGAGCCGCGGCAAAACGTACCCCACTGCGCCCATGTTGCCAGGCTCTTCTTGGACCCACACGATCTCGCGCACGTTGGGATGCTCCGCGATGGCGGCGGAGATTTCCGTGCGCGGCAGCGGGTAGAGCTGGTCCAGAAAGAAAATGGCGGTATTGGTGTCCTTACGGCGGCGGCGTTCTGCGCGCAACTCGTGGCCGACTTTTCCGCTGGCGATCAGGATGCGCCGGGCGTCCTGCACTTCGCGGTCGGGAACCAGCGGCAGGAAGCGCGGTTTCGTGAATTCCTCGATTTGCGAGCTGGCGTCGGGATGGCGCAGCATACTCTTGGGGGTGAAGACGATCAACGGCTTGCGCCACAAGCGACGAACTTGACGGCGCAGCATGTGGAAATACTGCGCGGCGGTCGAAGGCTGGCAGATTTGCATGTTGTCTTCCGCAGCGAGCTGCATGAAGCGCTCCATGCGCGCGCTGGAATGCTCCGGCCCCTGGCCCTCGTAACCGTGTGGCAGGAGCATCACAATCCCGGCCGGCAGATTCCATTTGTCCTCGCCGGCGCTGATAAACTGGTCGATGATGACCTGCGCGCCGTTGGCAAAATCGCCGAACTGAGCTTCCCACAGAACGAGGGCCTCCGGATAATCGCGGCTGAATCCGTATTCGAAACCGAGGCAGCCTGCCTCGGAAAGAGAAGAGTTGTAGATTTCGCAGAACGCCTGATTGGGCGAAAGGTGGCAGAGCGGAAGGTAATCGTGCTCGGTCACCGTATCGACCAGCACGGCATGGCGCTGGTTGAACGTGCCGCGCTGTGTATCCTGTCCGGTGAGTCGAATGGGATTGCCTTCCAGAACGATGGACGCAAACGCCAGCGCCTCCGCGAACCCGTAGTCTACGGCGCGCTTTCCGTGGCCCATCTCGGAGCGTTGTTCGAGCAGCTTCACGATCTTCGGATGAACATGAAAGCCGTCCGGCACGCGCACCAAGCCGGCGGTGATTTCTTCAAGCCTTTCAGGAGAGAGGCCGGTGTCCACTTCATATTCCGGCTTGTAGCGGCCGTGGCTATAGGGCGCCCAGTACTCCGGCAGCTTTCGGAGATGCGGGATCTTTCTCAGCGCGCGGGCTTTGGTCTGTTCTTCTTCGTATTCCTTGCGAACTGTTTCCGCAATCCGCGTCGAGTCGATGCCGGTGCTTTCAGCATAAAGCTTCCAAAGCGGCGCATGATTTTTGATGCGCTCGTACAAGAGGGGCTGAGTGATCGTCGGGTCGTCCACCTCGCTGTGGCCGTGACGGCGGTAGCCGATGAGGTCCACGACGACGTCACTGCCAAACGTGGCGCGATAATCCGCGGCGAGTCTGCCGATGCGCACAACCGCGTCAGGGTCTTCCGCGTTAACGTGGAAGATGGGCACGGACTGGCGCTTAGCTACGTCTGAAGCGAAGCGCGAGGAATGCTCCTGAATAGGCTTGGTCGTGAATCCGATGAGGTTATTCACGATGACGTGAATCGTGCCGCCAACGGTGTAAGCCCGCAGGTCGGCAAAGTTAAGCGTTTCCGCCCAAATGCCCTGGCCCGCGAAAGCCGCGTCGCCATGCATGACAATGGGAACAACTTTGTTCAGTGTTTCGCGCGAACGGTCGACGAAGGGTCCACGCAAGCCGTGGCGCGTCTGCTTGGCGCGCGCGCGGCCAACGGCGACGGGATCAACGGCCTCCAGATGGCTCGGATTCGAAACGAGGTG
>WNFD01020891.1_pt1 | contig 10963 bp, 8 predicted proteins | sample 5400491 | NCBI WGS metagenome assembly WNFD01 (sample SAMN13153343, study PRJNA577476) | soil metagenome | isolation source: 120 cm saprolite under Douglas fir tree site 2 hole 2 replicate 2 | place: USA:California | collected 2015-04-18 | reverse complement strand
GACAAAAGTCTGGATGGCGGCAGCCGCCTGAGTGGTATCCGCGGCAACGCCGAAAGTAACCGCGCCGGAACTGGTCCCGGTAAGATTCAGTGTGACACCGGGTATCACACCCGCTACGGTGTTGGTGGCGCTGTCGATGGGAATACCATCCACTGTCAGGGAGGCATCCGCGCCGGTCACTGCCTTATGGAAATTCAGTCCGGTGACAGCGCCGGAAATCGTGAGATCTCCCGCGGCCCCGGAGGAGGAACTAAGAATCGAAAGCCGCGCTCCGGCGGCATCCGTAATCACGCCGGCACTCACACCGATATTGGCCGCATTGATGGTCGCCGCAACGCCGGCAAGAGTGTTATTGGATGAGTCAATCGTCACAGGGACGGCGGTTGCCGAACCGACCTTGATACTGAAGGCGCCGGTGGAAATCGGAGTCGAGGCGGAGGCCACCGCATCGGTATAGACAGAGGAAGTCTGCGCCAGACCGGTCACTACGATCTGATGCTGGCCAAGCGGAGCGGTACTGTCGGCTGAGGCGGTCAGGACGCCGGCGTTCGAAGCGGTGATATTCGTGCTGATGATCTGAAGGGCCGACACCTGAGCGTTCAGCTGCGTCTGCTGCGTCTTCATCTGCTGTTCGGGCAGCCTCTGGCCCTGCATCAGGCTGGCAACCGTGCTGCCAACGTCAATGCCTGTGCCGAGCTGCCCGCTGGTACCGGAAGAGGAGCTTGCAGAAATTGTGCTCATTTTGTCTGGTCCCGCTTAATTCATCTGGTTTCAGGAATCGCTTTTTCCTGGCTGAAAGTTGGTCAGGGTTAAGGAAGAGGACGGGCCTGAAGGCCCGCCCTCTCAGGTTTCAGGATTACTGCAACAGTCTGAGCACACTCTGCTGCGACTGGTTGGCCTGCGACAGAGCGGCAATGCCGGTCTGCGTCAGGATCTGGAATTTCGACATATTGGCGACCACCTGCGGGATGTTGGCGGCGGTGATGCCGTCCATGGCCGAGGTCAGGTTCTGCACCTGAGTATTGGCCACCGCGGTTGCCGCGCTCATGCGGTTGATGTTGGCGCCGATGGTGCCGCGCAGTGAAGCCACGGACGTGATGGCGCTGTTGATAGCCGTCAGAGCGGCGGTGGCGTTGGCGGCCGAGGTCAGCGTATTGCCGCTCAGGTTGACGGCGCTCGCTCCGACGCTGCTGGAAGAGAGCACGCCGGTGGTGGTGGCAATCGTAACGTTGGCGGCCGCCGAACTGCCGTCGCTCACGAAGATCGAGCTGGCGCTGGCGGTGAATACCGAAGTGCCGTTGTAGGTCGTGCTGGCGCCGATGCTGTCGATTTCCGTCTTGATCGAGGTGAATTCCGCGTCGATCGCCGTGCGCTGGCCGCTGCTGAGCGTGCCGTTGGCCGACTCGGTGGAGAGCGTGACCGCGCGATTCAGAAGAGACGTAACCTGAGAAAGAGCTCCGTCAGCGGTCTGCAACTGCCCGATGCCGTCGTTCACGTTCTGTACGGACTGATTCAGGGCGGCGATGTTGGCATTCAGGCCGTTGGCGATGGCCAGGCCGGCGGCGTCATCCGCGCCGCTGTTGATGCGCGAGCCCGAAGACAGCTGGAAAAGGGTCTTCTGCAGGCTGGTGTTGGTCATGCTCACCTGGTTCTGCGCCATCAATGAAGAGATGTTATTGAGTATGCTGACTGACATGTTGGTACTCCTTTTCGGAGGTCCGATTCGCGATCGCTGGATCGGCCGATTTCGGTTCCGGGCTTAATTTGTTCTCTGTTCCTATCGGCGATGGTTCGGAGACCTTTAACCCGCCCGCGCCGCCCTGCGCGACCATTGTGTTGTCACCCAGTTGTGTCAGCTGCCGATGGATTCCCTGCAACTCAACCGATCCGGGAAATTTTTCCAGTGCGGTCATCACGGTGCGCAGAGCCCGTTCAGGCTGCTTCGCGTACACCCAGAGCGTCACGGTGCGCAGAAAAGCGGGCTGCGAAAACCCCGTGCTGGTCAGCTTCTCCTCGGAAACGGCGGCGGCCTCGGCGATGCGGCCTACATTGACCAGCCCCGTAATCAGGCGATCAAACAGTTGAGGAGAGCGGCTGTTCTCGATGGCGGCCCGCATCTTTTTCAGGCCTGGCTCGACGTGGCCCAGACGAATTTCGGTCAGCCCCAGTTTGCTCAATACTTCCCGGCTTCTGCTCTGTTTGCCGGCCCGGATGTAAGCGCGCCGGGCCTGGTCGAATTGCCGGCAGTTATAAAACGCGTCGCCTTCCACCTGACGGCATTGCGCCACGTCGCCGCCGCACTGGCGGGCGCGCTGGAAGCATGCGGGCGCTTCGGCGTGCCGCGAGAGCCGCGCCAGCGCCATGCCCCGGAAGAACCAGGCCACCGCCATCCGTTCGTTGAGTTCGCACGCGCGGATAAAAAGCCGCAGAGCTTCCGCATCGTTGTGAAAGTTGTCGAACTCCACCAGCCCGAGTTCAAAGTGCGCCTGCGCGCTGCGCGGCATCTCTTTGACCTTCCGGCGCCCCAGTTCGCGATAAAGGATGTTCTTCGCCGCCCTCTGGTCGGGCGCGGCGGTGAAACCGAAGTGATGAATGATGAACTCGGCCTGCCCCAGTCTTCCGCCCACCGACTCGATGCGCGCCCCGACGGTTTCGTGAACGCGCCCTTCAAAACAAAATTCCGGGTTGTTGCGGAAGAGGCGCACGTTCTGATGGGGAAGGTAACCTTCGAAGACATCGGCCCGGGAAAGCCGGCCATCGTTACTGATCGCGGCCTGGTCCCAGAGCCGCTCATCCATACCCAGCACATAGTTGCGGATGGTCACCTGATATCCGTCGACGCCCGGGTTGTGAAGCGCGGCGGGAACCTGTGCGCGGGCCTGGTCGTCGAGCTGCTCATCGGCGTCGAGAACCAGTATCCAGTCCGATTTCGCCTCGCGCAGAGAAGCGTTGCGGGCGGCGGCAAAATCATCCTGCCAGGGAATGCCGATGACGCGCGCCCCGAAATTTTCCGCCAGCGCGATGCTGAGGTCTTCGGAGCCGGTATCGGCGATCACAATTTCATCCACGATGCCGCGGACGCTGGTCAGACAGCGCGCGAGGTCTTCCCCGCCGTTGCGAACGATCATCGACAGGGCCACCGTGGGATTCATGCCTGTACTCCCTGCGCTTCCGCCGCATGCGGATGCATTGTTTTTCTAAATTCGTCGGCGAAGCGCGGGCCCAGATGCTCCCAGCTGAACCGCTTCTCCTGTGCGCGCCGGAAATCTTCGAGGATCCCCAGGGCCGCGGCCCGACGGTGCGAATTGGTCAGCAGCGCGCGCCACTGTTCCACCGCGGCCAGGGCGTTGCCGTCGCCATGCATATCGAAACGCGATACGGAAGCCAGTTCCGACGGCAGGCCCTCGGTAATCCACCGAGTCACCCGGTAGTCGTGCATCAGGCACGGAAGACCGGCAAAGTGAGATTCCAGATAACAGAGTCCGAACGTCTCATCCAGGCTTCCGCACAGTGACAGATCGGCCAGAGCATAGACATCGGGCATGCGCTCGAACGGGACACCGATCCGCGGAATAAAACGACTTCCGAACAGAGCATGCGCTTCTTTTTCCCAGGCGGCCGGTTCCGGGCCGCGCGATCCGGCGACAATCCAATAGAAGTTTTCGTCACTCGCCAGCGGGGCCAGCTCGCGCGCCAGATAAGGGAAATTCTTTACCTCATTGTCGAAGGCCCCGACGGTCAGCACGGCGAAAGCCCCTTCCGCAATACCGGCTTCCTCGCGCAAAAGTGTCCGCCGCCCGGCTGAATTCTGAAAGGGCGCGCTCAAGCCGGCCATGGGCAGCTCAAGAATCGAATCGGGCCGCACGCCCAGAGCGCGCAGCCGCTGAGCTATCGAGGGAGTAATCGCGTGAAAAGTGAATTTCGCGGAGGAAAGGCGTTCTATGGCGGATGGATAGACCCAATCGGTGTGGATGATCGTTTGAATTCGTCCGGCCAGACTTTCACGCGCCAGCAGTTCCAGCAAGCCCGTGGATTTCCCTCCGGCATCCATCAGGCCGCCCTGCCACTTCACATAAACCAGGTCCGGAGGGTTCACGCGGATTTCCTCGCGCAATCGCACCACCGCGGAGATGCCAAACAACTGATCTTCGGTGTGCTGCGCCCAGTCGTGCAATTCCGGAAAAGACAGAAACCCGCGATCGGGATGTTTACGCAGCTTTTCAAGCGCCAGCATTTCGAGTTCTTCTCTGCCGAAAAAAGGCAGGCCGTCGATACCGGGCGCGTCCGCCGATCCCCAGCAACTGACCTCGCAGCTCTGCACCCTGAGTTGCTCCGCCATGTCGAGAACGAAACGCTCGTAACCGCGGCGGGCCGTCCCGAGGCCGGAAGCGAGGATAAGAACTTTCATATCCTCAACTCCTCAAGATCGCGGTTTTCAGCCGAGCGGGTTTCAGCCGAAGCGCGGCTGAAACCCTCTTCATGTTCCGGCCGCAGTCTGGTGTTGAGCGCTTTGCGAATTCCCTGCTCCAGCGAAATGGAAGCCTGCCATCCATAGGCTTTGGCCAGCGACGGATCGGCCACCCTGCGGGGTGACGACGATTGCTTGGTGATGTCTCCGGAAACCTTCGGAGCATAGCCCACGGCTTCAGCCATCTGCTTTGCCAGCGAGAAGAAGTCCGTGCCGATGCCGGTGCCGATCTGCACCGGCACGCCCCGGGGAAAATGTTCAATGCCATGCACAATAGCGCCGGTCAGGTCTTCGATGTGTACCCAGTCGCGAACCTGACTGCCGCCCCACACGACCAGCGGGTCTTCGCGGCGACGCGCACGACCCACGATGGCCCGAAACGGATACTCAAAGGACTGGTCTCCGCCGTACCCGCTGAAGGGGCGCAGGATCACCACGGGAATGCCCTGCTTATGCAGGCACTGGGCAAAAGCTTCCAGCGTCAGCTTGACCATGCAATAGGGGTCTTCGGGAAAATCGAGAGCGCAGCTCGACATCACCACCATGGCTTTCGCCGGCGGATTGCCCTCCACCCACCTGAACATCCTGGCGTCCAGTTCCAGATCCTCAAAAGCCTTCATCCCGATCTTTCCCCGATCATGGACATTGATAATGTTGGCGGCGAGATGAACCACGACATCCCACTTCATCGCGGCCTGCGGCGACTGCAGAAAACCTTCCAGGTCTTCCGTGCCATGGACCTCATAGCCGGCGCGCACCAGTTTTGGAACCAGGTGACGTCCGACAAATCCTTCGTATCCGGTGACGAATGCCCGCATCAGGAACCTCCCAGGGCGGAAAGTAAAACCTCACATCGCAGCTCCAGCCGATGAAGCCGATGGACCTGCTCACAGCAAATGCGCGTGGCCTCGGCCCTTTCGGCCTCGTGCTCCAGACAAAAGCGGATGCTCTCGCCCAGCTGATCGGGCCGGCTGCTGTCATAGAAATGGGCCTGCACGTTGTCGAAATTCCGGTGTTCGGCAATCGCAGAAGTGATAAGAAAGGTGCCGCAGGCCAGAACTTCATAGACCTTGGTGACCGCCAGCTGACAGAGCGTGGGCAGGTTCACAAAGACCTTGATGCGACGCAGATTCTCGGCGTATAACGCCGCGGTCTCGCGGACCCGCAGGCCGCCCAGATCCTGAACCTGAATGTTGCCGCAAAGAAGTCTGATCCCGCCCAGATGCGGAATGAGTTGATCCAGAAACTGTTTGCGTTTGGGGTAGATCAGGCCGACAAAGGCGGTGTCGAAATCCTTGCGCACGTTCCAGTCGGGCTTGAAGACCTCGGTATCCACGCCGAACGGAAGCCGGCGCAGGCCGAATTTTTCATCCTGAATCGCGGGCGAGAAGGTCGAATCCGCCAGCTCTTGTATCGCTTCGATGGGCAGACGGCCGTAATCTTCCCGCTCGACCGTTTCGTGCATCCAGGAAACCCTGGGAACGGCGATATCGCGCCAGTCCGGATAAAGCGAAAGTATCTCGGGCCGCATATGTTCGGGCCCGGAGAGCAGGATGCCGTCGTATTCCCGCAATTGTTCACTGGTCGGATAGTTGTGCAGGTTCCTGAGTGACGCAGATCGGTCTTCGCAGCTGAGCGAATTTGGCATGGTCTCAATAGGAAGAGGAAGCACCTCGTGCCCCATCCGTTCAAGCGTGTCAACCAGGCCGGTGGCCAGCGACCATGCGCAGTAGAGAGAGCCGGGATAAAAGCATGCGAGTTTCATCTGCGCGCTCCCGCGGACGACAGCTCCGTCGCCGGGGTCGGCGCGGATTGCCCGCTCCACAGGGAACAGAATGTCTCCACCAGGTAAAACCAGTACACCTGAGGAACAGCTCTGCTGAAGAGGACCGCGATCATGTCGGCGGCGCTGCCCTGCTTCGCCGGCATATCGAAGTATTTGCGGAAATCGATGGAATCGTATTGCTCAAGCGCTTTCACGCTCTCTTCGACCTCGCTCCGCCTGGCAGCCAGGATCGTCCGGAATTGTTCGATGTCCGCAACCGTTAGTCCCGGCCTGCATGCGAAGTTGCGGAAACATGAACGGATCGGTGCTGAGAAACCACATCAGAGCGCTTTCGCGCGCGCCCGATTCGTATTCAAAGGTTCCGAGTACGGCAAGGTTTTTTTCGCCGCCTGTCCGATGCTTAAAGAGGTGCTCCCGCAGCAGATCGATGTGGGCAATGGTGTCATCGTTGATGAGCAGCAGGTATTCGCCCCTGGCTCGTTCCACGCCCATCCTTCTTGCGGCGCCCGCGCCCTGGTTATTCTGGCGGAGGCAGTGCAGGCGAAACGGCGTGCGCAGGCTTTGCAGGAATGACCGCGTATCGTCGGCGGAGCCGTCATCCGCCACGATGACTTCAAAATCCTGGGCCGGCAGCGACTGAAGGGTGAGCGCCCGCAGGCAGCGTTCCAGCTTCTCCCGCCGGTTGAAGGTCGGAACAATCACGGAGATCGCCGGAGCCGAACCGGCGGCCCGCACGGATTTGGATTTGGTCGCCTCCCGCCGCAGGGCGGGGTTCAATTCCGGCAGGCACAGCCTGGCTTCCTGGCCGCAGCGGGCCGAAGATTCGGATTCGCCCAGCTCCCGGTAGCAGCGTTCCAGCATGCTGAAGACGCGGGCGAAAAAGGGCGTGCGCGGGACCTGACCTCGCACGTAGGAAAAAATATGACGCAATTGCCGGCGGGCCTCGGAAGGCTTCTCCATTTCCAGGAGCCGTTCCGCCAGTTCCAGATAAGCGAGCGCCCGCAGGACGTAACGAGAATCGGGAGGCTGCGCGGTCAGCGCCTGAGGATGAAACTCTTCCACCAGATTGAACGAGAAGCGATGCTCGGGGTCGAAAGGCTGAGGAACGATACCCTCGGCCTTTTTCATGATCTCCGAAATCCGGGCGTCCTGGCGTTGAACGGAAAATTCCGTTTCGATGTGGCGGCGGCCGCTGCCGGAGAGCCGCAGCCACAGATCGGAACCCTTATACAAATCGACGGCTTTATTGCAGAACGGTCCGGTCGAATCGGCAATCAGAACATTTTCGCCGTCGGTCAGAGCCATGCCTTCGGCGCCGATGGTGGTCGTGACCAGTGGAATGCCCTGCGACAGGGCCATCAGGTTTTTGGTCTTGATGCCCGTGCCAAAGCGAATCGGCGAAAGAAAAACGCGGAATCCCTTCAGCGCTTCTTCAAGGTCGGCCACGTAGCCGAGCACCCGGACACCTTCCGTCGACGTCAGGTCCGCGGGAATATTATTGCCGACCAGATGCAAATTCGCTTCCGGCAGGCGTTTCCGGATGCGCGGCCATATCTCCTCGCACAGCCAGGCAATGGCGTCACGGTTGGCAAGGTTGTCGTAGTTGGCGAGAAAAACAAAATCCCGGCGAGAGTCGGGTCCCGGGGCCCGCGCATTGGTTTCAGCGGTCATGGGCAGCAGCTCGATCTGAAGTTCAGGAGCGAGTTCCAGCATGCCCTGTTGGTCGTCATGACTGATGGCCAGCACCAGATCGGCGGCGCGGTAGCACTCGAACTCGCGCTCCAGAAAATCGAGAGCGCGCTCGCCGTCGCAGAGCAGGCCCGAAAGCTGCGACGCGCGCCATTCGCGGATTCCATGGCGATCGTCCGTCAGTACGATCAGCCGGGTCGAAGGCGAAAACCTCCGGACGTCGTCAAGATACTGTTCCGTGACCGAGATACCGGACCAGAACCAGTGAAAGAAAATGGCTGCGTCAAATCGGCCGGCCCTGAGAACATCTTCCAGCTTCCATTGGGTCTCGATGTCCATGCCCAGAGCGCGCAGCCGTTCGGCGTCACCCGCGAAGACGGCAATTCCGAGTTCCTTCAAAACCGGTTCATATTGCCCGCGCTCACCGGCATGGCGCGCGATGTAGGTAACTTCATGTCCCTGCGCGCGCAAACGGCGAAGTACCTGCATGAGCCGCATATCGGCGCCGCTGCGATCGAAGTGCGGCAGCGCCTCGTGTACCAGAAGAACGCGTCTGCCCGTCGTTTTTTCGGCGGGCGTTTTTTCGCCGCCGCCGGCGGAATCGACATGCTCCTTATGCTGTTCCAGCAGGCTCGCGACGGCCGCCTGTTCATCTTTGCCGAGGCGCGCGCTGAAGGTCCGCAGCAGCGCGAGCCCCCGCCGGAGTTCTCCCTGCGCCACCAGAATCAACGCCAGGTTGAATTGCGCGCGCGCATTTTCAGGGTTGAGTTCCACGGCGCGCTCATAGCCGCGGCGCGCCTCCGCGACTTCATCGCCGACAATCTTCACCGTCGCCCAGTCGTTCCACAGCTCACTGGTCTCTTTTTCAGCCAGCGCCAGATCGAGAAGCTTCACCGCTTCCGGCATCCGGTTGGCGGCGATCAGATCGAGCGCCCGCTGGTGTTTGGTTTTATCCTGCATAGATTTCCATTCCATCGGCAAATGAAGCCGGTGCACCCGGCAAAACGTGCCGGGGTTGCGTCCCGAAAACTCCGTATCGCGTGTCTGAACGTGTAGGCTGCACTTGCGTTGCCAAACTAGCGGCCATCATCGACGACCTTCGGCAGAGGAGGCTGGGCCATTTTTCCCAGTGACTCTTGCAGCCGGAATTTCTGCTGAGCGCTCACCGGCTGCGACGGCGCAAGGATGACAAGGTCCACACGCCGGTTCGTACTGCGGCCTTCGGGAGTCGAGTTTGGCTGGACGGGATGGTATTCCCCGTAGCCCGCCGCCGCGAGCAGCGACGGCTGAAACTTGTAGCGTTCGATGAAAACGCGAACCAGTCCGGTGGAGCGAGCGGCCGAAAGCTCCCAGTTGGAGCTGAATCGCCCGTTGTGAATCGGAACGTTGTCGGTATGTCCTTCGACCCGGATGCTGTAGCCGGTGGGGGCCAGGATCGGCACCAGCTTGTCGAGCGTGGGCCGCGAGGTTTCAATCAGCACGTCGGAGCCGGGCGCATAGAACCCCATCTCATGCAGGCTCAGCACCAGCCCCTCGGGGGTTTCGCGCAGTTCAATTTGTTTTTTCGACATCTCCGGGGCAAGGGCCTTCATGAGCTTGTCATGCAGCGCGCGATGGTTTTGGGCCGACGTCATGGAAGGCTCGGCGGCCATATCGGGCGCGATGGTCCCAAACGAGATGCTGCGATCGATATTTTCGACCATCTGCGCATCCGCAAACGGCATGGGCTCCGCTTCATTCAGCGGCATGCGGGTCGTGGAGGCCTGAAACAGCCCGAGTTCCTGGAAGGCCACCTGAATGGCGATGGAGATCTTTCCGATTTTTCTGTGGTCGGTCTGCGACGCGGCATACATGACCACGAAGACCGCGAACAGCAGCGTGATGAAATCCGCATAGGAAACCAGCCAGCGCTCGTGATTGGCTCGCCCGCCGTTTTTTTTCCTTCTGCTCATGTCTCGTTATCCGAATAAGTTCTAAGGCTTCACCACGGAGACGCGGAAGATGCGGGCCTCCGACAGAGATTCTGTATTCGTTATCGGCGGAAATGAGGATTTCCTGCTTGTTTTTAGGATGTCACTTACTTTTTGCGTTTTACAGACCGCTGAAGAATGTCCGAACAACCGTAGATAGGAACGATCAAACCGGGGCTGAAGCCCTGAATCTCTGTCAGACCAGCGGGCGGCTGAAGCCGCCCGCTTCTACAGTCGCACCGGCATTTTTTCAGCGGTCTGTGAAGCCCGATCTTTTGCCGGCCTGAAGGCCAGAGCGGATTGGGTAATTGTGTAATTTGGTGATTTCGTAATTGAGCACCGCACAGCGCGTCAATTACCCAATTACCAGATTACACAATTACTAAATCCGCCCTAAAGCTTCCAGGGAGCCTCAAGCCTGTAACTAAGAAGCCCTGGCCTTTGGGACGTCCACAGGCCCGACTGACTCCGGCTGGATCGAAGTAAAGCCAAGCAGTTTTATTTCCACCATGCGCGGGTTCATTCCTTCAAGGATGGAAATCACTCCTTCCACCATCATTTCCCGCAGGATCTGGGTCTGCCGCATGCGGATTTTCAATTTGCCCGCGGCCGGAAGGAGAAAGAGATTCGCCAGCCCGACACCATAAATCGTGGCCACGAAGGCCACGGCGATTCCCCGGCCGACTTCCTCGATTTTGTCCATGTGCTGCATGACCTGGATCAATCCGAGGACGGCCCCGATGATTCCGATGGTGGGTGAAAAGCCGCCCGCGGCCTCAAATACCTGGGGCACCCTCTCTTCTTCTTCGGCTTTGTTGTCCATCTCCAGCTCCATCATGCGCCGCAGCTGGTCGGGCTCCGTGCCATCCACGGCCTGCATCAGCGCGCGTTTCAGGAACGGGTCCTGGATCGTGTCGGTTTCCGAGTCGAGCGATACGATTCCATGCTTTCTCGCCTTTTGGGCAAACTGCACCATGTCTCGGATCAGGCTTTGCTGACTGTCGGCATTTTCGAAGAAAACATGCGCCAGCTCCCTGCCGCCGGCGAAAA
>WNFD01007312.1_pt1 | contig 10966 bp, 11 predicted proteins | sample 5400491 | NCBI WGS metagenome assembly WNFD01 (sample SAMN13153343, study PRJNA577476) | soil metagenome | isolation source: 120 cm saprolite under Douglas fir tree site 2 hole 2 replicate 2 | place: USA:California | collected 2015-04-18 | reverse complement strand
TCCTACCTGCAACAACATGAGGCGCCGACCGGCTCTCGCGGTCCTTTCGATACCGGCCGGGCCTGCCGCTCGCGGTGCAGGCCGACCGTCACCGTATCCAGCCTGTCGAGATAACGAACGATTCTCGACATGATCACCAGCGGCGGCCCGGACCGGGCGCAGGGCCGCCCGGTGACTGTCGGAAAAGGCGTTGCAAAGTCGGCGTGTCCTCCCCCGCTGGCTGGCGAGCTGGCCGCGGCGGTCACGGAACACCCGGCCGCCGGTAGCGCGGGGCTGAGAACGGCGGTCGGCTCGCGTTCGCTTTCCGGCGGCGGCCTTCCTCGATCCAGGCCGGAATCGCCTCGGGGTCGGCCCCGGCCTGACGGCACAGCCAGGCGGACTGCCGGGCGATCGGCTCGTTAAGCTCTCTCTCGGATGTGCCCTCGAGGATGCCGGCTACCTCGGCCAGCGGGTCGCCGCGCCCGTACGCGAGCTCGCGGAGCTCGGCCACCGCCGCGGCTTCCTCCTCCCCGGTCAGCTCGCGCCATCTGGCGTGATGCCCGGCGGTGCCGGTGAGCTGCGCGACGAGGATGCGGGCACGATCCGGACTGCGGTCAGCCATGTTTCCAGTGTCGCTGACCTGTACGGAAATCTGGCGCCGAACTGCGAAGACAGGGCAGGTTCGCAGCGGTAGGTCAGGTTTCTGTCTTATGTAACATCGGGCGTGCCGAAGGGCGTGTCTGTCCGGCGGCCCGGCGCGACGGTGACCGTTACGACGACGGGCTGGTCGAGCGCGGGACCGCCTTCCTGGATCGCGCGCAGCGCGAGGTGCTTGCCGATGCAGCCCTGGCAGACCAGGAACGGCCGCTTGCCCGGCTGGTTGTATTTCTCGCCGAGCACGTGGAGGTCGGCGTCCCGCTCGCGGCACATCACGCAGTCGTTGCGCGCGTGCGGGTAAGGCAGCGCGGTCACTGGCTGGCCTGGTCGCCGGGCTGCTGGCTCGCCCGGCCGCGCCGGGCCCGGCCGGGAGCATCCGGCCCGGCTTCGCCGACGGCGCGGAGCTGGCCGAGCTCGGCCCGGGCGGCGGCCAGCTCGCGTTCGTCCCGTTCGGCCCGCTCGCGCAGCTCGGCGCGGGACTCCTCAAGTACCCGGGCGCGGTCCTCGAGCGCCGCGCGCAGTTCCTCCCGCTCGCGGGCGGCATCGGCGCGGGCTTGGGCGTACTCGGCGGCCGCGTCGGCCAGGCGCTGCTCGGCAGCCTGCCCGCGGGCGACGGCGTCGGCCAGGCGGCCAGTGATCTCCTCCCGTTCCCGGGCGGCGTCGGCTCGGACCTGGTCCAGGTCGCGCGCGGCGGCCTCGCGGACCCGGGCGGTCTCGGCCCGGGCATCCTCGGCCTGGGCCCCGGCCGCAGCCGCGCGCCGCCGGGCCTGCTCGGCATCGGCGCGGGCCTGGTCGCGGGCGGTCTCGGCGGCCCGGACGAGGTCCTGGGCTTCGGCCCGGGCCTGGCCGGCTTCCTGACGTGCCTGCCCGATCTCGCGGTCGGCGCGGGCCTGCGCCTCGGCGATGCCGGCGGCCTTGCCGGCCTCGGCCTCGGCGACCGCCTCCTCCCGCTCGGCCTGGGCGGCCCGGACCTGCCCGGCGGCGGCCTCGCGGGCCCGCTCGACCTCGGCGTCGGCCTCGGCCCGGGCCAGCGCGGCCTGCTCGAGGGCCGCGGCGGCGCGCTGCTCGGCCTGCTCGCGGGCGGCCTCGGCGGCCTGCAGCTGCTCATCCATCTCCGACGCCGCGGCGCGGGCCTCCTCGGCGTCGGCCTCGGCCTGCTGGCGGCGCTGCGCCTCGCGGGCCAGGCCGCCGCGGGCGTCGGCGACTTGCGCGATCGCCTCGGCCTGCACCGCCTCGATCTGCGCCTCGGCCGCCTCCGGGTCCGCGGCGACCTGCAGCTGCTCGGCGGCCGCGGTGAGCTTGGCCACCAGGGCGGCCGCGTCCGCCAGCAGGCCGGTCCGCAGCTCCGACGCGCGGGCGGTGGCCATGGTGACCGGCCGGTCCAGGTCCGCCGGGGACGGCGCGCCCCCGGCGGCCCTGCGGTCCAGTGCCGCGCGGGTACGGAACGCCGTCATCGCGGTGTGCGCCGGCCGTCCCTGATCGTCGGTGAGGTCGCAGTACTTCGGCTTGCTGCCGCGGCCCTCGAAGGCCGCGGCGCGCGGGGGCCGCTCGCACCTGGGGTAAGCGCACGTCGGCGCGGCCTCCGGCTCGGCTGAGGTGGTGGTGCTCGTCGGATCGCTCATGACACCACCCTACCATCATTATCTCATCTCTGCAATGCAATAATGAAATGAAATAATGAAATAATGATGAAGGATGTTCAGTCCTTCCTGGCGGGCTTGCGCGCGGCGGCGGCGGCCTGGCCCTGCCCGGCGACGCCGCTGGAGATGCTGGCCGGCGGGATGCCGTGCCAGGCGGGTTTCGTGATCTGCGTCACAGGGGTCTCGGGCGGGTTCCGAGCCCGGCCGCGCCCCGGCTCCGACCAGCGCTGACCACCCCTGGCCGGCCGGTGGGCCGGGCCCTGGCCCGGCTGGCGTGACCGGACCGCGGCTGAAGCGGCCTCCGGATCACCGGTGGGCTGCCTGCCCTCGGCCGCGGCCGGGCGCCGACCAGTCCTGACCACCCCGGCGCCGGCGCAAAACGGCCGCTCGGCCGCTTTCCGGCCGACCACCGGCCGCCCGCTGCCGCCTGGTTCTGACCAGCCTGGTCAGCCGCCGGCCGGCGCTGGTCGGGACTGGCGGTTTAATGGCGGCTTGCCGGCCAGCCGGACACCCCGCCGGCCGCCGCTCAGCGGCCTCGTTGCGCCAGTGCGCGCCACCGCTGACCACACGCCGGCACGCGTCCGCAGGGCGCGTAACCGGGATCCGCCGCGCTCTTTATGGCGGGGGCAGACGCCAGAATGGCGGTGAAAGCCAGCGGCCTCCCCGTTGCCCCGGGGAGGCCGCCTCAGACAGAGGAACCTGCGGAGGGTCCCATGACCATGAAGGTAACACCGGGCCGCGAGGCCGAGGACCAGGACGTCACCAGCTACGCGCTGGCCCGGTGGGACCGCACGGCACGGCTGTGCGCCATCCGGCTGACCGAGGCCCTGCCCGCCTTCGCGCCCCTGCTGTGGGTGATCCTGCGCCGCTGACAGTCCCCGCTGGCCGTTCATGTTCGTGCTCGAGAACATGCCCGGTGTGCATGCGGGCGCTGAGCACGCCAGCCCGGGCTACGCGCATCTGGATACGAGGCTGCTACCGGCGGCGGGCGGGATCGCGCTCGGCCTGGTGCCGCTGCAGGGCCTCGGCGCTGACCCGCGCGTACCTGGCCAGCGACCGGACCGAGGTGTGGCCGGAGAGGGCCATCAGCATCGGCGTGCTGGTGCCCTCCTCGGCTTCGTGGGTGAGCTTGCTGTGCCGGAGCTGGTGCAGCGTCGCGCCGCCGGAATACCGCTTGAACAGGGTCTCGGCCTGCTGGTAGCTGAGCCGGGCGCGGCCGCGCTCATCCAGGTCGGCGGCGGGCAGCTGGACCCGGGCCTTGCGGGCGGTGACGAACAGCGGGCCGGACGCGCGGCCGTCGGCCAGGCGGGGCAGCAGCCGGGCGGTGCGGGTCTGCCAGCAGATGACGTCGACCGCGCCGCCCTTGCGGCGCACCGGGGCGCGCCGGTTGGGGCGGTCCAGGTCCTCGATGTCCAGCGCGAGGACCTCGTCGGCGCGGGCGGCGGTCTCATACAGCATGGACCAGAAGGTCCGCTCGCGCAGCGGGATGTCCTCGCGGGTGAGCAGCTGCTCGACCTCGCCGCGGGACAGCGCCCGGGCCCGGTCCGGCCGGGGCCGGCGCCGCTCGAGCAGCCGAGTGAAGTCCGCGGCCAGCCAGCCCTGCCGCTGCCAGTATGCCGCGGCGGCCCGGACGGCATCCAGGGAGACGTTCCACGTGGACGGGGCCCGGCGGGCCCACTGGGAGCCGAACCAGTCCGCGAACCGCTCCGGGCTGATCTCACCGGGCGCGGCGCCGCCGCCGAACTCGGCCACGACGCGGCGCAGGATCTTGCCGTATTGACGGCGGGTGCTCCCCTGCTCGGCCCCGCTCAGCGTGGCCAGGTAGGCGTCGGCGGCGCGGGCGAGCGTCATGCCGGCGGCCGGCGCGATGCTGCGGACTGTCCCCACGCCCTGGAGGTTATCAGAGATAATGGCGCACTATCTCTGATAACACGCCCAGGTTCCGGGCATGGAACTGGGATCCGATGCCAGCGTAAATATGCTGAAGCTACTTAACACAGCTCGGCATTGCCGTCCGCTCTCTTGGTCCAATAAGCGAGATCGGCGCGGGTGGTCAGGGTGTCCGGATGCTCCCGACCGTGGACCCGCTCGCGGATGGGCAGCAGCGCGGCGTACTGGTCCCGGGCGGCGGCCGGGTCCCCAGCCAACCCGCTCCAGCGCGCTAGGTTTTGCCGGGCGCGCAGAGTGTCCGGGTGCTCCGGGCCGAGGACCCGCTCGAGCACGGGCAGCAGCTCGGCGAACTGGTCCCGGGCGGCGGCCGGTTCCCCCGCCCGCCCGGTAAAGCGGGCGAGGTTGCCGCGGGTGGTCAAGGTGTCCGGGTGCTCCGGGCCGAGGACCCGCTCGTCCACGGGCAGCAGCTCGGCGTACTGGTCCCGGGCGGCGGCCGGGTCACCCGCCTCCCCGGTCAAGTAGGCGAGGTTGCCGCGGGTGGTCAAGGCGTGCGGGTGCTCCGGGCCGAGGACCCGCTCGAGCACGGGCAGCAGCTCGGCGTACTGGTCCCGGGCGGCGGCCGGGTCACGCGCCTCCCCGGTCAAGTAGGCGAGGTTGCCGCGGGCGATCAGGGTGTCCGGGTGCTCCGGGCCGAGGACCCGCTCGCGCACGGGCAGCAGCGCGGCGTACTGGTCCCGGGCAGCGGCCGCGCCCCCCATCTGCCCGGTCCAGCTGGCGAGATTGTGCAGGGTGGTCAGGGTGTGCGGGTGCTCCGGGCCGAGGACCCGCTCGCGCACGGGCAGCAGCGCGGCGTACTGGTCCCGGGCCGCGGCCGGGTCCCCGGCCTCCCCGGTCCAGTAGGCGAGTTCGTGCCGGGTGGTCAGGGTCTGCGGGTGCTCCGGGCCGAGGACCCGCTCGCGCATAAGCAGCAGCCTGGCGAACAGGTCCCGGGCCGCGGCCGGGTCCCCCGCCGACCCGATCCGGCTCGCTAGGCTGTGCGCGGCGCGCAGGGTGTCCGGATGCGCCAGGCCGAGGACCCGCTCGACCACCGGCAGCAGCCTGGCGAACAGGTCCCGGGCGGCGGCCGGGTCCCCGGCCTCCCCGGTCCAGTAGGCGAGTTCGTGCCGGGTGGTCAGGGTCTGCGGGTGCTCCGGGCCGAGGACCCGCTCGCTTACGGGTAGCAGCCTGGCGAGCAGGTCCCGGGCGGCGGCCGGGTCCCCCGCCTGCCCGGTCCAGCGAGCGAGCTCGTGCCAGGCGTCATGGGTGTCCGGGTGCTCGACACCGAAGGCGTCATCTTCCCTGTAAGCATCGGCTATCACCTGGAAAAGGTCCCGGGCCGCCAGGTAGCTACCGCTATCGCCGAGGTACTGCGCGATCCGCCACATTCCGGCGCTGGTCAGGTCAAGGGCAGCCTGGGCGTGTGGCAGCAGCGCCGCGTACACCCGCCAGGTCCCGGGCGCGGCAGTATCGCCGGGGATCGCGGCCTCGATCAGGGCGGCGGCAGCCTGCTGCCACTCACTGGCCAGCTGGGCTGGCATCTGATCGGCGGTGACGGCCTGGACCAGCCGGTGCACCGATACCGACCCGTCGGCGGCCGGGGTGACGAGCGAATACCGGCGCAGGGCCGCGATGGCGTCACCGGTCGCTAGCAGGTCTCCCAGCAGCGAGGTCAGCTCCGGCGTCACCCCGTCGCCGAGTTGCCCGGCCAGCCCCGGGCGAGGTTGCAGCAGCAGCCGCAGCGGGATCGCCTCGGGCGCGTAATACGCCATCAGGCGCAGCAGGCCGACCGCACCCGGCTCCGTCTGCTGGATGCGGTCGAACGCCAGCGCCCAGGTGCTGGCCACCGTCTTGTCGTATCCGGTGGGCTCGCCGCGGGCCATCAGCTCGGCCCGCCTGTGCCGGAACAAGGCCAGGTAATCGGCGAGAGTATCCCCGACGGCCAGTATGTACGCGGCGGCCTGCTCTAGCGCTAGCGGCAACCCGCCCAGTATTTCGGCCAGGTCCCGGGCCGCCTGCCGGTCCGGGTCGCCGGTGCGGTTGACCAGGAAATCTGCCGCAACGTCAGGGCGGAGCTCGGGAACGCGCAGCGGCTGGCCGGGCCAGTTCGGGTTCTGGCTGGTGATCAGCACCTGCCCGGGCCCGGCCGGGGGCACGAACGCTGCTATAGAGGCCAGGTCCGCCGCGTTGTCGAAGATCAGCAGCCACGGCTCCGGGAACCTGGCCAGCACCGCGTGCACCGACGCCACCGGGTCCCGGGTGTCGGCTAGGCCTCGAGCGCCGAGCTGGGCGGCCAGCTCGGCGAACCCGGCCGCCAGCACCGCGGCGTTCTCGGCGGAAAACTGCCACGCCACCCCGACCTCGGCCAGGTGACGGTAGGCATACTCCACCGCCACGCTGGTCTTCCCCGCGCCCCCCAGCCCGTACAACGCGACGGTGCGCGACGTGAGGCCAGTACCGGCCGATAGCCGGGCATCCAGCTCGGTGAGCAGTGCCTCGCGCCCGGCTAGTATCGGCGGCCGGGGCGCCAGCCGTACCGGCCGGCCAGCAGTTGCCTGCTGCTGGGGCAGTTGCAGCCTTCCTGCCGCTACTCCGGGCCCTATGGCGACAATCGCGCCTGATTCGATGACCCCGATCCCGGGTCCGGCTAGCTGTTCGCCGGACCCCGCGAAGTAGGGTCCGGGGGCTTCACGTCCCCGTGAATCACCCCGGCAGCGGTCCCCCCGCCGAATGCGGCGATGTTCACATTTCCCCCGGCGGCCACCGAGTGATCGGCCGCGGACACCATTCCCGGAGGCAACTGCGCCGCGATTTCCTCCACGAGTGCTCGCAGGCCCGCTTCGATGCCCGGGTCCTCATCCAGCAGATCCGCAAAGCGTCCCTCCCACCGCCGCGCGGCTACGACCTGGACTGGTTCAAGGTCCGCGCCCTGCGCGGCTGTGAGCTGCTGGTGTGTCTCGTCCAGCCACCGCTCTGCCGCTTCGGCCCTCTTCGGGTCGCCGCGTCCCAGAAGCCGTGCGACCTTATGCCGGGCCGCCTCCCATACATCAGTGACCGCCGCAGCCGCCACCGTCTGCCCGGCCCACTGCGCCAGCGCCAGCAAAACCTCACCCGGCATCTACTGCCCCCCTTGCTCCTGGCAGCCCGACCATTGCACGGCATAGCATCCCGCTATTGGATGACAGCCGCAAATATGGTGTAGCTAGTTTGCCCCTGCTGGCCCTGAGGTCGGGTAGCCCGGAGGGGGTGGTTCCTCCGGGCTACCCGACCTGAGTCAGTGCCCGGCATTACTCGGCCCAGACCTTGTGCCCAGATGCCAGCCCTTGAGCCCCTGTCGCAGCAGGCACAGGTCAACCCGGCCGCCGACTGCTGAACGGTTGTTCTATCAGAGATAATGACACATTATCTCTGATAATCCGCGTGCTGGTCTGTGACTTTCAGGGCGTTATGTCGCGGATTCTTGGGAGCTATGTGGCGTCTATAGGCTGCCGATGACGAGCGACTCGCGGGCGGTTTCGACGACTTCCTTTGTAATCGTGCTCAGGTTGTTGATCTCCATGATGCGCTGGATCTGAGCGAACAGACGCTGCGCGAGGCGGAAGTTGCCGCCGGTGATGCGGGCCACGGCCGCGAGGGCTTCGGTGTCGGTGAAGTCATCGGCGGACAGGGTGAGGCTCAGCTTGGACCAGTGGTGCTGCAAGACGAAGAGCAGTTCGGCGGATGACAGCGTCCGGTATTCGTGGACGAATCCGATCCTGCTGTAGAGCTGCGGGTACCGGGCGAGCCGTTTTTCGATGCCGGGCATGCCGATCAAGATCATGCCGAGGCGGCTCCTGTCGTAATGGTCGCGTAGCTGCTCCAGGGCTGTGGTCTTGAGCCGGTCGACCTCGTCGATGATGACCAGCTCGACGAAGGGTGGCAGGGCATGGGGGCTGGCGTAGGTGCGCCGGTCGAATGGGTCGGGTGTGCGGATGGTAGCCAGGTTCCAGCCCAGCTGGGTCAGTTCCTTATCGATCATCCGCGGGGTGGCGCTGACAGTCGGGGTGTAGAGCAGGGTGTGCCAGTCGGCCCGGTCACGGCCCTCGGTGAAGTGGCGGCCGGATGCGCGCAGGAGCGGTTCCAGCTCATGCCAGCACGCGTGGCGGCGGGCGGAGGCGGTCTTGCCGACGCCGGGCTGGCCATAGCACAGGCCGATGTAGCGATCGCGGCGGACCGCGTCGGCGAACTCGGCGAACCGGCGGTGTTCTTTGGTGACGATGAAGTCGGCGTCGTCGGGTGGCAGCTCAGGGCCGGTGGGGTCAGTGTCCGGGAGGTCCGCTTCTACGAGTGCGGCGAGCTGGTCAGCCCGCTCGTCCTGGGTGTCCACGCAGGGCTTACTCCTCCCGGTAGCGCTTGAGTCGCGTGACCGGCTGGTCCGCCGCCGGGGTGGCGGCGGGCGGGCTGGGCGGGGGTGGGGTATGGACGGCGATCAGCCGGTCGACGACGCTGGCCCGTTCGCCAATCTGTCTCTTCAGCTCGCGGCGGCGCGCGCTGCGCGCGGCGATGATCTCCTTGAGGCTGATGGTGGTGGCCGCCAGGTCCGGGCAGATCGCCCGGCAGAGGAACCGGTCATGGTGGAAGACGCGGATCTCGGCGAGGTCGCGGGGATCGTAGCGGATGATCACTGATTCGCCGACGTAAGCGGCTAGGACCGGGGCGAGGTAGCGCAGTCCCTGGAACCGGATGCCGTCCGGGTGGACCTTGCGGGGTTTCGCGACGGTGAGCAGCAGCAGGTCGAGCTGTTCCGGGGACTCGGGCAGGTGGGGCAGGAACCCGCCGGCCTCCCAGCGGGCCTGCGGCGGCTGGCCGGTCTCGCTGTGCACGCGGTTGTTGTAGACCGTGACGATGAACTCCCCGAGCGCCGCATCCAGCTCGGCCAGGCTCAGCCGGGCCTGCCTGGCGCGGTCCTTGGTGCCGCGCGGGGCGTAGCCGGGCAGGGCCGGCAGGCACATCTGGTTGATGGTGTCCATGTAGCGTTCGACCTTTCCCCGGCCGCGGGGGCGGCCTGGCGGGGAAAACACCAGCCGCATGCCCAGGTCGGCGGCGGCCTGCTCCATGTGCCGGGAGGTGAAATCGGAGCCGTGGTCGGTGTAGAACACGGCCGGGATGCCGCAGATGCGCCAGCCCGGCTCGGCCTTGCGCCAGATCGCCTGCCGCAGCACCAGGGCGGTCTGCAACGCCGACGGCGCGCCGAGGTTGACCGCGTACCCGGCGATGGCCCGGGAGTAGTCGTCCTCGATCACGGTCAGCCACGGCCGGGTCGGCTGGCCCGCCGGGGTGATCACCCACAGGTCGAGCTGGGTGTGATCGGCCTGCCAGATCTCGTTAGAGCGGCCCGCTTGCCTGCGGTAGACCAGCTCGAACACCTCCGCGTAGCGTTTGTCCCCCTCGACCGCCAGGGTCCTCAGCGCCGGGTCGATGCCGCAGATGATCGCGTAGACGAAGGAGTAGGACGGGACGGGCCATCCTTCCCGCTCCGCGACCGCGGTGACCTGCCGGTGTACATGCGCGGCGGACGGCACCGGCGTGCGCAACGCCAGGCCCTCGACCAGGAGCCGCAACGGCTCGGGGAAGCGGGACCGGCCCCGGTCGGCGCGCGCGGCCCGGCCCAGCCCGGCCAGCCCGTCGGCGCGATAGCGGGCCAGCCACCGCTGCAACGTCCGATGCGGGATCCCGGACTGTGCGGCAACATGGGTCAGCGGGACACCGTCCTCGAGGTGTGCCCGCAGAACCAGCCAGCGACGATGTGCCTCCGCCCGGCCGGCCTCGCCGAGCGAGACCAACGTCGCTTGGTCAGATGCGCCCGGCATGTGATCGAGCCCGTTACCGGGTCGGCCGCGCGGCAACCAGTGCCAGGTCTGTCTCGTGCGGTTGCAGCGCCCGGTACAGCGTGGACCGGCCGATCTTCAGGTGGCGGGCGATGGCGGTGACCGACTCGCCGCGGGACTGCCGGGCCCGGGCGGCGGCCAGGACGTCGTCATTGACGGCGGCGGGGCGGCCGCCGCGCCGGCCCTGGGCCTCGGCGGCGCGCAGCCCATCGAGGGTGCGCTCGCGGATCAGGTCGCGTTCCATCTCCGCGGCCATCGCGGCGACCATGAACAGCATCTTGTCGGCGATGGTCGCCCCGTTGGGGCGGTGGATCCCGGCGCAGATCCCGGTCAGGATGTGCAGGTTGATTCCGCGGGCGTGCAGCTGGTCTTCCAGCAGCACGAGCAGTTCCTTCATGGACCGGGCGACCCGGTCCGGCTTGTAGATCACCAGGGTGTCACCCGCGTGGAGCGCGGCCAGCGTGCTGTGCAGTTTCGGCCGGGCGTCGCGGGTGCTGGCGGTCTCCACCACGATCTCGCGGCAGCGCGCGGCGGCCAGGGCGTCGAGCTGCGCCTGGTGGTCCTGCGCCTTGGTGCTGACCCTCGCGTAGCCGATCCGGACGCTGTTGTCGAAGCTGTCCGGGATGCTCACCATCTGATGGTCCCGCATACCGTCCCGGAACCTCCGTAGCGACACGCGGTTCCGGGACTAGTTTCCGGGACGGCTTTACCCGGCTCGGCCGGATCGCGTTGCCCCCGTCCCGGAAACGACCGATTCAGGGACGCGACATTTCAAGACGGGATGTCGATGGTTTGGTCCAGGCCGAGGTCGAGGTGGGCGCTCATATCGAGCTCCAGCTTCCCGTACAGGTTCAGATGGGTCCAGAACAGGGCAGACAACCCGCGCCGGTCGGCATC
>WNFD01026966.1_pt1 | contig 10967 bp, 2 predicted proteins | sample 5400491 | NCBI WGS metagenome assembly WNFD01 (sample SAMN13153343, study PRJNA577476) | soil metagenome | isolation source: 120 cm saprolite under Douglas fir tree site 2 hole 2 replicate 2 | place: USA:California | collected 2015-04-18 | reverse complement strand
GAGGTATCGGCGTCGAAATCGGAACCCAGACGCCAAACAAATATGTCGACGCCTGGCGAGGCCGTCGCCAGCACGGCGAGCTCCATCGCGAAGACGACCGTTCCGCCGGCAGGAATCGCACCCACCGGGTGACAGTTAAGAGCGTAAATTTCCTTGGCGAGCCCCGATTCAACGTAGCTGGGGCAGACTGAGCCAAATGTGACGGGCTCGGCCGTAATGTTACGGAGGCTGACCGTATACCGGAGCCGCTCGCCAGCTCGCACCTGCGCGGGGGCCGCTATGGTCGCGACCAGGCGGTGAGGCACAGGAGGCGGTACTGGCTCGACTCCTTGCCATGGCCACACCCGGATGCGGCTGTTGCAGGGCGCGACCGTGGAGTGATCTCCGCCGGTTGGCACCGTGATCTCGATCGGATCCCCTGGCAGGCGGATCGCTATCATGTCCGCCGCCGGGGCCTGGTTCGGGCACGCCTGTGTCTGGATATCAAAGCTCTGCCAATCGAAGATGACTCCGGCCGGACCGCTGGGGGCAGACATGTCATCCGTGTGCGCGGCCAGCAACACGCGTTTTGCGGCCCATTCGGTCGCGGGCACAGACGTTATGGCGATCCCGCCTCCCTGAGCGTTGAGCAGTCGGATCGCGGGAGTCCCAAATAACACGCAGGGCGTGGCTGTACGGTTACCAAGCGAGATGCCGGTACTGACCACGCCTCCGCCGATCCCATTGGTGCCGCGATAGCTGGCGACCACATCGCTGGCGTGACAGGACGGAGTCCCGGACGGGATAACGATGGGCGCCGATGTGAGAAAGACAGGGGGGGCCCGCCTCAAGCGGCAGCCAGGGCACCGGCGTTGCGCCGGCCGGGCCGCCCTGGCTCGTCGCCGCGCAGCTCGCCAGAGCCAGGTTGGCCAGGAGCAAAGTCGCGTTACGGACCAGCATCCTGCCTGAAATAACGGCAGGCTAGCCCGTCCGTTACATCGTGCGGGAGCCCTGCTACTCGGTAACCCGGATAGTTCCCCGAGCGGTCGCGTCGGAATCGAAGTCGCGGCCAAGTGCCCAGTAAAAGGGCAGGTCGAGTGCTGGCGCTGAGGATGGTACGACAAACTCCATGGCGAAAGTTACGCTGCCACCGGCAGGAATCGCACCAACCGGGCGGCAATTGAGCGCATGGCTCTGCACGCCCAGCCTCCCGTCATCCTTCCACCCCCCCTCCACATAGCTCGGACATGTTGGGCCGAAAGTGACCGACGTGGAGGTGATGTTCTGCAGGGCCACCGTGTATCGGAGACGGTCGCCCGCCCGCACCTGAGCCGGAGCCTCAAGTGTCGCGACCAGCCGATGGGGCACCGGCGGCGGCTCTGGGAAGTGAAAGGGCTGGAATAGCGTGACCCGAATCGGGCTGTTGCATGGGATGAGCGGGCGTGGGAACGGCACGGTCGTTTCCGTCGTGTCGCCCGGCAGTCGAAGAGCCATAGCACTCGCTGGGAGCGCTTTGTTGGGGCAGGCCTGGGTCGCGGCGTAAGAAGATGCAAGCCACTCCAGCGTGACAAATGCCTGGTCGGGTCCATTCAAATCGGGATCCTCGGCATGCGGCGCCAAAAGGACCGACCTGTTGCGCCAATCCGGCGAGTCTGAGGTTGGCACGTAGGCCAGGACGATCTCGTTGCCCCCGGCCGAAAGCAGCCGCACTCCAGCGACACCGGTGAGGACACAGCGGCTGCCGGTCCGGTTCCGAAGCTGAATGACCGTGTAGGGAACTCCTCCGCCAGGGGGAAACGCGCCGCCGAACTGGCTCGCCACATCGCTTTCATGACAGGGCGGCGTGTCAGGCGGGATGACGAGTGGTGGCGGCGTGGGAAACTGCGGCGGGCCGGCGGTCAGCGGAAGCCAAGGTATGGGCGTGGGCATCGCAGAGCCAGCGCCCAGGTGCCGCGTCGCCGCACAGCCGGCCAGCAGCAAGAGCATCGATAGGGTGGTGGCCGGGCGGGCGAGCATCCTGCCTGAAATAACGGCAGGCGAGTCCCCGGGTTACATCGTGCGCTGCCGCCGACGCGATTCGGCGTCTTCACGCGCCTCTACGTGCCGCGACCTCACGGTCGATTTCCTGAAGCTATCTTTACGCGGTTGGTGGTACATCCACGCCGATGACTTGCCCCTGGTGGAGGAACTCGGCAACCGCGCCTGGGCACCGCCGGCCGCGTGGACCTGGCGCTGGATCGGGCGCACGGACGTCTCCTGGTGAGAGCCGTGCACGCCGAACCGGGCGCTGACGGTGACGCTGCGCGGTCGCTGGCAACGACGCTCAAAGAGCTAGCTGGCTTCCTGGACGCGCGGTTGATTGAGTACCGGCGAGTGCCCTCTGAGTGGCGGAAGCCGCTGGGCTACAGGATTGAGACCCCTAGCTCCTCGTAAGGGGAAGAAAACGCCTATCCGCAGCAGCCTCCCCTCCCCCGTATTAAAGGGAGGCGAAAAGCCCGTTCGCTAGCCGCAGGCTCCGGCCGGATTTAGCGCGTCCACGATTCCGGCCCCGCCGCCGGCGGCTTCCGCCGCCGCCGCCTTGTCCAGGAGCTGCACGAACAGGCTCGCCTTCTCGGCTGCGGCATCTACTGCCGCTCCGCCTGCTCCGCTCCCAAGGCCGGAAAAACCGGCGATGACGACATGCTGGGCCGAAATTGACCCTCCAGACTGTGTGACGCACCACAATTGCTGAAGAAGGTCCACTCCCGCCGCAATAAGAGCGCCGAAGACCGGCAACACGATGAGCGACCAAATCGGCGTCGCGAATTTCGCAACTTTGCCCACGGCTCCCAAGGCGCAGGAGCTCACAATGCCGGCGCCCAGCGAGACCAGGCTGTCGCCCTTGACCGGGGTACTGGTCGCCTTGTCGATGCCGAGCTCAATCAAGGCAGCGAACACAGACAGCACGCAGCCGGCAGCCCTTACCGCCGGAAGGAATTGGCTCGTGAAGAATTTCTCAATCGCAGCGAAGCTAAAGATGCTTTGGGCACCGCCGGGATCCGTGAAGTCGACCGGGTCGCCGCCGGCGTAGGAATACCGATGTCCGGATTTGATGGGGTCCTGGCTGATGAATGACCCGGTGGTCGGCTCGTAGTAGCGGGCCCGGTTGTAGTAGAGCCCGCTCTTGGCGTCATACTCGCGGCCGGTGTACGTGAACGGGTTGGTCACCGGGGGTGGCGCGCTGGTTGGCACACCAAAGGCGTCGGATGAGTAGGTGGCCGCGAGCGATCCGCTCGCGTCGGCGAGGCCGGTCACGCTGCCCTGGAAGTTCTGCAGGTAGTAATAGGACGTGGTGCCGCGGGTCATCTCCAGCGGCCGGTCGACCTTGCCCGCACCCACGTACGACGCCGCCAGCCCAGCCGAGCCATATTCGAGGCGCGCGTTGACCCCGTCGTACACGTAGACGGTGGTTGCACCGCCCGCCGAGACCGTTGAGCGGCGCCCGAGCGGGTCGTAGGTGTAGCTGGTCGTGGTCCCGTCGGGGTACTGGATGGAAGTCAGCTGCTGCGCGCCGTTGTAAACGTACCGGGTGGTCGCGCCGCTCGCTCGATCGGTCTTTGATGTCCGTTGCCCCACGGCATCGTAGGTGTAGGTGAAGCCGGCATCCGACGTCAGCTCGTCGGCCGCGTTGTAGGTGCTCGTCGCCGAGAGCGGACCCGATGTCCGGTTGCCGACAGCGTCGTAGGCGTAGGCCTGCGAAGCGGAACCTGGAGCGCTGACGCCCACGAGGCGCCCGTCGGCGTCATGTGTGAACGTCGTGGGGCCGGTGGCGTCCGTGCGGCTCGCTACCTGGCCATTGCGATCGAAGGTTTGGGTGAGGCTCTGGATCGTGGTGCCGCCGAGCTTCGATGCGATGGCAACCAGCCGCCCGTTGGCGTCGTAACTGTACGAGTCGGTGATCCCATTCGGGCGCGTGAGGGACGTGATTCGCGAAGCCGAGTCGTACTGGAGGTCGAATATCCCCCCTCTCGGGTCGGTAACCCTGGTCACGCGCGACCGCGAGTCGTACGTGTAGCTCGCCGTACCATCGGGGCCGGTCGCCGTCAAGCGGTTGCCTGCCGCATCGTAGGTGTAAGCGAGGGAAATGCTGCCGACGACCGGTGCGTGAGTGGTGGTCGAGATGATGTTCCCGGCGGCGTCGTACGAATTGTCAATGCTGGACGAGCTGTTCGTGGCGGTCGTCGGGCGTCCGAATCCATCCAGGGTGAAAGCGATGAACTCCCCGCCGGGATAGCTGACCCGCGTCAGGCGCCCGTCGGCGTCGTATGTATAGGTAGTCGAATTGCCTGCCCGGTCGATCGTGCCGGTGACGTGGCCATTGGCATCGTACGTGACAGTCGCCTTCCCGCCAAGTGGGTCCGTCGTCGACAGCACACCGCCGAGGGAGTTGTAGGTGAAGGACTCGCTATTGCTGCGGCCGTCTGTGATCCCGATCAGATTGCCGGCACTGTCATACGTGAAGTGCGCGGCATTCCCGAGCGCGTCGGTCACCATAACCAACCGGTTGCCCGCGTCATATTGGAATGCCGTCGTCTTGCCGGAGGGATCGGTGATGCCCGACACCCGGCCCGTGGCGTCGTACGCGTAGCCGATCACGTTGCCCGCCGGGTCGGTCCGCGTCAGCGGCCGTCCTGAGGAGTCGTACGTGAAATGGACCGCGCCTCCGGGCCCGAGCATCGTGATGGGATTGCCGTTGGCGTCGTAGCTCGCGCTGGTCAGCGTTGCCCCGTCGGGTGCAACCACCGACGTGATCTGGCCCTGACCGTTGTAGGAGAACTGCGTCGGGTTGCCCGCGCCATCCGTGTAGCGAGTCAGGTTCCCCTGGGCGTCGTACTCCGCACGGACCGTGTGGCCGAGCGCGTCCGTCTTCTGCGTGGCATGGCCGAAGGCGTCGTAGGCGAAGCGGGTCGTGAGGGTCTGGCCACCCGAGCTGATGTCTTCGCGCACCACATCGCCGAGATCGTCCGCTGTCACCACCGTGGTGGTCGCACCGATGGCGTCGATGTAGGCTACCGTCTGCGCGCCAACATTGTTCTGAATCTGGGTCGAATGGCCGAGGGCGTCCGTGATCGACGTCAGCCGGCCGGCCGAATCGTAGGTGGCCGTGGAGAGCGCACCTTGCGCCCCGCTCACCTTGAGCAGGTGGTGCGCCGAGTCGTACAGGTAGGTATTGGTGTTGCCCAGCGGATCGGTGGAGGTTGCCAGGTCGCCGACGCTGGAATACGTGTACCGCACCGTCTGACCTGCGGCCGGCCCCGCCACCTGCGTGATACGTCCCGAGCCGTCGCGGGTGAAGAGGATCCCCTGCCCATTGGAGGCGTGGACCCCGCTGGCGTCCACACTCAAGGCGTTGCCGTTACGGTCGGTTTCAGAAACGAGCCCCAGAATGGTGTCGAGGATAAGGACTTCCCGATGTGCCAAAGAGGTTGCCGTCGAATTGGTTAGTTACGTTTGCATCGAGGGCCTCGAGCGTCGAGTAGGTGCCGGCTCGAGCCGTAAACGCCGCTGTCCCCTGGAAGTACAGGAGGCCTGATCCGCCCAGGGGCGTGAAGTCGAAGAACTCCTGGTGCTGGTCGGGGAAGGTCACCGTGACGTAGTGCGGCGCCGTCGTCTTGAAGGCGTAGGAACACAAGCCCAAGAGGCATGACGTCGGATACTCGGTCCAGCCACCGGCGCCAAGCTGCCGATTGGCACTGACTCGGAAGTTCGTGAGTTCGACGTGCCAACCAATGCCGAAGTCGCCGACCCGCTGATCGCCGCTGTCGTAGCTACGGCGGACCTCCATCTGGAATCCGGTGACGGGCACACTGAGGTCCTGGTAGGTGGTCGTATAGCGACCCAGCTTGAGGCCGCCGGAGACAGCCACCGTAGTAGTCAGGGCCTGGGTGCCACCGCCGCTGGCCGTCGCCGAGATGGTGATTGCGTAAATGTCGTTCGGGAGCAGCGTGGGGTCAAAGGTCGCGAGGGTGGCTGGTGGCGGTCCCGGACCGCTCGCGATGGTAACGACGCTGCCCTGACTCTGCGACTGGTACGACACGCTCCACGAGAGCACGGTTTGCCCTACCGGCGGCGTGAATGTGGCACTGATCGGCACCGGCTTGGTGATGATCGACCCGTCGGCCGGTGACGGCGCGCTGATGCTGGGTGGCGCTTGTGCGGTGGTCCCGCCGCCGTTCCCGACGATGACGCGGACGACGGCAGAGGCGCCGCCGCCGGCCAGGGTGGTGGCGTTGACGGTGATGGCGTAGGTACCGGCGGCGAGACCTGCCGGGTCAAATGTCGCCAGGATCGCCGGCGGATTGGTAGTCCCCGACGCAAGGGTCACGAAACTACCGCCGCTGACATTCTGGGAGAGGACGCTCCAGAAGTTGATGGAGGAGGATGGCGGCGGCCTGATCGTGGCTGTGATCGACACGGGCTGGCTCGCCACAGTCCCGTCGGCCGGCGCCGTGACCACCACCGACGGTGGCGCGGAGCCGGACGTGCTTCCGGTCGGCCCTCCTGGCGCCGGGATCGTCCATTGGATCGGCACGGAGTTCGAAACTGTCCGCAGCCCGCTGATGAAGGCCGTGGCGGTAACCGTGTCGGTCCCGGCATTGAACCCGGTGTACGAGAAGCTAGCCGTCCCATTGGCACCGGTGGTTCCCGAGAGTTGCAGGGTGTTGGCACCGAACACACCCAGCTGCACGGCCAGGTTCGGCAATGCATGGCCACTGGCATCCATGGCCGCGACCGTGAACGCCTGCGACTGGCCGACGATATGCCCGGTGGACGGCGCCACCTGCAGCGCCAGGGTCATCGCGGGCGGGAGTGGGATGTTGACTGCCCCACCCGTCCCGCCGACTCGCTGCCAGGCCTGCGATTCGTTGTTGCCAGTGCACTCCCCGTCTATGCCACCGCCGGTCAGCGCCAGTCCGCTGTCGTTGTAGTCGAGGGTGGATCCATTGACCACCACGTGCACCTGCGGGACGGTTGCGTTCGTCAAGCAGATCGACGGGGCAAACGGGCAGCTGCCGTCGGCCGATGTGACCTTCTCCACGTTATCGATCTGGGTCGCGTAAAGGCAGTGGTCAGGGCCCACTGCAACAAAGTCGCCGCGAGAACCACCCGTCACGATGTTGTGGAACGTCGGGGTGGCGGTCAGGGGATTGTCGATCTCGACGATGAACCCGTTGTTCGAGTTGACCACGATCGATTCGCCGACCGCACCGGGCGGCGGCGGCAGCAGGGCGATGCCGTCGTTGCCCGAGAGCGCCCCGTTCGAGATTACCGCGAGCACAGTCCCCGGCACACTCGCGTTGGTGCCGGAAATGATGATGACCGCCGAACAGCAGATGGAGGCGTAGAGCGTTCCGTCGGGCCCAAAGGCGATCCCGTCCGACTTGCTCCCAGGATGGGCGTAGGGGCTCACGGTCGGGTTCGCACTCGTCGGGTTTGACACCCGAATAATGTCGTCATGCCCAAAGCTGGGCTCGGTGACGAAGAGGTCGCCGCTCACCGGGTCGGTCGCAATCCCGGTCGCGTACGGGATCCCGCTGGCCACCGTCCGGATGACGACGCCCGTCGTCTGGTCGACCTCGAGGACCTGGCCGCTACATTGTTGGGCGAGATAGAGGTGCTTCCCGTCCTTACTGAAGGCCAGCCCAGAACTGGCGGAAATCGAAGTCGGGCAACCGAAGATCCCGTTGGCGCTCACCTGAGTGGCAGGGCCCGCAACCCCACCGCTCGGCCCGAACTTGTACAGGACGCCGGTTGCGTAGTTCATCACGAACAGGTTGCCGGCGTTGTCAAAGGCGAGCCCTATCGGCCCCAGGCTACCCACGGTGTTAAACCCGGTCGCGAACGGGGTCGCGATGAATCCGCCCGACCCACCGCCCGAGCCGGTGCTCGTCGCGGTACCGAAGGCGTCCGACGTATCGAACGCCGACCCCCCCGGATTGGCGAGGATCAAGGTCCCATTTGCCGGGATCGCGAGGTTCGGGCCCCACGGATCGTAGTGGTGCGTCCCGATGTCTACCGTCACGTGATTGAGCGTGATTGGCTGGTTGGTGTTGTTGTCGAACCGCAGGGCCCCGGTGTCGTAAGGCGATCCAGCCCCGACGAAGGTCGTGTTGGCGGCCCCGTTCCACGGGATGGGGAGGCTGCTCGTGCCCGCCGGACGAATGGTATCCGCATAACCGGTGGAAAGGTTGTAGGGTCCGGCATTGACGGAGACCACGGTCATGGTCAGCGACAGCTGCGACCCGCAGCATTCGAAGTAGTCGAGCTCATACGGGTACGCCCCCGCCGACGGAAAGTGGACCGTGACCTGATACGACGCCGGCGCGGCCCCGCCCGCCTGGTTGAAAGCCCCGACCACCCCGTACCCGTTGAAGGCGGTCAGGCCCGACGCCGGCGGGTTCTGCAACGTGCCGCCGACCCGCGAGGCACCGCCGCCCACGCCGAGGATAAACCCGTCATCGGCGATGATCTTGAAGGTGATGTCCTGAGGCTGGGAGACGACAAGGTTGGCCGTCAGGACGGCATCAAAGCTGGTGAGCGTCCCCAGGCCCGCCTGGACACCGCCGCGCTGGGCCACAATGGTGCCCGCAAAGTTGCCCACAACATCCGTGGTGACATCGGTGAAGGGCCTGGTGGTGGGACCTACCCCGGACACGTTGTGCGGCACGGTGTTGGCCGGTGGGTTGAAGTTGATTGTCGGGAAGGTCTGCTGGAACGCAGCCGTGTCGCCGGGCTTCGCCACGAATGTCTGGGCGGTGGAGCTCTCAGGGTAAAACGTTCCCTGGACTGGCGTGGTCGAAAGGGGCTCGATGGGCGCAATCCAGGTGACGCTTACCGTGTTCGACTGGACCGTGATGCTGGCCGACGATGCGGTGGCTTGCAGCTGGTCGACACCCGGCGTCTTGCCCGTGTAGCTCACCGTCGCCTGGCCGTTGGAGTCGGTCACCGTGGTCAGGGCCGTGGGGTTCGCGCCAGTCACGTTCACGGTGACTGACTGGTTGGGGATCGGGGCCCCGCCGATGTTGACGAGGGTGATTTGCAGCCCCTGGGTGCCGTTCACCGGCTCGAGCCCGGCGCTGCCGGCGGACAGGGCCAACGTGAGCCTGGCGCCCTGCAGGGTGTTCCGCACCACCGTGGTGAACGAGCTGGACAGGGGACCGTACCCATTCGCGTTGGCATCCTTCCAGGTCATGGTCGCCGTGTCTGTCAGCTCGCCCGGAGTCTGCGTCGCCGGTACGGCAAAGGTTGCCTGCGTACCCGTGGACGACGCGCCAGCGGCCAGCGCGGTCGGAATGCTGGTCACCGTTCCGATAGCACCGCTCGGCACGGCGTCCGTGACGGCCAGGACGCTGGCTGTCGCGCCCCGGTCTTGGTGATGGTCACAATCGGCAGATGCTCCGTGGTGGTCACCGGCGCGGCTGTCGAGGAAACCGGGCCGCTCGGCGCGCTGGCGCTGACGGCCGCGCTGGCCCGCAACGCGGAGCCTTCCAGGTTGGCCAGCCGCTGCAGGTAGGCCGCGTCCAGCTCACCAATCCCCCTGGCGGCGACCACGGGAACCCTATAGGTCGTGGTCAGCGTGACCGTGGCGCCTGGCGCTAGCGACGCCAGGGCGAGGGTGGTACTCGAGCTGAACTGCACGGTTTGGCCCGAGGGCAGCGCGATGGTGACCACGACATTCGTGGCGGCCCCCGCGTCGGCCTGCGACTGCAACGGGTTCGCCAGGCCGACCGCGCTGGTACTGGCGCGACTGTTCCGCTCGTCGTCGCCGCCCTTGGCCTGACGGTCCTCGTGACTCTTCGCCGGCACCACTTCGAAGTGGATGACGTTGCGCAGGCGGTGCACCTGGTGGGGATCGACCAACATGGCGATCTGAGCGGGGCTGAGGCGGACCGCGGCCTGGTACTGCCACGCGGCGATGGCCTTGGCACCAATGTGGGTGCCGAGGATGGGGTCACCACTGACAGGGTATGTCACCCCAGGCGACGCGAGCGAAGTCGCCGTGAGTGTCATGCCGGTACCAAGCACCGGAGGTTGAAGCGGTTGGTAGTTCGGTTGGGACGCGACGAAACCAGCCAGTGGTTTCCAGTGAGGATTGCCATCCTCGTTGTCGCACTCGTCCTCACCGTTGGGCTCGGTGTTCGACCCGGCTCGGAGCCCACCGTGGGCGACCGTGGCCTCCTGATCCTGCTCGGCCGATTTCGAGCACCCCTGGAGCTCGTCCCAGTAGTAGACGACCGTCGTATCGGCGTCCCCGTGGCTGCGGGCCGTGAACTTCCCGCGCAGGGTGAGGTCCGCGCCCGGGTTGGTGAGGGACACAGAGTAGGTCAGCGTGTCGCCTGGAATCGCCTGGGGCTTATCGACGCTCAGGCTGAGCGCCAGAAGAGGGGTGAGGATGGTCGAATCGACCGTCTTCCGGAGCGTGATGCCCGCCTCCCCGTCGTTGGCTGCCACCCGGGCAGGCCAGAGGGGCGCGAGCAGGGCAACCACGCAAAGCACGCCCGAAAGCCGGCCGAGACGTGTCCGCCGCAGACCGGCCAGCGCCCTTTCCTCCCTCTTCACGACCCACCCCGAGCGCCCAGGCGCTGTCCGCTTATCCCACCACACAAGTCACCCCCTGTCAACAACCAGCCACGCAGACGCACCCGTGGGTGCCGGGCTAGGCTATAGTTCGCCGTCGTGACTCAAATCCTGCAGGCCATCGCCCATGCCCTGGCCGCCTCCTTTGGCATGTTCTGGGAGATCCTCTGGCCCCTGGCGCTGGGCTTCATCCTGTCGGCCATCATCCAGTCGCTGGTCTCGCGCCAGGCGGTGGCCGGTGCGCTCGGCACGGATTCGCCGCGGAGCCTGGCGATAGCCTGCGGCCTGGGCGCCGCATCCTCGTCCTGCTCCTACGCGGCGGTCGCCATCGCCCGGTCGCTCTTCGTCAAGGGAGCCAGCTTCATCAACAC
>WNFD01007311.1_pt1 | contig 10968 bp, 11 predicted proteins | sample 5400491 | NCBI WGS metagenome assembly WNFD01 (sample SAMN13153343, study PRJNA577476) | soil metagenome | isolation source: 120 cm saprolite under Douglas fir tree site 2 hole 2 replicate 2 | place: USA:California | collected 2015-04-18 | reverse complement strand
CGCGGCACTCCATATCAGTCCGAACAGAGCTGGCGGAAGATCTTCCCCATGTCATAGGAGATCGCGTGCAATTGCAGCAGGTGCTGATGAACCTCATCGCGAATGGCGTCGAGGCGATGTATGACGTGGATGGGCCGCGTGAGCTAACCATCAAGTCGCAGCCCGCCGAAAACAACGAACTGCTGCTGTCGGTCAGCGATACCGGCGCGGGACTGCCCCGGCACCAGGCAGATCAGATCTTTAACGCCTTCTTTACCACCAAGACTCACGGCACCGGCATGGGACTTCGCATCAGCCGCTCGATTATCGAATCGCATGGTGGCCGCTTGTGGGCTGTCGACAACTCTCCGCGCGGTGCAAGTTTTTGTTTCACCCTACCCACCAAAGCCGAGGCAGATGAATGACACACGAAGTCGCTCCCGCAGGTGTTCGTGATTCGTGAGGTTGCCACTATGCGTGCGGCCACCAAGGGGCAACGCAGCGATGAACTCAATTATCGGACCCCTTTTGTAACCCTCCGCTGATCGAAAGTGTGCGCGAGAGGGGCGACCACGCAAAAGGGATCGCTAATCATGGCGCGAAGTGAATCAGTCCCGAGTGACGGCTATGCGGAAGTCATTATAATACTCGAACTCTCATTACTCCGGTTTGCCGACCATACATCCGGAAAAAAGAGAGAGCACCGAACGCCATGCGAAAATCGACTGTCGACACCTTCTCGAATCCGAGCGCAGGGCCTAATTGTTCAAAGCGCAGTTACAATTGGATCACCACGCTTATACCTCGTCCATCAGGGGCCTGAGCACGAGGTTCGGCACAACGAAAGATTCAGCCCAGTCGTAACAAATGAGCAATTTCTCAATCGCGATGCGCAAAGGCTGCCATAGCGTTATCGGTCTGCCAGCGCGCCTTGCTATCGGTTGCGAAACCACGATAAAGCTGTTGAAGCTGCCGGACTCGGTAGGCAATTCGTTGCACGCGCCAACAAGGATCCCGTTCCTGGCATAACAGAGTTGGCGTAACGCGCGAATAGATTTTCAATTAGATGACGGGTGCCGCACGCGAATCATCCGCAATGACATCGCCGTATTCCAACGCTCTTCGAGTGAACTCGGGACGAACCTTCTGCCGTGACCTTCATACCGCAAGCACTTCTACAGATTCTCCAATGTTCGTAGGAACAGATGCCGCAATCACCTCAGGTTCGAGGCGGCGAAGCGGGGTTACCAGATCCTTGACTTCACGAATGAAATTCAGGCAAGGCTGATTGTGATCCCGATCGATACGGACCATGTCTCCGACATGTATTTGATCCGTAGCCGAGAGATTGGCAAGAGGATAGACAATGTGGCGCTCAATCGCCAGCTTGAGACGCTGCGCGCCATGGCGTTGTGCCGTACCTTTCAGGAGTAAGAATTCCCTGGCCGAAGCAGTTACGCAGTTACGTGAAAAAGAAATTCCCCCTTAGCGGTTTCCAATACTCGCTGCTGGAGTAGATCGAGTTCGCTCTGCAGAACTTTTTCCAAGTGATTCCGAGGCGAGGAATTGGCTTGCTGTCTGATTGCGGCTCTCATTTGCTGCCTTCCGTCCAGCTTCCTAGAACGAGGTCTAACCTTTAACGGTGCAATAGCGATGCCAAAACCTTTCACGGCGAAAGACTGTTGAATACGGCGTAAGCCGGCTTGTGAGGAACCACGTCGGCAAACAGCGGCTAGTCTCGCTCATGCTGTCAGCATTAGGACATCGTGTCCATCGGGTTGGCAGACCGCACTGGCGGTGGCGTTTGTAGTCGGCCTCTTTTACGTCACTTACAACTGCCATGTTTGGTAGTCGCGTTGCTTCCTCCAGTTGGGTCGCGAAATGCACCGAGGATTCGTGACAAAGCGCATTCAACATCAATGAGCATTTCTAAATAGCTCGGGCAAGGGGAGGGTTCAGCAGAATGCTTGGGACGACGCACAAGGCGGACCGCGGAGCGATCGTCGGTCGCGCTGTAGGATTATTTGTTCTGCTGATCGGGGTACTGTTCGCAGCGGCATTGTGCAATGCGAGTGCGCGCAGTGACAATCCGGTTCCCAGCATCTTCGAGCCACACTCGACACCGGCGGAGTCCATCTATCATCTGTCGCCTTTCGTCTTCGCTATCACTGGCATGATTTTTCTGGCGGTCTTCAATAGTGGTACGCCGAGCGGGGAGCGAAACTATGCGATGAGCTTGCTCGAAGGCGGGCTCCTTCCAGGGCGTCGAGCTCCGCTTGTGCCTCGTTCGCACGCTGTCCAGGATTCAACAGGGCCACCTCCTGCAGGATCGCTTTGCCCATAAGGCAAGCTAATCCCCAATCAGAATTCCTGTTTGGACGCGCGTAACCGACAGAAGCAGACTCGAGCACGGGAAACATTCGAAAGGTATCTTTCATGAATCGCCGAAGATTTTTTCAACTCACTGGGGCGGCTCTGATGGCTTCGACCGATCGAATGACCTCGGTGCTTGGGGCTTCATCGAGTACGCGTGACCTCGTTCGATTCCCGGAAAAAACAGAGATGATCTTGCTCACCGATCGGCCACCACAGCTGGAAACTCCGATCCACTATTTTCGACAGGACCTCACACCGAATGAAGCTTTCTTCGTTCGGTGGCACCTAGAAGGGATCCCGACTTCCGTGGACCTTCGAACATTTCGGCTCAATGTCAGCGGCCACGTGCGGCAGCCTTTGCAGCTAAGTGTGGACAAACTTCGATCGCAGTTCGAGCCAGTCTCCATCGTTGCGGTCAATCAATGTTCCGGCAATTCTCGTAGTTTCTTCGAGCCTCGCGTTCCAGGCGGTCAGTGGAAGGATGGTGCAGTCGGCAACGCCAAATGGACCGGCGTTTCCGTAAAATCGATTTTGGATCGTGCTCAAGTGAAGTCAGGAGCCGTGGATGTCTCATTCAATGGCCTGGACGCGCCGCCGCTGCCTTCTGTGTCTGACTTTGTGAAGGCTCTTTCGATCGACCACGCGCGGGATGGAGAGGTGATGATCGCCTACGCCATGAACGACCAGGCGTTGCCCATGCTGAACGGTTTTCCGCTGCGCCTCGTCGTGCCTGGTTGGTATGGAACTTATTGGGTGAAAGCTCTCAGCGACATCACCGTCCTGCCTCAAGCCTTCAGCAACTTCTGGACGGACAAAGCCTATCGCATTCCCAACGGTCCCAATGGCACCGAATCTCCAAAGGATTTGGCCAAGGACACAGTTCCCATCAATCGTTTCAACGTGCGTTCCATATTCGTTCGTCCCGACCCCGGTGAAACGCTGCGTCCCGGAATGCCGAATGAAATCGAAGGTATTGCTTTCGACTCCGGTCACGGGATTAGACGCGTCGAGGTATCGACGGACGGCGGAGGCACCTGGGCGGATGCTCGACTGGATGCGGAGATCGGAAAGTATTCGTGGCGACGCTGGCGGGCGTCCTGGACACCAGGAAACCGCGGGCAATACCGGCTGATGGCTCGCGCAACAAATAGCGTGGGAGAGACACAGAGCAAGGAACAGTGGAACCGCAGTGGTTTTATGTGGAATGTAATCCAGCAAGTTGACGTAAGCGTGGAGTAACAACGCATGGTCCCAAAAAAGAAGAGTACGGTTCTCGCACTCGGAATTGCGGTATTGATCGCTGGCTGTGGACGCCCATCGAATGTCGCGAAGCAGCCAGATCATGACATGACGAACGCAACAATGGAATTGATGCCTGATTCAAGGTCAGACAATCCGGTTCACACCATCGCGATGCCGCATGACGAGCCTGGGTTTCCGCCAGGTCCTGGCCGTGAAGAATTTGTGACAGCGTGCGTCGTTTGCCATTCGCCACGATACATCACCATGCAGCCACGATTTTCCCGGACTACGTGGCTGAGCGAAGTCAAAAAAATGAAAGACGTCTACGGCGCACATATTTCTGAAGACCAGGTACAAAAAATTACGGAGTATCTCGTTTCTATCAACGGACAGCTTGGCACCGGTCAAGCTCCTAAGGGCACATATGGCGAATAGAGTCGGAAGTGAGCATCAGTCGCCGTCACGCGCGCCGATACGCCTGGTGGGTTCCGTACTGCTTCTGGGTACGCTGCTCGCCTGGTGGGGAACACGCGACCATCGCCGTCTGTTTGGAGACTTGCCGCGCATACCAGTTGCTGCAGCCGTTCTACCTATTCCTCCCAATATACAAAGCGAAGGTGCAGCGGTGGCCCGGGGATTTGAAATCGAACAGCGGCAATGCGCGGGTTGCCACGAAATGTCCACGCGCTCCATCGGGCCAAGTTATCAGGAAGTGGTGACCTTTTACCTGCATCACTCCGCGGCCCACGATGAAAAATCAGATCTGCTCAATCAACTGTCGTCAGCGGTAGGTCATCCCCAGCCAGGATGGGGCAATTTTGCGCCTGGCCCCGCTGAGTCAGGTCTCTCTCTGGAAGACCGCGTTGCCGTTGCGAGTTGGATTCTGAGCAATTTCGAGCCAGAGAAATCTGCGAGGAAAGGTGTAGCAAAGTGGCAACCCTAATAGAGCAACCGGTCTATCCAGCAGGACAGCGGAGCGTCCAATCTGCCGGCGAGCTTCCATCGGTTGAATATGGCCTGATCCGCGCGCACGTCTTTGCCTCACTCGTCACCTTAGTGATCTCGGTTCTATTCGGCATTCTGGTGGCCACAAAGTTCACCTTTCCCGAATTTCTGGGAGGCCACGGATGGCTTACCTGGGGCAGGCTTCGCTACAACCATACGCAGGGCATATTCTTCGGATGGTTAGGCAATTCATTCCTGGCCTTCTTTTATTACGCCGTGCCGCGCCTCGCAAATCGGCCGGTGCTAAGCCGTAAACTGGGGTGGTTCCTTTTCTGGATCTGGAATTTTGCGGTAGTCCTTCCCGGTTGGGTGCTGGTTGCCGCTGGTTTCAGCCAGCCGTTGGAGTGGGCGGAGTTTCCGCTCGTCGTAGCTGCTTTCGCCGTCCTTGCCTTCATTCTGATGGCTTTCGAGTTTGTCCTCTCTTTCCTTAAAGCTCGGCTCTCGGATCTCTATGTCAGTAGTTGGTACATCATCGGCGGCATTGTCTTCACGATGCTTGCCTACCCGGTTGGGAATCTTGTGCCGTGGCTCGTTCCCGGGGCGCGGGGCGCAGCCTTCAGCGGCCTCTGGATTCACGATGCTGTGGGTCTCTACGTAACGCCGTTTGCCGTTGCGATCGCTTATTACGTCATCCCCGCTACCACGCGCCGTCCGATCTCCAGTCATTTCCTGTCGATGGTGGGCTTCTGGCTGCTTTTCTTTGTTTACCCCTTAAATGGGACTCACCATTACGTGTATTCAGCAATCCCCATGGCCGCGCAGAAAGGTGCCATCGTCGCTTCGGCCTATCAGGGAATGGACGTGATTTTGGTCGTTACCAACCTTCTGCTCTCGCTGTCCGGAAGCAGTGGTACTGCTTCGAAGGACGTGCCGCTTCGTTTCGTCTGGGTTGGTGTCGTCTCCTATCTTGTAGTGAGTTTGCAGGGCTCGGTACAGGCATTCATGCCCGTCAACCGCTTTATCCATTTCACCGACTTCGTGATCGGCCACTCCCATTTGGCAATGATCGGTTTTGCAAGTTTCATCGCGCTTGGTGGCATCGCCCATCTCTGGCAGCGCATCCCTGGAACGCGCTACAACGAGCGCATGATGAATTGGTCGTTCTGGCTTCTTGGTGTGGGCCTGATGCTGATGGTCACCGATCTCACGATTGCGGGACTGGTAGAGGCTCAAGTCTGGCAGTCGAGCGCTCCATGGATCGATTCTGTCCGAGCGGTCGGAAGTTACTGGCTGGTGCGTACACTCTCGGGGCTTCCCATTCTCGCGGGCTTTGTTCTTTTCTGGACCTCTCTTGTTACTGGGCCAAGGTTGTCAGAGGCTATCGTGTCTGAGACCAGCCGCGTGGCTTCAGAAGACAAGGCCGCATTCGAGGATGGCTCGGCGGCTTCACACGAGTTCACCTTGACCGGTTGGCTCAGCCACGCTCATGTGATCGCCTTCGGTGCAGGTGTAGGTTTTTTCGCGCTTTCGTTTGTTGTCCTCGCGATCCTTCCTGGAAAAGAACTGGCGGATGAAATCAAGCGGGTGGCTCCCGTCACTATGCCAACGCTTACCGCGTCCGAACAAAGGGGCAGAGTCATTTATGGACGCGAAGGGTGCGCTTACTGTCACACGGAGCAAATCCGGTCTCTCGCAGCGGATGTGCGTCGCTTCGGCGCGCCCACCGAGGCGTGGGAAACCAAGTTTGATTACCCCCAGCTGTGGGGCACGCGCCGCATCGGGCCGGATTTGTCCCGCGAATTTAACCTTCATCCCCGCGACTGGCAGCTCACTCATCTCTACGATCCCCGGCTCGTCGTGCGCGATTCGGTTATGCCTCAGTATCCCTGGCTTTTCAAAGGCAACGCCAATCAGCCGACGCAGGAAGGGCTGGATGTGCTCGCTTATCTCGAATCTCTCGGGCGCGCTCGACAATTGTCCGGCTTTGACCAACAGACGTTGACGTCGAGCGTCCATGCCGCGACACCGGATATGGCCATGGCAAGCGAGCCTTCAGCCAGAGCCACTCCGCCCACCGTTCCGATCGCCATGACGGGAGGATACAGCGACAGCGCACCCGTTCTGCATCCAACGTCGAATCCGGACGACTTACAGGAAGAAGTAAGCCGCGGCGGATCTCTCTTCGCCGCCAATTGTGCTTCGTGTCATGGGCCCGCCGGAAAGGGCGACGGTAAAGCTTCGGCGAGTCTATTGCCGCGACCGGCAAACCTGACTGCCGCCCGCTTCTCCGACGAACGATTAAGCAGTGTGCTGTGGAACGGAATCGTTGGCTCCGCCATGCCGCCTTGGCGCCAGCTCCCCACAGAAGATTTGCGCGCTCTTGTCGCCTACATCGATAGCTTACACGTTGCCAATGCTCCGCCATCCACGCAAGAATCTACGAGTCTAGCCGAGGGCAAAGCATTATTTGCGGCAGCCTGCGCCAGTTGCCACGGCGACACCGGAGCGGGCAACGGGCCTGCCGCCGGCGCCCTTGCTCCGTCACCAACAAATTTTCACCTCAAGAATCCGACACCAGAACGAGCCTGGGAAGTTTTGGAAAATGGCGTACCGGGCACAGCGATGCCGCCATGGAAGGACCAACTCAGCAAGGACGAGCGGCACACCCTAGTTGAATTCGTGCGCTCCCTTTATGGCACGCCGCAGGAGAACTCAGGGCAATGATCAATCTGATTGTGATCGTAATTTCAGCAATTATGTTCGCTCTGCTTTTGGTTTGGTGGCGCTGGCCGGCGTTCCGCGCGTGGATTGAGGCACCTAAATACTTCATGCTTCGTCAGGAACGCCGCTTTGACGAGGACGCCGCAGGAACAGCCGCCGACTCTACACAATTTATGGCTCATAGAGATTACTGATTGGACCAAGAATTCTTCGTGCGCGATAGTCGAGGTGAAACGAGAAGTGCCTTGAACAAGAAACGAATCGTAGGAATCGCACAACTCGAAAGGAGAACTAACATGAACAAGAATCAAATCACCCGAATCGCACAATTAACCCTCACGGCTGTAGCAGCCCTCACACTCGCGGGCAATGCAGAAGCGAGGAACCATCCTTCCAACAAAATTGTCCTGGTAAGGCCCGCGGATCTTCCCGAACTCGCACGGGTACCCGGCCAAGCGCTGCTGCTACATGCTACAGGCGATGGCAGAATGCATCTTTATATCGAACAGAACCAGGGCGCTCGGCTGGCCGTCTTTGACGTCACCGACGCAGCCCATGTCAAAGAAGAGGGCTCGGCGTACGTTGACGCTCCCGGCGCGTTCGATTTTGTCTCCTCCGTTGGGGACGACGCAGAACTGGTTCGGTTCCGGAACGGTCAGGGAGAGGCGGTGTTAAACTTGCACAAGGTAAAGGCTCCGACACTTAACACCATTCAAGGTCTGGACTTTCAGGGCTCGACGGAGCGTCTGGGTGACGATGGACTCATAGTCGCTGATCAGCCAAATGCGCAATCTGACGCAAACGATCCAAACTATCAAGTTGTCGATCTCTCGAATCCACGCCACCCCAATTCCGTTGCCGACGTAAAGCAGGTCAATGAAAGGATTACGAACGATGAGACGGGCACTACTTTCCTGCTCGCGGCAGATGGCTTGTACCTTATCAGGCGGCCAGCCGTGGAAGAGGAATACGAGATACATCAGTGGCAGCTGAGCCATCCCGGATAATTACGGGCAGGATTGGATCGACAAATAATATCGAGGAATCCTTCTATACCTAATAGACGTAATGCTGGAACAGGCCTTGCCATGGCGCAAGGCCTGGTTCCGTTGTGGGCAGACAGCTCCTTGGGTCGCGCAGGTCCTGTCGGATGTAGTGTTAGGTATCGTGGAAGTGAGTACTTAAGTCAGAGACTTACAGGAAGATCCGAAATGGAAAATTTCAGACTGAAGGTTTTCCGCACAGTTGCCGACAATTTGAATTTCCGACAAGCTGCTGAAGCTCTCTATCTCACACAGCCTGCGGTCACACTTCAGATCAAAGCGCTGGAAGAGGAACTTGGAGTCCCGCTTTTTGATCGCACGGAAAACAGAGTGGCGCTGACAGAGGCCGGGCGAATCCTTCTCAAACATGCGAAGAAGGTAGAAGCCTTAACGGCCGTAGCTCGCCAGGAATTAGCGCGACTAGTGGGCGAAGAAGAAGGGGATCTCTCCGCAGGAGCCTCAACCACGATCGCACAATATCTACTCCCAAAGTTGATCGGCGAGTTTCGAATATCGAATCCCAAGATTCGCTTGCTTCTATTAGGCGCTAACACGGAGAAGATCGTACGCGGGGTCCTTGATGGAACGCTGGCGATAGGGCTAATTGAAGGTCCCTCTCTTCATCGAGACGTTGGCGAGGAGCCTTTTGTGGCCGATGAGATTGTTGTGGTAGTTCCATCGAAGCACGAATGGATTGGTCAACAGGTCGATATACAACAACTCTGCAAAGCTCCACTCATCCTCCGAGAAAAAGGCTCAGGAACGCGGCGGGTTGTCGAAGCGGCTCTTAAGGCGGCTGGCGTTCAAATGAAGCATACTCGGGTAATTATGGAGCTTGATTCCACTGAGGCGATCAAGTCCGCAGTGGAAGCTGGTTTGGGAGTCGGGTTTGTCTCCCGCAGGGCTATCCAGAAAGAACTAAAACTCGAGACCCTGCGAGAGGTTCATATCACAAAACTGGGCATGCAACGAACATTCGCGATTATCTTTCCTCGGGGGCCCGCACCCCGCGGGGCCGCGGGTGTATTTCTCCGTTTTCTCCGAGAAAAGCGCGGCCAGGCGCCCAGCAAAAAAGGCCGGTGACACTTCTCATCTCTAATAGGAATCGCTCAATCGGCGAAGGGTTGAGTCCCCCTTTGCTTTCACCGAATGAGTTCCATACCACCCAGGCACGACGCGTTGCTCATGGTGCACGGCTTTCGTTGCCGGCGAATATGGCGGAAATGCCAAATCACATCGACATCGGCACGTTCAGGATTTGTTGGCACACAAAACGCGTGGAGCGGACGTCGTGTTCGAGCAATTCTACGCAGAAGATGTCAAGGGTTCGGTACAACTTTGGGGCACTTGAGAGAGCGGAAATTTCGCTGGTTTACCGTATAAGCGACTAAGCGACACCAGACAAAGCTGTTAGTGTTTTAGCCGGTCTGCTTTGCAAGCAGGGGGCACCGCTTCGATTCCGACCACGTTCACCTAAGGTATTCTCAAACGAGGATCATGACTGCCGGTGCCCTCGCCAACGCGAATGCATTCGAATTTCTGGGTGTGACCGGAATGCATTGCGCACTCCAAGGCCTGTGCGCGCTGGCGGTTCCGCGAGACGGATTGCCAGCACCTTCAACCTATTAGTGCCCGAATTTTTGCGCGCACTTCAGCCAGTTCGGCCGCCGATATCTTTCCTTTGTGCTTGGCACGCCTTTTCCGCCAATCAAGGCTCTTGACCTGGTCTGCCAGAACTGCGCTGTGGCTCGCGCCCGCAATTACCGCTTCGAAGGGATAATACTTGATCTGCGTCGTCATCGGGCAACAGACCATGAGACTCGTCTTCACGTTGTACACAGCGGGGCTCGGCACAACTGCGGGTCGGTGCCCAGCCTGTTCATGTCCGGTCTGTGGATTGAAGCTGATCCACACAATGTCACCGGCGTCGGGCACATAAGTCCGCGCCATTACAATGCCTCTTTGCCAACAGGGCTTCCGAAATCGGCCTCGTCATGCAAATTCTCACCCGTGATCTGCTTCACCAGTTCGGCCAGATCATACTCCTTGCGTTGTGCCGGCTCGATGACGATGCGGCCGGACTCTTCGCGTACGTCAACGGCCTCGTCTAGATCCAGGTGCGCGGCCTGCATGACGGCAGCAGGAATTCGCACCGAAGCGCTGTTGCCCCATTTTTAAATTACCGTTCTCATAACGCCGTTACTCCTGTAGAGACATTGTAGCAACATGCTCTCGCTGCCTCGGGCCGAGTGTCTACAATGTAGATACAACGAGAGCGACTTGGCTTTTCGCCCGAACTCCTCCTTGCAGCAAGGGATCACGGTTTTGCTTCCCCTCACGTCCAGCAAATGGAACACAGAGCCCGAAGGACCGATACAGCTTGTCGACCGATTGGCAAAGAGACAGCGGAGGGTTAGTCGACTTTGAGGCATGAAGACGAGTTGAAATGCGGACCAAGCTAATAGCAAGACTCGCGCTTTTCCTTTTGCGAAAAGGCAGGATTGTAGCGGCGGCGAAAGAGCAAAGCAACCGGTCCGAGATTTCGCCAAAGGCCAGGTCTCGCTCCCATATCGACGAGTATCGGCGCTCAGCATCGCAAAGCTAAGTGACCATTTCTTCGCAAATGAGTCACACGGAAAATCGCCGGGGAAGAGTGTCCGAA
>WNFD01022103.1_pt1 | contig 10969 bp, 9 predicted proteins | sample 5400491 | NCBI WGS metagenome assembly WNFD01 (sample SAMN13153343, study PRJNA577476) | soil metagenome | isolation source: 120 cm saprolite under Douglas fir tree site 2 hole 2 replicate 2 | place: USA:California | collected 2015-04-18 | reverse complement strand
CGGAATATGTTAATAGACTACTAAATGACATCTATAAAATTTGGTGATAATTGGATGAGAGATGAACAGGCAAATTGAAAAACACGAACGAGTGGGGTCCGATGTTTGGGTTAGTGATAGTACTGACTGCACTCAGTGATGCGGCACCTCAGCACGACAATTTATTAATATTTATTATGGGCGTGCCCTGGGGTCTTTGCTGATAAGGTATATTATAAATATTTTTATGTAAGATAAACGTATTTGGACATACAATACAGTATGGATAAACGTCGATAAACCCCCAATAACATAGGGTTTTTTTTACTTGAAACTTGAAATGACCCAATTAATTCTCACCTATGCCTCATCGTACTACGGTACGTGTACTGTATCAAAAGAGCAGTAACCGTGAGGTGCCGTTTGACTAGACACGGCAGCGTACGAGTCACCGCATGCAGAGCTGGGTCCCCACTTCAGCGTTCTACAACGTATCAATTGCCAGTTCCATGATTTATCGATCCCTTTCCCTCAAATTCCCAAATTGCAGACCGCGCGGCCGTCTAACGAAGCTGGAATATCCATTGTATGGTCGTCCAAGGATTGTGGGCCCGGCTAATACTACCAGCATTAGTCTACAAGGACCGTGGCTGGAACTGCCAAGCAAACCGCCAGGGATCGGGAACAATAGCTCACAGGCAACTTGATGGTACCGATCTCCCGTGGTGACCCCCTGAAGCTTGGCCAACGGTGTAATGAGGCCGAATGCGTCGATAGATCGAGGTGAATCTCAAGGGGGAGCGGAATAGATGTTCACAAAGGTGAGAATAAAGAAGCCAGCGGAGAGGCGAAGCAGGGGTCACTAAGTTGCATCGTCAATGGTCCAAGGAAAGTACTATTACAACGACCAGTAGTGATGTTGAGCCTGAAGGGAATAAGGGCCCATACTAAGGAGAGTTGGAAAACGTAACTAGCGTAAATACGTGTGGTAGACAGTAAGTGGTCAACATCGAACGTCAATGGCAGAGAACGCATATCGTCAATCACCGACCTCCAAATCCCGTGCCCACTCCTGGGCCAAGTCCCATTCCCACACCATATCCCGTTCCCACTTGTCGTCCCATCGGCGGACATTTACCGGATGACCGGCGAATCCGCGCGCGGCGATAAACTGCTGTATGGCACCTTGCAGAGATCCTGATGGCTCGAGCTGCTCGAAGATGAGGCTGTTCAGTGCGGGTAACACTTCTGCGGCCCTCGACTGGGTAAGTTCTTGCAGTACCGGTGCGATGCGCGGCCCCAGTTCCTTAGGTATATGTAACGCCTCCAGCGCTGTGAACGGATGGAAAAGGTCTACCCATTGCATCTTATCTTGCCACTGGGATTCCCGAGGACTTGAGGGACATTCGCGAATATCGAGCCGTTCCACGCGGGAAAGGAGAAGCGAAGACTGGTTGCACACCTGTGTCAGAGACGAAAGTTGCCAATCTGACGGACTGCATAAGATTCGCAAAGTGAGGTTTCTAGGAACTGTCGTTTCTGGAAGATAAAAGCCAATTCCGGCGCCTTGAGCGTCGAAGAACACCTCGGCTCGATTGAGGGACCTAAGCTTTTCGGTACGAGCGATGAAAGTGGGGAGATGTGAAATGTCAAAGATCAGCTGGTTGAAGAATTTGATAAAGGCGTAGCGGAGACGAGGAGCATCGATTCGGGCGACAAGGTCCTCAAAGTACTCGCTGACACCTTTGAAGAAGAGCACCGCGAGAGCCGGGAGGACGGCGCGTGCCAGTGGAGGCGGATCTTGGCTAGCTTGATCTGGATGGAGTTGGGGGGATTGGAACTCGATGGAAAGCGAGACGAGCTTGGTCAAGGTGGCCAGGGTCGTAGCTAACGTCTCGGGAGAAATGTGCCAAGTATCCGGTATCTTGTCCAGTCGAAGGTCAACCAGGTCGCTGGCGGACAAGAGAATGACGGGAAATGCGGGGAATCGAATGCCTTGCAACCAAATCCTTCTGAGACGCGGGGCGAATCCACCTAAGAAGCCATCGGGAAGGGCCGGTGCGGTGTCCGAGTCACCACAAGATCCAAGCCGAAGATATGTCAGCACCGGAAATGGCTCTAGCATTACTGAACCTATCGTTCCCAACAGAGAATCCGTCAGCCCACAGATCGTGATCTGATGTATCCGATCATGATGCTCGAGCGCGGCACTGAGGTCGCTATCAGTGCCATCCTCAGGGACTCGGCTGCCAGTGGGCGGTTGCAACGTTGTACTCTGCCGGTATTCTATGTATGATGATAGGCAAAGGTGGCCAGACATCCAGTGTCCTCGTCACAGGTGTTTTCTCCGTGCAGACCAGTCGCAAGTCCAAAGAGAGCCGTGATTCAAGGATAATATGACGCCATCTTTGGCATACGTGGACCAACCGATGTCATCCCCATGTCTCGTTCGCAAGGTCCATGGTATCCACTCGGTAGAAATGGAATACGTGCAAGAGGACCTCGTCCGGGAGTACATCGATTGATACTACACGGTCTGCACCGTAACGGTCAGCGGTTACAGCGGACGTTGTGCATAAGACAATACGTGACCCGGTTGTACATCTGGTACTCCCTGCCAACGCTCCCATGTCTCTAGTCCCCCGAGAGGGCCATCGATTAGAATCGAGGACAAGAAGTCGGTAGGGTATACCAGCGGACATTGCGCGAGAGGTACGATGCTTAGACGACGGGAAGACTTTTGAACGTGCCTATCGCAAAGTTGGTTAGCTCCTTAAGCAATGGGTGGTCAACCTCCCTAGACGCACTGTTGAGAGTTCATTGGTGAGGGAATGGGTGGAAGGGGGGTGGAACGTTGAAGTGCGGTTGGCTACCTTTAGCTTCCCACCCCAGGACAAGGGTCCTAGTAGTGTGATGCAATGATGGAATACCGATGACCACGGTCGTCCTTCAAAGTCACCTCCCAGGTAGGAACGTGCGTTTCTGACACCGCCACACGGACTCGGAGGTGAGCTGATAAGAAGATGCCTTCGCAACTGCAGCATCCAGAACCAATGGCAACTCGGAATCTCATCAGGTGCACCATAAATTTGACGAATGACGTCACATCCGCATCCTTTGCGAGGAATGAAGACAATTGGGACCCACACGTTCGTGAAGTCAGCGGGCCACCGATTACGGCGCGAAGCGCACGGAAGGTCCCTGAAGCACACGGTTTGCGCTGGCACAGCCAAGTTACTACATTGGAAACCGAACGGACGTCAATCAATCATCGACTTGGAGGTATCGTGACGCCATGCTTACGTTGGTGGAAGTGGGGGTTCCGCATGCCAACTTGGTCTGTAACCAGAGCGAAGCGTGCTCAGCGGGAGTATCTCGGCTGGAAGTCATGGGGGCGGGCGGGGCATCAGGAAAACCTACAATTTCAGTAATTTATGCTCAGTAGGGAAACAGCGACCAGTGATCACGGTGCTATCGCGAGTATTTCAAATTATCCCGTCGTTTATCTCTCGCTAGCGCCGGTGGCTGTTGACTTCCTGATAACTGCGGAATCGGAGATCGGAGATACTGGACTTTATAGGCCTGGTTTCGCGTGCAGTGAGCGAGTGAGTAGGCAACGTCAGTCGAATGGACACCCATTTGAGGTGAGACCGTAGCCTTGGTGTGAAGTTCTTCCACGCTCGAGAGAAAAGGCAAAAAAACGGGCTGCAGACCCGCACCAGAGGCGAAAGTTGCCACTCGTATTTTCTGCTTGAGATCCCCAACGTGAGCGTTTTCACCGTCTTTCCTGTTTGAAAAAGCGTGATCTCAACGGAGGGACTGCCGATGACTACCACTGCCCTGTTAGATGACTGGAAGTTTCCTGTACGACTGACGAACTGAGGGAGGTGTCGGATGGTAAAGATGAGCTGGTTGAAGTCTTGAAGAACGTTATGTATATGTTCTCGAGTAGAGGAACGTCAATTCGTGCCACGAGGTCATCCAAATATTCGCTAACCGATGTCGTAGGCCGAGTGCGAGCCGCAAGAGTGACCGACATGTAATGGTGTGAGAAAAGGAGATGTGGAAAGAAGGCTGCCGGTGTGGTGAGAGCATAGGCGGAATCAGTAGCAGGTGGACATGGATGTGAGTCGTAAAAGTTATTTCCGCTGCCACGCACACTGGTATGGGGTCACGGTCAATTGTTGTTATACCGTTTCGATTCTGCTGCCAAATGACCACAGTTGGCTGGATGCGCTGTATCTGGTAGACTTGTCTTGTAATATTTATCTACGAACATCGAGCGCCATGGTGCTGGTTGTATCCGAGATAATGTCGAGGGTTTTTAGTATGAAGGATTAGGAGAAATTATGAGTTATTGGGCTCAAAGTCTCGTTCTTGTTATCTTTTCCACCGATGGACGGGTACTTTGTGCTCATAGCGCTCACGCGCAGACAGGAACGGCTCTGAGTAGATTGCAATTCCCCATCGTCCCCTTCAAAAAGATCGCGCAGGGCAGGCCACACTTCCGTAGCATTTTCTGCGGTAAATCCTTGCAGCGTACGCGAGACGAGTGATCCCGTTTCCGAGGATGGACGGGGCCTATTCACAGCAGAAAATACTTGGAAGAGTTCCAACCATTGTGTGGCGTCCATGTCGCGTTGCCACTGTGGTTGTCGAAGTGTTTGCTTCGTCAAGTCAAGACTCAAGAACTTCCACTCTGGAGACAAGAGGGTGGAGTTGGTCGCACACCTCCGTAAGAGACGAAACCTGCCAGTCCAACTCATTGCATACGATCTGCAATAATAAGAAAACTTCTTTCCCTGATAAAAGAAGTGAGAGCCGGGCCTCGCTATTTATGAAGCCCACCTTGGCTTGATTGAATGATTTGAGTCCTTCTATTCGATTGATGAACCGGGCGAGTTGTGGAATATGAAAAATGACTTGGTCAGAGAACGTTATTTCGACCTGGTATAGGGAAGGACACGAGGAAGAAGCATGGATCATTGACGATGATCTGGCGGCGGCATTAAAGAGCCCGGCGGCCGTGGCCGCCGTGGTGACTTGTTGGGGAAAACCAAGGGAATTTCTTTGTGATAGCGGGGGAGCGACTGAGTAACTAACAGACGTGGTTTGTAGGCCGAGGCTTTGGTTGCGGTCGATCGAAGTGGCATGTAGCGCACCATTACGACTTGCGTCGGAAGACTGTCGGTGGTGAGACAGGAGAGCTAAAGGGATCGCAATGAAACGTTGTATCTGCGTTGGCAGGCAGGAGAACCAGTGATCGGAATGCTTCAAGTTGCCAGTGGGAGATTTGGCGATTGCCAGTGGCAACACGGGTTACACGGCCGACTCGGAGACGAATGGCATCCTCATGCTTGTCAGTCCTACGACTCCAATCTCTTTTTTATTCCCCGTATCAGGTGTCCTTGTAAGACAGGTCTCTACTCAGCTACAGTTTGTAACAGCCCTGGCCTGATGGGCAAAGGTGTTTCGAAGGATGAAGGATGGAAACAAATTGGCAAGCCCGAGAGACGCACTCGGAGCGCCTCCGCGGCTCCGCCCCGGCCGGTTCACGGCCCGCCCATAATCGGGCGAATTTCGGCTCTTCCGCTTCCGAGTCTTGCAATGGTTCAAATCACAGTGCGCCCTGCCCTCGCTCGTCTTGGCTATATATGTCATTAAAATATAAATATTATATATAAATATTTTTCAAACGTGAATCATGTGTCGTTGCAGGTTCGACAGTGCGAACTGCGTTTGAGATCATAAGAACATCACGGGTGCGCCGGAAATACCAATGGCCATCTCAAGGTCCAAAGGATAACAGACGATAAGCAGAGAATACCAACGGTAGAAAGGGCATGTCAATCGTCGATCTCGAAAAACTGTCCCACCGCCAAATCATGTTCCGAAGTGACATGACGTTCCCACTCACTTTTCCTGCGGCAAACAGTCACCGGTCCCTCCCGCGCAGAGATAAATCGCTTAATGACTTCTTGCACGAAGTTCGATGGCTCGAATGGATAGAAAAGCTCCAACCATTGAGCGTTTTCTACGTTGTCCTGAAATTCTTGAGGCGAGAATCCATATTCGCCCCCACAGATTTCGAGCCGTTCCACGCTGGTGAGGAGTGGCAGGGCCTGGTTGCATATCTGTACCATAGCGGAAACTTGCCAATGTGACACTTTGCATAAGACTTGAAGCATGAAGTTTCCTTTTGTCCCCGTCGGTGGAGAAAGGGCGATTTGAACGAAGTCGCTTTGAAAATCCACCGTCGCTTGGTTAGGACAGTTGAGCTTTTCTGAGTAGGTGATGAAGTGGAGTAATTGCGGGATTACAAAGATGAGCTGGTTGAAGAGCTTTATATTGATGTTTTCGAGTAGAGGAGCCTCGATTCGGGCCATGAGGTCTTCCACATACTCGCTGACGCCTCGGATCTCCAGCCAGGTGAGGCAAGGAAGGACAGCACGTGTCAGCTGTTGTTGATATTCGCGTATGTCGGGGGGAAGTCCCGGAGATCGGAAGTCGCGAAATTCGATGCGGAGAAATTTGAGCTTTGTCAACTTGGACAACGTGGTGGCCATCACTTCGGGTGAAATGTAACCGGTATCCGGCGGTATCTTGTCAAGGAGTAGCGAGACAAGGCCACCAGTAGACAAAAGGAGTTTTGGCAATGCAGGAAATGCAATTCCTTCCAACCAGATTCTTTGTAGACGTGGGGCGAATCCACCCAAGAACGTATCAGAAAGAACAGGTGCCATCTCTTCATCCGACCAAAGCTCCAGGGTTGTTAGTGGCGGATATGGCTCCTGCAACGATGTTGACAACATGGACAGAAGAGATGGCGTTAGATGGGAGAGCTGAAGTTCGCATATGCGATCATGGTGCTCAAGTGCGGTCACGGCACTGGCCTGGGGAATGGGAAAGCTGGAGCTCGATGTTGAATACAGCCAGTACCTTATGACGATCGGCAAATGCGGCCAACTATCCAGCAACTCCCTCACGGGGGTTCTTTCCGTGCAGAGAATTCGAAGGTCCAAACGGTTTGGAGATGCGAAGACAACATCCCGCCATCTTCGGCACACATGTACGAGCCTGTGCCACGTGTATGTGGGGCCTACGTAGTTCATGGCATCCATTCGATAGAAGTCAAAAATGTCTAGAAGGACATCGTCGGGGAGCATGTTGATTGTCACAGGGTCTGCATCACACAATTCAGACGGCATCACTGACATCGTGTAAAGGACGTACGTCGGCCCCGGGCCCATCGCTTATCAAATACCTTCCAGAAGCGCGCGAAATGCTTTCCCGACTTTGATCCCTCATCGATTGAAGACGAGGCGTTGCTAGCAAGGAGTAAATGTTGAACTCTACGGACCGGGTGGGGGAATAAACGATGGATGCCATTTCGAGAGTGTCTGCGTGAAGTTGGGTCAGCTCTTTGGCTTTGGTGTATTTCTCCACTGGCAGACATACTGGTGAGAGCTCATCCGAAGATTGAAGCAAATCGTTGCTTTGAACCTATTGTTGCCATTCCAGTCACAGCATTAATAATGATCAAGCTGCGGAGTACGGATAGTACATGCCGACAATTCGCCACGTTGAGATGATCATGAATATATTAATGCGCCGGTGAGCGTTCTCAGCGCCACCGCGCCACTAGCGCGCCATCACGTAGTGAGGTGAGATGATTAAGAAACATTGCACCGCGGGCCTGTGAAACATGCGCCATGTCTCATTTCATCTACGGTTAGAGGCGTTGCCAAGCACACAGCAGGCGCACATCAGTTAGTTGTAAGACGAGCAAAAAAAACTACGAAAAGTGTGGAATGGACTGAAACCAACGGACCGGCACGCTCACAAGGGTCGCAGAGCGAGAGTAAGCGTACGATGAGAAATACGGGAGTGGGTTAAGCTCGAGAAAGTTTTTCTCTGAGGAAAAGGGGTTGCCAGGAGATGGGATCGAACGGACCGAGGTAATTGGCCACAATAATCGGAAAATAATTTCGTGGTTGATGCGGGCCCTCCTGATGGCCCGTGCACCGCATCCATAACTGGTTCAGAAAAATATAGGATAATTACTATAATATCTACATGGAACTGCTCCGCTCTTTACTTATTTAAAGACGATATTATGTGTCGCATTCACTTCAGCTTTAAGCACAGACTGAAACCCTCGCGCTCGCTTGTTTGGCGTCGCAACAACAGTGGTGCCCACCGTACGTTCGTCAGAAGAAAACGAAGAGCATCGATCTACTATCGTGATGACGTTATCCTGATCCTCGTTCTGGTCCTCGCCAGAGTGAATGGGTCTGCATGTTTGTCATGATAGAGGAGGCCGGTCAGGCATCCAGTGTCGCCTTCAAGGATGTTTCGTACGTGAAGAAGTCATAGTCCCACATAGTTTGGTGCAGAAATGACGTGTTGCCATCTCTGGCACACATGTACAGTCACCGACTTATGTCATAATTCAATTTCTACCTTTTCGTCCTTGTGATTGGGGTCAAAAAGATAAAATCAAATCGATCTGGGAGGACTCCCGACAGCATTGGGGAGTACGCAGTTTGTCATTCGGTTCGGCAAAACCAGTGATCGGTCGACTCAAGCAATGACACGTACCCTCGCCACGTTGATTAGCACTGTCTCTGAATCTTCGGAAGGCTCAACCATAAAAATTCATCGGAACGGGCTCCGGAAAAGGCGTTGCGCGATGCTATCGACGAGGAACCCGAACTTGTCAATGTACCTGGTCTCGAGGACAGTGTCCGAGGGTGACCGGAGCTGAATCGAAGATAGTATTTATATGGGACTCCGATTGACTCTGGATCCCAAAGATGGGTAACACATATTTAGTACTTTCCGAGGGCAAAAATGTTATATATGTGCCTATTTCCATCACATACTAGTATTCGATTTGCCTCACCCGGTCATGTTGCCTTCGCTGGCCCCAAGGGATTAAAGTGTGCCATTGATATCGCCCAGACGGTAACATGCCGTCCGCGATCGCGGTGTGTCTCGTGTCTCCGGTAGTAGCTGCTCACATCAGTGCTCGCTCATTCCGATGCACCCAAATAGCGGGGCTGTTCCACGGCGGTATGCATCCCCATTGATGAAAGTCCCGCAAGAGCGAAACAGCATCGTATCGATGGCATTTACCATTCGCTTACCCTTTCGGACTAGCTGGATGATGAACCGGACGAAGACTCGTGGCATGAGCCGTGCTACCCTGCGGTTCACGGCATCTATTCGAATCTCGTCCGGCCAAGTGTAAAAAAGTTTCGCTGGGTATGGGGGCATTGACCATTCGCCCACTTTGATCATAGGGCTGCAATGCTGTGAGAAGAGAAATGCAATGAGCCTGAAAAGCTCACATACTGCACAACCACCATCGACGACATCACGTGCGGCCTTACGCATGGGCACGCGTCGGTGCAGTGGGCCGAGGGAGAGCGCTAAAGCCCAGAGAACCATGAAAGCGAGTGAGTAGATGCGCCATAGTTGCTCGTCTTGTCGCGGGATGGATTCGAGAGTACGTCTTGTCTGCGGTTTGTGTGTGAGAAATCACGGAAGGTAGGGAGGGTCTGCACAGGCGAGCGGACTTGAACTTGGATATGCGCGAGGGTTCGCGTGGCGACGAACCCCACATCAAACCAAAATGGCCGCGGGGAGGTGTCCTCCTGCGCAACGGATGGTGGCAAGGTCGAATGGATATATGGCGCTTTGAAGTCCGGGTCGCGCGGTATACGTGTCCTTCCGAGTCCCTTCTTCGCCCCACGGATCTGTCCACACGGGTCTAGCTCTAGCGTGTGGACGTGGCATGGCGTTGGACACGAAATGTGGGGAGGTCGACGGCGAGGGAATCATATCTACATCCATATGGATATCAATTCACTTTGCTTGGCGTACTCGAACCTCACCTGTGGTTACGTGACAAGGCAGTTGAGATGCGGGTAGGAATGAGGGCCTCGAGGATGTCAGGGTGTCCCGCCAGTTGCGCCCCACATTCTCAACTTGTGCGGAATCCTATCCATCGAGGAGAAAGGTCACAACAACGGGAAAAATCAAACCCAAATCTCTGGGCAGGGGAGGGGGGATCGCTCGCAAGAAGAGGGCGAGAAAAGGAATCCGTTGTGCCCTACATCGTTATCTTGCCCACGCCGGGTCGACGTACTTCGATCTCTTCTACAACTGGCCCAGAGTCCATGCCGCCCACTAGTACGGATCGTGCAAGGCGTCCTCGCGTCAGCCACACTATTTGTGAGGGACGAAGCAGACGTGACGATGTCGGACACGCTGAAACCGCGTACATTTCATCGATAGGATTGCGTTCTCATCTCTGTTCATACTGTACCGTCACTATCGACCCGGTGTTGTCGGATTGCCGTGCACGTAAGACGGGGGTATGGGTACAGCCAGCTGTGAAGGGGATAGAGTTGGGACCGTCACATAGAGTCAACGCTAGTCAGCATACGATATCCCGAAATTTACATGTTCGTTCATTATACGGGAGACGACCTTTTTTTCTCGTTTGGGGAATGGAAGAGGACGATGGGGAAACTCTGAAAGGTCACAATCATATTCACCCTTCTCTTTGGTTGTAACCGTAGCTAATAGCCAATGGGGCAACAGGGTATGGGCGCTCGGACGATGAGTGAATGAGGAAAGCTTATAAAATTTTCGTGATTTGTACCGTAACTGCGCATTAGAAAAGCCTTGGTCCCGGGGAATGGACGTTGGAGAGGGTAGTGGTGTCGTGAGCGCGTGCCTTAGGAGAGGTATCTGGGCACACCTCCCCAAGTGGTTTCTGAATCGGGAGCTACATGAATGAATGCATGTGGGGGCAAAGTGTTCATGTTTATGAACACCTGTGCTCGAATCCTGACGCCCGCCTCCTTTCACGCGATTTCTAGAGATAAAGGACTTTTGCCCCTCTAAGGTCGAACTGGTGATTGCGCCCGGGACATGAGATTCCGGATAAGGCAGGGCGTACAATACACGAGGCCAAAGG
>WNFD01044996.1_pt1 | contig 10971 bp, 7 predicted proteins | sample 5400491 | NCBI WGS metagenome assembly WNFD01 (sample SAMN13153343, study PRJNA577476) | soil metagenome | isolation source: 120 cm saprolite under Douglas fir tree site 2 hole 2 replicate 2 | place: USA:California | collected 2015-04-18 | reverse complement strand
CGAATGCCCTTGAGTGCCGGTTCGCGGCAGCAATCCTTGGCGTGCGTGATGCGACCCGGCGTGAGGTATTTCTCCTTCACGTCATAGGCGAATAGCGCACTAGCCTGCCGGCTGTTGCCGTCGAGCTGGTAGACCGTGACGCGCTCGGTCTCGCCGAACTCCTTGTAGAGATAGCCCCAGTTGGCGGCCAGGTTGGAGCCGAACTTGAGGCGCGGGATCATCTGCAAGTAACGCACTTCAAGAACGTCGCCGGCCTTGGCGTCCTCGATGAAGATCGGCCCGGTCATGATGTGGACGCCGGGGTTGCGATCTTTTTCGGGGATGCCTTCGAAGATCGCCGTGATGCCCTCGTCCATCAGCAGTTCCGGCGCATCGCCGGCGTGGTGCGTCACCGCTTCGGCGCGGATCATGTCGCCACTTTTGACTCGCAAGGCCGGCGCCAGGCTGGCATCGAAGTAACCCCAATGACAGGTCTTCGGTGTCGCACGCAGTGTGTGCAGCGCCGGTTCGGCCGAGCCCAAGGCTTCAGTTCGTTCTTTGGACTTCAAAGTCATTGCGCGTTCTCTCACGCCAAGGGTCTTGCGTAATTAAGCAAGAATGGAGCCAGCGCTGGTTCGAACGCGCCGCGCCGTAGGCGCCTGAAATCGCAGCGTGATCTTGGAGCCAGAGAAGAGAACCCGCGGCTGCCGAAAGCTTGGGCAGCTCATGGGCCGCGGGATCGCAGCGAGCCTTTGTCAACGCATGCACGATTGCGCTTGATTTTGCAGCTCCGCAGCGGAGAATCACGCGCGATCTCCATACGACGCTTTTCCGGTGTGCCCGCCGTACAGGCAAGTCAGCTTAAACTGTAAGCAAGTATGTTAACTAGGGTGACAACGACTTGAATTGGATGCACTCAATCGGAATAGCGGCCATGAGCGCGCCTCGCCGGTAAACCGCATGAAAATAAAGCCAATGGCATGCCTTTTGCTCGAGTTTGTCCAAACAGGAGAGACTTATGGGCGACCTCGAATTTTTCTCGGCAAAGAATTTCGCCCTGCAGAAGGGAGGGTCGCTGCCGGAGGCCCTGCTTGGCTTCAAGACCTGGGGCACACTCTCCCCCGCCCGCGACAACGTCATCGTCTCGCCGACCTGGTTCAGCGGCGACCATAACGGCGCCGAAGCAGCCCTGATCGGCCGCGATCGGGCCTTGAACCCGGACAAATACTTCATCGTGGTACCGAACCTGCTCGGGGGTGGCGTGTCGTCCTCGCCCAGCAACACGCCTGCCCCATTCGAGCGCACCCGGTTTCCGCACACGACACTCTACGACAACGTGCTATTGCAGCGGCTGATGCTGAAGGAGCGCTTCGGTATCGACCGCATCAAGGCCGTCGTCGGCTGGTCCCTGGGCGCAGGCCAGACCTTCCAGTGGGGCGCGCAATATCCCGATATGGTGGAGGCCATCGTGCCGCTCTGCGGCTCGTCAAAAACCGCCCATTTCAACAAGGTGTTCCTGATTTCTCTAAAGCGGGCGCTGGAACTCGATCCCGTGTTTGCGAAGGGTTTCTACACGGCGCCGCCGCTGGACGGGTTGAAGGCCTTCGCCGCGATCTATGCCGGCTGGGGCTTCTCCGAACCGTTCTTCCGCATGGAGGAATTCCGCAAGATGAACGCCAAAACCAGCGAGGAGTTCGTCGAATTCTATTGGGAGCCGGCCTTCATCCACCACGACGCCAATAATCTTTTGGCCATGCTGTGGACCTGGTTCAACGCCGACATCAGCGACAGCCCGGCCTACGGCGGGGATTTCGACAAGGCGCTTGGCGAAATCAAGGCGCGCACAATCATTCTCCCCGGCCAATACGACGCCTATTTCCCGCCGGTCGACAGCGTCTATGAGGCCAGCAAGATACCGGGCGCCGAGAGCCGTCCCATTCCGTCGACCTGGGGACACATGACCTTGTGGAATCCAGACGACCGGCCGTTTATCGACGCGGCGATCAACGATGCGCTGGGCACGGCCTAAAGCTTCCGCGCCGCCTCCGGCATGCGATCCATGACCCACTGATCGAAGGTGTGGACGAGATCGTCGCGCCAGGACAGCGGGCCCGGCTGAAACAGCCGTGAATGCAGCGCCGTTTGCAACTTTTCTAGCACGCCGACATCTTCGAGGGCGACGCTTTCCCATCGCTTGTAGTACGGCGCGGCGTCAGCCTCGAAGGTCGGCTGTTCAACCGTCATGCGCGGGAAGCAACCGCCAATCGACAGCACGGTCCGTTCGGCCGCAACCGGTCGCACGGTCAGCCACCACATGCAGTCCTGCGCGCAGCAGAACTGCGTCGTCGGATGCAGGAACATGAAGAACGTACCTTGTTTGGCCTGGTCCGACAGACCCTCGATCGGCTGGAACGGCGGCTCGTCGCCGTTCATGACTGCGATGCTGCTCTTGGACAGCACCTGCATGCCCATCCACTCGCCCACGCCTGAGAAACTCACCGACTTCTGCGCGCCGACAGTCTCCGCGTGCACGGTGCCTGTATGATAGGATTCCATCGCGTTTTCAACGAGAAGCTTCCAATTGCACTTCGCCTCGATGTCCTTGCGCCAAGTGACGACCATGTCGTCCATGTTATGCGAAGCTAGCAAATCGGCGAGATCGCCGATGTCTTTCTTCACCGACGGCGCGTCGTTGCTGTAGTTGATGAAAACGAAGCCCGCCCAAGTCTCCAGCCGGATCGGCAGCAGTCCATATTCGGCTTTGTCGAAGCCCTCGGTCTCGTCCATCGACGGTGCCGCCAGCACGGCACCATTCAGGCGGTAGCTCCAGGCGTGATACGGGCAGAGGATCTTGCGCGCGGTGCCGCAGCCTTCCAGCAGCAGTGCGCCGCGGTGGCGACAGAAATTCGCGAAAGCGCGCAACGTGCCGGCATCGTCGCGTACGATCAGGACAGGGCCGCCCACCGTCTCGATCGAGCTGTACTGGCCAGGATTGGCCCACTCGTCGACACGCCCGACGATGACCCAGCCGCGCGCATGAATGTTTTCGACCTCGGCCTTGAAAAACGCTTCCGACGTGTAGCAATTGGCCGGAAGGCTGCGCGCCTCCGACAGTGCAGGGCCTTTCCAGATATAGCGCGAGGGCTGAAAAGCCGATGGTTTGGTCGGTGCTGTCATTACGCATCTCCAGGCTTGCACAAGACTTTCGTTGGTCTAGCTCGCAAGATTCGCGCCACAGCCATGTGGAGCCGCTGCCGCGTCGAACTTGGCCCGACATGTGCTTTGGAGCAGGCGATGACGGCGTCAGCGGCCGTCGAATGGAACCCGGCGATCGAGGGATGACGACATGACAAGTCCGGTGCGGGATTTTCGCGGCTACGGCCGCCAACCGCCGCACGCGCAATGGCCGGGCGACGCGCGCATCGCCATCAATATCAACCTGAATTTCGAGGCCGGCGGCGAGCGTTCCATCCTGGACGGCGACGGCACCTCGGAGAGCATGCTGAGCGACACCGGTTTCCCCTGCTATTCCGGCAAGCGCAGCCCGATCGTCGAGTCGGCCTTCGAATACGGCACGCGCGCGGGCGTCTGGCGAATCCTGAGGATTCTCAAGAAGTTCGACGTCAAGTGCAGCGTGCTTGGCGTGGTGAAGTCGCTGGAGAGAAACCCGGACGCGCTGGCCGCGTTCATGGCCGACGGTCATGAAATCGTCAGCCACGGCTACCGCTGGCTGGATTATCAATCGGTCGACGAGCCAACCGAGCGCGAACATATCCGCCTCGCGGTCGAGAGCATCAAGGCGATGACCGGCAAAGCCCCTGTCGGCTGGATGACCGGCCGGCCGAGCGAAAATACGCGGCGGCTGCTCGCTGAGCATGGCGGATTTCTTTACGACCGCGACACGCTCAACGATGAGTTGCCCTATTGGGTCGAGGCGGGCGGCGCGCCATACCTTGTCATCCCCTATTCCTATGAGACGAACGATAACCGTTACGACCACAACGGCTTCGGCACCGCCGACGATTTCGCTCGGCCGGCCGGCGCGCGCGGTCGGCCTGGTCAAATTTCTCGAGCACGTGCGCCAGCACGACCGGGTCTGGTTTTGTTCGGGACAGGACATCGCCGAACACTGGCGCAAGACGCATCCCTATCCCGGCGCCGGCAAATCTTGAAAAGCATTGCTTTGAAAAACATCCTCGTCACCGGCGCGGCGGGCCTTGTCGGTACAGCCGTCGTCCGCCGACTTGCGGCGGATGGACAATCGCTGACCGCGACCGACATGCGCGATGCGAATGTGCCGGATGGCGTGCGCTTTGAGGCCGCCGATCTGACGAACCAGACTGCTATGGCGGCTCTGCTGCAATGCCACGCCGTTGATACCGTCATCCACTGCGGCGCAATTTCCGGGCCGATGGTGGCGGCTGACGATCCTCATCTTGTGGCTGCAGTCAATGTCGGCGGCACGCTCAATCTGGCCGAAGCGGCCAGAAAGGCCGGCGTTACGCGGTTTCTCGCGCTGTCGTCGACATCGGTCTACGGCCTGCAGGCGACATTAAACCCGGTGACCGAAGACGCGCCGCTCAATGCTACCGACGTTTACGGCGCCAGCAAGATCGCCATGGAAGCGATCTTGCGCGCCTACCGGTATGATCTCGGTGTGCCCACGATCGTGTTGCGCATTGCGTCGGTCTATGGACCCGGCCGCACGACCGATTGTTTCATTCGTGACTTGATCCGCAGCGCAGCCGCCGGGACAGCCATCAGCCTGTTCGATGAAGACGGCTTCCGGCGTCAAATCATCCACATCGACGACGTGGCTCGCAGCATCGTTCAAAGCATTTCAGCCAAGTTTTGGAATGACTTCGCCTACAATATCGGCGGCGGCGAGTGGCTGACCGAACGCGAGCTTGCCGCATTGGCGGCGCGTATCCTGCCGCGGCTTCAAGTCGCCGCGGTTCCGGCGCCGGCCAGGTGCATCGACGGCTATATGGGTCCGCTCGACTTCAGCCGGGCGTCAGCCGCTTTCGGTTACGCACCGCAGACAGGCATAAGTCAGGGCATCGCGTCTTACGCCGCACATCTTGCCGTGGAAGTTCACTGACCGACCCGAAATCCAAGTGGCAAGCTTTTTGCTTAGGCCTGATTGCGCACATCTGACAGCACACAGGATCGGTTTGGGCATCGTCAAAGATCGGCAAAGGAGTATCGTCTATGTCTCGTTTGAAGGGTTCACTCTCGGCATTGAGTTCGCTCGGACTCGTCGCAGCTCTCCTTGTCAATGCGACGCCAGCGTCAGCCGAAGCCAAGTGCGAGCCGGACAAGGTTGCGACGAAGTATCCAACCATCGCCGGCAAGACTCTCAAGATCGGTCAGGACGGCGAGAGCCCGCCCTATAGCTTCCGTGATCCAAAAGACTTCAAGAATCTGATCGGTCTCGACGCCGACCTCGCCCGCGAAACCTTTGCCTCGGCCGTGATCGCAGGCCAGACCGACATGATGTGGGACACGCTCTATTACACGCCGAAGCGCGCTGAGCAGGCCGATTTCGTCACCTATCTGACGGCCGCAACCGGCGCCCTCGTCGCCAAGGGTAATCCGCTAAATATCAAGTCGCTCGACGATGTTTGCGGCAAGCGCGCGACCGTCGGTCTCGGCACCGTCGAAGAAGCCTCGTTCCGCGATCTCAGCAAGAAATGCGCGACCGATGGCAAGAAGGAAATCTCGCTGGTAACCTACCCCGACATGCCGGGCGGAACGCGCCTGATCGCGAACGATCGCGCCGATGTCATGACGACCGACCTGAACATGGTGAACTCGTTCATCAAGGGCAATCCGACTGCGTTCGACCGCGGGTTCATGATCGTCAGCGATTACAAGATCGCCGTCGGTTACACCAAGGGCAACAAGGATCTCGGCCAAGCCATTCTCGACGGCCTGACCGTTCTCAAGGAGAGCGGCAAGATGAAGGAGATCTTCGAGAAGTACGGTATCGACTATTCGCTCGCGCGGGCCAACGAGATCCTGACCAAGTAGCCGCAATTGAAGAGAATGGCGATGCCATTGAATGAATCGCGTGCGGCATTGCCACACGCGATTCTCGCTTTTCTCCTTGTCATGGCATCCGTCGCGCCGGCCCTCGCCGCCGAAAGCCCACCACTGAAGCCGTGGCAGGAATTTCTCTCTTACATTGTCGAGCCCTTCCTTTTGGAAGGCGCGCTGCTCGCACTGCAAATTTCCGCGCTCGCCATGATCGGCGGCATCACGCTCGGGCTTGGCCTGGCGCTGATGCGCCTGTCGCATCACCCCGCCATTCGCGGCTCGGCCTGGTTTTACATCTGGTTCGTGCGCGGAACGCCGCAGCTCCTGCAGCTGGTGTTCCTCTATGACGCGCTGCCACCGCTCGGCATCAAGCTCGACACATTCACGACCGCGGTCCTCGGCTTTGCCTTGAATGAAGCCGCTTTCAGCGCTGAAATCATTCGCGGCGGCATCATGTCGGTCAACCGCAACCAGAATATCGCTGCAACCTCGTTCGGCATGGGCCGGTTTCTGACCTTGCGGCGTATCATCCTGCCGCAAGCCATGCGCGCGATCCTGCCTGGCATGTCGAACGACGTCATCGGCATGATCAAGGGCACGTCGATCGCCTCGGTGATATTCGTCAACGAACTGACGTTCCGCAGCCAGCAGATCGTGGGCCAGAACTTCAAGTTCTTCACGGTGTTCGCCGCAGCCGGTGTCATCTACCTGATCATGACCAGCGCGGTGTCCGCCTGTCAGGCCTTGCTCGAGCGCCGTTTCAACATCGAGATCGATCGCGAGGCCGGACGTGGATCAGGCTTCAGCTTTTTCAGCGTGTCGCTGTCGCTACCCGGCTTTGGACCGAAGCTGGTCGAGCCTCCTGCGCCAGCCGCACTGGCGCCAGCGCCTGCGACGAAAGACAATGTTGCAGCCGCCGCATCGCTCGACTGGATCCGCAACATCACCAACCCGACAAGCGCCGAACTCGGTGTCGAGCCAAAGCCCTTTGTCGAATTCAGGAATGTGCACAAGGCCTATGGCTCGCGTGAAGTGCTCCGCGGCATCGATCTGAGCGTCAAGAAGGGCGAGGTTGTCGTCGTCATGGGACCGAGCGGCTCCGGCAAGAGCACGCTGCGCGCCGACGCCCGGATCGGTATGGTGTTCCAGCACTTCAATCTGTTTGAGCATCTCAGCGCGATCGAGAACGTGATGGAAGCGCCGGTTCAGGTCTATGGCGAGAAGCCGGAAACGGCGCGCACCCTCGCCCTCAAGCTTCTCGCCAGCGTCGGGCTGAGCCAGCACGCCAGCAAACTGCCGCATCGGCTGTCCGGCGGCCAGCAGCAACGCGTCGCAATCGCCCGCGCGCTCGCGATTTCGCCGCGCCTGATGCTCTTCGACGAACCAACCTCCGCACTCGATCCCGAACTGGTCGGCGAAGTGCTCGGAGTTATGCGAAGACTAGCTGAAGCCGGCATGACGATGATCGTCGTCACCCACGAAGTTCGTTTCGCGCAAGAGGTTGCCGACCGCGTCGTATTCATGGACGAAGGCATGATTATCGAGCAAGGCACACCTGCAGAAGTGCTCGGCGCGCCGAAGCACGAGCGCACCCAGCGCTTCCTTCGAATGGTCGAACGCGAGGCGGACCCGGCCTGACGGTCGCGAACGAGGACGCGTCACCCGTTTGGTCGATGGCAAGGCGTGCATTCACGCCATGCTGTCGAACTCTTCGCAAGCCCTGTCCGGCATGAATTAACGTCACCGAACGATCACGGCATGACGTCGCCACCATTCGGGTGCAATGTTTGCCCGACGTAGAAGTCGCCATCGGCAGATGCGAGCAATACCGCCGATGGCGCGATCTCTTCCGGCCGACCGATACGCCGCAGCGGCAGGCTGCCGGCCTTCCATGCCTTCCATTCGTCGCTCAGCGTGTCGTTGAGCCGTGTGTCGATCGGCCCCGGCGCGATCGAGTTGACGAGAACCCCGTGCGGCGCGGCTTCCTGCGCGAAAGCGCGGGTAAAGCCAACGACGCCGGCCTTGGCGGCGCTGTAATGTGCGAGACCTGGCGCACCTTTGTAGGCCAGATTGGAACTGATGTTGATGATGCGGCCGAAGCCGCGCGCCTTCATGCCGACATATGCCAGTTGCGACAGAACGAATGTGGCGCGCAAATGCACATTTATCATCCAGTCGAATCTTTCGAGAAGAATGTTCTCGACCGGGACCTCCTCGCTGACGCCGGCATTGTTGACGAGGATGTCTACTTGCCCCAGCGCCGCTTCCGCCTCCGTATAGAACGCACGCGCCGCCGCGGCGTCGCTGATATCGCAGTGATAGGCAAAGCCGCGTTGGCCGAACTGCTGCACGTCCGCCACCACGCTCGCTGCTCCGTCGGGGTCATCGACATGGCAAAACGCAACATCGGCGCCTTCCCCGGCAAAGGCGTGGGCAATCGCTGCGCCGATGCCCCTGCTGCCGCCGGTAATGAGAGCCTTTTTGCCGGTGAGTTTTGGAGTTCTGGACATCACGATCCTGCAACTTCTTTCGCGACAAAACGGCTGAGTGTTTTACTCGCAAGTAACATGCCACCGCGACCGGTCATGCCGATGCTGAACTGGCAGCTTGCCATCCGAACGCCGCGCGCCACTTCGATTGGCTTGAACAGGTACGGTTTTTGCTGGGAACGCTCCGAAGCCATTTGCATTCCGAAGAGACATTTGGATGATAAGGGTACTCCGAAAGATATTTGAGCTGGCTTACGGCGATTACCTTACGTTGGAATATGTGCGCTCCGCTCACAGTCGGAGCCTCGGCGATTCAATATCTGGATCGAACACATACAACACGAATGACGTCTTCGCTGAAATTTGGCAGGACTAAGCCGATCCCCCCGCGGAAACGAATTCATCGGACGGTGAGCAGGGTAACGAAACGAATTCGAGGCATCCCTGAGCTACGCGAAAAACATGGAATCGATGTCGGCAGACTCCACAGCGTCAACAGTCTCTGCGATAAGACGGTTCGCCTTCAGACAACGCCGATCGCGTATCAGTGGTTATGGAAGAAGTCAGCCACTGGCCGCATGTCCCGGATTACCGTCAAGCAAGGCTGTTGGCACTTTTGAGACGTACCGACCGGTCTGCACAATGTCCGTTGATCGGGGTAAACCTGAAGCGGCCCTGGGCAGATGCTCGTTCTTCTCTCCTGACTATTTCGTTTCCGGAACCGGATCGTCCCAAGCCGGCACCAGCTTAGTCTCGCCTGGACGCATTCCACCTAGATGATCCAAAACTTCCTTGTAATACTGCTTGGTCCCGTTGGCGAGTCACCGGCGTCCATCGAAACCAGGGCCGCGCCAGGCCGGGCAATCCGCGAACGCGAGGACCACGGCTGGATGAGGGATCGCGCCGATCCGCATGCTCGCGAGCGTGCCCTTTCTATCGCCTGGCAGGATCCGCCGCCCGGCGCCTCTCCGGACGAGGCGGTAGCCGCTGTTCGCGACGCATTGGATACGATTGGGACACCTGTCCGGAGTGCCCGCCGGAGGGATGATGCTTTATCCGAGAAGAGCCCGCGCCGTCCCCATGCCGCTCGCAAGAGCCGCCTCGACCGTGCCCGTGTCCCGCCCGCGGTAGAGCGCTTCACCGGAAAAGAAAGCCGGTCCACCATCAATTCTTGAGAGCACCTCCTGCGCCGCGCGCGTCCCGGGCGTCGCGTACGAATAGGCCCCGCGTGCGAAAGGATCATGCGCCCAATTGATCGCGCGGGCCGCTACGAGAGTCCGCATTAGTTCCGCCGGGTTCAGGCCGAAGATGTCGGCGAGAGAGCCGAGTCCTGCTTCGATCAGTTCCGGCTCGTTGAGGCGGACCATCCCCGCCGTCTTCGGACCTGCGAACCAACCGGTGAGCACGGGCTGCTCCACGGGCTGCTGCGTCCACCAGACCGGAATCCCCGCATCCGAAAGCAGGAACGTCAGATCGGCGAGATCCATTCGCTTGTCGACCCACCAACGGGTCTCGAAACGCAGCACGATCTTGACGACGTTGCCGAAGCCGATATGTGCAGCCGCTGTGGCCTTCTCGCGTTCCGCGGGAGGAAGCACGATCTCCTTCAGGAGAGGCAGGGGCACGGTGAGGACGACGGCATCGCACTCATGAGCGTCGCCGTTGGTGCAACGGACCGTGGCCTTCGCATTGCTCGAATCCAGTGATCCGTCCTCTTCAAAGACGCCGGGCCACGCTCGCTCAACGTTTTCGACTTATCGGGGCGGGAACGTAGTCGCCAAGTTGGAAATCCCGTCTCATATGCTTAGTCGCGAACTCGACAAAGGCGCGAAGCTTCGGAAGAGCGGTGCTTCGGCTTGGATAGTAGAGCGATAATCCGGGGACCTCGACGCTATTTGGATCCAGCGCGGTCTCCAGCTCCCCACGCTCAAGGTAGTGCATCACGATGGAACGAGGCAGGCGAAGAGCCCGACGCCCCTCAACGTCGCGCGAATGCAGGCCTCAACATCATCGATGGTCAGGGGTCCTTGGATGCCGACCATGACGCGCTGGCCGTCGACAGAAAATTGCCAGCGATCAAGCAGCCGCGCCGACTGCCGAAGCAAGATGCACCGGAAATCCTGCAGGTCCCGCGGCTGACTCGGTCGGCCATACTTGTCGACGAACTGCGGCGCGCCGACGACGACGAAAGGTCGGCGGGCGTCAACCGCACCGCGACCATGTCCATCTCGACGATTTGCGCAAATCGAACCAGAAAATCATGAAACCTAACATCAGTTAGTCGCTCGGATGTCTCAGCCACAGTATAGTTGTTTGCTCCTTGACCTACTCTCAGACGGACCCCTGCGCACTTATAGAATGAACCATGGGAAGCACACTAAACCTTGGTGTTGACTAGGCCCCGACGCTAGGTCGGCTCGAAACGTTCTCGTACCAACGCTCCAGTCCGGCGTGCTCAGCGGGC
>WNFD01007307.1_pt1 | contig 10971 bp, 7 predicted proteins | sample 5400491 | NCBI WGS metagenome assembly WNFD01 (sample SAMN13153343, study PRJNA577476) | soil metagenome | isolation source: 120 cm saprolite under Douglas fir tree site 2 hole 2 replicate 2 | place: USA:California | collected 2015-04-18 | reverse complement strand
TTGTTGGCCTGTTTCTTGTGCGTTTCACAGATACCGTGCCACGAAATGTTGCCAAGTGGGGATCCGAAACTCTACCGAAATCAACCAGGCAGCAGGTCGCAGACGTTCTCGCGGAATCCCCAAAATCAGCAACAGCAGCAACAGCAGCGAAACTTTCATCGCATGTTTCCTAATTACACGACTTCAGGGTCGGTGGTGCAATGGATTCTGTGCAGAATGTCTTTTTCATTTATGCCATAGTAGGTTTGCAAGCACAAAACGTATGTTGCATTTCTGATGCATCATTGGGTAATAGGGAATGAGCTTTTTTAACGTTGATGTATCTAGAGTGAGATCCAGCGGTTCACGCTAGTTGCTATCCAGGGAGTGAGCCTTTTCCCAATCAACGCATCTACTTTGGGATAAGCTCAGGTGACACTTCCAGACGGCGGACAGCTGGTGGAGACAGTCAGGGAGGGGTTTCATACTCGTTTCGACGGCAACCAACACAGAGTGATTAGGTCTCACTCTCCTTGCGCAAACCTAAAAAGGCTCACTCCCTGGTACCCATTCCCGATCAAACCTGTCAGTTCCACTGTCTGCATGAGGCAACCAGACCGATGGACGATTGGACCGAAAGACACATCTCGCTAACAGCAATACGTTGCAACAAACCACAGTACAAAACAGAAAGTTAAAGCTCCTGCTACTACTACACCACCAACTATGCCGGAGAAAGCGGGAACAACGATGAGAACGGTGCGTGATGAAGCCTTCTTCTTGAACCCACGAAAAACCTTCAGTCCAATGAGAATGCCAGGTATGGCTCCTACCAGAATGAGAACGATACCTCCAACTACTACCTGACCTAACGTACCTTGCACTCTTCCATTGTGAAAAATTCCGAGTCCTCCAAACAGGAGGACAACCACTAGGGCAATGGTACCTCCTATGATACCTGCTATGAGTAACATACTGTTCAACGCACCTGGTTGACGCGGCTCCCGACGTTGTTGCTGCTCACTCATTTGCTTTTCCTACCTCATGCATTCATGCATATATCTGAAGAGATCGATTGAGAAACGTGCCAGCCGTCATGACCACGAAACCAAGGAGCACAAGCCAGAACCCTGGTCCTACATTGAAACTAAAGCTATAGAAGACGGCCCCTCCGAAACCCACCGGACCCTGAATGATCAGCCCTGCGAGAGCGGCGATATGTCTCCGTGTCACCATTCGAGGCGAGAGTTCTCCAAACAAGCTGGCTACACTCGTCCCGAACACGAAAAGCACAGACAGCAGGGGAAGCGCCAATAACACCATACCCGCCAGGCCGAGAAAGCCCGCGACAGTCCATTCAGACACGGGTATACTCCCATTCCCGCCCCCATTCCCGTAAACGATGGGGAGGAAAAACACCCCAAAGATGACCAGAGCGCCCCCCAAGAGGCTGAGGATCGCACCAAGGCGAGAAGATGATCGTTGTGATGGCATAGAAACGCTCTCTTTCGTGTTTCCGAGACAGGAATGCTCTCTTGAACTCCCAGGTGAGAGATACATCAGACTCCTGTGGTTGGGTTCTAGGGTAAGTATAGCGGCACATCGCCGGAAGTGGAGGTGTCATGTGTCCCATTTTTAGGGGAGAGACCCAGCAGGAAGAGAAGCTCAGACGCTCCCATCCGAGGGAAGAGGACTGATGAAGGCTGTCGGGGAGCGGCTTCATGCTCCTTTCGACAGCAATCAGTGCAAGCGAGCTAAGTCTCATTCTACCTGCGTAACTCTGAAAAAGGCTCACTCCCTGGGTAAGCACCGTGAAATCCTGACTATCTACTTGTAAAAGCGCACGTTGTTTACTGGAGTGAAACCCTGACTACATGCCTACATGAGAGGAATGAGTACAGAGGCACTCCACTCACTTACCAAAATAACGTTGTGTGAAGGTAGCGATGAAGCTGATTTCGATTAATAGACCCACAACGGCTTCAATGGCAGCGATTTCCACTACCTGATTGTGGAGTGATGTCTCACTACTCAGGCTCGGAAAGAATCCACGCCCGTGAAACGACATGAGGCTAAAAACTAAGGCATCTGGAAATGGGGGAAGATGCCCAAGAGCAAAGTAAGCTACAGCAAAACTAACTATTACACAGAGGTACCAGAGGACAGTACGCCCTGGACGGTATCCATAGCCCGCGATGAGATCAAGGAATCCTGAGAAGAGATAGGAACCAACCCTCCATTGTCGGCGGAGCACAATACGCTGAAGGCGCTGCGCGCGGTAGGCGAAACGTGCCGCCTCCTCACTGAGTCCCTGCGATTGCAACGCAACAGCCAATTGACGGTTCGCTCGGACGGCTGCCTGGTATTCAGACAGACGCTCTGCTTGCTCTTTCTTTTTCCCATCAGGTGTCTTCTTCTGCCGTGCCTCACGCTCATCGCCAAGCACATCCACTTGCGACCAATCGACCACAGCGAGGTTGTTATCTCCCCATTGTAGATCAGCGAGTCGAGGGCCAATACGCTGCTTATCACCTAGAATGACCTCTCTAAGGTCAACTCCCTCTAGCCGTGCCCCGCTGAGGTCGGCTCCCTCTAGCTGCGCTTTGCTGAGGTCGACTCCCTTTAGCCGCGCCCTGCTGAGGTCGGCTCCCTCTAGCTGCGCCTCGCTAAGGTTGACTCCCTCTAGCTGTGCTTCGATAAGGTAAGCTCCCTTTAGCTGGGCCCCGATAAGGTTGGCTCCCTTTAGCTGGGCCCTGCTGAGGTCGGCTCCCGCTAGCTGGGCCAGGATGAGATTGGCTCTCCCTAGCTGTGCTTCGATGAGGATGGCACCCACTAGCTGGGCTCTGCTGAGGTCGGCTCCCTCTAGCTGTGCTTCGATGAGGATGGCTCCCTTTAGCTGGGCTCTGCTGAGGTCGGCACCCGCTAGTTGTGCTTCGATAAGGCGAGCACCCTCTAACTGTGCTCCGATGAGGCTGGCACCCGCTAGCTGGGCTTTGATAAGGCGAGCACCCTCTAACTGTGCCTCGATGAGGCTGGCACCCACTAGCTGGGCTCCGCTGAGCTCGGCTCCCTTTAGCTGGGCCCTGCGGAGGTAAGCTCCCTTTAGCCGGGCCTCCATGAGATTGGCACCCGCTAGTTGGGCCTCCATGAGGATGGCTCCCTCTAGCTGTGCTTCGATGAGACTGGCTCCCGCTAGCTGGGCTCTGCTGAGATTGGCACCCGCTAGCTGAGCCCCGATGAGGTTGGCTTCCTCTAGCTGTGCCAGGTAGAGCTTGGCTCCTCTCATGAGGACGACCGCTGAGCTGCGTTGCTCTTCAGTTGCCTTCAGCCATTCATCGGATGTTAGCCCACCACGTAGGCGCGTGAGCGGAAGCTCATGCAGATTAGCTTCTTGCAGATCAGCACCGCGCACGTCTAGCCCTTCACATACCCTTTCCTTTTCATCGCTCCAATTTACAGGCCCACCCTCGTGCGTTGTCAGCAGCCATTCTACATCCGCACGATCTAGTTTTATCCCCTTGAAAGGGTAGATGCCCTTTTCAATGTCAGGAACGAGCGCACGACGCTTTTCAAGCTCCCCTCGACGCTCTGGACTAATCTCTGGCTCAGTACGCCAGGGCTGGTTCTGTTCTTGCCAGTAGGCAAGCCATGCAGCATGGTCACCGTTTGAGGGACGTATTGATGGCAGTGACGATGGCTCACTTTGTCCGCTCACCTGCTTCTGTTCGCCCCTCGCAACAGTCGGACGTTTTGATGTACGACGTGCATTCGGTCTCTGCTGACTCATAGCGCGCCTCTCTGTTTTCCAATGATTGACATTCCTCATTTTAGCTCATCTACCACCGTGTTGCATCCTCTATCTCTGCTAGTTAATTAAGAGGTTGAAAACTCGCCTCTTACCAAATACCAGTATACCCCCAAGCACTCTACTAACAGCAAAGTTAGCGAATTGCTTTTCGCGCCTCATTATCTTATGGACCTTTATACAACTACTCTAAAAAGCAATTCGCCAACACCGTCAATCTTGACAGCAATCACAGTTTTTCCATTATCGCCTTTCCCGATAGAAAATCCGTGTTGACTTTCCCCCGCTCATGCGTGGAGGAAGTGGTATCAATGTCGTCCCCAGCTCATGTGAAGCCTACGGCGACGTTCGGCTCTTACCTGGGACCTCACCAGAGGAGATCAAGCGTCTCATCACAGAGCAACTGGAACGCTTCTCCATTTCCAACTACCAGCTTGAGGACCTGCTCGTAGTACCGGCAGCCGAGACAAACCCACAAGCGGAAGTCGTGCAGACGCTGGCAGCAGCAGTAGAAGCGATCACTGGCACGCACCCACGCGTAGAGGGAAGCGGACCAGCTTGCGATGGGTGGATGTTCATCACGCGAGGTATTCCCACTGTCTGTGGATATGGTGCTACCTATGGTGGAGTCCATGGAGCCGATGAGTGGGTAGATGTAGAGAGCTTACGCAGCACTACAGAAGTGTACGCTCATACCATTCTGCAATACCTGGAAAACAAGTCGTCATATGGGTAATGGCTTGCTTGCTATAATCTGATTTATATCGACTGGTTATGGCAAAAGCCATAAGAACAACACTTCACGAGGCAAATTGCACTGAATGGCCAAAGACACTCACCAATAACTGGAAAGCCTGACAGCAAAACCGGCGATTTCAAGCGAACACCGGTGGACATCGACGAATAAAAATCTTTCTATTTGAGCTTGGAGTTACCCTTGAATCTCCCAGAAAGTTGGGTTTTTCCAGAGTTGGGGTGGAGTCCCACAAGCCATCCTGTTTTAGTAAATCGAGAGCTGGGTATATATTTCGTTATATATAATAAAACGAATGTTATTATCCCCAGAAGATATATAAACAATGGAATATCTGTAAGTATATATATAATGTGAATAAAAGTAGGGATGGCCAGAATAAACAATGGGAATGTGACCAGGATAAACATTAATACCTGCAGAGGATTTAGGCCGGTCTCTCCAATGTTGCTAAATTCTTGCGTGACAGTCTCTTCAGTGTCGCTAAATTCCCATGCGAAAATAAATTTGGCATTGTCTTTGGTTTTCTTGGCAAACTTCTTGAATGAATCTGTGTTCTCGATAATCATAACTCTCTTTTGTATGTTATAGTCTAATCTAAACTTGTATTCCATATATGGTAAATTATCCTTGGAATAATAACTTTTCAAGATATAGTCAGAAACGTAGTGACCATCAGTTTTTCTTGGATGAGCCACTCTGTAATGAATTCTCTTTATACATGTTTCTAGGTCAGCCTCAAAGAAGAAAATATAAGCATCTTTTAAGAACTCATGGCTAAAACAATTCATTGCCTGACTATAATCGTCACGAGCTAATTCAATAAAAATAAGTTCATTTTCCTTTGATGCGGATATATGGGATTGAATTTGCTTCTCTAGAAGTCTTGCAGATTCGATAAATACAGAGGTATCGAGTATATCGAAGCCGTCATATTCTTCTATTAGACGAAATTTGTCTTTGTAATCCTCCTGACGAGCCATATCTCGTAAAATAGTATATTCTCTGAAGCGGAGGGCCTTTTTCTTTTTTTTATGTGCTATCTTCTCAATGATATAAAAAGCAGTTGTTTTACCACTACCTGGGCGTCCTAAGAGAAATACCTTCACCGCCATAAAATAACTCCTCCAATTATCAAATGTAACTCTGCTATCCACTGTCTTGCAGAGGAATAATCAGTTGAAGCGGCGTTCCCTATCCATTAAACGCAAACCTGACCTGATTGTAACGGCTCTCAATGGCATAGTATATTTGCTCTATAGAGGTACGGATAGGTAAGGGCTTACGCCCTTTCCCCCCGTCCAAACGCAGCGGGCGAGTTTCCCCGCACTGCGCTTTCCAGTACTCGGATCAACACCCTCAGGTGTCCCTGGGTGTGGGTCGAAGGATGAGGTTTCCCTCCAGAGCGCACCAGTGAGAGCACAGCACAACCCGTTGCGTGGGGTCCCCCGCTCTGCCGGAGAACAAGGCCCCACTACTCTTCCCGTCATTTGCCTTCTCTGGTACATCCCTTTCTTCCCGCTTCAGGTTCCTTTCGCCTTTCGGACCTTCACCATGTCTGTGCCATTACAGTAGAGCATTGGGCTACTACGCCGCCTCCGCCCTCTCTTCCACACGCTGGCATGCTCGCGTCCCCGTGTGGGGCAAGGTGGCTTGAGAGTTCCCCAGTTCCAGTAAGAAAGCTGAGAGTGCCTCGTAGCATGCCTGCTCTACGCCGGGTGAATCAGAGACAACGTGTGCACGTAATGCCGAAACGGCACACCCCTCACCATCCCTTTTGGGCCAGGTGTATCAGCCACTTTCACCTGTTGTGAGTAACGACGCCTCAAACGCAGGTTTCTCGCGTCAGCAGAAGGTACAGGACTGGTCGGTCAACCGCCTGTGGTTGGCAGTTGCCGAACGTTTGTCCGCAGGCTTCAAACCCCAACGAGTGCCACTCGTTGACGCCTGCTGCGTAGTCCTCGTCCCGTTGTCCAAGGACGGCTCCTCGTGGAGCAATCTTTCTTCCTGTTAAAGGGCGCACGGCATTTCCTCACTCAAAGGCAGGGTTTCGGGTCACTGCCTAGCTGAGGCGCTTGGCCCTCTCTTATACGAGTATAGGGAAGAAGCGTCATGAAAGCGCCATGAGCATCGCCACGAAAGTGTTATGAACCTCGTCATGGGCAGTGGCCCCAAACTCTAACCCACAACAGATGAGTAAGAACACGCTTGGCAGGAAGCACACCGACCAGCCCAAACTCCGACCGATCTGCAGGTGGATGCGAGCAGCAGTGGTGGCGTCCTGAACTGATCTTCAGGAAAAGGAAGTCAGCCTCCACTAACAGATCAGCTCGGCTTCCTTTCTTTTTGCCGTTCGGAAATGCTCTCTCTATATTTAGAACAGCCGAAAAAGATTACCTAGGTTGGGGCATTAGGCGACCAGCGTATGTAACCCCGATTTTGTGGATCAGGGTTCCAAGATATAACCACATCGCCTCCAAAAATTCTTCCCTTATCAAGGGCACTGTCTATATCACGGCTAATCAATGCTCTAACATTTCCAACAGCACTCTTCGTTGTAGCATACCTATCCAACAGATTCTCAAGCTTTCTATAAAGATAATGAGAAACTCCCACTCGGACGCTTAATGATACTACTTGCATCTTCTCTGGACTAGGATTTTTTGTCTCTTCGTCCCATGGGAGGATTACACTAACTTCGTAGGAATCCTTCAATCTCCTCCTTATACGTTCAGCATGCTTCCGTGTCTCTTCAAGATCGAGACCTTTTACTATAAGATAGAATCTATCAGTCCAAATGTGGTAAAGTTGATAATCAACGGTTTCAGTCAATATACGCAGCAGTTGTTCATTAAGACGGGAACCAACTACTTTGCTAAGATTTCGAGTGAATTGATCTCCAAAGCGGCTAGCAAGCTGAGATTGCTTATCTATATCAATGGAGATAATCGATATCCCTTCACCAGGTAACGATTCTGTTTGCACCCGGGGATCTTCGTTTATATTACCAACAGTATTTATTTCCTTTTCTCTATCCTCCATCCTTGACTGAACTTCCCTCAATATAGCCTCGATACCTTTCACAAAATCATTCTCCGACAAGATTTTTCTCTTTTCGAAGAAAGCATCAACGTATTCTGGATTGGTTATGGCATTTGAGAGATTTTCTCTCGTTTTCTGCCTAGCATGGTAAATATCGAGCAGTTCTTCTACTGCTGTGCCTAGTAAGCGCAGTACGCGTTGGTTATCGAGGTTGAAAGCATTTGGCTGATCTGAAACAACATAGAGAATTGCTGCAGGTGCGCCACCCTTTCCCCCTGTTGGCAATGCGATAACTGAGCCAGGCTTTTCCAATTCACGTAAGGCTATCGCTAAGTCCTCTTCACAAATCTGAGGTCGATAGATTATTTGTCCACTTTGATATGCACGAAGACTTATACTAAGCGTCGTTTCATTTGGAGAAACAATTGATTTCCCTATTTTGTGAGGAGCATTTTTACTCTGTGCTCGCACTACAAGGCTTCGTTCTTGCATTGGAAGTGTCGTTTCATCAGGCAAAAGAACACAACAAAAACACCATCTCTCACCACCTATGTTTCCCAAGCGTATTACCATATCAGCTAAACCATTGAGAATATAATCTGGATAATTACTATCGAGATCTGTCGCTGGATCAAGCGCATCGCGCATACCTTGATCAAAGCAAACGCAAGAAAGCTCCGCTTCCTCATAAAGCGGGGAAAGAAGACACCGAATTGTTTTTACAACAACACTGCTCAGGGTTAAAGGATTCTCATGCCAGTCTACAATCAGTAGGGTATTATCTGTAGATAGGTCTTCTTCTAAAGGAGTGCCTTGCTCCATTCCACGTAATCGGTAAATGCGATACCGTCCAGTGTGCTCAAGTGAAGGGGCAGTAGTGAATAGCGTTTGAAAAGAACCACTTTGCGCAAGCCAACCAACGAGGGACTTTCCAACCTTCGGTAGATCATCCAAACCACTCAGTGTACTGATAGTAGCCGCATTCGCATTTAGCGGCAGTACCAGGCCGACGGCTGATCGGTCTGAATCAGGCATATCTTCGCATATCAATTGTAAAGAGATGCGCAAAACGAAAGAAGTATAATAGCGCCAAAACAGTTCTTTTCTGGCACTCTCTATTCGCTGATTAATATGCAAATGCTTGGATTCTATCTCCCGGCTTGTTGCTCCTTTCAATATTCCTTGAGTAATCCAATATCGCTGATCCTCTGAGAGTGAGATGGAATTCCAAATACTATCGATATCTGGAGGAATGGTGCTAGGTGAAAACTTCGCTGCAACAAGTTCATGAATAATGGCTAGTTTATCCAGGTCTTGAAGAGAATATTGTCTGTGTGTCCCTTCTCTTTTTGGATTGAGCAATCCTTTTTCTTCCCACTTGCGCAACTGGTTTACACCAAAGCCAAATAAATTAACTGCTCCACTAATAGGTACGGTTAAATGAGAGCGATTGCGAAGAATGCTCTCGCGGATACGCTCCTGTACTTCCTCGCGTTGCAGGTAATTCTCGATACTTTGCGGGCTTTGTTTGCCCATATGTACCTCCTAACACCTTGGAAGGTATACACCATTGCTATACGTATTCACAACTTCCTTGACGAAGACAAATTCCCAACCACACAAAACAAAAAAGGCAGAATATCTATCTTTTTTAATTCTAAACTTTGAAATTGACATGATCATTATAAAACTGCTTACTGGTCTTCGTCAATAGGCCAATGAAAGATAGAATTACCCCTATTTTTATGTTGACAAATAGGATAGCTATCATGTAATATCTTATTAGGATAGACTATCGTATGAATTTGAATAGTATTGGATAGAATAACTATCCAATACTATTCAACTATCTCACTTTCAATGCCTTCTTCTAGCTCGAACAGTAAGGTGCCCAGTTACTTAACTGTTGTAGTATACCGAGCTCTGTAGGTTATTCGCTTCGCATACCTCCTCGTAGTACTAATATAGATGTCTATCCCAGATCCATTTAATTGTGACTCGTCAGTAGCCAGTCGGGATTTGTTCACTTCAATTGATGATGAGTTAGGGGAACACTTTCTTTTCATGCATCAATTGCGTAAGTCCTTCTCAATAGTGCATCTAAATTGTGGCCTAGCCATGTAAAGGTAAAACAGAAAAAAAGGCGATGCCATACCAAATTTTGTGTAATGGTATATAGCAGAAAAGCCCGGGAGCCAGGTCTGGACTGAGTTTAACACCTTCTAGTTGTACATCGTTACACAACATTCGGCATGGCATCGAAAAAGCACGTATCACCATGGGGGGATAAACAATGAAAGATCATATTCCGTTAGGGCTGGGAGCATATGATAGTGATCCTGACAACGAGTTTTTAGTAGAACATGATTTTTATATCCAAGCAGAGGCAAGGAAAATAATCCTTTCAGGACTCTTTCCTGAAGACATGTTTGAACTTGAGGTCAATGAGCTTGCACAAATCATTCGTATTAGGCTCTGGAAAGCACACCAGAAACGCACTATCAATAATCCGAGAGCATACATCAGAACGATTGCTTACACAGCAGCAGTAGATATAGTTCGTAATCACAAGCCGACTGTATCGCTATCTACCGGCATGAATGGGGAACCTGGTCCAGGTGACTTCCAGCTAGCACAGAATGAAAGGCTTCGAGATCCAGCTTATGAGATCGAACTTGGAGAGATAGATCCTAGTTTCTTGACGAAACTTGTGGAAGCGATACTCTCTCTGCCTCACCATCAAAGGCAAGCTGTACTTTATTCCCTTAAAGAGCACCAAGATGACGTTCTGTCACTTATTAATGCCCTCAAAGACAAAGGGATAGACATTGCGACAATAAACTGGCCCAGGGAAGAATACGAGGTGCATCTCCTTAAAGCTTCACTTTCAATTGCACGGAAGAAGCTTCAGTGGTTACTTAAGGAACTTATCACTGAATAACAAGGCCTTTCCTTTTACAGTTCGTAGAGTTATCATCATTGGAGTTTAGACTAGATTTTTGTGAAACAAGGCGAGGAGGGGCTTCATCCCTATTCGTCATGAAAGGCCTCATACCGCTCTACAAGCCTCCTCGTGCCAAATTAGTCTAAACATCGATGAAGAATGGAAAAGATACAAAAACCAACAGCCAGAGAACAAGGGGACTGCCAGCAAAACTGACGGACTTTAACTGACCACGACGAACACCGGCGAACAATCTCACGCGCAACGAGGCTCGCCTGGCCGCGCGAAACAGCCCCTATAAGAAACGGCAAGAGTATGGTATAATTAGCTATTATTCATCCCTGGCTAACAGCCACAATCGGGAGGCCTATGCCTTGGGCAATAACTATACGTCGGGTTCTGGAACGTCGGGTAATAGTAGTTCGTTTGTAAGTCGTCGCGAAATGC
>WNFD01007304.1_pt2 | contig 10974 bp, 12 predicted proteins | sample 5400491 | NCBI WGS metagenome assembly WNFD01 (sample SAMN13153343, study PRJNA577476) | soil metagenome | isolation source: 120 cm saprolite under Douglas fir tree site 2 hole 2 replicate 2 | place: USA:California | collected 2015-04-18 | reverse complement strand
GGCGGGTGCATATGCTGGAGGAGATTGACTTCGTGGCGGCGTACATCATTCAGCTGGATCTTTGGTACATCATTCCGGCGGGAGTGGTGGCGAAGCGGAAGGGAAGCATCTGGCTGGCGCCGTGGAGGCGGCAGAGCAAATATGAGCGGTATCTGGAAGCATGGCATTTGTTGTGGCGGTGGAGAGGAGAGACCTACGCTCGCAAGGAGGGTAAGAACCAAATCGTGGGTGAGGCTTCGCGAGGGAGAGGCGAGGTCGCGGATCGTCTTTGAAGCTTGAGGCGCCGGCCTTCGAGCGAAAGGGTGGAGTTCGTCCAGGATGTGGATGGATCCTTGGATCAGGGATCGGGGATCAGGGATCGGGGATCGGGGTAGTGGTCAGTTTGCCGGCGGTGGCGAACAAAACCGTCGAGCTTCGCTCGATGGACAGCCGAGGGCGGCTGTCCCCACATGAGCATCTTTAGTACACGAGCATCTTTGGAACATGAGCACTTTAGAACATGAACGTCTTCAAAATCAGCCACTAGCTGGTTCAGGCGGGGCTGGTGGTTGAAGCATTCTTGTTATAGCATTGGAAGTGCTTCGTCATAGCGCTTCTGGCTTTTTCTAAATTGTCTCAATAGATTTGCCAAGGTAAGGATCGACTGTGGCGAACCACTCTTCGCTCTCCGCTAGAATTTCACAGGGAACTAGGACGCGTTACGCGGTTGCGGCGTTGGTGACGCTGGCGGCCCTGCTGGTGCGCCTGGCGCTCAATCCGCTTCTGGGCGACTACTTACCTTACATCACGCTCTTTCCGGCAGTAGCTTTCTGTGCCTGGTACTGCGGGATTGGCCCTTCGATTCTGAGTGTGGTACTGGCCCTTATCGGGGCGAGATACTGGTTCATCCCACCCATACATTCGCTTGGCACGGTCGGCACGGCGCAGGCCGTTGGTGTTCTGACATTCTTAGTAGTTTCCAGCGGCTTGGTTGCGATGGGAGAAGCACGGCGCCGCAGTGAGGAGAAGCTGCGGGCAGCGCAGTTCGAACTGGAAGATGCGGTCAGGGAACGCACGGCGGAACTCGGTACCTCCAATCAGAACTTGAGCAAACTCTCGGCGCGCCTGATCCAACTGCAGGATGATGAGAGACGGCGCATCGCTCGCGAGTTGCACGACAGCGTGGGACAGATGCTGGCGGCGCTGGGAATGAACCTTGCCACCGTGGGAACCGACATCGATCGCCTCACCCAGATTGCCACTACGGTTCACGACAGCGCGGCGCTGGTACAGGAGCTGAGTAGAGAAGTCCGCACGATTTCTCACCTGCTTCATCCGCCCCTGCTGGACGAAGCTGGACTTGCTTCGGCACTTCGCTGGTACGTAGAGGGCTTCGCCCAACGGAGCAAGGTAAAGGTCGATTTGGAGTTTCCTAAGGATTTTGGGCGGCTTCCGCGCGAGTCGGAAACGGCCATTTTCCGCACCGTGCAGGAATGTCTTACCAATATTCATCGTCATTCAGGAAGCCCGAGCGCCGCGATTCGCATTGCGGCCTCTCACGGCGAGGTTCACATAGAAGTGGAGGATCGAGGCAAAGGTATACTGCCGGAAAGACAATCTGAGATGGAGTCGGCGGGTATCCCAGGAGTCGGAATCCGCGGCATGCGAGAAAGACTTCGGCAGTTGGGCGGAAGCCTGGAAATCCATTCGAACGGCAAGGGTACGCGTATAGTAGCGCGGCTGCCGGTGACAGTTTCTTCCGAGAGTCCGGCGATACCGTGAAGGCGTCCGGGCGGCAAGCAATTCTGAGCTTCGAGGCCGGCTATTTTTGCAGCAGCGCAGTTAGAACCTGCGCCAACTCAGCTTTCTCCTGCGATCTGCCGGCGGTTCCGGGAGTATCTTCGGTGAGCTGGGCGAGTTGTTGCGCCAGGAGGCGCACGGCGATGGGCTGAGGGAGGTAGATCGCGTCGCGCGGAGGAGCCAGTTCCCAACTGCTGTGGTCGCGGCGGATCAACGCCCAGCGCTGCCGCTCGGACCGCGGGTGCACCTCCGCCTGACCGCCGGCGAAAGAAACCAGTTCATCGAACTGCACGTCGACCCAGGCCTGGTTCCCCGCGATGTGCACTTTCCTTACGGTGAAATGTTCGAAGACAATCAGGGGTTGAGGCGACTTCAAGAAGTCGCGGCCATGAAGGCTCTGCTCCGAATCCGTGCACGTATGAATGAAAGCTTCGGCCACCTGATCGGGTTTGGGGTGAACGGAATCCACCACCGCAAGTGGAGGACCGGTTACAGTCAATGGCTGGTTCGCGATTCGCTTAGCGGGGGATGCGATGTCGCTTGAGGGCTCTTCCGACACTTCAGATGCTGGATCCTCAGGAGGCTCGTGCGGTTTCGCGTCGTCCAAAGCTGTGGGCCTCAGGCTCGCGGTTCGGATTGAAGGGGAGAGAGCGCCACCTGGAACCGCTTTGACGTAACGAAAAAAGCGGGGGCGTCCCTTCTTTGTCCAGTAGGACGAATCGTAGGAACCGACGCCGGGGCCGGAGCGCAGGAGGCTGAAAAAGGAATGTTGAACGGGGTTGATCACAATCCCCGCATGTCCCCGCCAGACGGCTAAGTCTCCCGGTTGCGGATTAGTTACGCGGCGAAATTCGTCAATGCCCGCGTAGAGATCCGACGACGGAGCATACGCATAAGGGAACCCGGCGCGTTCATAAAGTCCGTGGACAAAGTGGGAGCAATCGGAACGAAAAGCCGCGTGATGGCGGGAATCCAGTGCGGCATTCAGAATCGCCAAGCCTTCATCCAGGGTTAGCGGCCTCGCCTTGTGCTGCAGGCCGGAATCCTGGCGAGAGGTTGGATAGGACCCATTCGACCTTTCCGGCTTCTGTTGGGCCAACGCGGCCGGCATGGCCACAAGGCTTAACAGAAGCAATGACAGGGCGCCTTGTGAGTAGAACCGCATAGTCCGTATATAACGCATCTTGGTAACCCAACCCAGGTCACAGGGGTGCCGCCAAGTCCTCGAAAACTGTTCCGATTTCAGATGCACTTAAGGGTGCAAGAGGTTTGTGGGGGAGAGCTGCGGTGAAATTGAAGAGCTTTCTTGGGCTGTGGAAACCTTGTCCATAGGCAGAAATTACGTGATTGGACTCATCTTGTCGCAGGCAAAGGAAAAACCTTCTCAAAACGGCAGCCGGGCTCTCCGCGACCGGGTCGATGATCGATTCACAGTCTTCGGTGGGCGCGAGCAGCGGCCAACCCCGGCGCAGCGATGCACCCGCTAGCTGTGAGGTGAGGACTGCGGCCAGCACAAGGGTCGTATAGAACGGCGAGCTGATAGTGCCGGCGTCTTTTTCAGGACTGGACTTTGAATCTGCGTAAGTCAATAGTTGGCTCCATTCAGAGAAACAGTAAAAATCTGAACTTCTTCGCCTCATGTCCTCCGCCGATTCTCTGACACTGTTCGTCTTCGATCGTCCCACCCTGACCCGGCGGCCTGCCGAGTTTTGTTTCGCCGGGTTAGATGACATTTCCGGCATAGAGCGGCTATTGGAAATCGCTCGTTCGGGTTCACTATCGCCCGCAGCCAACGCCAACGGCCCCGGCTTCCATTCGCGAACTTTTTGCATCTGAAAGCCCTGACCGCACCCTCGCAGCTTGAAGCTCTCCCAACCAAATTCCTCCATGTGGGTAAACATATGCGTAAACCGCCCGAGCCTTCGCCGGCGCCCATCAAAGAAACCGCCCGATGCTCCGGAGAATCCCGACGCTCCGGTGCGCGAGCCTGATTCTGACGAACCGGCGCAGATGTGAAATGCAGGTTGTGAGGCCGATAAAGCAAAGATATCCCTTGCCATCGTTTCAGCATGAGTGGCCAGGAGCCAGAACTTCTTCGGATATCCAGATGCCTTGGTGTTGGAAGGCAGTGGAACGTCGAGACTGGGAGGGGGACTCATCCGATCAGGCCGTTCGCCGGTCTTTTACCTGCCCAAGAATCTTTTTACCTTCCCAAGAGTCTTGCGAGGTCTGTGAGTAGGTCGATTAGCGCGTCCCATGCGCCATCGAACATTCCAGAGTATGCCATCAGAAACAGGATCAGGACGCCCGTCACTAAACCGCATGCATAGATGACGGCAACAGGAGCGCGGGCTTGAGACATACTCGAGCCTCCCCGTCAGTAGATTCAGCCAACCGTGTGATCCTGTGGGTTCGGCCCTAAAAATACGAAGGGTGGCAAGCGTCAAAATTTCGGGCCAAGTATATACCAAAGCGAGAGGCGGGAGAAATCTAATTCCGCGGGAGCAAAGAGAAGCTGCCTGAGGGAGAGTGAGCAGGCTGCAGGGCGGCCAAGGGATCCCTGGCCGGGGGAGAACACTCCGCCGGGACTGCCATGCGTCCCACAAGCACGGTGTCTTCTACGCTCTCGATGTGCGCGCGGATCCACCGATTGGGCTCGTAGCGCCCTTTCACGTAAGACTTCTGATAATTGTCGGAAAGAGCTTCGGTGAACTCGGCGTCGCCACGAGTGTGGATGGAGTTCAGGGTGATGGCCTCCAGCGGCTTTCCGACGAGTGCCTGCATAAAGGCGAGCTTCTTTTCGGCGGCAAGGTCGCGCAGGATTTTATTGCGCTCGCGGGCGACCTGCACGGGAACTTGATTCGGCATGGCGGCGGCGGGGGTACCGGGGCGCGCGGAGTAGGTGAAGACGTGCAGATAAGTGAACGGCAGGTCTGCGATGAGGCAGCGGGTGGCTTCGAATTCGGCGTCGGTTTCGCCGGGGAATCCAGCCATGACGTCGGCTCCGATGGCGGCGGTGGGCATGGCAGCGCGAATCTTTTCGATCTTCTCGCGATAGTGCCACGGTCGATATTTGCGGTGCATGCGGCGGAGCACGGTGTCACTGCCCGATTGCAAGGGCACGTGTGCGTGCTTGGCGATGCGCGGGGAGGAGGCCACGAGGGAAATCAGGTCGTCGGTCCAATCCATAGGCTCGACGGAGGAGATGCGGAGCTTTTCGAGTCGGGTATCGGCGAGGATGGCGCGGATGAGGGACTCGAAGTTCGGTGTCCGGCTTTCCGCGTCCGGCTTCGGAAAGCCGCTGAAAACTGCACTTAGCCTGCCCTGAGCCGCAGGGCGAAGGGGCTGATGGCTGATAGCGAGGTCGCGTCCCCAGCGACCGAGATTGATACCGCTGATTACGAGTTCGCGGTAGCCTGCTCCTACGAGCGTGTTCACCTCGCGAATAATTTCGCGCAAAGGCAGCGACCGGCTGCGGCCGCGGACACCTGGGATCACGCAGAAAGAGCATCGGTTGTCGCATCCATCCTGAACTTTGAGGTTGGGGCGAGTGCGGTCGTTGTGATGAAAAGCGCCGGCGTCTGCCGATTCGAATACCGGGGCAGCGAGAAGTTCGGTGTGGGCGAAGATGTCGGAGACGAAGAGCGGTGGTTGGCTCCGGGCTGCCAGTGTCGCGAGAGGAACGAAAGCTTCGCGCCTGGGAGTGAACTCATCCAGAACAATTTCGGCCAACTGGTGTTTGTGGGAGTTGCCAACGACGCAACTGACGCCGGGCAGGGCGGCGATTTCGGCGGGAGCACGTTGAGCGTAACATCCCGTGACGATGATTTTAGCCAGCGGATTCTGGCGCTGCACGCGGCGGATGGCGGCGCGGGCATCCTGGTCGGCGGCCTGCGTAACCGTGCAAGTGTTCAAGATTACGAGGTCGGCGTCGGCCGAGGGGGCGCGGGCCAGGCCGCGGGATTCGAACTGGCGTTCGAGGGCGGCGCCGTCGGCTTGGGTGGCGCGGCATCCGAAATTTTCGACGTGGTAAGTGCGCACGGGATTATGGTAGCGCAATGAGGGAATTTGCGTTTGATCTGGGTGAGAGTGATTTTGCAAGAGTGCGCGCCAACCGAGGTTGTCCCTGAGGGGGACCCGGTTGTCTCTTGCGGCCCTAACCCGGCACTTGCGTGCTGAGCTACTGAATGGCGTCGCCTTCGCGACTCTGCGCCTCGTGACCGTAGTCGTCCCGCGATCAGGCAGTGGCGGCCGTCTTTTTCTGCGTAAAGCATTCCCTACACAAAATCGGCCTCCCCTGGGTGGGCCGGAAGGGGACGGTAGTTTCTTTGCCGCATTGCGAGCAGGTGGCGCGAGTTTCGACGCGGGCGTAATGGTGGCCATCGCCGCGCGGCGGTGAGGGAGAAGAGGTGAGGATGGCTACGCGCTTGGACTTGCAGGTCTTGCAGCGCTTGGGTTCGTTTTTGAACTGCTTGTCGTGGAAGAACAGTTGTTCGCCGGCGGTGAAGACAAACTCGGCGCCGCAGTCGATGCAGGTCAGTACCTTGTCCTGAAATTCCATTGAGGATGGCTCCCTTATGCCCGTGGAGCGCTGGCCACGCGCGGGGAAGCGGTGAGCGCAGAGCAACACAGGATCTGTAATCCCCCTCAAACTGCCCCTGGACTCGGCCCGCCACGCACCCAGAACGGGGCGTGGGTACAGCTTTGCTTACTCGAATGCCGAACGAATAACGAGTACCGAATAATCCCTACTGCAGCTCTGTGCGGTGGGGGCCAACAGAGCAGGGCCGCCCCGGGAAGGGGCGACCCTTTACTGCTTTCGTCTTACTCCTTGAACTGCTTCAATCTTTCTCTCGTCAATCCTGCTCTTTGCGAACTTTTTTGCGGGCGCGCTTGCGAGCGAGCGCGGCTTTCACGCGTTTCTTCTCACCGGGTTTCAGGTAAAAGGAGTGGCGCTTGACTTCTTTAATAATGTCTTCCTGCTGCACTTTGCGCTTGAAGCGGCGCAGAGCGTTTTCGAGGGATTCACCCTCTTGCAGTCGAATTTCCGCCAAACCGACACACCTCCAAACCCGTCCAGAAGGACCGAACAGTTATTACAAGGATTTTACGGGAAGTCAAGGGGAGAGTGGGGAAAACTTTTGCAGAGCAGGCCGAGGCTGACGCTGATAGAACTTTGCAAATGCTCGCTAAAGTCCTACCCCTCTTTGTCCGATTGAGGCACCAGACGCACTTCTACGTCTTCCAATGAGCTTCACGAGCAAAGCGATAGCTGCGTCCGCCCTGATGATTCTGCTGGGCATCGGCGTGCTTTCCCTGAGGAGCACGTCGCGGGACGAGGAGGATCGGGAGTTGGTCACACATTACTCACCTCGCCGTCGAGAGCCTTGAGAGGATTCTAATCGACATCACGAAGGCTGAAGCCAGCCAGAGGGGTTACGTACTGACGGGTGATGAGAGGTATCTGAAGCCGTTCGAATGTGGACTCTAACAAATCCACCGGGACGTCGCGGAGAATCGGGAACTTGTTCAGCATGGAATGCGATTCCGGGTTAATGAAACAGGTATTCGTAAATCTGCTGTCGAATGTGGTGAAGTACACGCGGAAGCGGGAGCATGCCGTGATTGAAGTGGGACAAACACAGCAGGAACGACCAGCGCGTAATCTTCGTGCGCGACAACGGCGCGGGCTTCGAGATGCAATACGTAGGCAAGCTCTTCGGAGTTTTTCAGCGGTTGCACAAGGCGCGGGACTTCGAAGGCACAGGCGTCGGACTGGCGATTGTGCAGCGCATTATTCGCAAACACGGCGGGAGGATTTGGGCGGAAGCGAAAGTCGATGAAGGAGCGACGTTTTTCTTTACGGTCGGATCGTCCGGAAACAACACAAGCAAGAGACCAAAGGTAGCAATCAACCAAGGGGGGTCAATGTCACACGAAGTTGAGATTCTGCTGGTGGACGATAGCGCCGAGGATGTGGAGTTAACAGTTCTTGCGTTGCGGCGTAACAAAATCTCCAACGATATTCAAGTCGCGGAGGATGGGGCGGAGGCTCTGGACTTCCTGTTTTGCCGCGGCCCATATAAGGATCGGTCGTTCTCCCAACCCCCTAAACTGGTGCTGCTCGATCTGAAACTTCCCAAGGTCGATGGGCTGGAGGTGCTAAGGACAATCCGAGGGGATGAGCGAACGAAGGCGATCCCGGTCGTGATTCTCACATCCTCGAAGGAACAGAGAGAGCTGATCGACGGGTACAACCTGGGGGTCAGTGCTTACATTCAGAAGCCGGTTGATTTCGATCAATTTGCCGAAACGATTCGACAGGTCGGGATGTTCTGGCTGCTGATCAATCAAGCGCCGCCGGCGGGAGCGTTTGTGGCGGGTAAGGCGCGGGGAGCGTAAGAAAGGAGTCTTGATCATGAACCATAGTCCAATTGCTACAGAGGTTCCGCTCAGCATTTCCGAACGGAGGAGATTTCCCCGCTACCGGTACAGCGCGCCGATTACGGTGCGTGCCAGCAGTGTCCTGGACGCGGCAGGGATGAGCGTGGAGATAAGCGAATGTGGAATGTCGGTGATCACTGGGGCTGCTTTGAAGATGGGGGATAGGGTTGAACTGGGGCCGGTTTGCGGCGGCCCGGCCGCGGCAGTGGTACGACGCAGATTGGGGAAGCTCTGCGGTTTCGAGTTTCTTAACCTGAGTTCGGAACAGGCCGCGAAAATCAGGGAGATGTGCAAGATGCTGCCGCAGTATCGCTCTCGGACCTTGGACCTTTGGGAGCGGTGAGTGTCGGGATCGGAAGAGCGGGGCACTTCAGACCTGGTGGTGCAAACAAAGAGAGTAGAAATCAAAGTCAAAGGCAGCGGGCAAGAGTGCCCGCACCACACAAGCGCAGCCGCACAAGGGCATCCCAGACCAGGCTCCAGGGGGAGCTTCGCTCCGCAGGACGGCCGAGGGCGGCTTGTCCCTACATGCATCCCTTCAAAGCCCCAGTCGCGGTACACTACAACCGCGATGACGACATCTGGCGAAAGCAGCCACAATCCCGATCTCAGGGTGAGCGTAGCTGGCATCGAGCTGAAGAACCCGATCATTGCCGCCAGCGGGACTTTTGGCTACGGCGTGGAGTTCGAAGATGTGGTCCACCTCGACAAGCTGGGAGGGTTCGTGGTGAAAGGGCTTTCGCGCGAGCCCATGATCGGCAACCCGCCGCCGCGGCTGTGGGAGACGGCGGCCGGGATGCTCAACGCCATCGGCCTGCAGAATATTGGCGCGGCTGCGTTTCTGGAAGAGAAGCTGCCCAAACTCCGGCAGATAAGAAACATCGTGGTGTTGGCCAACATTTTCGGCTACACCCGCGAGGACTACGAAAGAACCATCGAGATTCTGAACGACGGGGAAGGCATCGCGGCCTACGAGCTGAATGTGTCCTGTCCCAACACGTCGGAGGGCGGACTGCAATTCGGCTGCGATCCCCGCTCGCTCGACGAGGTGGTAACTACCGCGAAGCGGGTTGCGCGCCGTCCGTTGATCGTCAAGCTTTCGCCGAATGTAACCAGCATCGCGCAGATGGCCCACATCGCGCAGGAGGCGGGCGCGGACGCGATCTCGCTGATCAATACTTTTGTGGCCATGGCCATCGACGCCGATACGCGCAAGCCCCGCATCGCCAACGTCACGGCCGGACTCTCGGGCCCGGCCATCAAGCCGATCGCCTTGCGTATGGTTTACGACGCCGCGCATGCCGTGAACATTCCCGTAATCGGCATGGGAGGAATATCAACCGCGTCCGACGTTGCGGAGTTTATTCTTGCGGGCGCAAGCGCCGTGCAGATTGGCACCGCCAGCTATTGGGACCCCTGCGCTACGGAGAAGATTGTCGATGAATTGCAGCGCTGGTGCGAGGATCGGGGCGTCAGCCGGCTCGCCGATCTGGTCGGGGGCATGATTTTGGAGTAATAGAAGAGGCAATCGCATAGCCGGCTCAGTTTGCCGGCCGTGACGAAAAAACCTTCGAGCTTCGCTCGACGGACAGCCGGGGGCGTCTGTTCCCACATGAGCATCTTTCAAACCAAGCCAGTACCAACAATCAGCGATTCTTCCTAGCGCCAGGCTCCCATGATCGCTCCCATCGCCAGGAAGCACACCAACTGGTAGCCCGTATTGATGGCGTAAAGTTTGGCTGGCTGCCGGCTGAAAAGAGAATTCGTAAGTTGCACAGTGGTTACGAATCCCAGCCAGACCGCGAGTCCCGCCTTCATGCCGTACAACGCCGTGCCGATTGTGGCAATGGCAATGATTTTCCCCAACACCGCCGCAGCGAGTGCGCTGGCCACCAGGGAGAGCGCGTAAGACGGCCCTGCGCTTTTCTGCATCTCGGCGATCTTGACCTTGTCATCCGGGTCGAGCCCCATCAAGACCATCCACCGGCGCGCGAACAACAAAGGGGAGTACCAAACGAAGCCGACCACCATGGTGGCCAGCGCGCTTACCAATACCGCCCACAAGTTCACACCCATGACCCTCATGCAGCACCTCCGCTAACAAACGAAGATCGGGCTATTTCGCCCGTTACGAATGCAGGGTAGGCCAAATCGACGAATAAGACTGGAGCGAAATGACGCCTGGGACAGCAAGTCCCTAACGCCCGTGAGTGTACCAGATCGAGCCCGGAGACTTGTAGTTGCGGCCCTCGCCCCACGCCACGTGGGTATTGCCCAGGTTATCGATGGCGATGGAGAAGTAATCGCCGAAGGGGAAGCGAAACCCGCCGGGCAGAATGTAGTCATAGCCGCGCGCGGGGCCGGAGAGTAGGACCTGGTCCGACCAGGTCGCGCCGCCGTTGCTCGAACTACGTTGAAAAACATTCCATAGTGGAGAACGGCGCGTGTCCATCCAGGCGATGCGCACGTCGCCGGCTACGCCTGCGGTAATCGCAGGGAAACAATGTTCCACCTGAGCGTTCGCGGAGGAAACATCCACTTTCGCGGACCAGGTTGCTCCGCCTGTGGTAGAAGACGAAAAGTATATGCGTTCGGGAGCGCCGTGCGAGGTACCGGCGTTCCATAGCGCGTAGACCGTTCCGGCCGCGTCGGACGCCAGCGCGATTTGAGCGCCGAGAAATTCAGCCGGGCATGCCTGGGCGGAACAGTCCGGCGGCGCGCTCGAAACATCCAGCAGAACGGTGCTCCAGC
>WNFD01009973.1_pt1 | contig 10976 bp, 8 predicted proteins | sample 5400491 | NCBI WGS metagenome assembly WNFD01 (sample SAMN13153343, study PRJNA577476) | soil metagenome | isolation source: 120 cm saprolite under Douglas fir tree site 2 hole 2 replicate 2 | place: USA:California | collected 2015-04-18 | reverse complement strand
TGTCGGCTACGAACCGCGCGTCGTCATCACCGACAAGTTGGCTAGCTACCCACCGGCGATTCGACGAGTGCTAGCCAACTCCGAGCATCGACGGCACAAGCGTCTGAACGACCGAGCTGAGAATTCGCACCTGCCGACCCGCAAGCGCGAGCGGGTACTGCAGCGCTTTCAAATCAGCCGAACACGCCCAACGCTTCCATGGACCGTTCAGCGCCGTCAGTAACCACTTCCGCCCGCGACGACACCTCCTCGCCGCTGCCGCCGTTCGACAGATCCACACCGAGCGTCACGCCGTCTGGCGGGACGTCACCGTGGGGCCGCCAGGGCCGCGTCGATCGAGGCTCGCGAGCCCCGGCGCGGTCAGCTAGGAGCGCCTACGGCGCCTGGGCACGCAGCACGCCTCCGCGCACCGGTAGTATCTCATGCTCTACCCTGCGCAGCATGATGCCGCGTACGCCGCGCGGGCGCAGAGGTGCCTCCGATGTCGGCCCGCGCCAACGCCAACGGCCAGTGCGGCGACGTCTGCCGGGGGAGCTCCGTACCACCGATTTCCTGCGCGGCCTGCTTGATGCGACCTGCACCCGGTTGCCAACCGAGCTGCAGGCGCTTCAGGCGCGACAACAAGGATCGCTGGTCAAGCTGTTCGCGGACGATCCGGAGATCCACTTCGAACTGTGGCTGCATCGCGGCCGCGAGCGGGCTGAGCTCGGGCTGCATTTCGAAACCCCCGACCCGCCTCGCAATCAGCGGCTGCTCGAGTACATCGCCGACGATCTCCCGTTCTTGAAGACCGTACTCGGCAACGGGCTCGAGGCTGAGCCCTGGGACAAGGGCTGGACCCGGATTTATCTCACGCTTCCGCTGACGCGGCTCGACTCTAGCGCGCAGGCTGACCTGGCGCTCGCTTTCTGCGAGCTCATCGAGACTCTCGACCCGTTCCGGCGCGAAGCCGTCAATGCCGCACTGGGTCCAACGCGTGACAGCGGTGGATAGCGGAACCCACGGGCTGGCCGCGCGGCTATGGCACGCAAATCAGGATCTCGCCAGGGTCGCTTTGGCTGATCGTTTCGTCCGCGGTCTCGCGGACGGGAGTCTGCCTACTGAATGTTTCAAGGTCTACGTGGCGCAGGATGCGTTTTTCCTCGAGGCCTTTGCGCGGGCGTACGCGCTTGCGCTCGCTCGAAGCCTGGATCGCCACGGACTCGAGGCCTTCCACCGGCTTATAGGCGGAGTCCTGGACGAGCTGCACGTGCACGCCAGTTACGCAGCGCGGTGGGGCGTGGACCTTACAAGTGTCAAGCCGGGACCGGACACCCTGGCCTACACCGATTTTCTGCTGGCAACGGCCAGCCTCGGCTCGGTCGGCGAGACCTGCGCAGCGATGACGCCGTGCATGCGGTTGTACGCGTTCCTCGGCCAGGCTTTGGTGGCGAATGGTGGTGGCGCCGCTCATCATCCGTATCGCGAGTGGATCGACACGTATGCCTCGCCAGCTTTCGAGGAATTGGCGGCGACCCTCGAGAGCCTGCTCGAGCGCTACGCCGAAGACCGTCAGACTGTCCGCTCAGTTTACCGACGCGCCATGCAGCTCGAAGTTGCGTTCTTCGCTGCACACGCGCCCAGCACAGTCGCGTAGCCTGGCGAGGGCACACCTCCATCTCCAGGGGGACGCCCCAACAGGTAGATCCGGTGCGTGCTCCAGCGGTACGTCGCAAGAGCGAGCAGCGGACGCCGCTGCACCCCGCAATGGTGGTGGTGTCCACGCCTTGCACGCGCGTGTCACCGCGCCGGTGGCCTGCCGCCAGGGCTCCAGGTCGTCCCTCGCCAATCGCGGTCGACAAGCAGATTCACAACCGCGCTCTACGGTAGCGGCACGCTCGCGAGGGGGTGCCCGTGCGCCGCGCATCTGTCACTGAGAAACGACGTCGTCATCCGTAGTCGTCGCCTCTGGGACCCGGCGCTGATCGGCAGGAGTTTCAATTTTCATGTCCTGGGAAAGTGGGTTGCAGCGGGCAGCGACCCACGTGGCGCACGATGTCAAGCGCAGTCGTGCTGAGCCACCGATATCACGGAGCTGCGCACCACCGACTCCGAGGCATGCCATCTCGAGCGGTTTGAGCCGAATCACAGCTTCGCCTACCACTGTTGCGTTTTTGCGGGTAGGTTCTGGTTCGGGTCGTCCGACCTGCGCCGTTGGCCGCTCCTCCACTTTGCGAACCGGTATGCTGACTTGCGATCAAAATTAGCGGACATAACTGTCTGATGAGAGGGAGAGCCAATTGAGTATTGTCGAGCACGCGGAAGCTGCTCCGGTGGAGGACGTCCAAGGGGCGCACGCCAGTGATGCCAGGACCTCACGGCCCGAGGGCCGCCGCCGCCGAGTGAGTAAGGATGAGGCGCGTGAGATCGGGCGTCTGTACGCCGATAACACCACACCCACATCGGAGATCCGCGAGCGATTTGGTATCGGGGATTCTTCCCTGTACCGCATCGTGCAGCGACAGGGTATAGCCCTACGTGGACGGACTACTTCCGTGACCCGGTCGGGCCCACCGCAGGCAGAGACTCCGGCAGTCCGGCGGAGCCGTTCGTCCAGCGCCAATCAAGCACAGCGAGGAGTTTCGCAACCGCGCTCCACAACAGTGACCACTCGCGCTCGCCCGGCGCTACGCGCGGACAACATCTCGGGTGGGAGTCCGGGGCGGCGCGCACCTGTCACAGAGAAAACGACATCGTCCTCCGGGGCACTTACCGTACGGACTGGCGCCCCCCGACATCAGTTCCGGATTCTGTTCCAGGCAGAGCGCATTGTAGAAGCCAGCGACGTGCAAGACGCGCTACGTCAAGCGCAGTCGTTCCGAGCCCTCGAAATTACCGCCGTCTCCCGAGAAGGATTGATCGTGATCTGAGCGGTTCTATTGCATCGGCGTGGGGTTGCAGAGCGACACCGACCGCCCCCCAGAAGACTGATCGGTCGCCTCTAGCAGGCTGCGGAAAAAACGCCCACTCCGTCCGAAGTTGGCTCTTCCGGTCGGATGGGGTAGGCGGATACCCGCTGCCCATGACGCCCATCGATGCTGCTCACGCCCGACGAGCAGCTCGCGTGCGATCACGTCAGCGCACCGCGCCAGATGAGCATGGCTCTTCAGCGCGGTAGGCTGGGACGACAAGCCTGCGCTTGACTATCTCGCGCAGTACCTTGCTAACCTTGAAGCCGTCATCTCGGCGGCAGTAGCCCTGTTCCGAGCCCGGGCTCGCAAGAATCTCTCTGACCCATCGCGCGACTTCGGAGGGGGGCGTGGGACAGGGCGAGCCGAAAATCTGCACGCCTGCTTATCAGGCGGGGCAACAGCGCCACTAATCGTCGTGTTCAATGGGCGGAAGATGTCGGGTCCCGATCAGCCCAAGCGCCGCATCCGCGTGGGCAACACCGAGATGACCCGTAGCGAAGTGCTCGGCGCATTGGAGTCGAACATCACCTTTGCCAAGGACTGCGCCGCCGATCTGTTGCGCTAGATGGGTCGTCCATCGACCGCTGAGCAGGAGCACGTCGTCCACGAGGTGCAGCGGATACAGGGCTACCTTGGCGGGGTGCTCACGCAGCTTGTCCGCGCTCTACGAGACGACGAGTCGGACTAGCTTAGCTAGCTAGGCGTTGCGGGTACGCTCGCCGAACACCCTCGAGCAACGCCTGAACTCAGTGACCACTGGGGTCGATGCGCGGGCAGCGCACAACCCAGCGCTGACGATCGACAACGGCAAAGGGGAGTACCGCCTGGCGCGCCTCAAAGCTAACCCCGAGCAGGACGCCGCCAAGAAGCTCAAGGACATGCTCGAGTCGAACGGAAACGGACCAAGTACGTAGGCAAGGTCGGGTCGCGGCATCCCTGACGACACTACTTGAGCTGGCCCGCGGCTTCGATCTCGCGAGCACGCCCGCGCAGCTCGGCAATGTGCGGCAAAATTGCCAGCAGACTAGACAGGAAAGGTGGCACGTACTGGTGGCGCTACAAGTTATGCCACTCCACCACTTGCGCGAGACGAGGAACCAATGAAGTTGATGAGCCATGAGGAACGACGCGCGTTCCTGCTCGCTAGCCCCCGCACAGCCAAGGCCGCCACTGTACGCCCCGATGGGCGCCCACACGTCGCACCGGTGTGGTTCGACCTGGACGGCGACGACCTAGTCTTCACCACCTGGCATACCACGGTCAAGGCGCACGACCTCCGGCGCGACCCACGCATCAGCCTCTGCGTGGACGATGAGCGGCCCCCGTTCAGTTTCGTGCTGATCGAAGGCACCACCAGGCTGAGTGACAACCTGGACGAGGTGCGGGCCTGGGCGACACGCATCGCGGGCCGGTACATGGGCAACATGCGCGCCAAAGCGTACGGCGCGCGGAACGGGGTGCCCGGCGAGCTGCTCGTGCGGGTCACGCCGACGCACGTGGTGGCACAGGCGGCCATCGCTGACTGACCGCGGCTGGCTCCCATCCAGCGGATAAAGCGCCCGAGTCAGACGTTACTGGCTCGCTGCCAGCTTGTGTTGCTCAGAAAGTACAGGCTGGGGTTTCCGACCGGCCGGCCGGGCATCAGTCGCCGGCGATGTCGGCCAGCTCGGCTCCCAGTTCGGCCCTGCCGACCAACCGTCCGCCGTGATTGGCATGGACATCGCCCCTTGCAACGACGGCGTCATCGTGGAGCTCTTAGCGTGCTGCCGATGCGGCCAACTTCGGTGATTGCGGTCCTTACATACTCCTGTGGATACAACCGGTTGAACCTTGACGCCGAGCGGATTGACCACGTCGTCACGGACGCCCACGAACTCGACAGTCACGTCGGGAGCGTCGGCATAAACGGGGACCAGATACTCGCCAAGGCTGGTCGCGCCCAGCGACCGTGCGGGTCCATCTGGTTGCCCTCGAGTAGCGCCTGGCCGAGTCCCCACAGCATGCCACCCATCAACTGGCTGCGCGCGAGTTTCGGGTTGAGCACAGGTCCTGGTGCGAAGACACCGAGCATGCGTCGCACGAGCAACATGCCCATTTCCGGATCGACGGCCACCTGAAGGGACCCTGGCGTCTCCCCAGGCTGGACTCGCACCAGCTGGCTGTCGTGAGCTTGTCGCTCGGTTACGTCTCTGTTCCTCGAGACGGTGCGCCAGACGCTAAAAAAACGAGCTTAAACCGTGGCTGAAGCAGTACTGTCTGCCAGAGGCACCGAGCGGCGAGTTCGTCTACCACATGGAAGACGTGCTCGATGTGTACACCCGACCGTACGACCCGCGTCGTCCCCAGCTGTGTCTGGACGAGACCAGCGTGCAGCTGATCGGCGAAACGCGGATCCCCGGTGCCGATGGCACCCGGCCAACCCGCGCGCTACCTTTCAATGAACATGGCGCCCGAGCTGGTGGACGCACAGATACGCGTAAAATAGGCCACAGCGCGGCGGGTATTTGGCACGTTCACCCAAAGCCGCCGTTTGGCCGTCGATCTAGCCAGCTACGACGGCGGTAGCGAGCGACAGCAAGTCACAGCGATACCTTGCGGGCCACGACGCAGCACACGCGCTTCTGGAACGACTCTTCCGCATGCCGATGTTCGAGTTCCCGGTGGTCCAGCGTGAGAATTTGCCAACTGGCGAGAAGATCGACCAGGTACGCGTTCGAGAAGTAGCGGACGGTCTGGCCGGCCGCCTCGAGTACATAGTCGGGCCTCAAGCTCGCGCACAATGGGCCGTGCGCGCTCTCGAAACGGCCGGTCATCCAACGAATTGACGTGGAATAGAAAGAGCCCATTGACCCGCAGCACGCGTCGAACGTCGTCGAAGATTGAACGCGTGATGGCGTCAGGGAACATGTGCAAGGACACATTTGCCATCACGGCGTCGAGGCTGCCGTCGGGGAAGGGAAGCCCAACGGCCACATCCGCGACGCGGAAGTCCACACTGTCCCCGTATTTGTCTCGAGCCCGCTTGATTGCCTAAGACGAAAGATCGGCGGCGACGACGCGCAGGCCCTCGGTGGCGAGACGGGCAGCATCGTTGCCAGTGCCGCAGCCGAGCTCAAGCAGTTCGTGTGCGCCCGAGGCCCGCAACAGCGGGATGAACGACTCGGTCCGGCGGCCACCCCAATCGAGGTCGGCTCCGCGCTCGCCGACGCGCCTGAAAAATCCATCCCAGTAAGTTGCCTGTTCGTAAACGGCCCGCTCGGCGCCAACGGCCGTACGACTGTCACTATCAGTCACACGAGCATGATGCGGGGTCAAGTCGCGCTAGGGCACTAGAACTGCGAACGCGGCTGTTTGTACTGAAGGCCGAACCTCGCTACGTGACGCAGCGAGGCCGAGCTTATACCGAGAGATGCCGCGACGGCGAGGCTGGCGCGGATCCGCTCAAAAAACGTTCAACACTTTCGGCTCGGAGTGGCTGCGGCGGCTACCCGATGGGACAATGCCGCTTGCTGACGGGGTGTCCGGCACCGACTGAACAGTTCTGCGGTCGCTCTTCTTGAGACTCGGGAACTCTACGCGTCGGTCTGGCCGTACTTGCAAACAACAGGCGTAGAGCCCGTCTGGTCACGGGCGGACGCGTCCACAAAGGAACCCTTCTGCGATCATTGCGCGGACCAGCGCCTGGCGGCGGTCACCGGCTAGCCGACGTTGCCGGCGCCGCACCCAGCTGAGGTCATCATCGGCCCCGATCGACGGCGCCATTTCGTGCGGTACCGCATGCTGCGGATGTCAGGCGCGGTCGTAGCGCTGGTCGAGGAGCTTGGAGCTGGGGCGGCTTCACAATTCCGGCTTGAGCTCTGCTGCGACCACTTCGAGGACCCGTCCCCGCTGCTGGGGCGAATTCGGACCGAAACCCGAGCGGCCATCGCTCACTGTACCTGGTGCTGGATGAGTGGCAGGGCCAGACCGTCGCTGGTGAGATCTTGGCCGGGCGCCTCGAAGTGGCGGACGAAAGACGATCCTGAGCTACCAGAGGACGGGCCGCTGCCGATCGTCGATCGCAAAAGCCTGAGCTGGGCGCAGCTCGGCGAGCTGCTCAAACCGTACATCGCTGGTCGTTCGAGCTTCGGCTCTTGCGGTGATCGTCCGCACCCCATCTCGCTCGCGGTCCCGTCTAGGTGGGGCACGCCGCGTGTGTCGGTCGTCGCCTCAGCCAGGCCGCGCGCGATCCCCAAGAGCGTCGCTGGGCCGTCGAGGTCGCCAAGCGTACAGGGTCGATTGAAGCTCGGCACCTGGTGGGTCAGCGGACCGAAGGAGCACAGGTTCGGACTGTCGAAGTACGCGATCCACTCGACGTAGCGCGACAGCGGCCGTAGGTGTGCTCGAGGTCCAGGCCAGCTGGCCTGTCCGGGGACGACGAGCCCGCCCATGAGTTCCACACCGGCTGCGAGACACCCGTTCGCCGATCAGCCCGGCTGCCCGGCCGGCGTAGTCGCCGTCGGCGACCGGCAGGCCGAGCTGCCGTCCGGCCAGCATCAGAGCCGGGGTGTTCCAGCTTTCGAGCTCGCCGGGCGCGATCGCCTGGGTCCTGATCCCGACCTGGTTCTCCATCTCTCGGATTGCCGCCGCGAGCAGCGCGAAAGACGTGTAGCGCGGCTCGGCCAGCCGAGGGCGCGTAGCTCGGCTTCGCCTGGCCCATGCTCCAGCGTACGTCCCGCCAAGCCCGGCCATGGACGCGCGGTCAGGGCGTCCGGCGGCAGCTCGGCGGCGTCGACGATCTGAAACGCTCCACCGGCCTCGATTTCCGCGACCATCGCGTCGATCATCCCTGCGGGGTGCTCCCCCCACCGCCAGTCCCAATCAGGGTTAGACCGGTTACGAAGTCCGCGACGTCGTCGCGCTTACCGAGCGTCATGTACGGCACGGGACTGCACCCTTAGCTTCCGCGCCCAACTAACAGCCGAACAGATTGGGCGCGGTGCACAAACAATCTCTCGATGCGGGCGTGGCAAACTTGAGCTACCGTAGCACGACGAGCGGCCGTTGACGCGAACCCGCCGGAGAGGCGCATTCGCGACAGGCGGTTCGGCGCGAACCGAGGAACGGGAGGGACCAGATGAGCTTGGATGCCAAGAAGCACGAGCGAATCAACGAGTTGTTCTCTGCGTATTGTCGGGGCCGGATCAGCCGCCGCGACTTCGCGCGCGGAGCGGTCGCGATCGGTGGCTTGACCGCGCTGCAGGCATTGCTGACGGCCTGCGGCCCGAGCCCCGCGCCAAACGCCGCGCCGACCACCCCGCCAATCGCGGCGCCGACCACTGCGCCAAATGTTGCGCCGACCAGCGCGCCAAACGCCGCGCCGACCACCGCGGCCGTGGCCCCTACTCCGGTCCCACCCGGCGCGACGCAGCTGACGGCGACCCAGGGGACGTCGAAGCTGGCGCCGCAGAACCTGGTGTACGCCGGCGGTCAGGACGCCCCGACGATCGACCCGTCGGATCGCACCGACTATTCGATCGGCGCGCTATCCATGCAGGTCTACGACCGACTCTTCCGCTACGAGGGCGGCTGGCCCCAGCCAGTCGACCCCTGTCTCTGCACGAAGTACGAGGCGTCGCCGGACGGCAAGGAGTGGACCCTGCACCTCACCGACAAGGCGAAGTTCCACGACGGCAGCCCGGTCACCGCCGAGGCCGTGCAGTTCTCGATCAACCGCACGCTGCAGCTGCAGAAGCCGCAGGCGAACTCGCTCCTGCCGATCATGAACGCCCAGAGCGTCCAGACGCCGGACCAGTACACGGTCAAAATCACCTTGACCCAGCCGTACAGCGAGCTGCCGCGCGTCCTGGTCCAGGGGATCATGAACCCGAAGCTGGTCAAGGACAACGACGGTGGCGACAACGGCGCGACCTGGCTTCAGAACCACGAGGCTGGCTCCGGCCCGTTCACGATCAAGAGCTGGACCGTCGGCTCTGCCTACGAGCTAGAGGCCGTCCCTGATTACTGGCAGGGCTGGCCGGGCGGGTCGCGCCTGGCCGGATTCACCTGGAAGATCGTCCGCGAGAACACGTCTCAGCGCATCGGCCTCATCAGTAAGGAGTTCGACGTCGCGGATACCCTCTCGGCGGATGACCTGCCCCAGGTCGACGCGCAGCCGCACCTGAACAGCGCGGTCAATTACGGCATCCTGACTGGCTACACCAAGCTCAACGATCAGAAGGAGCCAACCAACAACGCCGACTTCCGGCACTTCCTCGCCTACGCCTTCGACTACGAGGCGTTCAAGCAGACCGTGAACGGCTACGCCCAGATCCTGACCGGGGTCATCCCACAGGGCATCCCGTACTTTGACGCATCGGTTGGTGGCTTCAAGACCGACTTGGACCAGGCCAAGCAGTTCCTGGCCAAGACCCCCTGGGCGAACGGCGGGCTGACCCTCGACTACGTCTACGTGACCGGGCTCTCGTTCGAGAAGCAGATCGGCGAGATCTGGCTGTCCCAGCTCAGCAAGTTCAACATCAACGTGAACCTGATTCCCAAGGTCTGGCCGGACATCGTCGCGGGGTGCAAGGCGCCCGATGGCGCGCCCAGCATGAACATGATCTTCACCGGCTACAACGTCACCGACCAGTGGTTCTTCTACCAGTGGTACTCGCCAAACTGGGACCGGCAGACGGGCGGTGACTTCAACACCTGCAGCTTCACCAAGGATTCCAACTTCAACGGTCTCGTCGAAAAGGTGCGCGCGACGACGGATGAGACGGAGAAGAAGAATCTGTATCGCGAGCTGCAGACGATGATTCACAGCCAGGTGCCCGACATCCCGATCTACGTCCAACCGAACATCCTGGGGTTCTCCAATCGGGTGCAGGGCTACAAGTATTTCGGCGCCATCTCGGTTGACTTCTGGCGGCTGTGGCTGGACGACTCGAAGGCGACGGTGAAGCCATCCTGAGAGCGTGAATTGAAACTCCGTTACTACATTTTGCGGCGGGTCCTGCTGTTCATCCCGGTGCTGATCGGGCTGTCCATCATCACCTTCGTCATCTCGCACATCGTGCCCGGCGACCCGGTCGGCCTGGCGGCCGGGCCCGGGGCGACGCCGGCGCAGCTCGACACGCTGCGCCGGGCCTACGGCATGGACAAACCGTTCCCGCTCCAGTACGGGCAGTACATGCTCAACGTGCTGCACGGCGACGTGGGCCGGTCCATGATGAGCGGGCACTCGGTCCTGGACGACCTGCGCACCTTCTTTCCGAACACGCTGGAGCTGGTGATCCTCGCGATGCTGATCGCGCTGGTGGTCGGGATTCCGCTGGGCGTCGTCGCCGCCGTCTGGCGCGATAAATGGCCCGATCAGCTCTCCCGCATCTTCGCCCTGGGGTCGATTAGCGTGCCTGCGTTCTGGCTCGCGATTGTCCTCCAGCTGGTGTTCGCCATGACGCTGAACGTGCTGCCGGTCGGCGGCATTTACGACTCGCGGTCGGCGATGCCGACGCCGCACACCGGATTTCTCCTGGTCGACACCCTGCTCAACGGTAGCCCGGCCGCCTTTGGCCTCGCCCTCCAGCACACGATCTTACCGGCGATTACGCTCGCACTGGGCCCGGTCGCATTCATCGTGCGGATTCTGCGGGCCGATGTGCTCGAGACGCTCAACAGCGACTGGGTCAAGATGATCCGGGCCAACGGCATGCCGGAGGGCGTCATCCTGTTCAAATACGTGCTGAAGAATTCGCTCATCGCGACAGTCTCAGTCTTCGGCTTCATCGTCGGCTACAGCCTGGGTGGCTCGGTTGTGATCGAGACCGTTTTCGACTGGCCGGGGGTCGGCCTCTACGCGGTCAAATCCGCGCTCGCGCTCGACTTTCAGCCCGTCATGGGGGTGACGCTGTTGATCGGCCTGCTCTTCCTGGTCGTGAACCTGGCGACGGACCTGACCTATGGCGTGCTGGATCCGCGGATCCGGTATGGGTAAGAGAAGCTAAAACTATGGCCCACGCGACAGCGACGCGGTCTCTACAG
>WNFD01016447.1_pt2 | contig 10977 bp, 12 predicted proteins | sample 5400491 | NCBI WGS metagenome assembly WNFD01 (sample SAMN13153343, study PRJNA577476) | soil metagenome | isolation source: 120 cm saprolite under Douglas fir tree site 2 hole 2 replicate 2 | place: USA:California | collected 2015-04-18 | reverse complement strand
GAAAGAGCCTACGTGCGGTGGGGATGGGATATCTGGGATTCGCGATGAGAGACCCGGGGATGTTTCGCACGGCTTTCTCGGTTCCGCCGGCGGTACATGAGAAAAACCCGGCGAATACGGCGTCTATGGGGCTGAATCCGTTTCAACTGCTTTCGCTGGCTCTGGATCGCATGCTGGAGAGCGGCTTGCTCAGCAAGAAGGACCGTCGTGATGCGGAGTATCTTGCATGGTCGACAGTTCACGGCTTGGCACTTCTCGCGCTAGAAGGACCGCTGCATAAGATGCCACATGAGATGGTGCTGTCGCTGGGCGAGCGGCTGGTGATCATGGTGGAACGAGGTCTCAGCTAGGCGTTTCGACAAAGCGTCGCACCGTCCTAATTGAAGACTGTACGGGAGAAAGCTTTCAGCTTCCAGAATATTCTCGTTAGCGATGATCGCTGACGACAAACCGACTTCCTAAGACTTCTGGGTAGTAATCCGTTTCATCAGCCGTGCAAACTAAAACTCAACAACGACATTAGATCTGGGACTTACGTCCAGCTTAAGGTACGCAGGAGGTACAGTGACCGAACTAGCTGATCGCAAAGGTGCTCGATATGTGATCGAGGTGTCTTGTATTCGCGTAGAAGATTAGCTCGTATGCTGCCAGCTTCACTGCCACCGCTGTGGGCGCCAAGCTTGTTTCTCAATTCCTGGACTGTGCGAAGAGGCAAAATCACCTCATTAACAACTTCGTCGGAAGTGCCCGAGGATTTCATTGCTTCCTTTACCCAGCTAATTGAACCCCATTGCGGATCGCCTTTTGCCCCTTTACTCTTGGCAAGGTCCTCGAAATATCTCCTCTCTAGACCTTCAACAACTAACTTCGCTAAGGCTATTAGAGTATCGCCCCAGGCCTTAACTGAAGCCGTCAAGGGATAATGCAACTGGTTAATGAGATTTGGTTCCCGTAGCGTAAACCACTTTACGCCGGATGTATGCAGATCAGTCAGGCTGGCTTGGAGATCTCGTAGCGGGTCGGGATGGTCACTCCATTCACCCTTGATATCCGTGGTGAAGGCTCGTTGTGAGATGGGACTCTTAGGTTTCTCGTTGAATGACTTCCAATAGAGCTGTTCAGAATACGGCAAATCACCCAAATACTTGATGTATGTATGGATCTGTCCACTGCTATTCACATCGTACGTCTGAAGATGCCAAGCATTCCTACACGAAATAGAGCGATGCTCGAGCGAATACTTTTCAGGGTCAGTCTTGTATTTGTCTAGCACCGCTGCATTGAAGAATGCAGGTGATATCTCGAAAGGAAGAGGCGAGTCCTCGTCGAAATAGGACGCCATCGCATCTGGAGCGCAACTTACCTCCACGACCCTCTTGTTCTTCCAGTCTTGAGTAATGAACGAGGCGTATTGCTTAGGCTCCCGATCCTTGTCATATAGGTACTTTCCGAATTCTTCGGAGCTTAGGCGAGGCCTGATGATCTGAACACCGCGAAGCCAACTTCCGTTTGTGCCCTCTCGGTGAGAACGGAAGTAAAGGCGGAGCTCCTGATTTTCGACCGAATCCGCTTTATATTCGCTCCAACCTTGAAAATTATTACCAACACTCGTCACATCGAACATCTGGACCAGAGCAGTTCCGGTTGCTGACATCTGCATCTCCATTACCTCTCTATCAATGGCAATGCAGGTCGCATCTCCATAGCCGGAACGGCCGGCTTTTTCGGCCCATTTGATCACATCTTCTAAGTCGCCGTTCGCGTCGAGGCGACACCAAGCTCGCCTTTCAGGTGTCCAATGGAGGTCGTGAGCGTGAGTCAAGAACTGAGCAATCTCGTAGTAATTCTTGTCCTCTGTACGGCCGACAAAGGATCGACCGAAGACGAGCTGTTGACCGCCCCGAAATGCGCTTGGACGTATCCTTGAAAGGGGCTCGTCGTACTCTAGACGCGGAGGCTGGCCGCCACCATATACGAGCCCGCATGACCAAGATTCGTGTGGGACGTCCCAATGCATCATGTCTTCTGGCTTCACGGTATCGAGATCTTTGATGGGAACGAGGATTGAGCGAAGCAAGAGACTGCCGTGGTTGAAGCTAGAGCTATAGAGGATGATTGACGTGCCTTTGCGCTGTTCGGCGAGGAGATCAATAAACGAGGATTGCTCCGACCACTCGCGGAACTCTTCTTCGCCTTCCTTAACAGGTGTAACGATTTTGATCAGCTTTTCCAGGCACATGTGATTGTCGTTTCATAGTATCTCAGTGAGTTCCGACGCTCTGTTCCTTATGGGCTTCGCCATCGACATGCGTTCTTTTCATTCGGCCGCGATTCACGTGTCCCATCCCATGTTCCGCGTACCGGCGAGCAGATTTGCGTTCGCAGGCTCGGAGACGCGAGTTTCGATCGGAGAGACAAGGGCAATCTCTCATTAGGAAGGCATTGTCAGCCCGACTGGGAAATAGGTCCCCGGAAACGCCGTAGTGTTCACTGATTTCCAGTGGGGGACTTTCCACTTCGACGAAGAGTCGCCAATTGGGACACTTGCCGGTTTTTCGGCCAGGTGAAGCGAACGCATTCGTAAACACTGGCCGACTTACCGGGACTCATCGATTCTTGGTGAGACTCGGGTGAAGTTTCCGAAAAGCCCGTTCTCAATACCTTCCGAACAATTCTGCGCACCAGCGAGCGTCGCGAAACTTCACCGCAACAGAAGCCGCTCGAGAGTATTTTCGAGCCAGGCCTCATAGCGGGCGGCGGACCACTTGCGGTCCACAACAAAAAGCCGATAGTGGTCTGCTCCCGTCATGGCCCACAGGATATCCAGCGCCTCCTTCGCGGTGTGGCTCTTGCGAAGTACTCCAGCGCGGTCCCACGCGTCTGTCAGAGGCCTTTGGCCGCGGAGTCGCCGCTCCTCTCCTTCCTGCCACAAGGCCAGAAGGTCTTCGTTCGTACAGCCGGCGCCTCGTGCGATCTCGACAATGTCTCCCGCCTGCCCGTAGAAGCGGCACGTAAAGGAAACCAGCCGGCGCAGTTGCTTGCGTGGGTCTCCCGCAGTAGCGTGCAAGTCCCTCAGCAGACCGGCGACGTCGGCCTGCGCATCCGCCTGGTCGAGCAACGCAAACAGCATGGCTCGCTTGGATCGATAAATCGCGTAGACCGTCGGCACCGCGACACCCGCCTCGCCTGCGATCCGTTCAATCGAAGTAGCACCGTAGCCATAATGGCCGAAGAGATTGCGCGCGGTCTGCAGAATTCGTCCACGCCGCTCGTCGGAGGAGGCGCGGCGCCGGCTCGCGTCATACCCACGCTTTGTTTTTTTTGCTTGCATGCTTTGCTCTAATTAAATATAGTGCAACTATATCTAATATGAGGAGGCAAATCGTGCGGTCTATTGCTTCGCTTACGCTGTGGCTCTTCGTGATTGGAACTTCATTGATCCTCGGCGCCGGTCTTTATGAAGCGCTTGTGGTGGTGCCGTTCTGGTCGGCAGGAGCCCCGGCCTCGCTGGCGGAAGGGAATCCGCTGTTGCAAGTTCACGTACGCGCAGGGCATGTCTTCTGGCAGTACTTCACGCCGGTTCTCGGCCTCATCACACTGCTTGCGATGCTCACCAGCATTGGAACTCCGTCGCGCCATCTGGCATGGCGTCTCGCAGCCACCGGCCTGATGCTCCTGGTTTCGATCGCGACCCTGGTCTATTTTCGTCCGGTCCTCATCGGAATGCTTATTAACCACGGAGCAGGGCTCACACCGGAAGCGCTGGCAGCAGAAGCACACCGGATGGTCGATATCAGTCAGCAAGGATCACCAGATTCGCCAGTCCTTTGTATGGCACCGTGGACCGGCGGCCCTCTGAATCTTTGGACGGACATCACCGTTTTCGATCCGGGGGAATTCATGGGGCAGAATTAAGTTATGTCGGCAGCATCTATTCGATTCCAGTCGCCTGCGGCACCCTCCTAAGGAGGAGTGACCCCGTGTATACTATCCGTGAGTTGACAGTTCGAAGGAGCCGCACCTTATGAGATTCAGGGCAAAACTGAAATCAAACACAGGCGACCATGAGCTCGATCTCGATTTGAGCCACGTCCATATGACGAGTGAACAACGCGCAATATCCGAAAAATTGTTCGAGAGCATCAAAGACGAACCGATCAAAGTAGATACCCATGATCCGTGTGAAGCCGGTCAGTGTCTAGCTAGCAATTATCTCTCTGAAGACGAGTTTTCCAAGATAAGAGGACTAAAGGCGCAACTGGGTACAACTGCACTCAGGCCTGGAGTATTTATTGACTATTGTATCCACGTGTACGTGCTTCCTGACTGACGCCGAAACGGTATCCATTGTTGTTTCAGGGTAATCCCGAGTTTTTTAAGTTGATTGACACACGGAACACGGTCCAATTGGCGGATCGCTTATTGTTCCTGCTCACTCAAGGGTCAGAATATGATATCGAAACGGCCAAAGCTTACTGGATCGAGGTCGTTTTGGCGTGGCACATGGCTGAAGCGGTGATGCCTCACGAGTTCGCGGCGCGTTTCCTAGAAGTCCTGACAGACAAGCAACTATCGGCTCTTGAGGGGACGTTGTATGAGTATTTTCTGCCCGACATCGCCAACACAGTTTTTGGAACAACGGCTTTCGAAGTGAGTGCGCGCACAGTAACGCAGCCGTTCAACTACGCTGAGGTAGCGCGCGCTCTCGCCGTCCGCAGATGCCGCCAAGAATGGCTTCCCTCGTATTTAGAATGCGCAAGAGAGGCATGCTTCCACATTCACCGTCTCAATCTCGTAGAAGCCGTTCATGCGCTGTGTTGTTTGTCTCGGATTCATATGGACCAAAACGACTCCGTTTATCACACTCACATTGGCACTTTCCTGGCCGATGCACACCGGTTTCTTACCTGGACTGCCGATGCACTGAATGACCCAAGGCTGACGTGGGAAATGCATGTGTGGAATACACTATGGAACACAACACCATAGATTCGGCGTTGCGGCAGTCCAGCGTCCGTTTTTCGGCATGGTTAAGAGAAAAGCAGTCAGCGTTCGCAATAAAAGGACTGACTTCTCCAGTTCGCCAGTTAACCCTCTTAAAACCATTTTCTGAGTATGTGCTGTGTAACGAGCTGCTTTTGTCTCTTGGTTTAGAGGGTCGCTTTTTAGAAAATTTAGACTGGGCGTGGGATCAAGTTGAATGCGGCGATGTCATCACTCGGCTATTACTAGCGCGTCCGGACTCATTTTGTGTCGCTTCAGTGTACGCACCATTTCACCGACGAGGATTCCATAATAGCCGCCTTGAATCGGTACTCAAGTCCGTCTCGGAGTTGCGTGGAACCCAGTCCGTCGGAATGCCTGCATGGCTTCGTCTCGGATTTCAACACACTATGGCGCAAGTTATGGGTACCCAATATCGACCTGAAAGTGCAGGAGCAACTTGGCTGCTTGCGAAATCAGAGCCTTGGTTCATAAATGACGATATCCTCTACTCAATAACACATGAGGTGTTTTATGCCTCCGATTTTGGCCGATCTCTTTGCCAGCTCCATCCCGATGTGCTCAGATACCTGGAAATATGGATACCGATCTGGACGAGATGCTACATAGAGCAGGGCAATTGGGATATTACAGGCGAACTCATCATGGTTGCGGAGTGTCTTCCGGAGTTTTCGTGGGACCGGAACGATCCAATGCCTGCACTATTGGAACAACAAACTGAGTCGGGTGAGGTCCAGGGATTACCTGGCACGGGATCGTCTCTCCTTGATGGCACCGAAACTCAAGAACAGGCCGCATTCTATAACTGCTATCACACTACCCTAGTGGCTGCCATGGCGGTGTCAATGAGGCAGCGTAAACTCCTAACACATTGGTGAGGTTCCGGCAAGCGTGCGTGACTAAAGGCGTCGGAAGTTGGTAGCGTCAACAGAAGGTGGGAGGCCGGAGCAATGACGCGAGTAACGTATGACAGGGGGTAGTAGCCATTTTTACGATGTCACGCGGGTACGCCGCGCAACTCCATGGCCTCACTCATACTGGCATGGAGTAACTGCAATTTCGGCTTGACGGGGAGTTCAATATCCCAATATCCGGCCGAGTTATCCAGACCAACCGCTTTGCACCTTACTGCAACAGGCGACCATGTGGCTGGCCATAGACGAGTCAAGCAGATACCCACTTCAGAAGATTCACCTCATCCCCCGTCAGGTCGGGATGCCACATATCGACGATCAGAACCACGCGTCTGGAGTCGCTCAGATTCCACACCTCATGCACGAAGCTGTCGTCGAACACAACGCACCGGCCCGGTGCCCAGGTTCCCTCAATCCCGTCGACTTTGAGACCGCATTGATCGGGGATCTCAATACCGAGGTGACAGCGAAGCCGCATGTTAGTCGGTCCCCGGTGCGGAGCAACCCGCGTTCCGGGATCGAGGCAGGAAAAATAACTGTTTCCTGCCATGCTTGTGACCGCTGCGTGCGCGTCAATGACGGACACCGTTAAGGGGCAGAGATCGCAGATCTCTTTGTTTCTGTGCCCGCGCTCGTCTAAAAACAGAACACTCCAGCGCCCCTCACGCCGAATGTCCTCTGCCTCGTCGAGAAAGAGCCGCGTGTCCAGCCTTCGGAGCTCCGCGCCGATCTCGGGCGCCGCCCGCTCGAGGTCGCGGGCGAGAGGGAACTGCCGCGCGTCGTACCAAGGTTTCGCTGTGAGACCAGGATAGTAGTCATAGATGCGTGGCAGTTCCTGATTCGACCTGAACGGGGCAATATATTCCTCAAACCGCGACGGCAGAGCATTTGTGCTCCGCGCGATCGGGAGAGGCGAAGGCACCTGGCGCTCCATTTCCACGGCATCTGGAAACAGATTGCAGGTATTCGCGTAAAGCCGTGCGGGCGAATTACTCCCTAGCGACAGGGCGGTGCGCACACGCTCCCTAACGAAGGAACACCCGCGGCGATCGAGAGAAATCCCCACCAGATCAGGGGCTCCGGTACACAGGCCGCACCGGCGACGGCTTCTGCCAGATTCGCCATCGCCCCGCCGGGATTGGCCGCAACATTCCGGAGTGCGGCACTGTATCCCTCAAGCAGATGGTCTTCACTCTCCTCAGAAACAATTGCCGTGCAGCCATCAAAAACCGGCGGAACCACTACCGCAAGATTCTTCGCCCACCATCCTAACTTCGCCGCGTGGGCAATCCAACGTCCAGGAGCACCATCGGAAACACAACTTTGTTCGGCGGTGTTCGCCATGTACAGCACCAACAAATCGCCCACGTCGCGTCGCGTGAGAGTGAGAGCTGGGCCTCCGCGCCGGTTCGCCAGCATCAGATGCTCAGAGATCTCGCCGCCCCTCTGACGCAACGCGTCGAACAGATCTTGCCGCTGGATAGAGCAAAATACATAAACGATTTTTTCTGCTTCTTTGCCGATCAACTCACGCATCTGGCTACGATTGCCGATATCGAACAAGGGATGCTCGAAAGAATCGGTGGAATACCCACTGTGCAGAAATCCGGCTAGGCAAACCCGAAGTGGTTGGTGCCACGCGGTCAGAACATCGCGGGTGCCGCACAGGTGCTGTTCGAGAGATTTGAGGCCATGGGAGACGAGGTTCGCTCCGCGACGTCTCAGATCAAGTAGGATGTCCGCAACGTTCAGGTCCCCGGCCGCGTAAGGACTTCGCGAAATAGATTCAGATCCCACGTCATTTCACCTCCGGTTGATTGAGAATGAACTCTACTATTTCTCGACCAGGCACGCCGACATCCCCGCAAAACGCCCCTCACGACATGTTGGAAACAGCGGCGATATTAAAGTTGTTAACCCTGACACCGGCATCGGGTGATTCGGAAGCCACAGCTTCATATACTTCGACAAGAACATCAATTCCTGCTTGGACGGTGTGCAGCGCGCTCATACCTAGGAGCTTCTCATGTTCCCGTTGCAGGGGCAGGCTGTCGATCAACTCATAGAGGTCGCGCTTATGGAGGATGTCAAGCGTTTCGTGACGCTCGATTGCTCGGAAGGCCTCTTTGGAATAGCCGGTCAGATTGCGCAGCCGGTTTGCGAACCCGGCGGGTGGGTGATAGCCTTCGACAACCGCTATATGACCGAGCAGCGATACCGGATGGTGATGACGCAGCCAGTAATACTGGGCACCGACCAGAGTTGCGACCCGCGACGAAGGGATTCGTCTCAGAGGCTCCGTGGCGTCTATGCCAGTTGCTTTGAGATCCTCGAGCAGCCATGTGTCGTGCCCCGACTCCTCGCATATGTGGCGATCAAAATAGCTGACTAGCCCAGCGGCCACATTGTCGCTCGAACTGCGCCTTCGCGCCTGATCGAGTGCTCCTTGCAGCAGTGGTACGGCTGATCTGACGACCATATGCATCACTATAAGGTAGGCTTGGTATAACTCACGAACAGAAGGGCTACTCCAGATCCGCTCAGCATGTGCACTGAGAGCCGGATAGGCAAGATCGAGTTTAGAACGTAATCGCTGACTAGGTGTTTCCATGTTTTTCATTTCCCCAACGTCACGAGTATGTTGACCAGGCGATCGGGCTGAGACTCTTCTGGCAATCGGTAGAGCATTTTCCAACAGAGGTCGCAAATGCTTGTGAACTTCTCCTCGGCGAGGCTGGCAAAACGTGGGTGTTTAGTCAGTGCTCCCAAACCTGCCCCGCCAATTACCCGCAGCAACGGATCGGCGTGAAATTCCTCGACTGCGGTGGCAAGCTCGCCCATCGAATTGGCGCGCTTGCGAAGACGCGAAGGGCCGAGATTCATAATCACGCTCTCGTTGCAACAACCGGTGACCAAACCGTCATAACGCACCATAGGCGAGACTACCAATGAACAAGAGCCAAACGCGTGGCCCGGTAACCAAGTAGTCCGGGTAAATACGTTCGCGCCGCGGCCGTTAACAAGAGGAACGATGGGGTTCACTTCGGCGTAATCCGCCAACCTCTCCCCGAAAGTGTCGCGAAGCAGACGCTCGGTTCGGTCAATCGCGTGATCGTGGTCGAGCACCTGCACGACGATCCAGGTGCCGGTAGCCGCGATCGCATTTAACGCTCGAATGAATTGTTTATCGTCTACCGATCGGGAATGAAAACCGTCGGTGCTAAGGTAGACACAGCTACATTTGGCGAGAACATCCTGGATCCAGCACGGCGTCGTCGGCTTTGCCCAAATGCCGCTGGTAAAGATCACCTGCTGCTTGCCTGCGTTGGCCAGTTGGCGGGATGCAAGCATGAGCCCACGCCGCTCGACGAACGGTTCGCCCCCAGAGATCCCGACCACCTCAATCTCGAGGTTCGCACAAAGCCAATCAACGATCTCTCCGAAAAGCTTGAAGTCGCTGATCGTAGGGCTGTCGGGCCGCGAGTCGACGGAGCAGTGCTGACATTTAACTGGACAGCGATCCGTGATGAAAAGCAGCATCGAACGCCCACGCTCACGACGCACTTGTTCGATGTCGCTGTGCGTCATCTTTCGCCTCTTGGAATTTCCAGTACTCATGCTGGTGCACCGAGTGCGACTAAGTCGGCGTAGCGCGAAAGCGCGTGGCGACGGGCAAAAGCCACCGCTCCAGCCCGTCTTTGCATTGCTGAGGCCTGCTCTTCAAGGACGGCAACCGAGGGTTTAGCCATTAACTGCCGAATGCGCTGCTCAAGCGAAGGCTCATCTAACAACTTCATACAAGTTCTGCAATAGCCGTCGCATCCGATATCACCTTCACGAAAGCGATCAGCGATGTACTCGGGTCCAAATAGTCGAATCGCACGTAACATACTCGAACTTACGCAGCGCGCTCGAATAGTCGACCAAGCATCATAACTGGCGTGGCCGAGCCGCAAATGTGATGGTAACGTATCGAAAACATGGTCGTTGCCGCATGCGATAATTGTCCCGTCAAAGCCGACCACGGGCCATGCAGCCATGGCGCAAGGGTCTGCGTCAACGCTTTCAGGAACCGCCTTCGAAGGCAAAGTCAACCACGCAGTGGCGCGTCCGAACGATGAGACCGCATTTACAAGCATCGGCACTTTGCCATTAAAAAGTCTCTGCACTTCGCCAACAATGGTCTCTAGGTATGGATCACTCGCGTCACGGCCCGCAATGTGAATGCTGACGTCGGTGCCGCTGCTCAGTAGATCGTCTAGTACGCGAAACACGTTAGCACGCGGTACTTCTCGCTCGTGGAACACATCTACGCTTGCTGAAAAATGATCGACTGCTTTGATCGCTTCTTTGATCTGCTGAGGGATCCTCCTCGAAACGGCGAAGAACATGCCCGAAAGAACTGTCGAACGAGTACCTACCCTGCGCGCGATGTCGGCAAGCTCGCGTACAAGAACAGGTCGAAGTAACGCCTCTCCTCCCGACATCGCTAGAACTTCGGGGCGATCGCTCACATCAAACGTACTAACAAAACGCACGAATATCTCGGACGGATATTGTTCGCTCGAAAGGGTAGAATTTGTCGAACAATGCGCGCAGCTAAGGGGGCATCGTCGGGTGAGCCCGAGAGACACACCAGCCGCAGGTACAGAACGCAGAGCTAATAAGTCCACGAGATGCACAGTTTCGTCACCGGCTTTCTTCCCAACGACGTTCCTCAAGGCCCTCTCGGCGATTCTGATAAACGTTCCCAGGGATTGAGCGGCTCACACTGTTCGGCCCAGCCAATGAACGATGTGAGCCGCCCTTGGGGGTTCTTACTTATCCGTCGGGCAGACTGGAAACTAATAGGTTTCCATTTCCCGATCTTCTCAGGGAACTTACTACCAGACAAATCCACCAATGGTGTCGGCAGCTCGTCTTATATCCGGGGATAGGTTGGCATTCAGCTTTTTCTTGATCGAGACAAGAGCATTGACCTCTTCAGTGCTGAGGTGGGCTAACTGAGCCTTGAGATGATCGCTAAATGCATCTAACGGCAGGCCAGCTTCTCGTAATG
>WNFD01026445.1_pt1 | contig 10978 bp, 8 predicted proteins | sample 5400491 | NCBI WGS metagenome assembly WNFD01 (sample SAMN13153343, study PRJNA577476) | soil metagenome | isolation source: 120 cm saprolite under Douglas fir tree site 2 hole 2 replicate 2 | place: USA:California | collected 2015-04-18 | reverse complement strand
ACCAGGGCGTCACCGATTTCCACTTCTACACCATGAACCGCGCCGACCTCGTCTACGCGGTCTGCCACCTGCTGGGGTTCAGGCCTGTTGCTTCCCCTCTCCCCGCAGGGGAGAGGGTGCCCGCGCAAAGCGCGGGCGGGTGAGGGCCTCTATGACTCAGCAAATCTCCCCCATCGAGGCCGAGCTGCGCGCGCTCGCGCGAGAGCGCATCCTCGTGCTCGACGGCGCCATGGGCACGATGATCCAGACGCTCAAGCTGGAGGAGCAGGAATTCCGCGGCGCGCGCTTCGACGCCTGGAACCGGGAGGTGCGCGGCAACAACGACCTCCTCAACCTCACCAAGCCCGAGGCGATCCGCGCCATCCATCTCGCCTATCTCCAGGCCGGCGCCGACATCATCGCGACCAACACCTTCTCCTCGACCGCGATCGCGCAGGCCGACTACGGCATGGCGGACATCGCCTACGAGCTCAACGTCGCGGGCGCGCGGCTCGCGCGCGAGGCGGCCGAGCTGGCGCGCGCCGAGGGCCGCCGCTGCTTCGTCGCCGGCGCGCTCGGACCGACCAACCGCACCGCCTCGATCTCGCCGGACGTCAGCAATCCGGGCTTCCGCGCGGTGAGCTTCGACGATCTGCGCGCCGCTTATGCCGAGCAGGCGCGCGGGCTGATGGAAGGCGGCGCCGACATTCTTCTTCTGGAGACGATCTTCGACACGCTCAACGCCAAGGCGGCGATTTTTGCGATCGAGGAGCTGTTCGAGGCGCGCGGCGAGCGCCTGCCGGTGATGATCTCCGGCACCATCACCGACCGCTCGGGCCGCATGCTGTCGGGCCAGACCCCGGAAGCGTTCTGGAATTCGGTGCGCCACGCCGCGCCGCTCTCGATCGGGCTCAACTGCGCGCTCGGCGCCAATGAGATGCGCGCCCATATCGCCGAGATCGCGCGCGTCGCCGACACGCTGGTGTGCGCCTATCCCAATGCCGGCCTGCCCAACGAGTTCGGACTCTATGACGAGAGCCCCGAATACATGGCGGAACTCCTGGGCGAGTTCGCCGCCGCCGGGCTCGTCAATATCGTGGGCGGCTGCTGCGGCACCACGCCCGAGCACATCGCCGAGATCGCGCGGGCGGTCGACGGCAAGGCGCCGCGACAGATTCCGCAGCCGCCGCGCCACCTGCGCCTGTCCGGGCTCGAGGCCTTCACGCTCTCGCCCGAAATCCCCTTCGTCAACGTGGGCGAGCGCACCAACGTCACGGGCTCGGCGAAATTCCGCAAGCTGATCACGGCTGACGATTATGCCGGCGGCCTCACGGTCGCGCGCGAGCAGGTCGAGAACGGCGCGCAGGTGATCGACGTCAACATGGACGAGGGCCTGCTCGACTCGCAGGCCGCGATGACCACGTTCCTCAACCTGATCGCATCGGAGCCCGACATCGCGCGCGTGCCCATCATGGTCGACTCCTCGAAATTCACCGTGATCGAGGCCGGCCTCAAATGCGTGCAGGGCAAGGCGGTGGTCAATTCCATTTCGCTCAAGGAGGGCGAGGAAGAATTCGTGCGCCACGCCCGCGTGGTGCGCCGCCACGGCGCCGCGGTCGTGGTGATGGCGTTCGACGAGAAGGGCCAGGCCGACACGCTCGAGCGCAAGACCGCGATCGCCAAACGCGCCTACGACATCCTGGTCGAGAAGGTCGGCTTTCCGCCCGAGGACATCATCATCGATCCCAACATCTTCGCGATCGCTACCGGCATCGAAGAGCACAACGACTACGGCCGCGCCTTCATCGAGGCGGCGCGCGGGATTCGCAAGAACCTGCCGCACGCGCATGTCTCCGGCGGTGTGTCGAACCTGTCCTTCTCGTTCCGCGGCAACGAGCAAGTACGCGAGGCGATGCACTCGGTCTTCCTCTATCATGCGATCCAGGCCGGCATGGATCTGGGAATAGTCAATGCCGGGCAGATCGCGGTCTACGACGATCTCGATCCGGAGTTGCGCGAGGCCTGCGAGGACGTGGTGCTCAACCGCCGGCCCGACGCGGCCGAGCGCATGCTCGACGTCGCGCAGCGCTTTCGCGGCCAGGGCCGCGAGGCGAAGGAGGTCGATCTCGCCTGGCGCGAATGGCCGGTGGAGAAGCGGCTCTCGCACGCGCTCGTGCACGGCATCACCGATTTCATCGCCGACGACGTCGAGGAGGCGCGCCGCGCCGCCAAGCGGCCGCTCGACGTGATCGAAGGCCCGTTGATGGACGGCATGAACGTGGTCGGCGACCTCTTCGGCTCCGGCAAGATGTTTTTGCCGCAGGTGGTCAAGTCCGCGCGCGTGATGAAGCAGGCGGTCGCCTATCTGATGCCGTTCATGGAGGCGGAGAAGGCCGCGAGCGGCGCCACGCAACGCAACACCAACGGCAAGATCGTGATGGCGACCGTCAAAGGGGACGTGCACGACATCGGCAAGAACATCGTCGGCGTCGTCCTCCAGTGCAACAATTACGAGGTGGTCGATCTCGGCGTCATGGTGCCGGCGGCCAAGATCCTCGAGACGGCGAAGCAGGAGGGCGCCGACATCGTCGGCCTGTCCGGCCTGATCACGCCGTCGCTCGACGAGATGTGCCTGGTCGCGGCCGAGATGGAGCGCCAGGGTTTCGACATGCCGCTGCTGATCGGCGGCGCCACCACGAGCCGGGTGCACACGGCGGTCAAAATCCATCCGAACTATCGGCGTGGCCAGACCGTCTACGTCAACGACGCGAGCCGCGCGGTCGGCGTGGTCGGCGCGCTCATGTCGGCGGAAGGGCGCAAGACCTACGTGGCGGAGACGCGCACCGAATACGCGCGCATCGCCGCCGCCCATGCGCGCGGCGAGCAGAACAAGCAGCGCCTGAGGCTCGCCGACGCGCGCGCCAACGCGCTCAAGCTCGACTGGCAAACCTATGCGCCGCCGCCGCCCGCCTTCATCGGAACGAAGATCTTCAAGGACTATTCGCTCGCCGCGCTCGAGCCGTACATCGACTGGTCGCCGTTCTTCGCGACCTGGGAGCTGACCGGCAAATTCCCCGAGATCCTGGACGACAAGAAATTCGGCGAGGCCGCGCGCGCGCTCTACGCCGATGCCCGCGCGATGCTCGAGAAGATCGTCGCCGAAAACTGGTTCCGCGCGCGCGCCGCGATCGGCTTCTGACCCGCCAACGCGCAGGGCGACGACATCGTCGTGTACGCCGACGAGGCGCGCGGCAAACCTACCGCCGTGCTGCATACGCTGCGCCAGCAGCTCAACCGGCGCGAAGGCCGCGCCAACACGGCGCTCGCGGATTTTGTCGCGCCGGCGGGCGTCCCCGACCACGTCGGCGCCTTCATCGTCACCGCCGGCCTCGGCGAGGACGACGTCGCCGAGCGGTTCAAGGGTGCGAACGACGATTACTCGTCGATCCTGGTGAAGGCGCTGGCCGACCGCCTCGCCGAAGCATTCGCCGAGCACATGCACAAGCGCGTGCGGCGCGAGTTCTGGGGCTACGCGGCCGACGAGACGCTCAGCCCTGCCGATCTGATCGGCGAGAAATACCGCGGCATCCGTCCGGCGCCAGGATATCCGGCGCAGCCCGACCACACCGAGAAGGGCACGTTGTTCAGTCTGCTCGACGGCGAGCGCGCGATCGGCGTCAAGCTCACCGAGAGCTTTGCGATGTGGCCGGGCGCCTCCGTGAGCGGGCTCTATTTCAGCCACCCGCAGAGCCATTACTTCGGTGTCGGCAAGATCGAGCGCGACCAGATCGAGGACTACGCGCGCCGCAAGGGCTGGACCGTGGCCGAAGCCGAGAAGTGGCTCGCGCCCGTGCTCAACTACAATCCGGCCGAGCGCGCGCGGGAGAAGGTGGGGTAGCCACTGTAGGGTGGGCAAAGGCGCGAAAGCGCCGTGCCCACGCGGACCTTAGTGCGTGCGATGGTGGGCACGCTTCGCTTTGCCTACCCTACGATCGCGCAATGACAACAATTCAATCCGGCAGCGCTGCCGTATCCGGCACGATCATTGCAAACCGGTCCGCCATCGCGGCGAGCGCGTTGCGCTGGACCTCGGCGGCCGCGAAGCCGAGGTCGATCGCGGCGCGCGCGGTCGCCTCGACGCACATGTGCGTCATGAAGCCCGCAATGATGATCGACGGCCGCTTGAGCGCGTGCAGGCGGTCGGCGAGATCGGTGCTGGCGAAGGCGTTGGGCAGGCCCTTGGCGACCACGGCCTCGCCCGGCGCGGGCGCGGCCTGAGCGGCGATCTCGGCGCCGGGCGAGCCGGGCGCGAAGGCGCCTCCCGCCTTGCCATGATGCACCACGTGGATGATCGGCGTGCGCAACGCGCGCGCCCGCGCGAGCAGGCGCTCGATCTCGTCGAGCGCCGGGCCGATCGCCGGAAGAGCGAGCTTGCCGTCGAGATATTCGTGCTGGGCGTCGATCATCACCACGGCGGCCTGCGAGAGCCGCGGCGCGGCGGCCGCAAGCCCGGCCATTTCGAGCAAGGTCTTCGGGCGCATCGCCCGTCTCCATGAGGTTCAACCCTATAAATAACGAACACCGGAGGATGAGGGTCCTCCGGTGTTGTCTCTGTCTCAACATGGCCGCCAAGCGGCACGTGTCGGGGTTTAAGGCTTCTTCGTTGGACTCCCGAACTCAGAACGCTCCCAGCAGGATTGCGCCGAGGAATACGAAAACGGCGAACACCGCCAGGATTTCCGGTTTTACGGCAAGGTCCACGAGGGCCTCCCTGGTTGTTGACGATGGCGGCACTCTAGCAAATCCGGGGCACCGCCGGAAGGAACAAACATGTTGCGGTGCCGTCGTCTTGTCCCAAATAGGGACGGGGCTGCTCTGATAAACATTTGAAAAGGCGAATAAAAATTTTCCCGTATGCAGCCGCCGCGGTCTGCGCTGGCCGCTCTGCGTTCGACCGGAGTGACCGCGTGGACTGCCTTAATGGCATTTACATACCGCAAGCAGAGCCTCGCGGGCGTGGAAAATCGAATCCGTTTTTGTGGATATGAGCGGCGACAATGCGGCCCGGCCGCCCGTCACGCCGTCCGTTCGATCAGCGCGACGATGCGCTGGGTCATGCCGCGCGCGAATGGGATCGCGAGATAGGCGATCACCGCCGCGACCGGCCAGCCCACGATGAACGCCGACAGCCAGCGCGGGACGAAGTCGGAGCTCAGCCCGATATTGAAGAAGGTGACGACGCCGCTCACGACGAACACGATGATCGCGGTGATCACGATCGGAAAAACGATCTTGGCCTTGCCTTCCATGCGATCCTCCCGAGCCGGCCGATGTGAGCCGAACGGCGGCGGGCGTTCAAGGGTCACCAAGCCTTTACCATGCGGGCGCGCGCCGCCGAACGGCCCCACTTGGTTGAAGTCCCGTTAACAAACTTCCTCGCATTGTCGGGGAATGACGCGTGGAGTTCGTTGGTCTCTGGTCGGCTCCCTCGTCCTCGTCGCCCTCGGCTCCCTCGTCGCCTGCAAGCAGAGCTGGCTTGAAGAACGCGAGCCGTGGCGGCGCGAGGCGGAGGTCGAATGCCTCAAGTCGGGCACCGTGAAGGAAAGCCCGTCGGTCGCCCTCCTCGGTCCCATCAACGGTCCGGGAATGTGCGGCGCCGACTTCCCGTTGAAGGTGGCGGCGCTCGGCGAGCAGCAGGCGCCGCTCGGTTACGCCGACGAGCCCATTCGTCCGCCCGGTCCGGTGCCGCAAGCGGGCAACCCCTATCCGCGCCCGGTGTACACGCCTGCGCCGACCTACCGGCCGCCGCCGCAGTATCCCGCATCCGAATATCCGCCCAACACGCCGTTCTCGGTGAACCCGGCGTATCCGGCGGACACACGGCTGCCGCCCAATCCGGATTACCGGCCGAGCGCACCGGTGGGGCCGCAGCGGCAGTATCCGCAACAGTACCCGACGCAATATCCAACGCAGTATCCGCAGCAGCAGCATCCGGCCCAGTATCCGCAGCAATATCCGGCGCAGTCCCCGTCGTCCTATCCGGGCGAGTATTCGCCACCGCCGCCCTACGAGACGCCCTATCGGCCGGCGATGCCCAACGGGCCGGTCTCGCTCACGCCGCCCGGCATCGATCCGGGCGAAGCCGACGCCGAAGGCGCCTATCAGACGCCGCTGCCGAATTACGGCGCGCCCCGCACCGTGCCGGCGCGCGAGCCGCGTTATCGCCCGGAGCCGCGCGAGCGCGCGATGCCGCCGCGTTATCCGGGCAGCAGCCGGATCGTGCCGCTCTCGCCGTCGCGCGATCGCATGTCGGTCGCGACCACCGCCTCGGTGACGCCCACCGCGACGCTCGCCTGTCCGATCGTGTCGGCGCTCGACCGCTGGATCACCGAAGCGGTGCAGCCGGCGGCGCAAAAATGGTTCGGCCAGCCGGTCACCGAGATCAAGCAGATCTCCGCCTATTCGTGCCGCGGCATGAACGGCAATTCGAACGCGCGCATCTCCGAGCACGCCTTCGGCAACGCGCTCGACATCGCCGCCTTCATCCTGGCCGACGGACAGAAGATCACGGTGAAGAACGGCTGGCGCGGCACGCCCGAGGAGCAAGGATTTCTGCGCGACGTGCAGGGCGCCGCCTGCGAGCAGTTCACCACCGTGCTGGCGCCCGGCTCCAACGTCTATCACTACGATCACATCCACGTGGACCTGATGCGCCGCGCCAGCGGCCGGCGCATCTGCCAGCCAGGCGCGGTATCGGGCGATCTCGTTGCCGAGCGCGTGCGCGCGCGTTATGCCGCGAGCCGCGAACCGTCCAGCCGCGAACCGTCCTTCACCGGTTCGATCCGCCGCGTCGACCGGTCCGCACGACGCGGCCACGGCTACAGCGCCTACGAGGAAGAGGACCGCAGCCTGCCGGACGCGGTGCCGGGCGAAGACTAGGGTCGCGCGAGCGGGGCGGGTGGAACCGTGGTAATCTAGCGTGTCCCTGGCGATTCCGCCGGAGCCTAGGGAAAAGCGGGCTTGGCCAAAGGCTTGCGCTGCGGCTCCAGCGCCCCTTCACATTCGACCGCATAGTACCGATATGTGTCGCGGATTTTGGATGCGTCCCGCGTCCAACCGGGAGGTCTTTATGAACGCTTCTCACCTTCGCAGGGCGATTGCCGCGTTGGCCGTGGTGGTGATGTGCGGCATGATCGCGAGTGATGCCGACGCGCGTGCGGGCGGCGGATTCAGCGGCGGCAGCCGCGGCAGCCGTACGTTCTCGGCGCCGGCAGCGACCCAGACCGCGCCGTCGCCGGCGTCGCCGATCCAGCGCTCGGTCACGCAACCCGCGCGGCCGACGACTGGCGCCGCGCCCGTTTCCTCGCCTGGGGGCTTCTTCAATCGGCCGGGCCTGCTGGGCGGGCTCGCCGCCGGCTTCCTCGGCGCAGGCCTCTTCGGCCTGCTGTTCGGCCACGGGCTCTTTGGCGGCCTCGGCGGATTCGCCTCGATCCTCGGCCTCATCCTGCAGGTCGGCCTCGTGGTGCTCATCGGCACCTTCCTCTGGAGGATGTGGCAGCGGCGCCAGCAGCAGCCGGCCTTTGCGGGCGGCCCGATGCCGCGCGACATCGGCGGATCGGGCTTCGGCGCGGCGGCCGCGGGCGGTGGCGCGCCGGTCGGCAATGTCGACGTGACGCCGGCCGACTTCGACACCTTCGAGCGGCTGCTCGGCGACGTCCAGACCGCCTTCAGCGCGGAGGACCTCAACGGCCTGCGCGCGCGCGTGACTCCGGAAATGCTGTCGTACTTCTCGGAGCAGCTGTCCGAGAACGCGAGCCGCGGGGTGGTCAATCAGGTGACCGGCGTCAAGCTCCTGCAGGGCGACCTGTCGGAAGCCTGGCGCGAGAACGGCGTCGACTACGCCACGGTCGCCATGCGCTTTGCCCTGGTCGACCGGACGGTCGAGCGTTCGACCGGCCGCGTGGTCGACGGCAGCGATACCCCGCAGGAGGCCACGGAGCTGTGGACCTTCATGCGCGCGCCCGGCGGCGGCTGGTTGCTCTCCGCCATCCAGCAGTCGTAAGCCTCTGTATCAACTGAAGTTTCTTTGAGCCGCCGGGAGCCGTCCCGGCGGCTCTCGCGTTCGTGAACTTTTTTATTAACGTTAATTGAACCTCCCGGGCGGCTGCCGCGTCTAATGCACAGGGGCCGGTAACGGCGCCGCCGCTCGAAGGGGGATCTCATGGCCAGCTTCCGCACCATCGCCGCCGTCACCGCCGTGACCAGCGCCGTCATCCTGGCCACCGTTTCGAGCGCATCGGCGCAGTCCCTGCGCCCGACCCAGGCCGTCGCCGTCCCGCAGTCCGCCCAGGCCTTTGCCCGCTGCCCGAAGTCGGCCGATCAGTTCGTCGACGTGATGCGCCATCTCGTCGCCTCGGCGGCGCGGGCGCGCGTGCTCGCCGACGAAAATCCGCTGCTCGAGCCGGATGCCGCCTTCTACGAGGCGGAGCTCGCGGCGACCAAGACGTGCTCGCCGACGGTGGCGACGCTCGCTTCGACGAAGCGCTGAAATTCTTCTCTTCGCAGGGCAGACCGGGCGCTCACGCGCAGCGACGCAGCGTGAACGTGCTTCCGCCGCGCGTCATGTGAATCTCGATGTGGTCCCGGTCGAGGATGCGCAGCGTATATTCGACGCGCCCGCGGATCTGCACGTTGAAGAACTCGTCGACCACGCGGAAGAAATTCGTCGAAGGCTGGCTCACGCTCACATTGCGATAGTCGGACACGCCGCCGCCGGTGTCGTGCCGGCGCAGGCCGAGAAACTCCATGGTGCGTCCGCTGCAGTCCTTGGCGGGTCCTTCGCCGCTCGCGTTCTCATAGGTCCATAGGCCGGACACCGGATAGGCGGCGTGCGCGGCGCTGCCGACCAGCACGAGGGCAAGTGCGAGACTGAACGTGAACGCGTGAGCCTTGGTCATGTGCTCTTCGCCTGTCGAGATGAGGGCCACGCTGTCCTGAGAACAATACCTTACGCCGTTTGTTCGCGCGGCCGGCGCTGCGCAGGGAAATAACGTTAATTGGCCCACAACAAGATCGGCGCAAGCCGCGCCATGGCGTAAAAATCCACTCAATTAAACCTGCATTTTCCGCTTCCGCCGGGATGCGGAACGCGGTTTACTTGGGCACCGGAGTTGGACAGTAGAAAAAGTGGCGTCAGAGTCCGATGGCCGAACAGGGACAACAGGCCGAACAGGCCGTACAGGCGTATTCGCTCGACGCGGTGGCGCGGCGGATCATCGTGCAATGTCGCGCCGACATCGCGGCCGCGACAGCTCAGCTCGAAGCCGGGAAGGACATTCTGCGGCGCTCGCGCGCGCTGATGCCGCGCTGGGACGCGCAGCGCAGCCCCGAAGGGCAGGCGCACGGCATTCGGTTGCCCGCCTTCGACGATGCGAAGGCCGGGATGTTCGTGCTCATCTCGCCCGCCGGATTCCAGCGCGTCAGCCGCCGCCGGCGCGCGCGCTTCACCCTGCCGTCCCCGCCTTCGGCGCGCCATATCCGCCGGCGATCACCGTCGCGTCGGCGCCCTGCAACCGCTCCATCCGTCCGTCCTTGCGCCGCACCCAGTTCTCGCCGACCTGACCCGCCTCGCCGCCGGCAAGGCCGAACGGCCGCACTCGGCGGTGCCCGGACAGGATCGTGCACTCCATCTTCTCCAAAAATCGGATCGTGCGGCGGATGCCATCACCCGCATTCCACTGTCCGCGTCCGCCCGAATCCTTGCGGATGTGGAAATCCTCCAGCACGACCGGGTAGCGGAATTCGAGCACCTCGGGATCGGTGAGCCGCGTGTTGGTCATGTGGGTGTGCACCGCGTCGGTGCCGGGAAATCCGGGCCCCGCCGGCGAGCCCGAGCAGATCGTCTCGTAGTACTGGTGCTGCGCATTGCCGAAGTTGAGGTTGTTCATGGTGCCCTGCGCGGCCGCGAGCGCGCCGAGCGCGCCGAACAGGCAGTTGGTCACCGCCTGCGACACCTCCACGTTGCCGGCGACGACGGCCGCCGGATATTCGGGGGAGAGCATCGATTTCTTCGGGATGACGATGTTGATCGGCCGCAGGCAGCCGCCGTTCATCGGGATGTCGTCGTCGACCATCACGCGGAAGACGTAGAGCACGGCGGCGCGCGTCACCGGCTCGGGCGCGTTGAAGTTGGTCGGCTGCTGCGGGGAGGTGCCGGTGAAGTCGACCGTCGCCTCGCGCTTGCGCTTGTCGACCGAAATCCTCACCTTGATGACGCAGCCCTGGTCCATCTCGTAGCTGAACGCGCTGTCGTGCAGCCGGTCGATCACGCGGCGCACGCTCTCGGCCGCGTTGTCCTGCACGTGCTGCATGTAGGCCTGCACCACCGGCAGCGTGAAATGCGCCACCATCTTGCGCAGCTCCTGCACGCCCTTTTCGTTGGCGGCGATCTGCGCCTTCATGTCGTTGACGTTCTGCAGCGGATTGCGCGCCGGATATTTTGCCTTGGTGAGAAGTTCGTAGAGCTCCTTTTCGCGGAAGTGGCCGCGGTCGACGATCTTGAAGTTGTCGATGTAGATGCCCTCTTCCTCGATGGTGACGGCGAGCGGCGACATCGAGCCTGGCGCGGTGCCGCCGATATCGGCGTGGTGGCCGCGGCTCGCGACCCAGAACAGGATCTCGCGCTGGCCGTCGTCGAACACGGGCGTGCAGATGGTGATGTCGGGAATGTGCGTGCCGCCGTTGTAGGGCGCGTTGATCACGTAGACGTCGCCGGGCGCGATGCGGCCCTTGTTCTCGCGGATGATGGTCTCGACGGCGCGGTCCATGGAGCCGAGGTGCACCGGCATGTGCGGCGCGTTGGCGACGAGCGTGCCGTCGGAGGCGAAGACCGCGCAGGAGAAATCGAGCCGCTCCTTGATGTTGACCGAGTAGGCGGTGTTCTGCAGCGACACCCCCATCTGCTCGGCGATCGACATGAAGAGATTGTTGAACACTTCGA
>WNFD01021411.1_pt1 | contig 10981 bp, 12 predicted proteins | sample 5400491 | NCBI WGS metagenome assembly WNFD01 (sample SAMN13153343, study PRJNA577476) | soil metagenome | isolation source: 120 cm saprolite under Douglas fir tree site 2 hole 2 replicate 2 | place: USA:California | collected 2015-04-18 | reverse complement strand
ATTTCGTAATCGCCCTCCCAAAGCTGGGCCGTGCGCAGGATGGCAAGCTCGACCAGCGGACGCGGCGTCTTGGTGTCGAAGCGGATGGCGTAGGCCATGGCCGAAGCGGCCCTGGCGAGTTTCGGCGCGTTGCCCCGGACAAGAACGAGGTTAATGACCTGACCGCCACGGTTGCGCGCGTTGTCGAACATCGCCTTCAAATCTGGATCGGTGGAATTCTCCTGCACCACTGGCACGCGGGCGACCGGCCCCTCAGCACGTGCGGGGATTGCGAACGCTGCCAGGATCGTTACAAGAGCGGAAACTGGCAGCGACCGCTTAGTTGGTTTGTTCATCGCGTCATTCCTTTCTGCACGTCCGATACTAGTGACCCGCTCTAACCCCTCTTCGGAGGGTTTCTTTTTTCGAGCGGGCGCAGGTCATTCAACCGATAGCGGCTCTTGCCCGGTTCACCACAAGTCTGTAAGCGACGCTAAGCGGACGTTCGCGCCAATCGCAATTCGAGGTCTGGACGCCCAACCACCTGTGCGCTATCTCACTACCGCGCGGGGTTTCGACAGGTAATCCCTGGACTGCGCCTCGTCCTTGAGCGGCGTGACTTTGTCCGGATCGATGCGAACCATCAGGTAGCTGATGTGATCGTCGATCTTCGTGAACCAGTGGCCCGTGCCCGCCGGAATGACGACGACGTCTCCCGCCTTGATCTGGTGCGCGATGCCGTTGCGAATTTCCGAACCGTTGTTCCCCGGCCCGTTGAACTCGACGACGGTGCGCTGCGTCGGAGGACGGCGCTGGCGGTTGGTGATATCCGGCCCGAGGACGAGCGTCGCCGACCCGGAGATGATGTGGTAGACCTCGCTCACCTGGTCGTGTTCGGCGACCGAGTCCGGACGTAGCTTGTCGAGCTTCCCGCGGTAGACCATGCCGATGCCGACGTGGGCCTTGCCGATATTGATGTCCCTCACCTGCTGATCCACCAGCTTCTCGGCGATCGCTTTCTTCGCATAGGCCTCAAGCTCGGCGAGCGGGACGAGCGTGCCCGGGCACATCGCGCAGGTCGGCTGCGGGTCGGTGGGATTGATTTTCTCCTGCGCCATCAGCGCCGCGGGAAAGCATGAGGCCGTGGCGAATACGAACAGAAAGTTTTTCATGGGGTCCTTCTTAGTATCGGGTCCCGTCGCATGACGGGTCGTGCCGGCATCATGCCACCATGATTGGCGGAGCGGCGCGCATGCGCCATGAGATCACTTGCAGTTGGTCATGCACCGCACTGCCTTCGTGTCGGGACGGTCGTCGATGAGGAAACCGTCGCGGTTCGGCATCTGCACGCGCGGCAGCGAGTTCTGATCCATCACCGCGTTCGCCGGGACCAGGCCGTTGAGGTTGAGCAGGTAGGCCGACAGCGCGTACACCTCGTTCGCCGCCAGCGCTTGCGGGCGGTCCATCGGCATCGAGCGGCGGATATAGTCGAAGAGAATCGGCGCGTACGGGTACATGCTGCCCGGCGTGAGGACGCGCGCGCCGGTCTTGAACGAGCCGATGCCGCCGACCATGGCGCCGTACACCGAGCCGCCCTTGGCGTCCGCGCCATGGCACGCGATGCAGTTCGCCTCGTAGATCTTCTTGCCCTCGGCGACCGACCCCTGACCCACTGGCAAGCCCAGGCCGTCGGGGGTGCGGATATCGATGTTCCACGCAACGAGGTCGGCCTCGCTGATCGGCTGGCCGAAGCGCGGCTTGTCGGGTAGCGGCTGCACCACGTGCGGTCCCGAGCTACCGAGCGGAATGCCGCTCGACGATTTCGCCGCCATGCCTCCGCCCATGTTGGCGCAACCCCAGACCGCAGCCGCGGCGGCCGTCGATGCGACGAGCAGCTTAAGCTTGGCCGATGACATTGCGCACCTCCCCTTTCGCGTTGACCGACCAGGGCTGAATGGCATTGTGGTGCTGGACGAAGCCCACGATCGCGCGCACCTTCTGGATGTCCTGCACGCTGGGCTGCACGTAGCCCGTGCTGTCGACGGCGCGGCTCATCAGCACCGCGGGACCGCCGTCCCAGGTCCAGGCGACCTTGAACCGCGTCAGGCACTTGTCCATGATCGGCTCTTCGAGCATTGCCTCGCGCCAGTTCTTGCCGCCGTCGACCGATACGTCGACCGCGCGGATCTTGCCCGCGCCCGACCAGGCGAGCCCGGTGATTTCGTAGAAACCCGGGCCCTTGAGTTGCTGGCCGCCCGACGGCGACGTAATGACGGACTTGCATTCCATCACCATGCTGAACTGCCGCCACTTGCCTTCGGGCATCGGATCGGTGTAGCGCGCGGTTTCGCTGCGGAAATGCCACGGCTGGTCACCGACCTTGATGCGCCGCAGCCACTTCACGCTGGTATTGCCCTCCCAGCCGGGGATGACCAGCCGCACGGGATAGCCGTTCTCAGGACGCAGCGCCTCGCCGTTCATCGCGTACACGATCAGCGCGTCGTCCAGCACTTTCTCCATCGGGATCGAACGCGTGTGGGCCGAGCCGTCCGCGCCCTCGAACAGCACCCACTTGCCGCGCGGGTCGATGCCCGCTTCCTCCATCAGTGTCGAGGCGGGCACGCCGGTCCAGAGGATCCCGGACAGAAGGCCGTGGGTCTGCTGGACCGTGGTCGAGGCAGGCTTGAGCCAGTCGGTGAGGCCGTTGCCCGAGCACTCGTGGAAATGGAAGCGCGAGACCGACGGGTAGCGTACGAGATCGTCCATGGTGAACGTCAGCGGCTGCTTCACCGTGCCGTGGATCGCGAGGCGATGCGTCTTGGGATCGATGTCGGGCGTGCCGGAGTGATGGCGCTCGAAAACGACCCCGTTCGGCGTGATGATGCCCGGCTGGTGCTGGAGCGGCGTCATGCTCCAGTCCGACAGGTTCTGCCGATTCTTCACAACGTCGGTGCGCCTGCGCATGACATGCGACTCGTATTTCGAAGGCATGCCGTACGCGGTCTCGTCGATGACGCGACCAGGCTCTCTGTTGGTCGGCGGTATCGGCAATTGTGCGGCACGCGCCGCACCTCCTGCGGCGAGCGCACCCCCGGTGAGCGCCGCGGTCCTGCGAAGAAAGTTTCTGCGGCTGCGAACTACGGAATCTCGCTCCGGCTTGTTCGACATAGGCCTCCTCCCGTGTGACGAATTGAGTATGCGCGCAAGCCTCCGCGGCAGCAATAAACCTTCATCGTTTCATTAGTCTAGGGCCCTGGTTCGAGCCCTGGTCGGGGAACCAGCTAAGCGTGTATCCCGAAGAGAGAGCGTGCGAACTACCGTGTTTGCCAGGACGTTGTCGAATCTGTAACCTCGTATCTGCCGAAAAATTTGGCGTCCTTCAAGGCCGCCGGCCGCTCTTCCGCTTTGCCGACACTTGCGCCGTGTTACAGCTCGACGGTCTCGATGCGGCGGCGCTCCGACGTCTTCGCCAGCGCTTGCGTCCGCGTGCGCACGCCCAGCTTTCTGAATAGCGATTCGATATGAAACTTCACAGTATGGAGCGAGATGTTCAGCCGCCGTGCTATTAACTTGTTGGTCATCCCTTCGCCAATGGCGCTCAAAACTTCTATCTCACGCGGCGTGAGAAGCATTTGGAGGTCAGTCTCTTTCATCGCGGCAAATCCCGTCTCCTCGGCGCCCGGCGAACGTACGATCAAACCCGCCGCTGCGGCACGCAGCGCCGCATCAATTTGGTTCGCGTCGGCATCGGACGCGAGCAACCCTGCTTGACCAGTGTCGGTACCGCCCAGCGTGACGAAAGGGCGGGCTTCGGTCGATGGGCAATCGCCGTCGCACAAGAGCACATCTGCCGCTTCCGTAGAATCGGCGACGTCATGATCGGCATTGGCAATCAATCTGCGCAATGCCGCGCGACGAAGAGGATCTGCGGCGTAGATCGCCACGCGGAGCCGCCGCGGCGCGACCAGCTGCGTAGTCGCATCGCTCATGCGGCGGGCCGTGCTTCGATGACGGCTTGCACGGAAAGCACCCTTCCGCCTCGGATCACGCGCAAATCCGCGTTGCGTCCTATGCTCTCGGACGCGAGGTGCGTTGCAATCCTACGTAGCCTGCGCGTCGGTGTGCCGTTGACGGTCAATACGATGTCGCCCGCGACAATGCCCGCCTTGGCCGCCGGGCCACCGTCGACGATGGACATCACCATCAGCCCGCTGGACTGGCCCGCTTCGTCATGCAGCGCATCAGGAACCGCAACGGGTTGGAGCGCGACGCCAAGCCACCCCCGTGCGATACGACCATCCCTGAGTAGCGCCGGCACGATCCGCTCGATGGTTGCCGCTGGAATGACGAGCACCTCGGCTCGGGGCCCAAAGGTGGTGATGCCAAGGCGCGCACCCGCTGCATTGAGCACCGGCCCGCCTTCCTCGGCGCGCGCCAAACGGATATCCAGCACGATGCGCTGGTCGATGCGCCCGCCGGCGCTGCTCGTCCATTCCGGTCCGGCTTGATTGATTGCGCCCATGCGCACGGACGTTCCACCAACTCCGTCCGCGCCGAAGGCCAATGCGAGCGCGCCCGCCTCGGCCGGGCCCGAAACGAGAGGAGGCAGTGATACAGGCTGCGCAAGGCGGAGCAGAGCGATGTTCGTGCCGGGATCGCGCCCAGCGACTTTCGCGCCCACGGTTCCGCCCTGAGCGGAGCCTCCCGGCATGATGAGCTCGAACTCGTTACGTTTTGGAAGTGACTGCTCTGAGGCAACCACCACGTCTGGCTGCCAGAGCGTGCCGGTCAGATGGCGCTCGCCTGGAAGGCGGATGGCCACGAGACGGAGAATAGGAATTTCCCTCAGTTCTGCCTACCGGCCGAAAGGCCGGGGGCCTTCCCTGCCGCCTCGGCAGCCAAACCCTGCAGTTCGAGCCGCGCGACGATCATTCAAGTTGTCGCCGTTTGGCTCGACGTTGAGGAACTTGTGCAAATCCCCACGGGCGCGACTTCGCTGTTGAGCTCCATAGCCTTCTTAGGTCGGGCCCGCACTGCCAATATCAAGCCCCGGCGGGCTAGCCCAATGTCGGCTCTCGACCCAAAGCGGACATTCGAGCGCTAAAAGATGCGTGAACGTCTGGTGATTGGGTCGGAGCGGCTGACGAGCGTCGATCGGCGCCTTTTCACGAAGGCCTGAGGTCTCTTTCCTGCAGCAGCCAGTCGCGTAGCAACGCGGCGTTCGGCGAAAGCTTGCCCTTCGGCCAGGCCAAGTAGTTCGCGCCGCGCGCCGGCGCCGAGATGTCGAAGACGCGCACGAGCCGGCCGGCGCGCAGGTCATCTTCCGCGATGCTGCGCCTTGCGAGCGCGATGCCGCGTCCCTCGACTGCAGCCTGCAGGAGGAGGGCGGAGTCGTTGAAGACCAGGCTGTGCGGCTCGTCGATCTTTACGCGGGCGGCGCGAAACCACGGCGCCCAGAACTCGTCGTCCGAGCGCATCAGCCGGAATTTCGCGAGCTCGGCAGGCCGCGCCGGCAGCCGCCCGCGGTTGTAGCGCGGGCTCGCCACGGGGAAGAGCTCGTCATCCAGGAACTTCACCGCTTCTAGCCCGGGCCATTCGCCTGTGCCGAAGCGGATCGCGAGATCCACGCCGTCGCGTTCGAGGTCGACGAGTCCGAGGGACGTATGGAGGTTTACGTCAATCTTCGGATGGCGCTCCATGAAGCGCCCGAGCCTTGGCAGGAGCCAGCGCGCGGCAAAGGAGGGCAGCGTGGTGATCGTCAGCACGTTCTTGTCGCGGTCGCTGCGGCGTATCAGGTAGGCCGCTTCTCCGATTTCGCGCAGCGCGCTGCCGACGCGATCGGCGAAGTGCCGACCCGCATCGGTCAGCGTGACGCGGCGGCCATTGCGGTGAAAAAGAGCCGTGCCGAGCGAGCGCTCGAGCGCGCGTACCTGATGGCTGATCGCGCTGTGCGTGACGGAGATCTCTTCTGCCGCGCGCGAGAAGTTGCCGAGCCGCGCGGCGGCCTCGAACGCACGAAGGGTGGTGAGTGGGGGCAGCCGGGTAGTCATCCTCTTGTGAGTATAACTCACAAGAGAGGCGAAAAGATATCGCCTCTGGCCTAGTGCGAGAGGTCTAGGATGCTCCCGGTTGAACGAGATTATTTGACAAGAGGCGATGCCATGAAAACCGTCAATCTGAAGCAGCGCACCGCCGCCGTGGCGAGCGCGATCAGCATTACCTTCGCGATCGTCTGGGCCTTGTCGAGCTACGCGTATGCGCCGCCCGCTGCGACCGAGGCGTCGCAGGCGGCCGGCAAGCTCATGCTGCAAAAGACCTGCTCGTAACTCGCTACTTGAGGAGGGGCTCCGAGTGGCGCGCGAGCGCATCGCAGCGCTGCATGATGCGGGCGGCCGAGGCATGCCGCCGATAGCAGCTAGAATTCCCGCATGCAGATCGTGATCGGCAACAAGAACTACTCGTCCTGGTCCATGCGCCCGTGGGTGCTGGCGCGCGAGGCCGGCATTCTGTTCGAAGAAGTGCAGCTCAAGTTCGACGAGTCGAGCGGCGGGTTGAAAGTCGCCGACATCGAGCGCTATGGCGTCGCCGGGAAGGTGCCGGTGCTCGTCATCGACGGCGAGCCGGTGTGGGATTCGCTCGCCATCTGCGAGACGCTCGCCGAGCGCTTTCCGGAGAAGCAGCTCTGGCCCTCCGATGCGCGCGCGCGACAGGTGGCGCGCTCCATCTGCGCCGAGATGCATTCAGGCTTCCAGGCGCTGCGCGGCGGCATGCCGATGAATATTCGCTCGAGCCATCCGGGCAAGGGCATGAATGCCAATTCGCGCCGCGACATCGACCGCGTGGTCGGCATCTGGAAGTCCTGCCGCGAGCGCTTCGGCAAGGGCGGGCCTTTGCTGTTCGGTCGCTTCTCGGTCGCCGACGCCTATTTCGCACCGGTGGTGATGCGCTTCAAGACGTACGCGGTCGAGCTGCCACCCGCGGCACGCGCCTACAGCGACGCGGTGTTCGCGCTGCGTGGCGTGCGCGACTGGATCGAAGGCGCGCTGCGCGAGACCGAGTTCGTGGCCGAAGACGAGCCGTATGCTTCTCGTCATCGGTAACAAGAACTACTCGTCCTGGTCGTTGCGGTCGTGGGTCGCGCTCAAGATGCTCGGCGTGCCGGTCGACAAAAAAAGGATCGCCCTGCGCCGCCCGGAGACGAAGGCCGAGATCCTGCGCTATTCGTCCGCCGGGCGCGTGCCGATCCTGCGCGACGGCGACACGGTGGTGTGGGGCTCGCTCGCCATCCTCGAGTACCTGGCCGAGAAGCGTCCGCAGCTCTGGCCGAGCGACCCGGCGCAGCGCGGAAAGGCGCGTTCAGTGGCCGCCGTTCGCCGCGATCCTCGGGAAAGGGCCGCATGCCTAACCACGTTAGCGGAATGTCCGCTTTTGGCCGGTTGCGGACATTCTCGGTGACGCCAAGCCGTTGAGAAATAGCGTCGAAGGTCTTAGCGGTCGTCCTCCGTGTTCAGGCTTCACGCTCGGCACGGTTGATTGGAAATCAGGGCCGCGACGGCGCCGGTCCGGGCTCAGTCGGCCGCCGGCGATCGCGAATCGCTTCCTGGCGACTACGCTCCTGCAGTACCCATTCTTTTAGGCCTTCGGGCGTGTCGCAATCAACCCCACGGTTCTGCCTGCAGCGCTCTTTGGCGCGGTCGACCTGCTGTTGCTTGGCCGCTGCCCGGTCAGCCTGAGAACTCTGTGTCTGTGCCGCAACCGGTGCGGACACAAGAACCGCCAAGGCAATCGCGAGCACCTGAGCCTTCACTGATTTACTCCGGCTTGCCATCTGGTGCCGCGCTCGCTCTCGCGCCGCGCCTTGTCGAACATTCCAGCGATTCCGTGCGCCAGCGCGAAGCTATCGCCTTGGCCTTTTCCGGATTGTCCCGCTTCATTGCCAGCAGCAGCGATAGACACCGGTGCGACTTTTGAAGGAGTAGCCTTCGGCGGAGGTGGCGGTACGAGCTTAGGCGTCGTCATAAATGCTTCTGGGTCCTACGGTAGTCGTCGTCTCGCTGTTTTGCAAATCGGTAGAGCGTGTATACAGTGCGAGCAGACTGGCCAGGTTCCCCGAGCCCGGTGTACAGAGCTGTTTCCACTGCGTAGGCTTCGTCATCGGTAAGTTCGAAGTACCCACTGATCTCAAGATCCTCGACGTCGAAACAGAAATCCGCCTCGACTGACTCAACGACCGACGCCGGTCTCATTGAAATGTAATGGTGACACCGTGTGTGAAGCGCGCCTGAGTGCCAATTGTGCCGCTCGACCCGCGGCTCAGTAGCCCAGCCACTTGGTGAGCACGGCGAGCTGCTGGGGGTCGCCGCTCTCGTAGCCCTTGTAGCCGATCTTCGCGAGGATCTTCTGGCCGGCATCCGACTTGTCCAGGCCCAGCATCACCGCGCGCACCGTCTTCACGTCCATGTCTCGCATCTTCGTCGAGGCGATCATGTGCTTGATCGGCACGGCCTTCGACTCGTACAGCACCGCGCCGCCCTTTTCCTGCCACTGCTTTACCACCGCACTCGAACCCGTGATGCCGACATCGCTGAATCCGTTCTCAACGAAGAAGGGCACGGCGTCCTGGTACCGGGTGGTCCGGATGTCCGCTTTGGCCGCGTCGATGCCGAGGTCGCGCATCGTGGCGCGCGTGATCACGGCAGTGATCGAATCCGGATCGGGCATTCCGAAACTCTTTCCCTTCATGTCCGCCGGCTGCTTCATCTTCGCGTCGCCCTTCACGAAGAAGCGGGCCTTATAGTCCGTGTATCCCGTGGTCAGCACCACTAGTCGATATTTGCCGTCGCGCAACGATACGAGCGAATGATGGGCCGGGTGCACGAACGCGAGGTCGTACTGCTGCTCGTCCAGACCTTTCCTCAGGACCGGATACTGGTCGACGGGAACGACCTTTACCGTGGTCTTGAGCGTCTTGCCGAGAAGATCGGCCAGGTCCTTGTATTTTTCGCGGATCTCGAAGGGCGTGACGTAGTACGTGACGCCTTCGTTGACCGCCAGGATGAGTTCGGCCTGTGCAGGCACCGCGGTGAGCACCCCGACCACGAACAACGCGGCTAGGGAAGCGAGCGATCTCATTTTTATCCTCGTAGAATTGGAAGCGCACCCATTTGGAGCAACATACATGCCCACGTCATAGAGAATGGGCCGATCGGGGGGCGGCCGCAAGCTTTGTGTCAGGGTATTTCATGGCGCGGGCAGCCTCGGATTGATTTTCCTATCCCTTCATGAGGGCCGAGTCTACCCGGCCTCCGCTTGTGCGCCGGTAGCGAGTTGCAGTATAAGCCTCCTGATTCGGGCATCCCGGCGGTGCACCCATACAGACCGGCATTCATCTCATACGGGAGGGCAGGTGGCTGACGAAGCGATGACGAAATTCGGGCAGAGCCTGCGCGGGAGATTGATCCACCGCGGCGATACGGACTACGACGGGGCACGCTCCCTCTACAACGGCATGATCGACAAGCGGCCGTTGATGATCGCGCGGCCGGTTGACGTGGCCGATGTCATCACCGCGGTCAACTACGGCCGCGACAACAACCTCCTCGTCGCCATCCGCGGCGGCGGGCACAACGGTCCTGGCTTCGGGAGCTGCAACGACGGCCTCGTGATCGACCTGTCGATGATGAAGAGCGTACGCGTGGATCCGGCCAGCAAGACGGTGCGGGTCGATCCCGGATGCACTTCGGGCGATGTCGATCACGCCACCCACCCATTCGGGCTGGCCGTACCTTTCGGGATCGTCTCGACCACGGGCGTGTCCGGACTCACGATCGGCGGCGGGACCGGCTATCTCACGCGCAAGTACGGGCTGACGATCGACAACCTCATCGAAGCAGACCTGGTGCTGGCCGACGGCAGCTTCGTCACCGCGAGTGCCAAACACCACCCGGATTTGTTCTGGGCCATACGTGGCGGTGGCGGCAACTTCGGCGTCGTCACCAGCTTCCTCTTCCAGGCGCACCCGGTGAGCATGGTCTACGCGGGACCGATCTTCTGGGACGCCACCCAGCACGGCCGCGCGGTGATGCGAGCCTATCGGGAGTTCATCGCGACGGCCCCCGAAGAGCTTGGCGCGTTCGTGGGCCTCAAGACGGTTCCCTCGATGGACCCGTTTCCGCGTGAGCACTGGGGCAAGCGCGCGTGCGCGATCATCTCCAGCTTCAACGGTCCAGCCGCGGAGGGCGAGAAGCTGATGGCGCCGTTGCTGAAATCACTGCCCGCTGCCTTCTTCAACTGGATGGGCACCATGCCGTTCCCGGCGATCAATGGCCTGTTCGATCCGTTTTTTCCAAAGGGCCTTCAGTGGTATTGGAAGGGCGACTTCGTGAAGTCGCTCCCTGACGAGGCCATCGACAAGCACATCGCGCAGGCCGGCGCGGCGCCGACGGAGCTCTGCCTGATGCACCTGTATCCAATCGACGGCGCGGTGCGTCGCGTCGGCAAGGAAGACACCGCGTGGAGCGCGCGAGACGCCACGTGGTCGATGGTGATAGCCGGGATTAGCAGTGATCCAAAGCAGGCGGAGGCGCTCAAGAAGTGGGGCCGGGCCTACTGGACGGCGGTGCATCCCCACAATCTCGAAGGCGTCTACGTGAACTTCATGATGGACGACGAGGGCGATGCGAGGATCGCGGCCAGCTATGGCGTCAACTACAAACGGCTCAGCGCGATCAAGAGCAAGTACGATCCGAAGAACCTGTTCCGCGTGAACCAGAACATCAAGCCGGCGCCATAATACCAGGGGGCCTCGTCTTCGTTTCGCGCCCTCGCCCACCGGCTACCTGCACGTCGCCGGCGCCCGAACGGCCCTGTTCAACTGGCTGTACGCGCACCGTCACGGCGGCGTCTTCATTCTCCGCATCGAAGACACCGACGTCGAACGCTCATCGTCCGAGATGGTCACGGGCATTCTCGACGGGCTGCGGTGGCTGGGCATCGACTGGGA
>WNFD01022044.1_pt1 | contig 10982 bp, 11 predicted proteins | sample 5400491 | NCBI WGS metagenome assembly WNFD01 (sample SAMN13153343, study PRJNA577476) | soil metagenome | isolation source: 120 cm saprolite under Douglas fir tree site 2 hole 2 replicate 2 | place: USA:California | collected 2015-04-18 | reverse complement strand
TGGGTCGGGGGGGAGGAGAAGCGACGAGCCCGGTGTGCAGGGGGGCGAGCCGCACGCTGTAGCTGACAGGAACGTCTCGGAGGCAATCTGGACCGTTGCCGGCCCGCCGATGTCCCATTCCTCCTTATTTGGGCCGAACGCGGTCGTTGCCGTCGTGGCGCGAGCGATGGCCCCGGCGAACCCGTCGAGCTCGGCCGCCGCCGACAGCGCCGCTGAATCCGCCGCCTCCTGAAGTTCAGTATTGAGCGCGAAGGCTTCGCCAAGCTCGATCGCGAGGCCGCCAATTTTTGCTCGAGGCAACTCAGTCCCGATGTTCGCCGCATTAACCATACGGGCTCGCCGGTGACGGCCTCGCCTTGTGGTCGGATGGCGATTGCGCCGGGACACACACTCAACGATCCGGGGCCGACCCATTGGCTGCTGATCGTGACGAATAAGGCGCTAAGCACCGATTTCGAAAAGAGCAAGAAGGCGCACGAGGAAGACGCGCTCTGATTTTCGAATGCGGGCGGCCTAAGGCGGGTAACGGCCCCAGGTCTGCTTCTACGCGCAAGCCGCGCGGATCGCCTGCGATGCGCCTGATGGCCTCTGGCGGGAAGCGGGTAAGGGCGCTAAGCCGGCGACCTGGCGGGCGTTAACCATTTATTCACCATGACGCCGTAAATCAGTAGTGCGGGCCGTGGCCGCTTCGCTCGCTTCCGGCCTGCAATCCTCCCTAAACTGGGCCGCGGCAGACGCGGCCCTTTCTTGTCCGGTCTTCTCGCCTATGGGAGCGTCGTCAGCAATTGATGGCGCTTTGCACCGGCGAGGATGCACCACGATGGTGGTCCTGGGGCCAACATGGCAACTCGCAGCGGCGATCGATCACGACGACGCATCTGTTGCTGCCGGCGAGCCTAATATGAACTCGCCAACGAGCGCCGAGCCGAAGACCATACTAATAGTCGAGGACAACGCGCTAAGCATGAAGCTCTTCCATGACCTGCTCGAGGCGCATGGTTACGACACCTTGCAGACCAAGGACGGTATGGAGGCGCTCAAGCTGGCGCGCGAGCATCGCCCCGATCTGATCTTGATGGATATTCAGCTGCCGGAGGTTTCGGGGCTAGAGGTCACCAGACGAATCAAGGAAGATGATGAACTGCGCTCGATCCCGATCATCGCGGTGACAGCGTTCGCCATGCGCGGTGATGAGGAAACCTTCCGCCAGGGCGGCTGCGACGGATATATCGCAAAGCCGATTTCCATCGATAAATTCCTTGAAGTGGTCGAGAAATTTCTTTCGGCAGTGCCGTAGAGCAGTTCGTTCTAATTGCCCAACACTGGCAGATGATGGCGATCGTCTACTGCGGCTTCTCCCGCGACACAGATATCATGCGAAATCGAGGATATCGGCTGCGGTGCCTGGTGCATCGATTGCGGTGGAACGGGCGATTGGTCCTATAGTCCGACCTCAGAGGAATGCGGCCCCTGCGTCGATTGCAAGGATAGCGGCAATGTGACGACCAGCCTGTAGGACGCCGCCTTTCACACAGCGGGGCGCTTTGGCCGGGGTGGTTGCTTCATGATCAGGCGGGCCGCCTCGCTGCACGCCGACGAGGCATCGACACCGGGGCGGTAATGCAAGACCACATCGACCGCCAGCTGGAAGGCTGAGGAGGCGTTCGCGCTCGGATGGCTGCTGCTGGCTTGCCGATAAACCGTCCAAACGGAGCGATGCAGATCATCGGACATCGATTAGGACCCTCCTGTGTGATGGCGCCGAGCTAGCGAAACCGCCGCGCGGTGCCACCGGACAAGACAAATTGGGCTGGATCGACTCCTTGAAGACTTCAAATTACCCGGAAAAGTGCCTTTCAAGCCCATAGCTCGCGACAAGTCCACGGACCAGTCGGCGATGCAAGTTGTATTGATGATATTATGTAGTTTTTCTGTGAATGAATCAGCAGATACTGCACAGATTATTCAGCGCTTCTCCCCAATGTTATCCACAGAGCGCCGAAATCCAGGCGCTCTTTTGGGTTCTGAAGGAACGTGCGCGTCCTCAATCGAGAGCCAGCTATCTCCCGCCCAGCGAAGTGTTTCGCCAATACGGACTCTCAGGAAACGGGGGATCCGTGGTGTTCGCCCCAATCCGCGCCGTCTCCGCATACTGTCGCGGATGCCGCCGCGAGGGTCGCTGAGCCTGTGCGGCACAGTCCGCTGTCGTCGATAGCGGCAAACCAGACAATCCGCCCGGCGCGGCGTAGCGTTACGAGATGGGTTGCACCCCGAGGGGGGCCCGAAGGACGGGCCGACATCCGGTCTCGCGACCGCCGGCTGGCTGGCAATCGCGCATCTGGCGCTCGCCGTCAACCCCGCCGCTGCTCGGCGAGTAGGTTCGGCGATAAGGTCGGTGCCAGGGCCGATTTCTGGGGACGCCTGACGGCCTCTAGCCAGTTCCGCGGGGAAGAGCGAGAGTCTATCGGATCGAAAACGCGATGCACAACGGCGAATGGATGCACTGCGCCTCGATATTGCCAGTCGGCGTCACAGTCACATGGTTCACTTGGGCGCCATTCGTCCCAGCAGGTGCGGTGGCAATGAAGCTGCCGCAACCGATCACGTTCGAGCACTCAAGTTGCAGGTTTCCCGCTGGCGGAATGACGGTCGTTACTACCGCCGCACCGCTAAATCCAACCCCATGGATGGCTATGTGCGTTTGATCCGCAAACGGACTCGTTTGAGCAGCCGCCAGCGACATCATCGCGACCAAAGCCGCACCGCTCAAAAATATTCGAAACATGGCAACCCTCCCTTTTTGTCGGATTGCTGAGAACAACCGCCATCTTGGTCGCTTGCGAAAACGGGCGCAAGTCGGCCAAGAGATCAGCGGGACAAGCAAACGCGAAAAACGTTAACCAATATTAACCATAAGTTGCTTCATGTTTGACGCGAGCACTTCAGAGACGGCGACGTAACCCTTTCGATCGGCGCTGACTCCGACATCATCATTTGGGTCGGCGTCGACAGGCCTGGGGAGAGCCCCGCTTTCGCGCGGGGTTCTCTTTCCGTCTGAACCTTCGCTGGCGGGTAGTGTCTCGTGCGCACCGTGTTCGGACACAAGCCTCGCACGATCCGAGGTGTCCTCGCCAAGCTGCGTATCGTCGAGATGGCTTACGGTACGGGCGAGGGCAGCGAGGCCCCGGATTTGGAAGCGTATCAGCGCGGCTCGTGGCTCGGCTCGACGATCAAGGACCTCGACCCATGGCAGGAGGCGCGTCATGGCAGGAAAACGGAATGGTACGCACCGACGACCTAGAGGACCGACTCGTCGCTGGCGTCATCATCGATCTTGAAGGGATCGACGACAAACAGACCGGGACATCCCGCGCGCCGCTGACGACGGCGCCGGTCGGCTGACACGAGGAGCCCCGTCGCGAGCCGGGGCTTTTTCTTGTATGATGGTCTCTATGGACGATCGCGTTGCAATTGGCGCGATGATCCACCAGCAGCGCGCCCTACTCAGGCGATGCGACGAACGACTCGCCGAGATCGCAAGGGATATGCCTTACGCTGGCCGCGAGCGGCGGCGCAGGCTTCGAATGAGGGCGCACGTCTTGAAGCGGAAGCGATGGCGAATCCGGCTCGTCGGCTGGGCGCTATACCTTCTGGACACGCGCTAACACATCAAGTGGCGCGAGCCGGTCAATGCCGACTATGACCGAACCACAGCATCGTTCTCACTGTCATGGGATATGGATCGTCGCGGTTCCAGCCGTTGGAGTAGGCTGCGGAGTCAGCGAGCAGCTCAACGCTGAGAACAGCGGCGAGCGCAACAGACCCAGCGATAACAATCCATTTGTCGAGCTTGTCCGACATTTGGGGCCTCCCGGTAGCGGGTCAGTTTGAGCGATCAACCGACTTTGACGCGGGCAGCGATAAGTCGGTCTATCCCCTGCTGCATGCGTTTCTCGTAGCAGTCGGCAATGTCGAGCATGAGGGGCTGCGCGTCTGGGGTAGTTAGGGACTCTGCCGCACCCCGTGCTGCTTCCGCGCGGTCGCGAGAATAGATCACATCATCGAGGGGGGTCCGCATGATAACCCACCCGGATAAGGCTCCTTGCTCTAACGCGTAGTTTAACAATGGCGAACAAGCTTCGCTGTTCAGAATTGAACACTTTTTTTAAAAATAAGCGCTGTCGCGGGCGCCGTCATCGACCTTCATAGGCTGGCCCATCCCGCCAAGGGTTAGCCCGCCGCACGATCGCCGAGACTGGCCCCACCTAGCAAGCGGGGCTTTTCTCTTCTAGGGCGCATAGAGAATCTCGGAACAGCATCATATCGCGAGCGTTGGCGATACGATGCATGGTTGACCTTGGTCCCTCATCCCGGCGGGGCTTTTTCTTCAGTAAGGATTCCGGCATTGGCAGATACGAAGCCATGCCATATCTGCGGTAAGCCGACGTTCGTGTCCACCGTCAACGACGATGGGACGCGGACCTACTTTTGTGCCGATCACCTGTCTAATGAGGCTCGCGAGGTTTACGAGGAACTGCGCGCCAAAGGATGGGATACAACCCCGCCGAAGCCGAAGTCCGTGCATTAACGGGCCAACCCTAGCCGACCAATCTCGCTCCCCCGATGGTCGCCCCCTCACTATCACCGCCCCACGTCTCCGACGCTGACAAGCCGCTGCGTCGCGGGGTCGCTACGGCCTGCCGCACCGCGCTCGAGGCAGGGCGCTCGCACCACGCGGCGTGAAAACCGCAATTCTCCGGCGGCAGGCGCGAGCGCTCGCGAGCAAGACGAGATTAGCGCTACTCGATCCCGCGCCGACGACGCGCGAACGGGCATCGCTGAGGCCGCTAAGATTAGGCGCGGGGTTGCCGCACTCTTGAATGAAAATGAACCGTGATTGTCCATGCGAGGCGCGGCCGGGAACATGATGGGAAAGCGGGCGGCGGCTGACTTGAGGAAGCTCGGCCGTCGCCCCCGCAGAGAAAGACACACGCATGCGTGAGGCACTCGCCCCGGAATCTCTTGCGGTTGTAATCGACTGCGCTTCAGCAAATGCGTTAACGATGAATTAACCATCATGGCTGAGAACGCGTGCTCGAATACTTACTCGTTAGCGCCCGGCGAATCAGCAGCACCTTCAATGCTCCAGGCAGGAGGAGAACTGCTATTTCGCGACAGGCGCCTCATCTGCACGTGCCCGATAGGCACAACTCGCAAGGTCAGACGACGGATGACGCGCAGGTCGCCGAAGATCTCCTTCGCGCCGCTCTCAGCCCGCTCGGCAACAATTTCAAATTCCCCCGCCCAAAGCCAAGCCCCGACAATCTTCCCCCATCCGAGGGCATCGCGGAGCGAAGCAAACCCGCCGCACTGCCCCAAACCCCGAATGCTCAACGCCGGAGGTTCAGCGTTGGCTTTGGCGCACTCGTCATTGCCTATATCACGTTCCCCACTCTCATCGTTCTCATCGGGGTGGGAACTTATCACTTATCAACGGGATTGAAGCAGCACAAGCCGGCGAGCCTCGCCACCGTTGCTGATCCCGCACTCTCCCTGACGGAAGAGCGCGATCACGATCGTCGATTGGTGGCGGAGAATACCGGCACGCAGCACCAGCCCCAAGCCTCCCCGGCAGCGCAATCCCGGTTGCTCAACCCGACGGCGGATGATCTTTCTTCGTCGGCTACGAAAGATCACCCATTTGTAATGGCTTTGCCCGAGAGTCAAGACGGCCCGGTCTCGCCCTCTACCGAGGGGACCTCGCCAAAGCCGCCCCTCTCGAGGAGTGCACCCGAGCTTGCGCCGCCACAGGACGCGAAGCTCGAACCAACGCTGCGGACACAATCGACTGCTGAGACGAACCCGCCAGCAGCACCCATAGTCGCGACGGCCCAACTTGCCGAGGCAGATCCGGTGCTGGCCGCGGCAACGGTTCCCATCGAAACAAAGCTGCCGGCGCTGATAGAAGCAAGACAGCCAGGTTTTTCCGCTCCCAAGCAAGACACCCAAGAGTTTCGTGAACAGGGAGAGGCGCTCCTTGCAAGCGGGGACATCGTCAGCGCCAGACGTTTTTTTGAATATGCCGCCAATCGCGGCGACACCGCCGCCGCTACACAGGCTGGGAAAACCTACGACCCCTATTTCCTCCGGCGCGCAGGGGCTCGCGGCATCCCAGGCGACAGCGACAAGGCCACTTACTGGTATCGCCAGGCCGCCGGTAATGGCGACCCAGAGGCTGCGGCGAACCTCAAACGCCTGCTTAACCAACGACGCTGATGATCTGCCTAATTTTCTAAGGGACCGCAGCACTTTAACGGACGTATCCCTGATCTTCGAAGGTTTCATCCAATGAAAATCTTCAATCTAGTCGCTGCGAGCGCGCTCTCAATCGCGCTTGCGACCTACGCGTTCGCCCAATCGACACAGCCAGCACCGTCCAATCGTTCTACTACCCCGCCATCTGCCGCGAGTTCGCCGACGAAGCCGTCGACAGCTCCGTCCAAGCAGAACAACGCTGCCACTCAGACCAGCAGCGCGACGCAGGGTGGACTTGTCGACATCAACTCCGCCTCCAAAGCGGCGTTAGACAAGCTCACCCTGTCGCAACAGGTAAACCGCGGCCTCGTCGAGATCATCACGGGAAGTGCGGACGGATCGTCGATCCGCATCGCCGAAGACCTCGCGAACCTGCTCGACGACGGATCGACAAGACGCATCGTGCCCGTCGTCGGCAAAGGATCGATGCAGAATGTCGTCGACCTCAAGGCGATGCGAGGCATTGATCTGGCGATCATCCAGTCCGATGTCCTCGATTACGCGAAGCAGCAAAAACTGCTGCCCGACATCAGCAACTCCGTCCTCTACGTCGCCAAGCTCTACAATGAGGAATTCCACCTCCTCGCCAGAGGCGATATCAAAAGCATCGACGAGCTTGAGGGAAAGACGGTCAACTTCGGGACGCGTGGCGCCGGCGCGGTCCTCACGGGACCGATACTCTTTAACCTCTTGCAAGTCCGTGTCGAGGCGACGGCCTTCAACCAAGCGGCCGCTCTCGAGAAGCTCAAATCGGGCGAAATACAAGCGATGGCGTTCATCAGCGCCAAGCCGGCGCCGATCGTCAGCGCTCTCAAGGCGAGCGACAACATCCACCTCCTGACGGTCCCCATCCGGCCAGAGATGATGAAGCAATATGTCCCCAGCTCCATTACGGCTGACGACTATCCCGGGATCGTCCAAAGCAACATCGTCACGATCTCGGTCGGGGTGGTTCTCGCGGTCGCGAACCTGCCACCAGCGTCCGAGCGTTATAAGAACTTAGCGGCCTTCGTGGACGCCTTCTTCACCCAATTCCCAAAACTCGCCGAACGGCCCTACAGCCCAAAATGGCGCGAGGTCAATCTTGCAGCCGAGATCCCCGGCTGGCGCAGATTTCCGCCCGCGGACCATTGGCTGAAGGAAAACGCCAGCGCGACGGACCTGCCGCTCGACGAGAAGGACTTGCGCGACATCTTCGCGAAGTTCGTCGACGAGCATACAAGGATGACGACCGGCAAAGCCCTGACGCCCGGGCAAAAAGACGACCTCTTCGATCGCTTCCAGCGTTGGGAAAAATCCCAATCGTACTAACGGAAGCCGGCGCCGGAGACGATCCGGAAGGAAGACAACCGATGCTAAACGAAAGAACGTGGCAACGCCTCGGCGGCGCATGGTTGCTTATCGCCGCGGCAACCCTCGCCATCCCTTCGTTTGCCGAGCAGACCGAGACGCCAAAACGGGGCGGCACACTGGAGTTTGCGGTCGATTCCGAGCCGCCCAATTATGACTGCCACGCGAACATCTCGTTCGCCTTCCTCCACCCCATCGCCCCCCACTATTCAACGCTCCTCAAGTTCGACGCTCAAACCTACCCTGAGATCAAAGGCGACCTCGCCGACTCGTGGTCGGTGTCGCCCGACAAGAAAATCTACACCTTCAGGCTTCGAGGAAACGTCCTCTTCCACGACGGATCCAAGATGACGTCGGCCGACGTCAAAGCCAGCTACGAGCGCATCGTGCAGCCTCCGCCCGGCGTCACGTCGGCGCGCCAGGTCAACTACGCCTCGATCAGCGAAATCGACGCCCCGGACTCTCAAACGGTCGTCTTCCACCTGAAGTGGCCCGACGCATCGATGCTCGCCAACTTTGCGTCCCCATGGAATTGCATCTACAGCGCTGCGAAGCTGAAAGGAGATCCCAAGTTCCCTGAGAAACATATACTCGGCACCGGCCCTTTCACCTTTGTCGAGCATATCCCGGGCTCCTCCTGGCGCGGGACGCGCTGGGAAAAATACTTTCAGCCCGGCAAGCCCTACCTTGACGGCTACAAGGCCGATTTCATCACCGGACCAGCGGCTATCGCGGCGTTCAAAAAAGGCCAGATCCAGGCACAATTCCGCAGCTTCACTCCGGCCGAGCGGGACGATCTCGTCGCAACCCTCGGCAACAAGGTCACCGTCGACGAGAGCCCTTGGCTCATCGACCTTCTCATCGTTTTCAACACCGAGCAGCCGCCGTTTGACGACGCTCGAGTCCGTCGCGCGCTCTCTCTGGCGATCGACCGCTGGCATGCGGCCGATAGCCTCTCCGGTACGACATTCCTCAAATTCGTCGGCGGTCTTCTCCGGCCGGGCTTCTCCATGGCGACACCGGAAAGCGAGCTCACGGCGCTCCCCGGCTTTTCACACGACATCGAGGCCTCCCGCCGGGAAGCAAAGCGCCTCCTCGCGGAGGCCGGCGCCACGGGGCTGAGCTTCCAGCTGACGAACCGCGACATCGCGATGCCGTACCAGCCGGCCGCGGACTATATGATCGAGGCCTGGCGCGAAATCGGCATCAACGTCACTCAGGAAAAATTCAACACGAAGACGTGGCAATCTTCGCTCGAGAGCGGGAAATTTACGGTCGCGCTCGATTTTGGAGGCGACTATTTCGACGACCCGACGCTTCAGCTCACAAAATACGTGTCGCGCGACCTGTCGCCCGTCAACTTTTCGAACTCGACGAACCGCTTTCTCGACGGCCTCTATATCGGGCAGGCGGTAACGCAAAACGCCCGCCAACGCGTAAAAATCGTGCGCGAGTTCGAAAAGAATGCACTCACGGAAGCGACCACGGTCCCGTTCATGTGGTGGAACCGTATCATCGTCACCAGCACGAGCCTGAGGGGCTGGTATCTCACCCCCAGCCATTACCTCGAGCAGGATTTGACCGACGTTTGGATGGAGACACCGCCGACGTAAGGGCACCGCGCACGCGAAAACAATCGGCGGTGCGGGAGACGCTGTCAAAGCCGAACGGGCAACGGTTAAGGCGGATCGCTCGCAAATCGCGCCGGGACGCGGGTGAGGATTAGACTCGTCGGCTGGGCGCTGCACCTTCTCGATACGCGATGATCCTCGCCCGCCTTCAGTTCCAGCAGCTGCGGTGGTCGTGTCCCCAGGCGTGGTGTAGGAGGCAGACCGGCCAACCGTAGCGACCGCCACGAGTCTGGCGGAGGCTGGCCGGGCGGCCATCGCGGTGATTTTCGGTAAGGTTGAGTTGCCACACGCAACCCTGACCTGAGGACCACCACGATGACCGAGGACAAGATCGCCCTTCGCGCGCTGCTTGAGAAGGGCTCTGACGCGACGTTCCTGCGCGAGATGATCGGCTTTGCCGCGCAACGGTTGATGGAGCTGGAGACCGAGGGGCTGTGCGGCGCCGGTCACGGCGAGCGCAGCGCCGATCGACGGAACCAGCGCAACGGCTATCGCGAGCGCGACTGGGAGACCCGTGCGGGTAGCGTCGAGCTGCGCATCCCCAAGCTGCGCAAGGGTTCCTATTTTCCGGGTTTCCTGGAGCCCCGGCGAACCGCCGAGAAGGCGCTGACGGCGGTGATCCAGGAGGCTTACATCCAGGGCATTTCGACCCGCTCGGTCGACGAGCTGGTCAAGGCGATGGGCATGGAAGGGATCAGCAAGAGCCAGGTCTCGCGGCTATGCGCCGAGATCGACGAGCGTGTGCAGACATTCCTCCAGCGCCCGATCGAGGGTGAGTGGCCGTATCTCTGGCTCGATGCCACCTATGTCAAAGCCCGGCGCGACCATCACATCGTCTCGGTCGCCGTCATCGTCGCCGTCGCCGTCAACACCGACGGCCGCCGCGAGGTGTTGGGCATGACGGTCGGCAACAGCGAGGCCGAGCCGTTCTGGAGTGAGTTCCTGCGCTCTCTTGCACGCCGCGGCCTGCGCGGTGTCAAGCTGGTCGTCTCCGATGCGCATGAGGGGTTGAAGGCCGCCATCACCAAGGTCCTGGGCGCGACGTGGCAGCGCTGTCGGGTGCACTTCATGCGCAACGCCATGGCCCATGCCGGCAAGACGCAGCGCCGGATTGTCTCGGCCTGGATCGGCACCGCCTTCGCGCAAGACGATGCCGATGCCGCCCGCAAGCAATGGCGCCAAGTCGCCGATCAGCCCAGGCCGCGGGTCGCCAAGCTGGCCGCCCTGATGGACGATGCCGAGACCGACGTCCTGGCCTATATGGGATTCCCCGCCCAGCATCGCGCCAAGATCCACAGCACCAACCCGCTCGAACGTCTCAATGGCGAGATCAAGCGGCGCAGCGAGGTCGTCGGCATCTTCCCAAACGAAGCCGCCGTGATCCGCCTCATCGGCGCCTTGCTGCTCGAGCAAAGTGACGAGTGGGCGGTTCAGCGCGCCAGATACATGACGCTGGAAACTATCGCCCCGCTCGGCGATGATCAGACCATCATGCTGCCCATCGCGGCAGCCTGACGCGGCGACAGAGACCGCCGAGGAGCACCGCTCCTACACCACGTCCCGGGACACGATCCCACCAGCGAGGAGCCGGGGTGAGAAATCCCCTGGCAAGGCACACGGGCACCCAAACGTGAAACGGCAGAGCAATTCAGACGAAGCAAAAACCCTCCCTTCGATTATGCAGCG
>WNFD01015220.1_pt1 | contig 10983 bp, 10 predicted proteins | sample 5400491 | NCBI WGS metagenome assembly WNFD01 (sample SAMN13153343, study PRJNA577476) | soil metagenome | isolation source: 120 cm saprolite under Douglas fir tree site 2 hole 2 replicate 2 | place: USA:California | collected 2015-04-18 | reverse complement strand
TCAGCCGGCGGGAGCGGGCCGCCACGGCGGGGCCCAGCGGCAGCCGGTCGCCCCGGCGCAGCGCGCGGCCCCCGAGGCCGCCCAGGCGGCCGCGCACGTAGGTCGCGCGCGAGCCGAGCACGACCGGGGTCTCGAGACCGCCGGCCACCGCCAGGTAGGCGCGCACCCCGCTCCGGGCCGGGCCGAGCCGCAGCACGTCGCCCGCCTTCACCGCCACCGCCTGCCAGGCCGGCACCGCCGCCCCGTTCACGGTCGGCGGCATGTCGGCCCCGGTCACCGCGACCAGGCGATCGTCGGTCAGCTCGATGCGGGCGCCGATCACGGTACACTCCAGCGCGGCGGCGCCGTCCGGGTTGCCGACGAGCCGGTTGGCGAGCACGAACGCGTCGCGATCCATCGGGCCCGAGGTCGGGATGCCGACCCGCAGGTGTCCGAAGCGGCCGAGGTCCTGGATGGTGGTGAGCGGGCCCGGCTCCTGGACGAGCAGGTCGCTCACGAGGCCGCGCCGGTGATCCGGGGCGCGTAGCGGCCCGTCTCGACCACCGCCGCGATGGCGTCGTACTCGGCGCGGTCGATCGCGTGGAAGCGCACGTGGTCACCCGCGCGCAGCAGGATCGGGTCGGAAGCGTCCGGGTCGTAGAGGCGCACCGGGGTGCGTCCCAGGACCCAGAAGCCGCCGGGGCTCTCGACGGAGTAGATGCAGCACTGGATCCCCCCGATGCTGACGCTGCCCGGCGGCGTCTTGGCCCGCGGGTTCTGCAGGCGCGGGATGGTCAGGCGGTCGGGCATCCCGGTCATGTAGGGCAGGCCGGGGGTGAACCCCACGAAGTACACGTAGTAGTCGGCCGCCGCGTGCAGCCGGACCACCTCGGCGGGGGCGAGGCCGAGCTTCAGGGCGGCGGCCTCGAGCTCGAAGCCGAGCTCACCCTCGTAGCAGCACGGCAGCTCCACCGTCCGCGCGGGCGGCAGGACCTCCGGCCGGGCCTCCGCGCAGAGCTCGCGCAGCGTCGCACCGAGCGTCTCGTACTCGATCTCCAGCGGATCGTAGTAGACGAGGAGGGCGCGGTAGCTGGGGACGGTCTCCCCGACCCCGGGCAGCCGCCGCTGCTGGAGCAGGTACTCGAGCGCGAGGATCCGGGCGTTCACCTCCCGGTTGACCTCGTCGCCCAGCTCGACGGAGACCGCGCGATCCCCGCACGGCAGGAGGCGCGGCTCGGGCCAGATCGTCACCGCGCGCGAAGCGTCAAATCGCGGCCAGCGCGTGGTTCGGCAGGTCGGTGATGAACATGTGGCCCGGGCTGTGGGTGATCATGAACGCGGGCTTCGAGGCCAGCGCCACCGCCTGCGGAGTGACCCCGCACGCCCAGAACACCGGCACCTCGCCCGCGCGCACGCCGACCGAGTCGCCCCAGTCCGGCTTGTTCACGTCGGCGATGCCGAGAGCGGCCGGATCGCCCACGTGCACCGGCGCCCCGTGGGCGCCGGGGAAGCGCGCGGACGCGGTCACCGCCTTGGACAGGAGCCCGGTGGGGATGGGACGCATCGAGACCACCATGGGGCCGTGGAACTGGCCGGCGGGCCGGCATTGCACGGACGTCTTCCACATCGCCACGTTCTTGCCCAGCTCGATGTGGCGCATCGGGATGCCCGCGTCGAGCAGGGCCCACTCGAAGGTGAACGAGCAGCCGAGCAGGAAGGCGACCAGGTCGTCCCGCCAGAAGGGCCGGACGTCGGTCACCTCGTCCGCGAGCACGCCGTCCTTGTAGATGCGGTAGCGCGGCAGGTCGGTCCGGAGGTCGGCGCCGGGGGCCACCCCCACCGGCTCCGGCGAGCCCGCCTCGGTGACCTCGATGAGCGGACACGGCCGCGGGTTGCGCTGGCAGAAGAGCAGGAAATCGTAAGCCTGCTCCTTCGGCAGCACCGCGAGGTTGGCCTGCACATAGCCGGGCGCCAGCCCGGCGGTCACCGCGTTCAGGCGTCCGGCTCGAATATCGGCGCGGATCTCCTTCGGAAGACGGGCGTCGATGGGCATGATCGGCCTCCGGTCGGTCTACTTGAGGTGGCCGAGCTTCGGCCAGAGATCGGGGTTGCCGAGGACGTGGGGCTTCTCGCCGCGCAGCACGCGGAGCATCTCCGCGGTCACCTGGAGCGCGGTGTTCCGCGTGCTCTCCCGGGTCACCCCCGCGATGTGCGGGGAGACGATCACGTTCTCGAGCTGGAAGAAGCGGTTGTCGGAGGAGGCGGGCTCCTCCTCGAAGACGTCGATGCCCGCGGCGCGAATCTTCCCGCTCTCGAGTCCGGCCACGAGCGCATTCTCGTCCTGGGTCTTTCCCCGGGACGTATTCACGAAGATCACCCCGTCCTTCATCTGGGCGACCGCGGCCGCGTCGATCATGTGGTGCGTCTCTTTGGTGTGCGGGGTGTGGCAGGTCACCACGTCGGCCTGGCGGAGCACGGAGGCCATGTCCGGCATCGGCTCGACTCCGCGGTTGCGCATCTCGTCGGCGGGCACGTACTTGTCGTAGCCGATCACCCGCATGCCGAGCGCCCCCGCGGTCTTGGCCACCCGGCGGCCGATGTTGCCGACCCCGATGATGCCGAGGGTCTTGCCGTTCATCTCGAAGAGGCCCTGCCAGCGGCCCTTGCCCCAATCCGCCTTGCGGGTGCGCTGGTCCACCACCACCGCCTGCTTGGCGCAGGCCAGCATCAGCATGATCGCGTGCTCGGCCACCGAGTTCGAGTTGGAGCCGGGCGCGTGCACCACCGCCACCCCCAGGTCGGTGGCCGCCGGCAGATCCACGATGTCGAGGCCGACACCGTGCCGTCCCACCACCTTGAGCTTGGGGCAGGCCGCCATCAGGCTGCGGCTGCAGTCCGGCTTGGAGCGGAACAGGATCCCCTCCGCGTCCCTGGCGGCGGCGATCATCCCCGCCTCGCTCGTGGCGTCGGTCACGACCACCCGCGCCTCCGCCTCCAGCTGCTTCATCCCATCCGGGTGGATGGGTCCTCCGAGCACGATGAGTGGTTTCACGGCCCGCATTATAGCGGAGTAAGCCTTACCGAGTCATCCCGCCACCCCGCGCCGCGTCCAGGGCGGCCGCGGCGGCGAATGCGGGCGCCGGATGCCTCTTCCGCGGCGGATCCGGCTGGCACGCGGCGTGCGCGGGCAGGACACCGTGACGCCGCTCGAGACGCTCCGCCGGAAAGCCGCCGGGTGCACCGCGTGCCCACTCTACCGCCACACGACGCAGACCGTGTTCGGCGAAGGGGATGGGCGCGCGCGGCTCGTGCTGGTGGGCGAGCAGCCTGGACACGAGGAGGACCTGGCCGGACGGCCGTTCGTGGGGTCGGCCGGCCGGCTGCTCGATCGGGCGCTCGGGGAGGCCGGCCTCGACCGCTCCCGGCTCTACGTCACCAACGCGGTCAAGCACTTCAAGTGGAGGAAGGACCGGAGCGGCGGGAAGCGACGCATCCACGAACGCCCGAGCCAGAGCGAGGTCGAAGCCTGCCGCCCATGGCTCGAGCAGGAGCTGTCGCTGATCCGCCCCGAGGTCATCGTCTGCCTGGGCGTGACCGCGGCCCAGGCGGTCCTGCAGCGTCGGGTCACCATCAGCGCGAGCCGGGCGAGCCCCTCACCTCGCCGGAGGGCTTTCGCACCTGCGTGACGATTCATCCCTCCGCGATCCTCCGCATCCCGGAGCCGGAGAACCGGGAGGCGGAAGCGCATCGCTTCGTCGACGATCTCCGCCGCGCGGCCCGCATCGCCCATCATGCCGCGCGGGCGCGAGAGGAAGAAACGACCCGGTAGATCTTCCTGAGTGCGCGGCGGCGCATTCCCTCCGGCTCGAGGGACCCCGCGCAAATCGCGGGCCCCGGCGGCGCGGCGCGGGTCGCGCCGATGGCACGTCGCTTGAACTCCGTCCGCCGGCTACGACCATCAGCCCGAGGCCTTCGAGGCCAGGAGGAGAGCATGACCCAGCCGACGCTTCTAGGCGCCCAACCGCGAGACGGATTCGAGACCGAGGGCGCGATCCGCATGCCCGGGCAGCAGAACTGCTGGGCCATCGTCCTCGCGGGGGGCGAAGGCCTGCGCCTGCGGCCACTGGTGCGTCAGATCATGGGCGACGACCGACCCAAACAGTACGTGCGCCTGCTGGGCGCCCGGACGCTGCTGCGCCAGACCCTGGATCGGATCGGGCTGGCGATCCCGGAGGCGCGCACCCTGGTCGTCACCGTCCGGCATCACGCCGGCTATATCGCCGAGGAGTTCGCCGCCGCGCCTCGCCCGACCATCCTGGTCCAACCGGTCGACCGCGGCACCGCCGCCGGGGTGCTCTATCCGGCTCACTGGATCGCGTGGCGGAACCCGGAGGCGATCGCGGCCATCTTCCCGTCCGACCACTTCCTCCTGGGTGAGACCAGCTTCATGGCCCACGTGGCCGAGGTGGCGTCGTGGGTCGAGAAGAACCCCGATCGGCTCGTGCTGCTGGGCGCGCAGCCCACGTCGCCGGAGGTCGAGTACGGGTGGATCGAGCCCGGCGAGGGCCTGGGCGAGCTGTCCAGCGGCCCCATCCGGGGGGTCCGGCAGTTCTGGGAGAAGCCCGCGGTGGCGCGGGCGCGCGCGTGCATGACCGCCGGGCATCTCTGGAACACCTCGATCATCGTCGGCAAGGTGGCGACGCTGGTCCAGACCGGCGGCCAGGCGCTGCCCGAGCTGAGCGAGCGTCTCGCCCGGATCGAGCCCTTCGCGGGAACGCCCGAGGAGCCCGACGCGGTCCGTCAGGCCTTCGAGCTGATGCCGAAGATGAACTTCTCCCGGGCCGTCCTCGAGACGTGCCCGGAGGCGCTGAGTGTCTCGCGGCTCCCGCGCATCTTGTGGTCGGATCTGGGAAGCCCCCACCGCGTGATGGAAGCTCTCACCCGGATGCGGATCCGGCCGGAGTGGGCTCGCTCGCTGGCCCCATCGGCCTGAGCCCGCGACGGGCTCGCGGGCCGGCGGAGACCAGCCTCGGTCCGCGGGATGCGCCGCCCGCGGTCAGGCCGAGGCCGCCGCGCGTGGGACGGGGCGCAGCGGCGGGGGCGGCGTGAGCGTCACCTGGAGGTCGCAATATTCCCGCAGCAGATCCGGGCATTGTTCCCGTATCTCGGCCAGCACCGTGGGCGCCCCCTTGCCGAGCCGCAGGAGAGTGGCCGCCTTCGAAAGGATGCGCTGCTGCCGGGCCAGCTCGTGCTGCGTCTCCGAGATCTCCTTGGTACGTCGGTTGATCTCGGCCAGCAGTGACCCTTCCAGCTCGTTCCGTTCCGTCATCGCCCGCTCCTTTCCGCGTCCGGATCCTCGGTGAGCCTCCACGTGAGCCCCTCGCGTAAAGCAAGCGGGCTGCCACGCCGATCCTTCGGCTCGTGGCCGATTTGGCGGGCGGGTCGCGGCGCAGTGGCGACGTTGCGTCCGACCCGCGCGCGCTCCTTACCGGGTAGGAATTTCTCGCCCGCCCGCGGCGCGCGCGCTGCTTCCGGTCGTTCTTACCGCACCCTTTTGGCGCCTCCCGCGGCGAGAGCGGGCCGCGCACGACGGTTCGTCCGTGTTGTCACGGCCTTCCAGTCCGCGCGTGCAACGGGCATGGCGATTGCTCGATAGGTGGCTCATGTCATCGAAACCGACCCTCCTGATCGTCGACGACGAGGAGGACTCGAGGGCCGCGCTCCAGACGATCCTCGGGACCTGGGGCTACGCGACCGAGGTGGCCTCGGAGGGACGCGAGGCGCTGGAGAAGGCGGCGGCGCTGCGCCCGTCTCTGGTGGTCACCGATCTGATCATGCCGGACATGGACGGGCTCAGCCTGTTGACCGCGCTCCAGCAGGAGATGCCCCGCGTGCCGGTCATCATCCTGACCGGCCGGGCCACCGTCGACACCGCGGTGGGCGCGATGCGGCAGGGAGCCTACGACTACCTCACCAAGCCGGTGGATCTCGACCGACTGCGGCTGCTCATCGAGAAGGCACTCGAGCGCGGCCGGACGCTCGACGAGATCACGATCCTGCGACGGCGGGTGAAGGACGTGTGGGGCCTCGGCCGGCTCATCGGGCGCAGCGCGCCCATGCAGGAGGTCCACCGGCTCATCGAGCAGGCCGCGGCCACCCCCGCCCCCGTCCTCATCCACGGCGAGACCGGCACCGGCAAGGAGCTGGTGGCCCGCACCCTCCACGAGCTGTCCGCCCGCGCCAGCGGCCCCTTCGTCGCCGTCAACTGCGCCGCCATGCCCGAGACCCTGCTCGAGAGCGAGATCTTCGGCCACGAGCGCGGCGCCTTCACCGACGCCCGCGACCGCCGCGAGGGCTGCTTCGAGCTCGCCCACGGCGGCACCCTCCTCCTCGACGAGGTCGCCGAGATGCAGCCCGGCACCCAGGCCAAGTTCCTCCGCGTCCTCGAGGAGGGGGCCTTCCGCCGCCTCGGCGGCAAGACCGAGATCTCGGTGGACGTCCGGGTCGTGGCCGCCACCAACAAGGACCCGTTCGCGGCCATGAAGGACGGGGTCTTTCGCGAAGACCTCTACTATCGACTCAACGTCTTCACCCTCGCGGTGCCCCCGCTCCGCCAGCGGGTCGAGGACATCCCCCTCCTCGTCACCGGCTTCATCGAGGAGTTCAACGCCAAGTACGACAAGCGCATCACCGGCGTCGACGACGCCACGCTGAAGATCCTCATGTCGCACGCGTGGCCGGGCAACGTCCGCGAGCTCCGCAACGTCGTGGAGCGCGCGTTCATCGCCTGCGAGGGCGACATGATCACCGCCAAGATCCTGCCCGGCACGTCCCCGGTGGCGCCGGTGGCGTCGTGGAGCGGCGATTCCGAGATGCTCACCGCGCCGATCGGCCTGCCCCTGCGCGAGGTCGAGAAGCAGTTCGTGCTGCGCACCCTGGCCGCGGAGAGCAACAACAAGACCCGGGCCGCCGATCGGCTCGGGATCAGCACCAAGACGCTCCACAACATGCTGCAGCGGTGGGGGCTCCTGCACCGGCACATCCCCCGGGGCGGGTCGGCATGATCGGCGCGATGAGCGCGAGCGAAAAGACGCAGGACCTGAGGGCCCGCCTGGAGCGTCTCGAGCAGGGGGTGACGCGGCTCGCGGATGGACCCGACCGCGCGTCGCTCGTCGAGGGCGTGCAGGCCCTCCGGGAGACGGTCGAGCGGCTCGAAAGCGTAGAGCGGGCCGAGCGGCACCAGCTCGGCCACGACCTGCGGGTGACGCGACCAGCGTGGACACCGTGCACCGGGCGGTGGAGGTCTTCGACCGGAACATCCGCGCCCTCACCCGGCTGATCGAGCGCTACACCTCGGAGCGCGCCGAGCGTTAGGTCGATGGTCGGCTCGCGAGGCGCCGGGTAAAGACAACCGTCGCCGTCGACGCGAGGCGGGCCATTGACAAGACGGGCGTTTCGTCGATAATCGCGGCACCCGCAGACCGGAATCAGGCCCGATCAACTTCTCTACCCGCTCGGCCCTTCGTCTCATGGAGGAGACGATGGTGATGACCGGACAACGGCGGACACGCCCGACGGCCCTCGCGACGGCCTGCACGGCCGCCCTCGAGACCGGTCTGCCGTCCGACGACCGCGCGAGGCGACCCGGACCGTGAGACCCGCGCGCGCGCGCTCCGTGGTCCTGGCCCTGACGCTCCCCCTGGCCGTCCTCTCCGCCGGGCTCCCGATCGGGCCCGCCCCGGCGGACGCCGCCGAGGGGCAGGCCACGTGGGCGGTGCACATCACGCTGGCCCCGACCTGGTTCGACCCCGCGGAGACCTCCGGCATCATCACCCCCTTCATGGTCCTCTACGCGCTGCACGACGCCCTGGTGAAGCCGATGCCGGGCCAGCCGATGGCCCCGAGCCTGGCCGAGTCGTGGACCGCCTCGAAGGACGGCCTGGTCTACGAGTTCGTGCTCCGCAAGAACGTCCGCTTCCACAACGGCGAGGTCATGACCGCCGAGGACGTGAAGTTCTCCTTCGAGCGCTACCGGGGCGCGAGCGCGAGCCTGCTCAAGAGCAAGGTGGCCAAGGTCGAGGTGGTGGATCCCCTGCGGGTCCGCTTCACCCTCAAGCAGGCCTGGCCCGACTTCCTGGCCTTCTACGCGACGCCGGCCACCGGCGCGGCCTGGATCGTGCCGAAGAAGTACGTGGAGCAGGTGGGCGAGGAGGGCTTCAAGAAGGCCCCGGTGGGCGCGGGGCCATACAAGTTCGTGGCGTTCAAGCCGGGCGTGGAGCTGACCCTCGAGGCCCACGAGGCGTACTGGCGGAAATCCCCCGCGGTGAAGACCCTCGTGTTCCGCACGATCCCCGACGAGTCGACGCGCCTGGCCGCGCTCACGCGCGGCGAGGTGGACGTGGCCTACTCGATCACCGGCCCCCTGGCCGAGGAGGTCAAGCGCACCCCTGCCCTCCGCCTGGTGCCGACCTATTTCCTGTTCACCACCTGGCTCGTCTTCCCCGACCAGTGGGACCCGAAGTCGCCGTGGCACGATCGCCGGGTGCGCCTGGCCGCCAACCTGGCGATGGACCGGGCCGGCATCAACCAGGCCGTCTACCTGGGCCTCTCCAAGCTCTCCTACTCGTTCATCCCGCAGGGCATGGAGTACTTCTGGAGCCCGCCGCCCTATCCCTACGACCCGAAGCGGGCCCGCGCCTTGCTCGCGGAGGCGGGTTATCCGAACGGCTTCGAGAGCGGCGATCTCTCGGGGGACACGATCTACGGGGTGGCCATCGGCGAGCCGGTGGCCAACTATCTGCAGCAGGTCGGCATCCGGCTCCGGCTGCGGCCCATGGAGCGGGCCGCGTTCTTCAAGGAGTACGGCGAGAAGAAGCTCCGCGGGGTCATCTTCAGCGGCAGCGGTGCCCCCGGCAACGCCCCCACCCGCCTCGAGCAGTACGCGGTCAGCGGCGGCCGCTATGCCTACGGCGCGTACCCCGACGTCGACGGCCTCTACGGCGAGCAGGCCAACGAGATGAACCCGCGGGCGCGGCAGCAGATTCTCCACAAGATGCAGCAGCTCATCCACGACAAGGTCATGTTCGGCCCGGTGATCGAGCCGGCTTTCCTCAACGGGGTGGGCCCGCGCCTCGAGGTGCACGGCCTCGGGCTCATCGCCAACCACGCCTACTCGGCCCCCTACGAGGACCTGAGGCTCAAGCGGCCGTGAAGCGCTACATCCTCAAGCGGGTCGGCTACGCCCTCATCTCGCTGGTGCTGCTGTCCGTCACCATCTTCCTGTTCGTGCGCCTGACCGGCGACCCCGCCGTCCTCCTGGTGGAGCCGGGCGCGAGCCAGGCCGACATCGACGCCATCCGCACCCAGTTCGGGCTCGACCGCCCGCTCTGGGTCCAGTACGGCCACTTCGCGATGAGCCTACTCCGGGGCGACCTCGGCCACTCGTTCTACTACCGCATGCCGGTGCTCGAGCTGTACCTCTCGCGCCTGCCGAATTCGCTCCTCCTCGCCGCCGCCGCGATGGCCTTCTCGCTGGTGATCGGCATCCCGACCGGTATCATCGCGGCGGTGCGGGTGAATCGCTGGTGGGACAGCGCGGGGAAGGTCTTCGCCCTGCTGGGCCTCTCCCTGCCCTCCTTCTGGGTGGGCCTGCTGCTGATCCTGTTCTTCTCGGTCTACCTGGGCTGGCTCCCGTCCTCCGGCTCGGGCTCGGCCGCCCACGTGGTCATGCCCGCCTTCGCGCTCGGCTGGTACTTCGCGGCCGCCCACATGCGGCTCACCCGGTCCTCCATGCTGGACGTGCTGGGCTCGGAGTACGTGAAGCTGGCCCGCCTGAAGGGACTGCCCGAGGCGCTGGTGATTGGCAAGCACGCGTTCAAGAACGCGCTGATTCCGGTGCTGACCCTGGCCGGGATCAACCTGGTCATCATGGTGAACGTGGCGGTGGTGGTGGAGACGGTGTTCGCCTGGCCCGGCGTCGGTCGCCTGCTCGCCGAGGGCATCGCATTCCGCGACTTTCCGGTGGTTCAGGCCACCGTCATCCTGGGAGGCTTCATGATCGTGATCGTGAACCTGCTCGTGGACGTTCTCTACGCGGTGATCGATCCGCGTATCCGGCTCGAACGATGACCAGCCGCTCGGCCGCGCTCACCGTCGCCTGGCGCCTCTCCTCCTTTCGGAGCGAGGGCTTCCCCCTGATCCCGATGTCGATCCTGGGGTTGCTGCTGTTCGCCGCGATCTTTGCCAACGTGCTCGCGCCCCATGATCCGGAGGTGGGCAGCCTGGGGGAGCGCTTCCGTCCCCCGTTCTGGCAGCAGGGCGGGAGCGAGAAGTTCATCCTGGGCACCGATCACCTCGGGCGCGACGTGCTCTCGCGGCTGATCTTCGGCGCGCGCGTCTCGATCGTGGTGGGCTTCACCGCGGTGCTGTTCGCGGGCGTCGTCGGCACCGGCCTCGGCATCCTGTCCGGCTACCTGGGGGGCTGGGTGGACCAGGTCATCATGCGGGTCACCGACGCCTGGCTCGCCATTCCCGCGCTCACCTACGCGATCTTCCTCGCCGCGGTGGTGGGCCCGAGCGAGATGAACATCGTGATCATCCTGGGCCTCGTGTACTGGACGCGGTACGCACGGGTGATCCGCGGGGAGGTGCTCTCCCTCAAGGAGCGCGACTTCGTCCGCCTCGCCATCGTGGCCGGCTGCTCCAAGCGCACGATCATGAAGCGGCACATCCTGCCGAACGTCCTCAACTCCGCCATCGTGCTCGGCACCCTCATGCTGGGGGTGGTGGTGGTGACCGAGGCCGCGCTCTCGTTCCTCGGCGTCGGCGTGCCGCCGCCCAAGCCCGCCTGGGGCCTCATGCTCGCCGACGGCAAGAAGGGCCTGATGGCGGGGTACTGGTGGCTCACCGTGCTCCCCGGCTGCTGCATCATGCTGATGGTGCTGTCCGCCAACCTCCTGGGTGACTGGCTCCGCGTGAAGCTCGACCCGCAGCTCCGCCAGCTGT